>JADMIO011627910.1_pt1 | contig 108247 bp, 85 predicted proteins | sample 8958161 | NCBI WGS metagenome assembly JADMIO01 (sample SAMN16585339, study PRJNA669376) | soil metagenome | isolation source: Crop rotation soil | place: USA: Cullars Rotation, Alabama | collected 2011
GCCGCGACTTCAAGTCACGTGAATTCCAAGCTTCGGATCCCACTGTGCTGGAAAGAATTCAGGTGCATTCGGATTTGCGGGAATGGCTTCAGAAGTTGTTGTTTGAGCAACCGCTATTGAAGCTGTTACAGCGATGAACGCAACGATTGAAAATATTTTTTTCATTGTTTGATTTTTTTGAATGTTGATCAATTACCTCCTGAGCTGTTGAAGATACTTTGATTTGCAGGAACACCGCCTGTCTGATCAGCTTTTTCAACGGTACCTTTAAAGAACAGTTTTACGCTTGGAGTTTTTGAATCAGACTGAACAGTGATTGCTTTTGTGAAAGGTCCTTCTTTTGCTGCATTGTACTGAGCGCTTACAAATCCTTTCTGCCCGGGCATAATCGGTTCTTTTGTCCAGTCGGTTACAGTACAACCGCATGTTTTCTGAACTGTGCTGATAATGATCGGTTCTTTGCCTGAATTTGTGAATTCGAATTTCCACTCAACCGGTTTTCCCTGGGGAATATTGCCGAAATCATGGGTTTCTTCCACCCACTGAAATTCACCTGCATTCGGATTTACAACAGGAGCTGCAACGCTGGATGCGGGTGTGGCAGAGTTGGGAGATTGTTCGCTTGTAGCAGGTGTTTGAGAAAATGCTGCGGCTGTGAGCATTACGATGAAAAGAGTAGAAAACAATTTTTTCATGATATATCAATTTAAATGTTAGCTGATGAGTGAAACGCATATCAACACTGTTGAAATGAATTTCGACGCCGAAAATTAACAAAAATTATACCACCGGAAGTGATGGCTCTGATATTTAAGAATTAATTTCCGCTGCAGCCAAAAAGCTGCCGTGCTTCTTTTCTTAACTTTGCCGCATGACAGGATCAACGCTCAACCAGGATATCACGTTCGACGAATTTAAAAAAAATGTGATCGGCGATTTCAGGATCGCCTGCCTGAGCCGTGAAGCGAGTTTATTGGGCAGAAAGGAAGTGCTTACGGGTAAGGCCAAATTCGGTATTTTCGGCGACGGCAAAGAGGTGGCGCAGCTCGCCATGGCCAAAGTTTTTAAAGAGGGAGACTTCAGGTCTGGTTATTACCGCGATCAGACGTTCATGTTCGCAGCAGGTATGACAAATACAGTTGAATTCTTCTCCCAGTTATATGCGATCCCTGATCTGAATGCAGATCCTGCCTCGGGCGGTCGCCAGATGAATGCTCATTTTGCTACAAGAAGCCTCGATGAAAAAGGAATGTGGAAGGATCTGAAGAATATGAAAAATTCTTCTGCAGATACTTCTCCTACTGCTTCACAAATGGTTAGAGCGGTAGGCCTGGCACTCGCTTCTAAAAAATACCGCAGCAATCCCGCACTTTCAAATACACCTTTTTCAAACAACGGCAATGAAGTGACATTTGCTACAATCGGTGATGCATCTACTTCAGAGGGCATTTTCTGGGAATCGGTAAATGCTGCCGGTGTTTTAAAAATACCGCTCGCCGTATTTGTATGGGATGATGGCTATGGCATCTCGGTCCCTAAAAAATATCAAACCACCAAAGAAAGTATTTCCGAAGCGCTTGCAGGTTTTTATCTCAATGAAGATGGCCACGGCATGAGGATCTATGAAGTGAAAGGATGGGATTATCCAACACTTTGCCAGGCATTTGAAGAGGGGATTGAACTGTGCCGGCGGGAGCATATTCCTGTTTTATTTCATGTTACCGAAATCACCCAGCCACAGGGCCATTCCACCTCCGGATCACATGAACGCTATAAATCAGAACACCGTCGCAATTGGGAAAATGAATGGGACTGCATAAAAAAAATGAAAGAATGGATGATCGAAGCATCTGTACTTTCGGAAGATGAAGCTGAACAAATTCAGCAGGAAGCAAAAAATGATGCCCGCGAAGCACAGCGCACTGCCTGGAATCTTCATCTCTTGTCTGTTAAAGCAGACATGGATGTAGTTTTTTCTCTACTCGAAAACCTCATCGGCGAGACAGCAAGGCCGGAATCAATTCTTGAAATTCATCAAAACCTGAAAAATTCAACCGATGTATCCAGGCGTGATGTAATTAAAGCGGCAAGAAGTGCATTATATGAAACTGCAGGCGAAAGCGGATACGTGCGGCAACAGCTTACAGATTGGGTGAATGAATATGAGCGCATCAGTTATGACAGGTATAATTCCAATTTATACAGCGAAAGTGAATTGTCAGCCTTGAAGATAAAAGAAATTAAGGCTGTATATGATGAAAACTCACCTGTGATCAATGGCTTTGAAATACTGAACGCCTGCTTTAATCATCACCTTACCGGCAACCCGGCATTTTATGCATTTGGCGAAGATCTCGGCAAGATCGGCGATGTAAACCAGGGATTTGCAGGACTGCAGGATAAACACGGCGAAGAGCGTGTATTTGATACCGGAATCCGCGAAGCAACAATTATTGGCCAGGGCATCGGAATGGCAATGCGTGGACTGCGACCCATTGCAGAAATTCAATACCTCGACTATCTGATTTACGGATTGCAGCCGATGACAGATGATCTGGCAACACTGCAATACCGCACAAAAGGAGGGCAGAAAGCGCCGCTGATCATTCGCACCCGCGGGCACAGGCTGGAGGGTATCTGGCATACCGGCAGCCCGATGGGAATGATCATCAATTCCTGCAGGGGCATTTATATATGTGTGCCCAGGAATATGACGCAGGCGGCAGGGATGTATAATACACTGTTGCGCAGCGATGATGCAGGGTTGATCATCGAATGTCTGAATGGGTATCGTCTTAAAGAACAATTGCCCTCGAATATTGGGGAATTTACAGTCCCGCTCGGGATAGCCCAGGTTCTGCAGGAGGGGGAAGATATTACAATTGTGAGCTACGGCTCTACACTGCGTGTTATTCAGGAAGCTATGAAAAAGCTTGAAAAGAAAGGAATTTCTGTTGAATTGATAGACGTGCAGACATTGCTTCCGTTTGACCTGACAGGCATGATCGGTAAGAGCATCAAAAAAACGAACCGTGTATTATTTATTGATGAGGATGTGCCCGGCGGCGGCAGTGCATATATGCTCGACTCCGTTTTTAAGAATGATGAGCTCTTTAAATATCTTGACAGTTTTCCCAAAACGCTGAGCGCACAACCAAACCGAAGTGCCTATGCATCGGATGGCGATTATTTCTGCAAACCCAATGAAGAAGATGTATTTGAAACGGTTTATAAAATGATGCATGAGGTGAGCCCGAAGCGCTGGCCATCCCTATAAATGGGATAAATTCGTGTTTTTCAATTAAATATGACACTTTATAGGTATGCGGGCTTTGAAGATTTCCTTACAAACCTCTATATTTGCCACGTTAATCAAATTTGTTAATTAATTATTTTATTACAATGGAATCTGGTAAAATTAAATTCTTCAATGCTACTAAAGGTTTTGGCTTCATAGTAAAAGACGAAACCAACGAAGAAATCTTTGTGCACCAATCTGGCCTGATTGATCAGGTTAAACAAAACGACAAGGTAACTTTCGACATTGTTGACGGCCGTAAAGGAAAAAATGCGGTAAACGTTAAAGTTGTTGCATAAGCAATTTTTAAATCAAAAAAAACCCCGACGGTTCCGTCGGGGTTTTTTATTGAATGAATTGTCAATTCTTCTGACTTTTTTTTTCGCTCTTTTTACTTCCGTTTTCTCCTTTCCTTCATTCCTCCATATTATGAAATACATTCTGCACGTCTTCATCTTCCTCCAGTTTTTCAATCAGGTTGTAGATTTTTTCCTGTTGCTCGGCAGTGACTGAAACTTTATTGAGTGCTACATAGCGCAACTCAGATTTTTTCACCTCGAGTTTTAATTCCTCCAGTTTTTTCTGCATCAATCCGAAATCAGAAAACGAAGTCTCTATATAAACATGTTCATCGTCGCTGTAAATATCACTTGCGCCGCCATCAATCAGATCCAGTTCTACATCATCCAGGCTGATCTTATCTTTCTCTACATAAAAAACGCCCCTTCTTTCAAAATTGAATACAACCGAATTGCTGTTTCCCAGTGTACCGTTGCCGCGGCTGAAAATTAAACGCACATTCGCAACCGTTCTTGTCGTATTATCGGTTGTGCATTCCACCAGCAGCGCAACCCCATGCGGGCCATAACCTTCATAAAGCGCTTCTTCATAATGTTCGCCGCTCTCTTTGGATGAAGCACGTTTGATCGCAGCTTCAATACGGTCTTTAGGCATCTGTACACCCTTCGCATTTTGAACTGCAATACGCAGTTTCGTATTTGTCTGCGGGTCGGGGCCGCCCTCTTTTACGGCGATTGCAATCTCACGGCCGGCACGTGTAAAGTTTTTGGCCATTGCATCCCAGCGTTTGAATTTTTTTTCTTTGCGATATTCGAAGGCACGTCCCATAATAAAAATATTAAGCCTGCAAAGTTAACAGCCGGAGGGTTGACTGCCAAAATGATCAGTAAATTACTACCCTGTAAGTTTTCTGCACGCCGGAAAATATTGCCCGCAGGTAATAAAGCCCGTTGGCAAGATTGCCTGTCGGAATTGTATAGATGTATGCGCCTGTGTCAAATGATTTATTTTCAACCGGCATGATGAGTTGTCCGTTCAGATCAAACAGATCGATATTGATAACAGAAGGTGAACTGATCTGCAATTGAAATGTAAGATGATCGTACGACGGATTGGAAAGTATTACGATCTGATCCTTCAGAAGCGTTCCTGGAGGAAACACATTTAATTCGTTATTATATCCCGGTGAGGGTTGTTCGAGTGTTACAAAAGGACCTGCTCCATTTGGCAGTCTGCCCGCCGAAATATCATTATTTTGTGAAATGAATGATACCGAGTCGATTAATGAAAAAAAAGTATTTGCTGCATCAAACAGGTAGACTTCATCTTTATCACCATCGAGTTTAAATGCTGCATGATAAATCCCCTGTTCCCATTCATCATCAGCCCAGATCAGCAAATAAGCTGAATCGGATAATGTAACATCGGGCAGCCTCCATTTAAATGGATTATCCTGCTCATCACTTAAAAATTTATCTCCCAGGTAAACCGGCAGCGGCGAAGCATTAAAAATTTCTACATAATCTTCATATTCATCCGCCTCATCTGAAATTACCGAAACATTTTTTGCCATGAATTCATTGATCACCAGCGGAGGCGGCACATAGCCAACTGTGATTGATAATTCCTCACAATACGGAAATCTCAAAACATGCAATGAATTATCAGTTATATCAAAATGATACCTTATCCCGCCGGCTTCCGCTATGCCCGGAATTGTTCCGCCAAAAATTCCATCAGTTGCCAGCAAATCGTTATGAGCGCCGTCATCAAATAATTCAAGTACTGTTTCAGGCAATAGTTCAGTGGAATATATAAATTGTACATGCCCGATGCTTTCATCGTCAAAACATTCAATTCTGATTGCAATTTCATCGTCAGTATCAGGCATTAAAGGCACATGCGAAATATCTTTTGCGACAGGTATAATATTATTCAGTTCGAGCTGCTCAAGTGTTGATTCATTTCGAAATTCAAGAAAGTTTTTAATCCCGTATGGGGTATGAGAATCAATTTCGTCTGTGTCGAATGAATTCAGAAAATCATCATAGGTGTATCCATAATCATACGTCCGGAATACATCATCAAATGCAGCTTCATCGATCAGGTCCAGATAATTATCCAGAATCGGATTGGTATATTCCGGAATCAGCACAGTTTCTGCAAGCAGCGATAAATAATAACTGAGTTTATCGCGGTATTCTGTTATTCCGAGCAACCTGTCAACCAGCGGGCGGTTATCTGATTGCCAGTTATAAATATTGCGGTCGGTCCAGTCAATTCCTGTCCAGTCTACGCCAAAGGTATTATCACAATCGTACGACAAAAACATAAACCTGCCGGTAAACTGATTATGATACAAAAAGAAATTATTCATATTCAGACCATAATTATCCCAATGGCCTGCAGAGATATCGAGTGCATATATTTTTAAAAAGTTTTCTACGTCAAATACCTTTTCAATTTCACACTGAAAATTTTCATCAGGCGTGTTGTTCAGCACGTCAATAAAATGAATCAGGTCGCCATAATTATTTTGCTGTTCGTTTGTCTGCAGATCATATTGGCCATACGAAGACTGGAGTGTGCCGTGCCAGGTGAGGTCGGCAGGGTAAGTGCATTTGTAAAGATTGCCGGTGTTTTCGCCAAACCGATCCATTAAAAAAATCTCATCCATTTCTTCAAGGTTGGTATATAAACCAAAATAAACATCGTTGATAAATAATTTTATAAAGGATGTTCTTCGAACCGGCAAACCGAATTCATTATACACGTCAAAATAAAATTTCTCACGCACCATGCTCGGATCATTATGAGATCCGCAGAGATTTAATTTTTTAACATTGTGATATTCCCTTCCCTCGTTGTAGGTATTGAATGAAATTTTAAAAGATTTTTTAGCGGCCATAAGCGAAGTATTGCCGCGGAAACGTATGCCGATATCCTCTACCGTATCAATTGTTACGCCGTCATCAAACAGAAAAGTTGCAATATATTCATGGCCATTCGCATCATGTGCATACATATCATCCAGCGAATCCGGCTGCATGATAATATAAACAGAATTCAGTCTCGTATCGTCAAAGAGTGGATTATAGGGAAGTGATTGAGCATTTGCGGTTGCAGAAAATCCCAGGCAGCACAAAACAATAAAACAATTTCTCAAATCCATTTAATTTAGTACAAAATTAACGGAATTATCATGAAATGGTCCGGAATTATTTTTTTGATTTTGATCCGATGCCTGCCTGCGCCGGTTCATGCACAGGACGCAACTGTACCCTCCTGGGCAAAACGGGTTGTCTGGTATCAGATATTTCCGGAGCGTTTTTGCAATGGCGATACAACCAATGATCCTTCACTGGAAGATATCAAAGGGTGCTGGCCGCACGACGACACATCCCCATGGCATGTTTCACCATGGACTTCCGATTGGTATGAAATGCAGCCGTGGGAAAAAGAAAATGGAAAAGATATCTGGTATCAATTGCAGCGCAGAAGATATGGAGGCGATCTGCAGGGAATTATAAACAAGCTTGATTATCTGGAAAAACTCGGCGTGGGCGCAATTTATCTCAATCCCGTTTTCATGGCGCCGAGCCTGCATAAATATGATGCCGCCATGTATCATCATATCGAGCCAACCTTTGGTCCTGATCCTCAGGGCGATAAAATAATAATTGCTTCGGAAGATCCATCAGACCCGTTGACATGGCAATGGACGAGTGCAGACAAACTTGCATTGCAATTAATTGATGAATGTCACAAGCGACATATAAAAATCATTTTCGACGGCGTATTCAATCATATGGGTGTCAATAGTTTTGCATTTCAGGATGTGATGAAGAATCAGAGCAATTCGAAATATAAAGACTGGTTCACGATTTTAAGCTGGCGTAACGCTGAAGCCGGTACAGAATTTAAATACCAGGGATGGTTTGGCGTGCCTGATTTGCCCGAGATACGGGAAGATGAAAATGGCATTGTCGACGGGCCGAAACAATATATTTATGCATGTACAAAACGGTGGATGTCGCCCGATGGAAATGCACAGAAAGGAATTGACGGCTGGCGGCTCGATGTCGCATTCTGCATTGATCACGATTTCTGGAAAGACTGGCGTGAATTTGTAAAATCAATCAACCCGGAGGCCTATTTAACAGCAGAAGTAATCGACAAAATTGATGTTGTAAAACCGTATTTGCAGGGAGATGAATTTGATGCCGTGATGAATTATGGATTTGCAGTGATCTGTTCTGAATTTTTTGTCAATGAAAAAAATAAGATATCAGTCAGCGAATTTGATTCACTGTTGAGAGAGCTGCGCAACGCATATCCGGATGATATCACCGGTGTGATGCAGAATTTATTCGACAGCCATGACACACAACGATTCACATCGTATCTGCACAATCCTGATGCAGCAAGGTTTCGCACATGGGGCGATTACTTCAATAAAACAAAAGCGACAAACCCGGCGTATGATACGGGCAAACCGACAGCAGAAGAATATGAGAAACAAAAATTGATGGCATTATTTCAATTTACATATCCCGGCGCACCGATGATCTATTATGGAGATGAAGTTGGCATGTGGGGAGCCAATGATCCGGATTGCAGAAAACCAATGCTATGGAGCGAATTAAACTACGATGATGAAATATATAATTGGAATGGGAGACTGAGAAATTCACCGGATGAAGTAACGGCAGATACGAGCCTGTATCATTATTACCAAACGCTGGCAAATATCAGGAATAACTGGCCGTCATTATCCGGCAATGAATTTAAGACGCTCTTCATCTCCGATAAAAAGAATACATATGCCTATGTCCGGGCATATCACGATGCAGACGTAAATATGGATTTCAATACAATCGTCATCATCAATAACAGCAGTAAAAATCAAACCATCGAAATTGAATGGAAGTCGGATAAAGTGCTGCAGGATTTAATAGGGGGAAATGTGTTTACCGGTTATAAAGATAAATTCAAAATCAGATGCGGAGCTTTCGACGGGTTCATATTATTTGAAATCCCGAGATCGCTTTATGATGAAGGTAAAGCTCATCAGCACCTGCAAAGAAATTAGAGAAACAAAAACACCCGGCTATATCTCGATCTCACCTACCAGATATGTAACTGCATTTCCCGAAATCAGAACCCTGCCATCTTCAAGTCTGGACGAAAATTTCCCGATGCGTTTTGAAAGCTGAACGGATGTAAGTTCATTCTTATTTAATTTTTTACTCCAATAGGGCATCAGTGTTGTCTGAATGGATCCTGTTGCCGGATCTTCATCGATGCCGAAAGCAGGTGCGAAAAAGCGGCAGATGAAATCGGTCTCGTAACCTTTTGCCGTTACGATAACACCACGGCTTTTTAATTCTGCAAGCAATTTAAAATCAGGATCAATGCGGCGGATCATTGCTTCATTGTGATAAACACATAAATAATCTTCCCTGCCGATATATATTTCATCAGGATCATGTTTCAAAGCCTTTAATAATTTATCAGGCGCTTCTGTGTCAAGAAAGAAATCAACCGGAAAATTTAATGTGAAACCGGTTTCATTTTTTGTTACGTATAATTTCCCGCTCTTCGAATTGAAAATAATTTCAGATTTTGTATAACCCAGGAATTGATGCAATACATGTGCGCTGGCCAGTGTCGCATGGCCGCATAAATTAACTTCGGTTACCGGTGTGAACCATTTCAGATCAAATTCGCCATTTTCCATCGGTACAAAAAACGCTGTTTCAGCCTGGTTGTTTTCCATGGCAATCTGCTGCATTGTTTCCGCCGGCAGCCATTGCTGAAGAGGCATTACACCGGCCGGGTTACCGCCGAATTTAGTGTCGGTAAACGCATCGATGATATAGAGTGTTTGTTTCATATAAGGTTCAATGTTCAAAATCGGATATACCCGCTGTCATCTACAACATCTTCTTCAGCATCACAATCTGCCCGAAATGATAATTGTCGTGATGGAGCAAACCATGTATCACTTCATAATTTGTAAATTCATCTTTTGACGGACGGTAATTTTCATTTAATCGTTCATCATTTAAATCCGTCAGGTATTTCTGCCATTTGCTTTCATTTTGTTCATAGGCGGCAAGTAAGTTTTTCCATGCCTCTTCGGAAATATCTTCAGGGTTGCCTAGATAATTATCTTCCGGTGATTTAAATTCTTCACCCTGTATTTTTCTCAGTACATTTTCTCTCCATCCCAAACAATGCTGCACAAGCTGCCAGATCGTATTTGCCTCCGGAATTAATTTCTGCGCAGCCTGGTATGCCGAAACATCTTTCAGGATATCCGACAGCTTCACACAAGTCCAGGGATTTCCATCGTACCAATCTGCAAACAATTTTACGATCCGTTTCGATTCACTCATAAGAACCCATTTCCTGCTAAATTAATTTTTAATTGCCTTTTCATGATGGCGGATATGAAAATTTGTAAAATAGATCATTTCACGCAGTGTGAGTTTTCCAAGCAGGGGATGAGGCAGAATATATTTGTCGAGAGAATCTTCACTCCAGCCATCCAGGCGGCGCAGCAGTTTTGTATGTATACTGTTAAAATTTTCAATCAGTAAGTTTTTGTCACTTTCAGTTTTTTGTGACTTCGGAACGAAGGGGGCAGATGCTTTGCCGCCCTCTTTCAGCTTTTGTTCATACTTCATCTTTAATGCTTCATACTGCCTTGACGGACGATTTGATTTGCCAAACATCATCCGTAAAATAAAGCCCGGTAAACCATACGCCAGCACCAGCGGCCTTACTGCCAGTACAAGATGCTGCATATGTTCGGCCCGGCTCCATTTTTCAGAATTTTTTTCATACGCTTTCACATCATCCAGCATTCTGAAACTGCGGCTGCATGAATCAATGCTTTCAGCCACCAGTTTTGTGAGTTCAATTTTCGTCATTTGATCTTCGGAATGTGAGTAAAATTACGCTCATAATCTGGTCAAATTAAGCCATCATACCTGATATTTGCGATCATTCGTTTATCTTCGTAAAAAAAACACACGCAGTTCTGTTTAATATGAAAAGTTTTAGCCTCGTTACCTGTGCTGTGTTACTCCTCCTTAGCTTAGAGGTCCGCTCCCAGTCGATCTCGGGAGTAATTAATAACTACTATGAAGTTACAGGTATTGATCACTGCAACAATTCCATCACACTTACTTTTACTCCTGCAGGGCTCGCGATAGGAGATCATGTGATGCTGGTGCAGATGAGGGGTGTTGATGCAGAGGCCGATAATACAGTTACATACGGTTCTATTTTAAATCTCGCAAAAAGCGGCAACTACGAATTATTTACAGTCCAGGATATCGTATTCAATGTTGTGACACTGAATGAAGTGATAGGTCGTGCTTACGAAGTGTTGGGAAGAGTGCAGCTTGTGCGTATTCCGGAATATGGTGACGTAACCATCGCCGGCACTGTAACCGGGGATGCATGGGACGGCGCCAAGGGCGGCATCATTGCAATGATATCAACCGGCACGATCACATTTAATGCAGATATTGATGCGACCGGTATTGGATTCAGAGGCGCTGATGTGATATTGAATACACCATGTGTGACAGGTGTGGGAGGGCCCGGTGCAAACGGATATGTAACAACCATACCGGAGGATAAAGGGGCGAAAAAAGGAGAGGGGATTTCTGAAAACGGAGATGACTTCTGTTCCCGCGGCGCTCCAGCGAATGGCGGCGGAGGCGGTAATGACAGGCAAACAGGCGGCGGCGGCGGCAGCAACAATGTGGCCGGCGGCAATGGAGGCCAGCTTTTATATCCGCCTGCAGGTATTTGCGGCGGATCTTATCCCGGCATTGGCGGCTGGTCGCTCACTTACGACAATGCGCAGAACAAAATATGGATGGGCGGCGGCGGCGGAGCGGGCAGCTCAAATATCGGAACAGGAACAGCGGGCGGAAATGGCGGTGGTATTGTGCTCATAATTGCAAATGATATACAGGGAAATAACTTTTTTGTCCGGTCGAATGGTGAAACTGTAGCTGCTGTTGCATCCGATGATGGTGCAGGTGGCGGCGGCGGTGCCGGAACAATCCTGATGCAGGTGGCTTCTGTTGCATCTCCGCTGAATGTACAGTTGAAAGGCGGCATCGGCGGAAACGTTGACAATTCATTTGACGGTATTAATTGCGTCGGTCCGGGCGGCGGCGGCTCAGGTGGGATTTTATGGATGGATGCAGCCGGTATTCCCGGAGCAATCGTACTTGATGCGGCCGGTGGAACCCCGGGTGTAACTGTGGGCGAAGCCGCAGTGTCTCCCTGCTTCAACTCATCAAATTCTGCGACATCAGGTTCTTCGGGAGGATTTTTAGGCGGTCTTGTACTGCCTCAACCGACAGAAATATATATTCCGCTTACCATCGATATGATACCCGATGATGCAGTAGTTTGCCAGGGAAACGAACTCTATATGGAAGCAGTTGCTACCGGAACGGGTGATCTTGGCTACCACTGGAACGATGAACTTAACAGCAATACGCCCACATTAACCACAATTCCTTCTACAGATTATACATATCAGTGTATTGTAACCGACGATCTCGGATGCTCACTGATTGGATTTGTTGTAGTGGACGTGGTAGACACGGTTGCTATAACTGCATTTCCGGATACAACACTCGTTATTGGAAGTGATGTTCAGCTCCATACCAATATGGATGTTCCGACAGATTATACTTATAGCTGGTCGCCGGTTTATAATATGGATGATCCTTCATCCCCGGATCCCACAGTATGGCCATACGAAACAACTACTTACTGCGTAACAGTTTCTCATCCGTCAGGCTGTAATTCAACCGACTGCATTACGATCCTGGTTGCTGCAGAAGTTGCTTTTCCAAATGCTTTCACGCCTAATGAGGATGGCATCAACGACCTTTTCAGAATTCCTCCTGTTGCAAATCTATGCGAAGATGTTACCTACTTTAAAGTATTCAACAGGTGGGGTGAAGCTGTTTACGATTATTTCGAAACGTCCGACAGCCCCGGCTGGGATGGAACGGACGGAAACGGAATCGCCCAGGAGATCGGTACATACCTGTATGTTGTCAAGATGGTGTGTGATGGCATTCCTGAAACATATTCCGGCGCTGTTCACTTATTGAGATAACCTTCTTTTATCAAATACCGGACATTTCAACGTCCTGTAGAAAATCTTACCTCGTTGTAGAATTACAGCGGCAAAGCAGTTTCCTGTTTTAAATGTGATAATTTCTTTTAAATCACGCCTGTGGCGGGTATTGACATAATTATGCGTTGCGCCGATCATCCGGTTTTATAATTGCTGGAATGATTGAGATCATTACAAATGTTCAGCTGTCAGTTTTTGCAACCGGATAAATAGTAAGTGGAACAACATGTTTGGAATGCCCGGTAACTGCGATTAGATCACGTTTAAAATTTTAGAAAAATGAAAAATGAAATGAAAAAAGGAGGATTCGGTTTATCCGCTGACACATTTAGTATTTATACACCCATTGCTTCCCTGCTTGTATTTCTTGCAATTTTCGCCGCCGGTTGTCAGAAAGATTTAAATACAATGGCCACTGAAGATGAGATGGATCTCAGACTGCATCATTCCGATATTATGCAGGCAAACCTTGTAGGAGATAATGATGAATATTCCCCCACCTTTATTGATGCAAATCTTGTGAATGCCTGGGGACTTGCATTTGACGATGAAGGAGAGATCTGGGTTTCTGCTGCTGAAACAGGCATGTCATCCATCTATGACGCCTCAGGCATGACATTGATACCATCTGTAACAATTCCGGGAGCGGCAGGTGAAACAGGCAATCCCACAGGTGTTGTTTACAATACTACATCCTCATTTGTAATTCCTGCAACAGGTGAAGTGAGTGAATTTATTTTTGCAACTGAAAACGGAACAATTGCCGCATGGGCATCTGGCCCTTCTGCAGTGAAAGTGGTAGACCGTTCGGCTGAAGGAGCAGTTTATAAAGGAATCACCTTTGCAAAAACACTTAGCTCCGGAACACATTTATATGCTACAGATTTTAAAAATGCCAGGGTGGATGTATTTGATGCTGACTTTAATTATATGCCGGGTGTGCATTTAATTGATCCCGGTATACCGGCAGGGTTCGCACCATTCAATGTGAAAGCAATCGACGGATTAATTTATGTTACCTATGCAAAACAACTGGCGCCCGATAATGAAGATGATGAAGCCGGACCTGGCAATGGATATGTAAGTATCTTCCAGCCAAACGGCTCGTTTGTAAAACGCTTTGCATCAAATGGCTCGTTGAATTCACCATGGGGAATTGCACAAACCAGTGGCTTGCAAAAAGCAATTCTGATTGGCAATTTCGGAAGCGGCAGAATCAGCGTATTTACTTCCGCAGGTGTATTTAAATCATTCCTGCAAATAGATGGCGGAGGTGTGCCGCTTGAAATTGAAGGTCTGTGGTCGATTGAATTTCCAGGAGAAAACCTGATGGGTGAAGAACACAGCAGATTATATTTTACCGCAGGACCGGATGAAGAAGAGCATGGCTTATTCGGATACCTCGATCCGGTAACGGAATAATATGTGCAGATTTTGATTTTTTATAAGGGAGCCGATTTTTCGGCTCTCTTTGTATATAAATATGCTGATCAATCAATACGATATTGTACTTGTCCGTCCTGATCCTGCAATCGGAGCCGAAATAAAAAAAACAAGGCCCTGTATTGTAATTTCTCCTGATCCCATGAATCATTTTCTTCATACCGTGATCGTTGCTCCGATGACTACCTCAAAAAAATCATACCCTACAAGAATTAAAATTAAATTGAACCACCGCGTGAGCTATATTATCATGGATCAGATAAAAACAATTGATCAAAAAAGGATTTTGAAAAAAATCGGGCATTTATCAAGGGAAAATGCAGAAGCCTGCCAGGTAATGATCGATGCGATGTTTCTGCCCGAAGAAAAAAATTAAATAAAGATCCACATCAGCACATCGCCTGTTGCTGTTTTTAATTTCTCATCAAGGCGCTTCATAAATTCATCAGACACGGCCGCACAGCCCCAGCCTTCAGGAGTACCTTCGGGATACGATTCCACCTTGCCGATCATATTCCAGCTATGCATGCAGATCTGCCGGCCGTATGAATTGCTGTTTGTTGAATCAAGGCCGTGCATTGCATAATTCACATGAATGCCCCAGTTGCTGTAACCGCGGTCGCCGATTTTATATTTGCCGATAGAGGAACAATGACTTTCATATACATTGCTGAACTGAGGAGATGTTTTTGACTGATCATGACCCCATGGATTTGTTCCGCAGCCATGACTCACCATGCCTGAATCTATCGCCGTGTTTTTTTCAAAATCCCATACATAAAATCGTGTGAGCCCTGAATGAACGTGCATATTGATAAGCAGGCAGAATTCTGTGTTGTATTTTTTTTCCTTACAAAACGTTCGTGCTTCAGATGCTTTCTCAATCAATTTCAGATGTTCAATGGAGTCGGCAATTTTCAGGCTGTCGGCCTCTTGATTTTTGGTAAGAGGAGATAACGAAGGCTTGCCGTAATTTGTATCGCAGAACGTAAGACAACATGCAAATAATAAAAGGGTGACAACAATGTAAATGGCTTTCATATGCTGGAGTGAAAGTTAAAAACGGTGAAGCAAGGAAAAGTATTGTGAGTGATTGGTATACTTGGATTGCAGGCTGCAGCCATGGAATAAAGAAATGAATTCGCAAACGAATATTAAATCTGTGAACGGTTAAACAGCCTTACTTTATCATCAGGCCGTCTTTTTTAAGCAGGTCATTCAATTGTTTTGGGTCCATTTCTCCAAGGCTTCGTTCTGCATCAATATAATCGATGCCGCCTCCGTAAGAAAACTGAATGCGCCGCTGCCTGTCGCCAAATTCTGCGCATTTAACATTCTGATAATTTTTTATTTTGCCTGTATCGTAATATTCCTTGCGCATCAGCATATAACCTTCCCTGTTATAATATTTTACCATTTTAGGTTTGTTTTTAGAATAATAGGATGTCCAGAAACCATTTTCCATTCCATTGTGATAATCGCCCTCAATTCTTACCACGCCGGATGCATAATAAAATTTCCACCTTCCATCGGCTACACCATTCGTTAAATTTCCCTCCATCATGATTTTCTTATCATTTGAATATGAAACAATCTCCCCGGTATAAGGTTGATCTTTATAATTGTAAACTGCCGGTTTAAATTCTGTTACATAACTGCTGTCCTCATGTTCCATCGGTGAAAAATCAAATGAACCTGTTGAGCTCGTAAGTTTTTCAACAGGCAGCCTGCCTTCACTGTCGGTATCATTTTGCTGACTGCAGGAAAAACACAGAACAGCAAAGAGGAAAACAAATAAACCGGGAAATTTTTTCATATGGTATTTATTGAATTATGTTCGTTTCAATACAAACTGTGTTACCTCAGGCCAGACGCCCAGTCGGCCGGGGTAGCCAACTGTACCGATGCCGCGGTTTACATAAATGAATTGCCTGCCGTTCTGATAGAGTCCCGCCCATTGATCATACACCCATTGCGAAGGCGAAAAGCGAAACAAAGGTGTTTCGATTCCCATTTGAAATCCATGCGTATGGCCGCTCAATGTAAGTTGGGGTGGAGATGCTTCTTTTAACACAACGGCATCCCAGTGGGAGGGATCATGTGAAAGCAAAATTTTAAAATCCTGCTCTGCTAATCCCTCTGTTGCTTTCTGAATATCACCGAATTTCTGAAATCCTCCCTTGCCCCAGTTTTCGACACCAACAATAAATATTTTTTCGTTATTTTTTTCAATTACAGCATATTCATTAAGCAGTAAATGAAATCCGAGCTGCGGATGAATTGCTTTAACTTTCCTCAGATTATCTGCTTTATCTTCTTCAGAATTCCAGCTTGCATAATCGCCGTAATCATGATTGCCGAGAATAGAATATACACCCAGCGGTGCCGACAATTTCCTGAAGGTTTCAATCCAGCCGTCCATTTCATCGGCCCGGCTGTTTACAATATCTCCCGTAAAAAACAAGAGGTCAGAATTCAGCGACCGGATCAGTTCTACCAGATATTCGAGCTTATGTTTTGCTGCATGATCCCAGCTTCCGATATGCAGGTCACTTATTTGCGTAATTGTAATACCATCAAATGCAGCAGGCAGATCATCGAAATAAACGGTTTGTTTGTGAACCGTAAAATTATATTTGCCTTTGATCATGCCGTAGATAAATCCGCCAAAGGGAATAAAGCTCAAAAGGATGGCAGATTGTGAGATAAACTTCCTGCGGCTGACAAGCGTTTTTGCATCCGGGTTTTCGGTCTTTCTTTTTTTTCGTGTGATAAGGCTAAAAGGAATTCTCACAAGATCTTCTCCCAGTAAAATAATGCCTGCAACAATTTTTGCGAACAGAAATGCAACAAATAATCCGAGCAGGTATAAATTAAAATGCACCAGTTCACTGCTGATATATCTCGAGAGGATCATTCCGCCGAAAGCCAGAATGAAAATAGAAATATTGAGTATCCAGTATTTGCGGATCGCTTTAGTACGTTTAACAAAAGCCTTTTTAATGCCCGAATGCAGAAACAGATCGGGTGCAAAATAAAAAACCGCGGCAATTGCCATTCTGATCAGGATCGATAAAATGCTCATTGAAATATTTTAAACAGATCAGCCTGAAGAGGAGTTCACCAATTTAACATTTACCTGCGGCGGTACGCCTACTTCAATATCTATCTCTGTGAATTTGAATGTTCCCATTGTGAGCCTGCGCTGAAAATCATCGGCAGACAATAATGTTGTTACAATCACTTTCAGTAGAATTTTATCACTGTGCGCTTCCATGATTTTCTGAATTTCTTCACGGCTCACGTCTTTGCATTTTTCAAAATGAAATACAACCCGCGGCGGCACGCTCACACCTAAATTCACCTCTTTGGTGCGAAAGCCTGTTTCTTCAATGATCGGCGACAGTGCAATCAGATCGTTGGCAAGCATTGCCAGCTTTTCTGCAGTGAGATGTTTGATATCATAAAACCTGTTGAGCGTATCCTTCAGCAAATGGACTGCATCATCGTAGCTCTCGCCGATAAAGCCCGTTGTATCTGAAAGGATCGTTTTGAATGTGTCTTTGAGACCCATACTGCAAAATTAATCTGCTGCCAGCACAATCAGTTTATCCATTTTTGAAAACTGGATTTTATCTGATTTCACAGGATTGATCTTAACGCCATATGCTTTTGATGAATTATGTTCATGTTCCATCAACCTGTAACCGATCACCGTATGCCCCTTTTGCTTACCCGATTCAACTAGTGTATAGAAATTCACCTGATGAGATGGGTCGATATAATCTGAAACAGGCTTCATGTAGATTTCACTTCCTTCCTCGTCAAGGATATCTTCAAACACCCGCATTAAATGTTTATTTTCTGAAACCTGTGTAATAAGAAGGCTCAGCATTTTATCGCTCACAATAAAATCATCTGCATTTGTTACTTCCGCCAGCTCGCGGTTTTTCAGGTCAAGCATTTCGCTTACGATATTGAGATCTTTACCCGCCTTTTCACTCATATCACGTAAATGCAGCAGTGTGATTAAAGTAATTGAATCCGACCGCTGAATATCATTGTCCATTTCGTAGCTGAACAACATGATATAATCTGATTCAAACACATTCAGCGATTCAAGCAATTTCCTGTCGCTCGTATCAGCCTGTGTAAATTCCACTTTTATATTTGTAAAGCTGCCGGTTTGTGCCTGTTCAAGTTCTGCAGGCTTTTCAACACCGGCGATTACGTGGATGGATGAACCATTGCCTACATAATTATTTAATTCTTTGATCACCCTGATCACCCGCCGGTTCCATCCGAGTAATAAAATGCGTTCTACTTTGCGTTCAGATGGCATGTGATTTTGCCGGATCGAATTTGCATTGAGTTCAAAATCTGATCTGCCTGACAGCACCAACGTGTCATCATCGGCGCTGATCGCAATAATTTCATCACCACTTTCAATCTTTGTTTCCATCAGTGGATTTACCATGCTCATCGTTCCTTTTTTCAGGCCGATCACACAGCTCGATTCATACATCATCAATGCTTCGCCGTAGGTTTTTCCGGCAAGCGAAGGTTCCTGCTTAAAATAGATCTCATCGCCGCCATAGTCCATTAATTCAGTATATACAATGCTTAAACCGCTTTGACGGGAAGTTTGGACCATGATGCGTGCAACAATATCATCTGTGAGAATTAATTCTGCTTCATCTTTTGCAATCATCCGGGCAACTTCAAAATTCTGCATTTCACGCATTTCTGCGATAATATGATAGGGAGATGATTTTCTTGCAGGATTATTTGTAATAGCCAGAATTGTTTTGATGATTTCGAAATCACTTTCATGTTCGCCACGGCCGAGGATAATAATTGATTTGGCCTGTTTTGGATTTACAATATTGAGATCAACCGGATTGGTGGTGTCGCCGCTGCGGCATATCACTTTTGTATTTTTTGTTGTTTCAACATTCATGTTGATCTCGTCTTCCATCTCTATTTTGTCTTTATTGGCAAGAATCACAATGCGTGGTTTTCTTTGATTTTCATTTGCTGTTACCAGCTCGGATATAATTGTAAATATTTTTGAGCTCCATCCCAGGATCAGGGTATAATCATGCTCCATCACTTCACTTCTTCCTTTGCGCAGTTCATCCAGTTTTCCTTCAATACCGCTCGATAATACACCGATCAGTGTGCTTACGATAAATATACCGCCGACAGTAACCAGCAGCATGATGATGCGGAATGCCCATCCTTCATCGCCCCCCATGGTGCCCGCGTCAAGTGTGCGCATTAAGCTTTGCCATGCAGCTTCAATAAAATTGAGCCCATCCTGCTCGGGTTGATTAATTCCGGTAACCAGCAATACAATGGATGCGAGAATAATTACCAGCAGTGAAATAATTGCAAGCCAGATGATGAGTGCAACGGGGCCTTTGCTCATCGTATTGTCGAAGGCATAACGGAGTTTTTTAGAGAATGTGGTCATACAAATGTGTTTGAATGAAGTAAAAATAAAAGAAAACCCGCAATTTGAAGATTGCGGGCAAATATCGTTTGAGCCAACTCAGGCAGCAGCAGGATCGTTTTGCATCATACCGTGGATCATGCCGTCGGGATCTTTAAAATAACATAAATACCCCATGCCCGGTATTGCCGATTTGGGAACAACGATTACACCGCCGTTTGCAGTTACTGCTGCCATTGCTTCATCAATATTCTTCACTTCAAGCGTATTTACAAGCGGCATATCAGGTGCACGTTTTTTTATAATTGCTCCATTGATGCCCGGTGAAGCATTATCGCCCGTAGTAGCGAGCCAGTATTCTTCATTTCCCCAGCGGTTGAAAGTCCAGCCGAATGTGTTCGAAAAAAATTCAATTGTTTTTTCAGGATCGGAAGAAGGGATCTCGAAATGTACGATTCTTGCCATATATTTATTTTTTGATGAAAGATAAAAGCCACATTTTTCATTTCGCAGTTTTCAGCGTAATTTAACAGTATGAAGAAACATGTGTTCACCGGGTTTGTTGAACTGATCAATAATCATGATGCGCATGAAATGAGCAGCATGATGACAGATGATCATACATTTATTGATGCACATGGAAATCGTATTTCAGGAAAAGATATGATGACGGAAGGGTGGAAACAGTATTTTTCAATGTTTCCTGATTACTGGATTGAAATTGATGAAGTGATTGAAGCGAGTGATATTGTATTTGGGTTCGGAACAGCATCGGCTACCTATACGGGTCATATTTCGGGAGATGCTCATAATTTTTTTAAAATACCTGCCGCATTTAAAGCAATCATCGATGGCGAAAAAATAAAAGTATGGCAGGTGTATGCTGATACGAAACTGCCCTTTGACATTATCACAAGGAATACACATCCTTAACAAATAAGGTGATTTTCGCAGAAAGAATCTGATCACTTTTTTGCAATTTTGTTTAAAATTGATTTTATATGCTTACATGGACCAAACCCGTTGAAGGCGAATATCTTCCTTACCAGTTGAATTATATTAAACGTGTTCCTGAAGGAGATATGATCAGAATATTGAGAGACGATATTACAGAAACGGCCAATTTTTTAAAAGACCTTCCTGCTGAAAAACAAAACTACCGCTATGCCGAAGGAAAATGGACGATCAAAGAAATACTGCAGCACCTGATCGACACCGAACGTATCATGTGTTACCGTGCACTCACTTTCGCAAGAAACGATAAAACTGAATTGCCGGGATTTGAACAGGATGATTATGTAAGAGATGGCAATGCAAATGAACTTGATTTCAGGGAAATGGTGGATGAATATGTTGCTGTTCGCAATGCCACAATTTATATGTTTAAAAGTTTTAACGATGAATTGCTGACCCGCAGCGGCATCGCAAATAAAGGAAGCGTAAAAGTAAAATCATTCGCCTATGTGATTGCCGGACACGAATTGCACCATATGGCCATTATCAGGGAAAAATATATGTCAACTGCTTATTAATATCAATCAGTTCAATGTACATTCCTTCTATTAACCTGTTGAAACAGGACGATGAGATATGGCGCTTCATGCGTGAAAATCCATTCGCAATTATTGCAAGTGAATTAAATGATGAGATCATCGCAACGCATCTGCCTGTAGAAATAGAGAACGATATTGCAGGAAACAATCTGATCCGCACACACATGGCAAAAGCCAATCCGCAATGGAAATCATTTTCCGAAGAAAAGGAAATTCTTGTGATCTTCAGCGGGCCGCATACTTATATTTCTTCATCATGGTACGATCATGTAAATGTGCCAACGTGGAATTATATTGCAATTCATGTTTACGGCAAACCGAAAATACTTGGACGTGATGAAACACTTGGCGTTCTCGACCGGCTTACAAAACACTACGAACAATTCTCAAAGCAACCATTTGATATGTCGCAGCTCAGCGAACAGTTTATCGAAAGTCATCTTAAAGCATTGGTGGCATTTGAAATTTCAATAGAGCGTATCGATGCAAAACACAAGCTCAGCCAGAACAGGAATGAAAAAAATTATGATCTCATCCTCGACCGGCTCGGTGAGCGGGATGATGATCAGTCGGGCGCCGTAAAACAGGAAATGGAGCGAATTAAAAAACAGCTTTTCCCTTAAAACTTTTAATTCCGGTTGCTTTGATGCAAATTTGTGGTCATGTGCCCATACGACGATTTGAATGTTTACCAGGAGCTGATTGCAAATAATTCAAAATGGATCGAAGAAAAACTCGCTTCAGATCCCACTTATTTCGAACGTTTGTCACAGGGACAGAATCCGCCCTTTCTTTATCTGGGCTGCAGCGACAGCCGCCTGCCGATTGACGTCATGACCAAAACAGAACCCGGCCAGATATTTATTCACCGCAATGTAGGCAACCAGGTTTTTTTGAATGATATGAATTTTTTAAGTGTGCTTGAATACGCTATCCAGATTTTGAAGGTGCAGCATGTGATTATCTGCGGTCATTATGGATGCGGCGGCGTAGAAGCGGCATATAAAGGGAATGCAAGCGGACTCGTTGAGAACTGGGTTATGAATATCCGCGATGTTTCAATGGAATATAAAAAAGAACTTGACGGAATCAGCGATATCAATTTACGGCTGAACAGGCTGAGCGAATTAAATGTATTGAGACAATTGCGTCAGTTATGCAAAACATCCATCATGCATGAAGTTTTTAAATCAGGTACTTACCCGAAACTGCATGGATGGGTGCTTGACATTTCTCATGGAAAAATAATCGAGCTTGCAATTCCTGCAGAAGAATGGAAAACTTACGGATTGCTTCCTGAGTCGTATATATGATATCCCGCAGTTAATTATTCTCAGAATTATTTTCGTGGCGTTGGCGTTCCTTATCGTAAGCCTTTATGATCTGTTTAACAAGTTTATGGCGTACAACATCGCTTTCATTTAAAAATACAGTGCCAATACCATCAATATCTTTTAAAATGCGCAGCGAAGTAAATAATCCCGATGTTTGATTTCTCGGCAAATCGATTTGAGTAAGGTCGCCGGTAATGATGCATTTTGCACTTGGGCCGATCCTGGTCAAAAACATTTTTAACTGGGCATCCGTTGCATTTTGCGCTTCATCCAGAATGATAAATGCATGATCGAGTGTACGGCCACGCATAAAAGCGAGCGGCGCAATTTCAATCACACGGTTTTGCATATATAAATTCAATTTTTCAATCGGCAGCATATCATCGAGCGCATCATATAGCGGCCGCAGATAAGGGTCGATTTTTTCTTTAAGATCACCGGGCAGAAAGCCCAGATTTTCACCGGCTTCCACTGCAGGCCTGGTAAGAATGATACGCTTTACAATTTTATCTTTCAATGCCCTCACCGCAAGTGCAACAGCAGTATATGTTTTACCGGTTCCGGCGGGGCCGATGGCAAATAAAATATCATCTTCCTCCGCCATACTCACCATTTTTTTCTGATTGGGCGTGCGTGCCCGAACCATCAAACCATTTGGGCCATGCACGATTACATCATCCGGTAATTCAGGCAGGTCAACCAGTTCGCCTGCATTTACACCGAATAAAAGACTCTGAAGATTAGCGTCGGAAATATTGCCGAATTTTTCGAGGTGAGAAATCACCCCCTCAATGCGTTCTTTAAATTCCTCAATATCTTTTTCGTTGCCACGCACTTTCATTTCGCTTCCGCGGGCAGATATATTCAGGTATGGAAAGGTTTTTTTGATAATGCCCAACCTCGAATTATGAACACCATAAAAGTCAATTGGGCGGATACCGTTCAAATCAATGGTTACTTCAATCAATTTTTCTTCTATTTTTGTGAAGTTCAAAATTACATAATCAAATTTAAAACCAATTCACCCAATGGCGATCATTACTCTCACCACAGACCTCGGTTTGAGAGACCATTATGTCGCTGTTTTAAAAGGAAAAATACTCAGCTATTCGCCGCAGACAACCATCGTGGATATTTCGCATGAAATTCCGCCTTATGATATTCAGCAGGCATCTTTTGTTCTGAAAAATTCATATTCCTTTTTCCCTGAACGTACGGTTCACCTTGTGAGCATTCACGGTGAGAATAAAGCTTCGCTGAAATGTGTTGCAATTGAGTATAAAAAACATTTTTTTATTGGACTCGATAATGGATTATTTTCTCTGATCTTTGACGATTATCCGGACAGGATCAGTGAGATCGCAAGAGATGTTGCCTCTGTTTCAACTTTTATTGCAAGAGATATCCTTGCACAGGCTTCCACATCGCTTGCCGGCGGAACTGCAATCAATTCAATCGGAAAGCAACTGAACTCGCTTGAAACAAAAACATTTTTGCGTCCGCCCGACAACGAATTTATTATGAAAGGAAATGTTGTGTATGTCGATAGGTTTGGAAATGCAATTATTAATATTTCCAAAGAGCGTTTTGAAAGGATCAGGGCAAACAGGGATTTCAGCATCCATTTTAAAAAGAACGATGAATTTCATGCGTTGAACAATACATACAGCGATGTGGCGGAAGGCGAAAAAACCTGCCTGTTTAATTCGTCAGGCTATTTAGAGATTGCAATTAACAAAGGAAATGCAAGCGAATTATTAGGTTTGCATGTTGATGACATGATACAAATTGAATTCGAATGATAACACGAGTAGTTAAAATGACTTTTCACCCTGATAAGGCACAGGAGTTTATCGAGGTGTTTTCAAATGCAAAACCGCTGATCGAATCATTTAATGGCTGTTCACGGGTTGAGCTCATGCGTGATACCGAACAGTCTAATGTATTTTTCACATTCAGTATCTGGCACACTACAGAAGCACTTGACGTGTACCGGTCGTCAGACCTGTTTCATACGACCTGGGAAAAAGCAAAACAATTATTCAGCGGCCGGCCGGAAGCCTGGAGCATAGAAAAATTACTGTGACCTGTGAGCACGACAGCAGAAAATGGAGACAATCGCCTTTAAAGATTATTCGATCGACCTCTCAAATGATTTTGCAGAGCAGCAATATTTCCATGATTGTATTTCAGAAAAAAACTATTCGAAGATTATTATCCTCGTTGATGAATCAACAGAGCAATTGTGTCTGCCGCTCATTCATAATTACCTGAAGCAATATGATATCATTTCAATTCCGCCAGGCGAACATTACAAAAATATTTCAACCTGTACGCATATCTGGGAGCGGATGACCGAACTGGGCGCCGACAGAAAAAGTCTGCTGCTCAATCTTGGCGGTGGTGTGATTGGAGATATGGGAGGTTTTGCGGCAAGCACATACAAGCGGGGTTTTGATTTTATCAATCTGCCAACCACATTGCTTGCACAGGTAGATGCATCTGTGGGAGGAAAGCTCGCCATCGATCTCCGCGGCATTAAAAATATCATCGGCCTGTTCAGAGATCCAAAACACATTTTTATTTCATCTCAATTTTTAGGCACGTTGCCATTCGATCAGTTGCGGAGCGGTTTTGCAGAAGTTCTGAAACATGGTCTCATTCTCGACAGAGAATACTGGGATGAAATTAAATCAATAAAATTGCGGGAATATTCAAACTGGCTGCCGGTGATCAAACATTCGGTTGAGCTTAAAAAATATGTAGTTGATAAAGACCCATACGAGGCCGGGTTACGCAAGATCCTCAATTTCGGCCATACGATCGGTCATGCAATTGAAACCGTTTCATTACAGACTGATGCTGTGCCTTTACTGCACGGTGAAGCCATTGCAATCGGGATGATTTGTGAAGCATGGCTATCACGTGAAATTTATGGGCTTGGCAATAAGGATATGGATGAATTGATAAATTCTGTTTTGCAATATTTTCCAAAACATGATATTTCAAACTTTGATCCGGCAGCACTCATCAGGCTTATGAAACTCGATAAAAAAAATACCGGCGAAACCATCTCATTCAGCTTATTATCTGAGATCGGCAATTGCGGTTACGATCTGAAAGCTGATGCAGTACAAATCGAAGAATCATTAAAATTTTATACAGGGCTGTGAAAAAAATAAAAATCAAGGCTCCGCTGTCAATTAAAGGCTCTGTGAAGCTGGAAGGATCAAAAAGCATCAGCAACAGGTTGCTGATCATGCGGGCATTATGCGGTGAGCCATTTGTAATAAAAAATTTATCACCTTCGGATGATACGCAAACGCTGCAGCGGTTGCTTGATTCAAATGAATATATCAATGATGTTGGTGCCGCAGGTACCACCATGCGGTTTCTTATTTCTTATTTTTCAATTCTGGAGGGTGAGCGCATATTAACCGGCAGTGAGCGTATGAAAAAACGCCCGGTCCAGGTGCTTGTTGATGCATTGCATTCGATCGGTGCCGATATTCAGTATGAGGGTGATGAAGGGTTTCCGCCATTAAAGATCAGTGGGAAAAAAATAAGCGGCGGCAAAATAAAGGTGCGGTCAGATATCAGTTCGCAATACATTTCATCGCTCATGATGATTGCGCCTGTGTTGGAAAATGGTCTTGAACTTGAATTAACAGGCAAAATATCTTCCTATCCGTATATCAATATGACATTAAAAACAATGGCCATGCTGGGTATCAGGTATGAAGAACACGGGAATCTTTTTAAAATTTATCCGGGTACATACACCGCTCATGAAATGATTGCCGAAAGCGACTGGAGTGCAGCATCTTATTATTTTTCTGTATGTGCACTTTGCCCGCAGTCTGTTATACGCATCAGTGGCGTATTGCCCGACAGTCTGCAGGGTGATCATATCGTAATGGATATTTACCGCCGCTTTGGCGTGGAGAGTCATTTTGAAAAAGGTGTTTTAATACTGCAGCAGAAATATGCTGCGGCAGATTCATTTGAATTTGATTTTTCTGATTGCCCCGATATTGCACAAACAGTTGCAGTTATAGCCTCGGCATTGGGTGTGCCGGCTGCATTTACAGGCGTGGAGAGCTTGAGAATTAAGGAAACAGACAGAACGCAGGCACTGAGTGATGAATTGAAAAAATTTGGGGTATCTTTTTACCAGGACAATGATAAATGGATGCTGAAAGGAAAAATACAACCGAACGATTCTGTTTCTGTCAGTACTTATGAAGATCATCGCATGGCGATGAGTTTTGCCCCGCTGAGTTGTGTATTGCCGGATTTAATTATTGAAGAACCCGATGTGGTAAAAAAATCTTACCCGTCTTTCTGGAGCGATTTAGCCTCGCTTGGGTTCTCAGTTTCTTTTATCTGAATATCAGGCATCAGCAGATCGTATTTTGATTTGGGCCGGAAATCATATTGCCATTCAAAATTCTGCAGCAAATATTCCAGCGGTGTAATATCCTTCATGGGATGAAATTCAGAATCGGGATTGGTTTTAAATGATATTTTCTGGAATTTTCTTTTTTCGAGGTAGATATCGATATCGCTGCAGAGCATTTTATTTACACCGATATAAGCGCCATTGTCATCTTTGCCGTAATAAATACTTTCCCCATTTCCTTTTACTTCTATTTTCTTTAATTCTTCGTTTATAAAATAGCCATAAACGTTCCGCCCTTTCACCTGGTTATAGATCAGGCTGTCGTCTTCATTCACAATAAAACCATTTGTATAAAGATGGATCTGATCAAGCTCCTGATTTTTAATATAAAGCACAATTGTATCCGCCGTAAACTGTGTGCTGTCGCTCCATAAAACCGGAGAATTGAAAAGACGTATTGTTGAATCGGCATCTGAGTAAGTTAATGAGTCACACCGGCCCTGCATATCGCTCTTGTAAATTTTTACATGATGAAATACAAGTGTGATGCGTTTATCCAGTGAATCCGTAACAGAGCGAATCGTGTCGCCTGCAATAAATAAAGTATCCTCTTCAATAATAAATCCAGCCATGGATCCTTCCGTTGAAACAATTGTTTTTGTGATCTCATTATATTCCGCCACGTTGCTGTATTGCAGTGCATTCTGGGCCGTGTCTCTGAAAACAATATTGCCGAAGGCTCTTCCGATGCCCGTTTCACGGTTGTAGTAAATGCTGTCGGCTGTAAGCTCCTGCGGCGGATTCTCGAGTTTTGCATGTTCGTGAAAAACAGCAATACCGGTTTTGGTATCGTAATAACCGTTTTCACAATACACGGTGCTTTCTTTATTGTAGATATATGTCGGACCGTGGAAATAAGCCCGCTCGATGGAAGTATTGTATTGCAGGGTATCTGCCTGTAAACTGTAATCCGGATTTTCGAGCAACACATTATTTTTAAAATATGCATCATTCGAATTTGTATAATAATAACCGTTGTCGCTCGTGAGTGTTGTTTCTCCGTTATCAAGTTCGCCGCCATCGTGATAGGTCGCAATTTTTGCATTCATATCATATGTGAGGATATTCGTTTTTAATGTCATGGTTTGATCGGTGAGCCGTACATTGCTGTAAAGCGTGGCAAATTTTGTATTACCGTTGTAGGATGCGGAATCGCCATAAGCATTTATCGAATCTCCCTGTTCGAAATGAACATTGCCGTAAACCCGGGCAATATTTTCATTTTTAAACAGCAGTGCTGTATCGCAATAGAGAGTCAGATCTTTCTGAACAAGAATCACATTATTTACAAGCTTGTTGTAGGAAGATTTTTTTGTTTGTATGATCTCGAGATAATCAGCCTGCCGTATTTCAATTTCGGTCGTATCCGGTTTCTGGCCACTTATCTTTGATTGTGCACTGAGTAAAGAGGGTAGGAGTAAAAGTAAAAATACAACTGCAGCTTGGATCTGCTGTTTATTGACCCGTTGAAGCATCTTTCTGCTGTTTCTTTTTCCCAAATAAAATCAATTTCACTTCCGGATTTTGTGCAAAATCTTCAAGCACCGTTTTTAAGCTGGTGAGTGTATTTGTAAGATCATTATATAAAGCGGGATCGTTGATCAGCATGCCGAGACTACCCTGACTGGAGTCGATTTTTGCAGTGATGGAATTAATCTGATCAATTGCCTGTGATGCTTCAGTTGACAGTTCGCCCCATTCGATCGCTTTCATCGATTCGGATACATCACGCAAATTCTGAATGATACTTTTAATATCATCTTCACTCTCGTTCATGTAATTTGTAATGCCGCTTACATCCGTAATAATCGAGTCGATATTTTTCTGTTCCTTGGCAATCAGCTCATTTACTTTTTGTGCGGAATTATTAAATGACTCAAGTGTTTGCTTGATGCTCGATATGCTTTTCTGAAAATCCTCTTTTACATCATCCGTAAAAATGCTACGCAGTACGTTAATCGCAGTATCGAGAGAAACCACCATGCTTTTTACTTTGTCTGTAAGCGGTTTGAGTTCTTCCCTGATCTGGCTGGTAAGTTCCGTTTCAATCGTGCCATTTACATTTCCTCCGGGTTTTACCGCCGCATTGCTTTCACCAAGCTGCAAATCGATATATTTTGTTCCCAGCAGATCGCCCCTGATCATCGCTTTTGAATCATCCGGTATCACAATATCTTCTGTAATATTTAAAACGATATCTACGCCCGACTGGTCTTTTTGCAGCGTTACACTTTTTACCCTGCCAACATTAAATCCAGTTACCTGAATAGGATCTCCAACCATTACACCCCCTGAATACGGATATTCAACATGATAGTTCTCGCCCCTGTTAAACACATTGATTCCTTTCAGGTAGTTTACTCCCAGAAACAACAATGCGATGCCGATTGCTGCAAGTATCCCGACCTTCGACTCGTTTGAAATATTCAAGGTATGATGTTTTGTGTGTGCTAAATTATGAATTGGCGGCAAGTATTTATAATCAGTTACCTGCAGCCAGTGCTTTCGCTTCTTCAAGCGAAATGCGTTTGCCATTGCTGAATGCAATCACAAAAGCATCTTTAAAACCGGCATTGCGTGCCGAACTTTGTTTTTTGATTGCTTCATCAAGGCTTACATATGGGCCGATGCGGTATTTAAAAACGCCATTCTCATTTGATGAACTGATCTGTTCATTCTTCAGTGCACTGAATTTTTGATTATCCGGTTTGAGTGATTCCGTATCAGTATAAAATTGCACCTGATAATTTACTTCTGAACCGGAAACAGTTGCCGTTGAATGATTGTCGCCTGTTCCTGCTGTTTTTATTGCATTTGCTGCAGGTGCTGATGTGTTTTCCATTGCAACTTTATAATCTGTAAAGGCTTTTGAAATGCACTCAGCAATTTTATCCTGCCCGTCGCCCGACGCGAGAAATTTTTCTTCATTTGCATTCGTCAGAAATCCCGTTTCAATCAAAACACTCGGCATTGCAGTTTTCCATAAAACAAGGAAACCAGCCTGCTTCACACCGCGGCTCGATCTTCCTGCCTCATTTTCGAGGTAATGCTCCACTTTGGATGCAAATAAAATACTCTGATCCATATAAGCATGCTGATTGAGCGAGAAAATAATATGCGATGCGGGGTTATTCGGATCAAATCCATCGTAATGCTGCGAATAATCATTTTCCATGAGGATCACATCATTCTCACGTTTTGCCACATTTAAATTGGCTTCCGTTTTATGCAATCCCATTACATACGTTTCGCTGCCATATGGTGATGTGCTCGGGTTTGCATTGCAGTGAATGCAGATAAATAAATCGGCATTGTTGCGGTTTGCAATGGCAGCTCTCTCGTACAGCTCAACGAATACATCTGTTTTGCGTGTATAAATGACTTTGATATCGGGGTATTTCTGCTGGATGAGCGAACCCAGTTTCAGTGCAATGCTCAGCGCCACATTTTTTTCGTAAGAATTTTTTCCATTGCAGCCGTAATCCTGCCCGCCATGTCCTGCATCAATCACAATGGTTTTGATTTTATAAACATCCGATGCCTTTTTTTCAGGGATCGATCCAAAGGAGGTAGTTACCACGAAAATAAATCCTGTTATCAGAATTTTTACAAAAAAGGGTTGCCGGCTGAATATCATAATTTCAATAGCTTTGTACAATATTTGCTTCAAAAGTTCATTAATACTGAAAACTGTTCCAAAATTCGCAGGTATTGCGTAAACTTTTACTAATAACGTTGCTCAGCCTAACCTGTTTCGCTTGTTTTAGTGCGATAAACGGTGAATTTGTATATTTTATTGAGCAAACACCCGCCCATTCTGTGAATTCTTCTGTCATCGGAGTGCCCGATACGATACCGGCAGACTCAGCATTGACTGATACACTTATAATTTCCAACGATACCGTATGGTACCGTGTATCAGGTGATGCGCTGGATGATATTATTAATTACAGTGGTGCCGATTCGGTAGTGTATGATCTTGCATCAGGGAAAACATATATTTATTCGAATGCAGAGATCACCTACCAAACCTATCATCTAAAAGCGGATTATATTGAATTTGACTGGGATGATAAAACAATTATTGCAAAACAGCTCACAGACAGCCTTGGTAATAAGTCAGATCTTGCATGGTTTCAGGAAGGCGATGATGAATTTACGGCGGAGGATATGACCTATAATTTCGGTACGAAGAAAGGCAGTATTCACTATTTCAGAAAAACAGAGGGTGAGGGTTTTATAACTGCCGATTCTGCAAAAAAATCAGACGACAACAGCTATTTTGGAAAACATCTCTCTTATACAACATGTAATCTCGACCATCCGCATTTTTATATTACTGCGAATAAAGCGAAGGTTGTGCCGAAAAAAATTGCAGTAACGGGCCCTGCTAACCTTGTAATTGCTGATGTGCCTACTCCTTTATTTCTTCCCTTCGGAATTTTCCCGATCAAGCGGGGGCAAACATCAGGTATTTTAATTCCGCAGTACGGCAATAGCTATTCGCAGGGATTTTTTCTCAGGAACGGTGGATACTATTTTGCATTGAGCGATCATTATGATCTTTCGCTTACCGGAGATATATATACACGTGGTTCATGGGGAATGCATGCTTCATCGAGATACAATATGCGTTATAAATATTCGGGCAATGTAAGTGTCGATTATACAATAAATAAATATGGATTTGATTTTGCGCCGGATTTTTCATCCAATAAAGGTTTTTTTGTCAGATGGAACCATACGCAGTCTGCGGGTGCGAGGCCCAACAGTAAATTCGGTGCAAGCGTAAATGTGGGAACAACTGATTTTCTTTCCAATAATGCCTATAATGCAAGTTATCTTACAAACCAGCTCAATTCCAGCATTTCGTATTCAAGGATTTTTCCCAACACTCCATTTACATTAACTGCTGCACTGAGGCATAGTCAAAGCACATCCACACATATTGTAGATCTTACGATTCCTGACATATCACTTACCATGAACAGGATATATCCTTTTAAAAACCTGACAGATAACCGGAACAGTTTTTTATATCAGCTTGGTGTAAGTTATTCGATGAATACGCAGAATTCCTTATCGGTTCCGGATTCGCTGTTATGGGATCAGGCTTCATTCGATAAATTCCGCAATGGCGTACAGCACCGCGTAACTGCATCAGCACCTGTTAAACTGTTCAAGTATTTTACACTCAGCCCGAATGCAAATTATACTGAAAACTGGTATTTTGAAACATACCGGAAAAACTATGCACCCGATACACTCATTGACACATCACTCTCGGTTACAGGCGAAGAAATTATCGATACAACGGTCACCTTTGTAAATATTGATACGGTTGCAGGATTTCGGGCTGCCAGGTATTTTAATGCTGGCGCCAGCCTCAATACGAAATTATATGCAACGGCAACTTTCAACGGAAAATTAAAGGCCATCCGTCACGTGATGACACCTACGGTTTCATTTAATTATTCACCTGATTTCAGCGATCCGAAATATGGTTATTTCGGAGATTATTACACATCGCCTGATGCAACTGAGGCGACACCTTATTCTGTTTTTGACGGAACAATTTATGGCGGGCCTACTGCGGGAGAGGTGGGAAGCATCGGATTGAGCCTGGGAAATATTCTTGAAATGAAAGTGTATTCAAAAAAAGATTCGGTAGCACATGAAAAGAAAATCAAAATATTTGAAAGCCTTACCTTCGGTACATCTTACAATCTTGCAGCAGATTCTTTAAATCTTGCAGATATATTTTTTAACGGTTATACCACTTTGTTTGAAAAAGTGCACCTGAATTTTTCAGGCAGTTTCGATCCTTATATTGTTGATACGCTCGGACGCAGCCTCGACCAGTTTGAATGGGATGTAAATAACCGGCTGGGAAGATTCAATGGAGGATATGTCAGTCTCAGCACTTCATTCGAATCGAAGAGGAATGAAAATCCCGGCTATGCAACAAATGCAGGCACGGAAGAGGAGCGTGAAATGGTATGGGCAAACCCGGAATATTATATTGACTTTGAAGTGCCGTGGTCGTTTGATATCAGTTATAATCTGCGCATTACAAATACGCCTACATTTGAAGGAAAAGATTCGCTTTATACAACTCAGAGTGCAACCTTCAGCGCCGATCTGAACCTGACGCCTAAATGGAAGATACAGGTAACATCGGGGTATGATTTCGAACTGAAAGATTTTACTTATACCTCGCTGGATATTTACCGTGATCTGCATTGCTGGGAAATGGGATTTAAATGGATCCCTTTCGGAGCACGTCAGAGCTATATCTTCAATATCAATGTGAAGGCCAGTGTGCTGCAGGACCTGAAACTTACCCGGAAAAAAGACTGGAGCGAATACTGACAATAAAAAATACCTGCTCCTACTGCAGGTATGCCAATGTGTTTTCGATGGAAATGGCAAAAAGAAAAAAAACGGCAGGCACAGGGTAACCTGCCAGTGTTATGACTTGGAGATGTCAATCAGGTTTTCGTGTCAGTAAAGAAATAAAGTCTTACCGACATTCAATGCATGGTTTTGATGAACGGCAGATTTCAATTGGTGTACGGTAAAAAAAGGCAGGGAAACGGTTATTTTAAGTCCGATTGAATTAATTCAGGAAATATCAGTTCAACGGTTGTTCCCTGATGGACATCACCCGGTTTTGAACCGGCAATATGGAGACTGAAGGGTTTTTTAAACTGCTGGGAAAGTAATTCAAGCCGTTGTTTTGCAACGGAGATACCTTTGCCGAGGCTGCGTTCATTTTTTTTATTCTGAATAATTCCGATACCATTGTCCTGTATGATGCAGTGAATAAATTGTTGTTTCTTTTCAAAACGAATTATTACATCACCGGGGCTGTTTTTCGGCATTAGGCCATGCCAGATTGAATTTTCAACAAAGGGTTGCAGGATCATGGCGGGTATATATATTTCTTCCTGATCGATTTCAGGATCCACATCTATTTTATAATTCAGCATATCACCCAGCCGGAGCTGTTCAACGGATAAATAAAGGTTTAGCCGCTCGATCTCAGTATCCACCGTAACAAAACTTTTCGTGATTGAATCCATATTCAGCCTGATGAGCCGCGAAAAGCGTGTGAGATAAAAGTTTGTTTTTGCTGTATCGTTTTTGAATAAGAACGACTGAATACTGTTCAGCGCATTATAAATAAAATGCGGGTTCATCATAGCCTGCAGCGCCTGGTTCTCAAGTTCGTTTATTTTGAGTGAAAGCATATTCTTTTCGATGGCTACTTTTTGCCGGTAATTTTTGCTTGATATGTAGATGATGATCGAGATGGCAATCAGTATGGTAACGATCAGGTATTTTGCGATGGAAGTTTTCCAGAATGGAATTACAATTTCAAATGAATATTCAATCGGGTCGCCCCAGTCTGACACTGCTGTTTTAGCTTTTACGTAAAATGTATACTTGCCGGCCGGCAGATGATAGTATTTAATGTAATTATCATCTATTATTGTAAATGAATCTGTGATCCCGGACAGCTTATAAGCGTATTCAACACCATCGGGATAACTGAAATGTATACCTGAAAACCTGAAAATGATATTGTTGTTTTTGCCGCCGAATACTGTCTCGGCTGTATTCATCAGGTCAATGCTGTCGTTGAGCCGTATCCCCATAAAATAAATCCCCGGCGGAGGCTGCTGCAATACTTCATCATAGGCAAGTATATTAAATCCTTTTGCTGTAGTTGCAAGTACATGATTTTTTTGTATGATGATTTTATGGACATCATTATTCGATAGACCGTTATCTGTATTGTAATACTTAAATTCAGAAGGAGTAAATTGTTTGTTCACACGAAAAGATGTAATGCCTGCCGTTGTGGCGCACCATATTTTCCCGGGTGGTTCAAAGAATACGTCGTTTACAATATTTCCGGAAAGCCCGTCGCTGTGTTTGATAACACGGAGCAAATGATCAAACGAGGTGATATAAACACCATAACCATTTGTAGCGAGAATTAATGTCGTATCATTATAGAACTTAATACCTCTTACACTTTTTGATACAGGCAGGGGTAAAAAATCGAGTATTTTATAAACTTCCAAACCCCGGTAAACATACATGCCGCTGTCTGATGCGCAGGCAACATATTCACCATAGGTGCCTACGGCATAAGTTCGCACGCTGATCAATGTAGTTGTTTCCGGAGAGCGGTGTTTTTCTACTACAAATAATTCTTTTCCTGTTGCGCACCAGACAGTTCCATCCCGGTCGGTGCATATTGATTTTGAAGCACCCCGTGAAAAGGGTCGTGTTTCGAGCTGATATTCATTCGGTCCGTCCTGGCCCGATGAGATGATGGAATAAACTGTGGAGGCTTCAGATGCAAACCAGATTCCGCGGCCGTCGAATGTAATATCCCTTATGCGGAGTTTATTGCCTACCATATAATTTGAATGATAGGTGGTTATGATTTCATTTGCAAGCCGGTATATATACCCCGCTTCATCACCAATCCAGATATTTCCGGCCGAGTCTGTTTCAAGGGCATGAATCGCATCGCTGCGAAGGCCGGTTTCCGAATTATATACAATATTGCAGTTGTAATTATTTCTTAAAAAGTACAAGCCTTCACCATCGGTAGCAAACCAGTAATTGTCTTCATTATCCCTGAAACAGTATTTTATTTTTTTATCCAGCAGGAATCGTTCCGTGGTTCGGTACATGCCGGTGCTGTCGGGCTGAATCAAACGGGCTCCGTTATCTGATGCAACAAGTATTTTACCCGTTTTTTCATCAACATAAATTGTTTGTATATTATCAATATTATTCTTATACTCATTTAAATAAACAGGAACAAGCTTATCGTCGAAATAATAAATATAATTCCTGAACAGCAATATTTTTGCCGAATCATTATAATCATACGTCCCGACCGCTCTTGAGTTATCAGCATGATAAGGTATTGGGTATTTTTCATCAGAATTATTGAAACTGCCGACGACAAAATCTTTAATTGTATAAGTTTTATCCAGGTGTGAAAACAACAGGATCACATTGGCGGGCAGATCAACCTCTTCCACCTTATTATCGGCCGTTATTTTAGTGTAGCTCCGGACATTCGTATTTTTAAACCAGATTGCATGATCCTCATCTTCAAATATGTGAATGATATAACCCGCATTTTGGGTATGTCGAAGAAATGAGCAATTCTCATGATTATAAATTTTTCCGTCCTGATAAAATGAAAACTGGCCATTGAGAGAGGCGAACCAGATCCGGTCTTTGCTGTCTTCAAAAATGCCCAGCATTTCATTGTCTGCCAGGCCATCATCAATGGTAAACACATTAAAATGCTTCCCGTCAAATCTTGCCACACCTTTATCTGTTGCAAACCAGATAAAACCGTCTCTGTCCTGTATGATTTTGTAAATTGTATTGGATGGCAGCCCGTCGGCAGTGGTATAATTCTTATATTGATAATACTGAGCTCCTGCAGCACATGGCAAGATGCATGCGAGTGTGACTGTCATAAGGAACCGCAAAAAAACAGAAGGCATTTCAGACTGGATTTATATCTAATGTAACATCATTTTGGAAACAGCATTTAAAAATTCTTCTACCTTGCGCCGCGAAACGGATATGGAAGAGCCGTCATTCATCACGGCAAAATATCCATTTACTGTAGAATAATGATTTAAGCAGGAAAGATTGATGATATATGATTTATGGATCCTTAAAAAGGATTTGTTTTTCAATACATCTTCAAATTCTTTCATGTGCTTGCTGGCAACCACTTTCTTGTTGGCTTTAAGATGAAAAACCGTATACGACGAATCAGCTTCCACATAAATGATATCATCAATATGGATAATATCAAAACCCTGGTAATGATAAATAATGATTTTGTTGATCTGTTGCTGGCTGTTAACCTGTTCGGTGAAATTCGAAAGTGATTCTTTATATACTGTCTGAATGGCGGGATGTTGACGAAAACTATCTTTAAACAAATTGAGTTTTGAGACGCAGGCTTTCAGCTCTTCGATGTCTACTGGTTTTAAAAGATAGTCGATGGCATTTGCTTTTAAAGCACGCAGGCTATATTCCTGGTATGCGGTAACAAATACAACAAGAAAATTTTTTTCCTTTATTGTTTCCAACAGATCAAACCCGGTTTCTCCGGGCATTGCAATATCGAGGAACAACACATCAATGCCGCCGTCAGAAATAATTTTTCTTGCTGCATCTGCCGATGCCGCCTTGCCGGTTACGGAAACAGCAGGGCAGTACTCGTTGAGCAGAAATTCAAGATTATCTCTTGCGGCAGACTCGTCGTCAATGATCAGGGCTCTCATTAGAAGTGAAATTAAGCATTCGACCGAAGTTACGGCAATCCCGGTAATGGTTGAGTTGACGAATGGCGGCGTTCATTTCATGAACGGTATTTTTAGTAAAGCAACCGGGTCTTAATTGTATGCGCCACCATTTTGAGCGACTCGAGGGCGGGCGCTGAAAAATTTTTGCTCACATCAAGCACCACGTATCCGATCCGGTCGTTTGTTTTTAAATACTGGCCCAGGATATTGATATGATTCTCAGCAAGTGCATTCGTAATTTCAGATAACACGCCCGGTACATTTTCATGAATATGCAAAATACGGTGTGTATCGGGATGCGGCGGCAGATTTAATGCAGGCACGGTGTGTGAACCCGATGTAACGCCTGCTTCGAGATAACTCAGCAATTTATTTGTAACATCTTCACTGATATTCAATTGCGCTTCTTCTGTAGATCCGCCGATATGCGGCGTCAACAGCACATTCGGCAATTGCTGCAGTTCTGAAATAAATGCATCGCCGTTTTTTTCAGGTTCAGATGGAAAAACATCAATAGCCGCACCTGCAATATGACCTGCTGAAAGAAAATGTTTTAATGCATGCAGATCCACCACTGTACCTCTTGCATAATTGATCAGGATGCTGCCGATTTTCATCATCGCAAGAGCTTCGGCATTGATCAGCTCATGCGTGGATGATTCTTCGGGCACATGCAGTGTTACCACATCAGCATATTGCAGTAATTCTTTGAGTGAATAAACCTGTTTTGCATTGCCCATCGGAAGCCGGTTTGCAGCATCAAAATAAATTACACGCATACCAAGCGCTTCTGCCAGTACTGAAACCTGCATGCCGATGTTTCCATAACCGATGATGCCGAGCAGTTTTCCCCTCAGCTCAAAACTGTTTCGTGCATCTTTCAGCCAGATGCCCTCATGCGCTGCTTTATTTTTTTGCGGAATTTTACGCAACAGCATGATGGAAGACGCAATTACCAGTTCTGCAACTGAACGTGTATTGGGAAACGGTGAATTAAATACGGCAATACCATTTGCAGTTGCAGATTTCAGGTCCACCTGGTTTACACCGATACAATAACATCCAACTGCCAATAGTTTTTGTGCCTGATCGAACACCGCCGGTGAAATAGTTGTTTTTGAGCGGATGCCCAGCAAATGAACATGGCGAATCTGTTCGGATAATTCCGCTTCATCCAGCGCACCATGCAGTTTTTTCACACCCGTATAACCAGCTGCTTTAAATTCATTCACTGCATTATCTGAAATATTTTCAAGCAGTAAAATATTGATTTTATCTTTCGGATAGGATGTGAGATCGCTCATTGGCGGAATATATTGTCAAAGATAGAAAAAGTCACGCCTGGAATATTGAAGTTTAATGACAATCATTTCATTCTTTTTAGTATAATTTTGGTAAAAATCCACATATGAAACTCAAACACCTCACCCTTATCTCCTGGTGCTTTTTTATTTGCAGATTGTCGGCGCAGGATTCCTCCTCTCAAAAATTAAATGATGAGATCGGCTTTGATGTCACTTCATTCATTACGCTTTACAGCGGATTATCTGCATACCCCTACGAAGGATATAATTATTATTCAGTTGGAAATTATCTGCTGGGCTACAAGCATTATTTTAATCATATTATATTGCGAACCGCATTGAGCCTCGATGTTGACAACAGATCAGAGAGGGGAGGTGCCAACTCGTATACGAATTACAAATCAACAGGTGAGTCATTTGATATAAGAGCCGGTATTGAGCATCTTGTTCCGCTTTCACCCCACTGGGAAATGTATTACGGGCTGGATATTCTGGGAGGTTATGGGAAGAGCAGCAGTGTTGATACAGAGCCGGACACGAGTAATCTGTATGCACGGGATGAATATGCAACGGTTAACCGCATAGGCGCAGGTCCTGTGCTGGGAGTTACTTTTTTGATCAACCGGCGCATCAGTTTAACCACTGAGCTTTCTGTATATGGATTAAATGCTCACAGCGAAACCAGGTATGATTATTATAACAATCCACCCGAAGAATTTCAGCACGACACAAGGATAACAGATGATTTTTACATGAATATCCAGTATCCGCTGTTTGTGTTTTTCAATATCAGGTTGTAATTATTCAATGATCACGAAGCGTCCCTGTTTTATTCCACCAGTTTGCTTATCCTTTACGGTAAATAAATAAATACCGCCTGTAATTGTCTGCCCCGATTCACTCAGCACATCCCAGGCATGTTCGCCGCCCGAAAAAATGCGCTGATCCGTTTCGCCGCCATAAATACTGAACCACTCCGCATCATTTCCCGAATAAACTGCAGCATCATGATTGAATTCTGCAACCACATCTCCGCTCACAGTAAATATTGTGATCACACATTGCGCAGGTAAATGATAAAAAATAATTTTTCCTGTTGTAGAAGTTGAACCATCCCAGGCCGCATGCAGCCTGTATGGATTGGGGTATACGCCGATCTCATCCGAACCGCCGGCAATCGCTTCTGTTTCAGTTCCCGGAAATACACGCACTGCATTTTCAACATAAGAGGATTCAAGGCTTTCGATATTCAGCTCTTCATCGCCCTCATCAAAAGAAGTGAGGATAATTAAATATTGCCAGCCGTTGAGTACCTGATCCAGCGTATACTTATAATAGAATGTATCTTCTTCAATAATGACGGGTGAGGTCAGGCGCACCACATTAAATCCGTTATTATAACCTATTGCATTACCTGTCTTATCCCATTGTGCGATCATATTTGCATCATTGATCATATCAAGATTAAAATCGTCGCCCGTTTGAGTGCGGTATAAACGGTATCCCTCAAAGTCCATTTTCTTCGAGATCGGATCCACAGAATATTCTGCACGGTCGTCCCAATAAATTTCTATGCTGCCATCCAGTGCAATCACTTTTAATTTGGGGGTAAGCGGAGGCTCAGGCAGGATATAGCGGTCAAGTGTATGATCCTCATCAAGATCTTCTCCATTATCAAGCAATCCATTTTCATTCTGATCTTCCCCGAGATATGTTCTCTTTGCCCAGCCAAGATGTTCTTTTAATTCTGTCTGAGCTTCAGGTGTATCTTTTTCGGCACCATTCGATCCGCCGTTTTCAATTTGTTTTGCGCATACTGCAGCAAATACCATATGAAATGTTTCGCCCGGTTCCACCGTCAGCACGGGACCGGCAGAAATCAAATTCGTCATGCCTCCCGATGTTGCGGGATCATGCAGAAAATCGACAATGCTGAAATCGGCATAATTTAATCCCGCTTTTAATTTATCATATCGCTCTACATCATTCGATGGTGCATCATAAGGAGGTGTTGCAGTTGTATTAAATATCCAGAAATTGGAATTTACATCTGCGGGTGGATACCCATTTGCGATCAGTTGATCATTATTTGCAGGATGAATAAACTGATCTCTCCATTCAATTCCCAAAAACTGAATGGCGCCGTATGAATTTGTAAATCCCGGGTCGCCATTGTCGTCGAATGCATAATTCGTATACAGTGTATCGAGATAACCATAGGCTCCCTTATTGAAAAATGCAGAACCAAAATCAGTGGAGACATTTACATTGCGCACAACCAGGTCTGTCCATATACCGCACCATACGCTATCCCATGTGTTTGACGAATGATTTGTCACCGTATAATTATAGATCACAAAATAATCTGCAAATGAATAATTCCATGCATAAGTTTCGATATGCACATCTGCGTAGAGCGGCTGTGTATGTTCGGCAATGGTGATTGCAGTTCCGGGAACAACTACATTTTCATCCGAGCAGTCGATGAGCATATCCTCATGCGATACAGCATCAAAAGAAAAATAATCGCTGCCGGTTAATGATGAACGCTGCTGAATTGTATTTCCGATGCCGGCTGTAAATTCATAACCTGCCTGCCCGGTTGTATAACCTGTGGCGGCATCTTTAGCAGAAGTGGAAACGAGAATTTGTCCGTCCACCTGCGCACCGATCCAGAATCCCCCTTCAAATAAATGTTCAATGCCGGTATTGAGCGGATATTCCATTGAAGGTTCACCGGCAGGAGTGTTGCGCACATCGGGCCGGCCAAATGTGCCGACATTCGTAATATAAACCCCGATATTGCCGGGGTCAATCACTTCATGGTCAAAAGAAACCTGTGCACCTGCAGCTGCAGACAGAATTGCAAACAAAAAAAATAAAAATGCTTTTGACATTGCGGGTTTAAAATTAGCAAAATTATGGTGCTTGATTTTGGGATATCGCCGGATGAATTCGCCAGCCAGATCGACCTCAGTTATACCTCAATATGATCCGCCATGTTAATTTTTTCCGCAACCAAACTCTCCATCCTCGAAACAATATAAATTATCCGCAGCACAAAATAAATTGAAATGATCAGCAGAAAAAGCGAAATGAAATCTGCCTTCAGGCTGACGAGGTACGCATTGGGTGTTCTTTTAAATAGTTTCCATACTTCTACAGCAAGCGAACAGTATGTTCCGGCAACATAAAGCAGCCACCATGCAAGCACAAGTCCTGCTGTTTTATTGCCTGCGGGCTTCCGGACGAGAAACTGAAGATTCAACGACAGAATTTTTTTCATGATCACATAGGGAAAAACCAGGTTTGCCAAAGGGATGAACCACCCGCCAACCGCCCAGCCTGCTGCCGGTGATGAAGAGCTGTTTAATTTCAGAACAGTCTTATAACATGCATGAAACCACTGGATGAAAAACAGGATCGTGACAATCGAAAGCGGAATATTGATAAAACCCGTCGCGGCTTCGAGAACCAGGATACGCCTGTCGCTGTATATCAATGCAGGCGAATCATGCAGGATTGTGATCATATACATGGTTGTGAACATCGACAGCACATAAAAAATGAACATCAGCCTGAACATAAATATCAGCCTCTTCGCCCGTGCCGGGTTGCCTACAAGCCGGGCATTGTAAAACTCATCATCAATCACAACCGCCATCGTATAAAAATAAGCATTCGGAATTATTCATCTACCGGCAACCGGATTTCGTTTTTCGCAATTACAGGCAAATGATATTGTTTTGAAATGAGCCTGCATTCATTAAATAATAATTCATACCGGTAATGCCATCTCTCAAACGGAAACTTATTTTTCCATTTGCTGCAAGCGAATCATAATTTATTTCAAAATAAATCTCGGGTTCTTCTATCACTTCATATACATCCGTATAAACCTGCTTCTGACCGTTTTTAAAATAGGCTGTTGCTGTAATTCCTGCAATGCCTGCAGCAACAGGTTTCATCTTTCCCGAATAATGCTCATTGCCGGTAATGCTGCAGTTTGTGCAATTGAAAATGCAGGTGTCAACAGTGCTGTCTGCCTCTGCAAAAAAGAATACTTCCATCCACTTGTGAAGATATTTATCTTTCCCGTCGCAGCAATCTGCATTTACATGGCTGTAAAATTCAAAACTTTGTGCCGGCAGGACTTGCTGCAGGCTTAGAAAAAGAAAAAGCGTGAATAGTTTCATGTGCCGGATTAAAACAAAAAAGAGTTACTCAAATGAATAACTCTTCTTCGCTATGGGATATTGCATTTATATTTTTACAAATTCAACACGCCTGTTATTCGCCTTTCCTTCAGGGGTCGTGTTATTGTCGAGGGGTTTTGATTCGCCAAAACCTTTTGTCGAGAGCCGTGATGCATCGATACCCATTGAAATCAGCTGCGCTTTCACAGCTTCGGCACGGTCCTGCGACAATTTCATATTTGCATCATCGCTGCCATCGCTGTCGGTATGGCCATCGATTTCAAATTTTAAATGATTGTTGTCTTTCATCAATGTATAGATCTGGTTGATCACACCCATGCTCTCGGGTTTGATGGTTGCTTTATTTACGTCGAATAAAATTCCATGCGTAATGATCTTTCCATCTGTCATCACTTTATCAAGCATATTCATTTTTCCACCCTCGGCAACTTTTACATTCGTAAATATGATCGGCGCTTCGAGTGAACCGATGCCGTGAAAATCCATTGTGACAGGTTGATACATTACATTCGGCATTACCAGCACACGATTTGCATCCACATAGGTTTTCAGTTGATTGTTTTTATAAACAATTGCACAATGATGCCAGTTGTTATAAAGCGACTGCCCTTTTGCATCTTCCGGAAGTGAACCGGTCAAACTTTTTTCCGGAAACGTACCCGATACCCCATACTGATCAAAAAATACTTCTCCTGTTTGCCCCTCTGCATCTTTAAATCCAACCATTACCGGGTAGCCTCCCTGCATCAGGTACCAGTCGAATTCAATTGTAAATTCATTGCCGAGATAAGTTTCTGTTTTCATCAGCGGATGAACACGGCAATAATTTCCATCGGTTAACAAAAATGCGGTTTTGCCAGCCTGTTTATTGACAATTGCCTGACCGCTTTCGATATCCCAGTGTGCCGGAAATTCGCCATCCATATCGGTTGCGAAATTGTCGTCGAAGATTATTTTTTCACCGGCTACAAAATCATAATTTGCATAGGTTTTTATTTTGGCTGCAGAATCTCCGGAAGATGACGTTGTTTGAGTTTGAGCTGAACCGTTCGTTTCGGTGCTGCTTTCAGTTGTTGTTTGCTGCTCCTGCTGCTGTTGTTGCTGTTCCTCTTCTGCAGGTATTTCCTGCTCGCCATCCATTGCATCGTCAATTGTTTTGTCAATTTCTTCGTTGGCTTTTTCTTCTGTTTTCTGTTTTATTTTTCCAAGTACATCGATTTGTGAAAAGAGGTTGCCTGAACACATCACAAAGAAACAGCTCAATAATATCGTGCAGAAATTTTTCATAGCAGGGTTGTTTACATCAAATTTCGAAATTACTTTCCACAATTTCAAGCCGGCAATCTCCCTCAAATTTTTATTTTTGCCATAGTGAAAATATTTATCTGCATTCACGGCCATTTTTATCAGCCGCCCCGTGAAAATGCCTGGCTTGAGATCATTGAGCGACAGCTCTCTGCGCATCCGTATCACGACTGGAATGAGCGCATTTCAACGGAATGCTATGGCCCAAACGGCGCTTCCCGCATTCTGAACAATGAACAGAAGATCATCCAGATTGTAAATAATTATGCTTCTGTAAGCTTCAATTTCGGTCCTACGCTTTTGTCGTGGCTTGAGCATTACGAGCCTGAAACATACAATGCAATACTGGAAGCAGACCGCATGAGCTGCAAAAAATCCGGGGGGCATGGAAATGCAATTGCACAGGTTTACAATCATATGATCATGCCGCTTGCGGGCACGAGAGATAAGATCACCCAGGTGATCTGGGGTATAGAAGATTTTAAAAAACGCTTCAAGCGGCATCCTGAGGGAATGTGGCTGGCAGAAACTGCCGTTGATACAGAAACACTGGAAATATTGGCACAGAATCAGATTCAATTTACCATCCTCGCCCCGCGGCAGGCAAAGGCATTTAAAAAATTAAACAGTGATGGATGGAAATTAATTGAAGATGAAGAGTTCGATACAACAGTGCCCTATTTATATAAACTGCCTTCAGGAAATTCGATCACGCTCTTTTTTTATAATGGAAAAATAGCGAGAGATGTTGCATTTAACGGATTGCTGAATTCAGGTAAATTATTTTCTGAACGGCTTCTAAGTGAATTCAGCAAAACTTCAGATTCAGAACAGCTTGTTCATATTGCAACAGATGGTGAATCGTATGGTCATCATCATTACCGCGGTGATATGGCGCTTGCATCATGCATTGACTTTCTCGGGAAAGAACATGATGTACAACTTACCAACTATGCGCATTTCCTTTCGCTCTTTACACCGCAGCATGAAATACAGATCAATGAAAACAGCAGCTGGAGTTGCGTGCATGGCGTTGAGCGATGGAGAAATAATTGCGGCTGCACCGACGGTGCGCATCCTGCCTATCATCAGAAATGGCGTGCACCGCTCCGCGATGCATTAAACTGGCTGCGTGATCATCTTGCAGTAATTTATGAAAATGAATTAAAACAGTTCACTGCAGATGTATGGGAACTGAGAGATCATTATATCGACATCATACTCGACAGAAGCGACCGTGCAATTGATTTGTTTATTCAGAAATATATTTTAATTCCGGTTTCACCTGAGCAAAAATCAAAGATCATCCGCATGCTCGAAATGCAGCGTCATGCGATGCTGATGTTCACAAGCTGCGGTTGGTTTTTTGAAGAAATATCAGGCATTGAAGCAAGACAGATCCTGCATTATGCCGACAGGGCGATACAGATTGCAGAACATGAGACACAGATCAGGCTCTATGATGATTTTTTAAAACTGCTTTCCCTTGCACCCTCCAATATCCCCGCATTTGGCAATGGAGCTGTATTGTATGAAGAAAAAATCCGGCCGCTGCGTATTACGCTTACAAGGGTCGGCATTCATCATGCCGTAATGAGTTTGTTTGAAGATGTGCTTTCAATGCCTGTTTCAAGTTACCGCATCAGCAGCGAATTTTTTGAGCGCCATGAAGCCGGCGATAATAAATTCGCCGCAGGTAATTTTCAGCTCACTTCTTCATTTACCTATGCTTCTGAAGATCTCCGGTTTGCTGCCGTTTATCTGGGTCAGCACCATGTTGTCGGCGGCTATTCCCAACAAATGGAAACGGAAATATTCGAAGAAATGTATTTAAAGGCAAGAGATAAATTCAGAAGCGGCGATATGGCTGGTGTAATTTCGGCAATTGAAACATATTTTGGCGATCAGCACTTTTCTTTTAATGATTTATTCATTGAGCAGCAGCAGCTGTTCATGCAAATCATATTGCAGCACGATTTGCACGATTCAATTTCCGATCAGCGCAACGGGTATGAAAAAAATTATGCCTTGCTTCTGCAGATGCGGAAAAATAAATTCCAGATACCGGTTCTGCTGCGCAGAAATATGGAAGTTTCAGTAAATGCCGAACTGATCGATCTGTTCCAGGCGAATAAAATCAACCTGCAAAAGCTTGATCAGCTGACAAATGAAGTGCAAACATGGAATATTGAATTATATGGTGAAGAGATCAGCCATCCCGCTGCGCAGCAACTGCTGTCGCTTGTTTCGGCATTTAAAAACGATCCTGCACATTTGCTTCTGCTCGATGCGATCAGCAGGATCATGATCCGTTTCAGCGATCTTAAATTAAAAGTCAGGCTCTGGAAAGTTCAGAATTTATATTTCAGCATTGCTGCCGATACAATCGGCAATGCAGCTTTCATCAAACGCTGCGGCAACGAAGCATATCAGAAATGGCTGATTAAATTCAAAGCTGTGGGCGAGCAGTTGAATATCAGGTTTTAATTTTTTTTATTGAATGCTCAAACCTTTTTAATCTCCGGTTTATTTATGTGCCCTTTGTGCAAGAAAATTTTTTACATTCAGAAATTCATTACTGCTTCAATGAATCAAATAAAATCCTTGCATAAATAAAACAAGGCTCGGCACAATCTGTATGAGACGAGGTTGGTGATGGCTCAAATACAGAAGTGGTAGTTGATCCATTCGCTTCGAATGCAGCTTCCGCATTCAGAGCGCTTGCATGATTTACAAGCTCATCTGCAGTGCAGTAATACATCACCATCTGCATCGACGGCGTCCAGCCTGTCAGGTCATTTTTTTGAAGTGCAATCCGAAAAGGATTTTCAGGATTATTCATAAAATCATCGAGCACTTCCGGACGAATGATATTTTTCGGAACGGAGGGCATCACTGCGTCAATTTCCCACCCGTCATGATAACCGTCAAAGAGCGGTGGCAGGGTTTCATCGTAAGGTGCAATTAAAAAATCGGATGGCGAAGCATACATCTGGTAAATTTCATTATAAGCAAACATTAAATAGGGGAGATAAAACGGGGCGCCGTATGGAGCATCCTGCAGCACAAAATCTGTTTGTGCACCGCTCATATCATAAGGCCCGCTCATCGGTGCGCTTGCCGTTACCGTAAATTCATCTGCATAATTTTCCTGTATCTCCCTTGTTGCAGCCATCGCTGCATGCCCGCCCTGCGAATAACCGAAAATAAATAACTGTTCGTTGAGCTGAATTTGTTTTTCTTCGCATAAATTTTTCGAAGCTCTCAAAATATCAATGCTTGCTGATGCTTCAGTTGCGGCATGACAATACGGATGAAAACCCGGCGAGTCACCCATGCCCAGGTAATCAGGAAGGGATGCAACATAACCTGCACAGGCGTAAACAATCCCGAGCAATATTTCATCGCTTTCACGTGAAGGCACTTCTTCACGCTTTACAATTGTTCCGTGGTCATATAAACAAAGCGGAAAGAGATCTGAAGTATTCACCGGCAGTATAACCGCACCCGATGCCTGTGTTTCTTCCCCCGCTGCATCAATTGTTTTATAGATCACTTTATAAATTTCTATTTCATAATCATTCGGATAAATCAACAAACCAGGATCATAGGCATATAACACAGAATCTGTTTGCGCAATTGTGTAATGATGCAGCAGCTCATATGATATGATTTCACCGCGGAATGCTTTTCCTTCAGGAAGCGGTTCACTTTTTTTGCACGAAACAGTCAGTATCAGCAGGCATATAAAAAATGCAGACAAGTGAAAGCAGCGGATTTTCATCAGTATCAGTTTGGGCGACTAAGATACCTGATTTTTGGAGTTCCGGCTATTTGGCAGGTTTGATTAAATCAGGAAGCCAGAATGACTTATTACAGTAAATTTGCAGGACAAACTGTCTGCACAAAAGCCCTGTTTTACCGATGTACGTTTTTTGATGATGTTTCAGGCTCACAAGGAATATCAGCATCTGAATCCTGGTGCCTGGTGAGCCATAAGCTAAAATTATGAAACTCGACAATTATACAATCAAATCGCAGGAGGCTGTGCAGCAGGCTCAGCAGATGGCTATGCAGATGGATCATCAGCAGATCACCAATGCACATCTTTTAAAATCTTTATTGAATGAAGATGAGGAAGTGATCACTTACCTGCTCAAAAAATTAAATGTAAATATTAATTACCTCCAGCAAAAACTGGATGAGTTAATCGCTGCACAACCGAAATTTGCCGGCGAAGGCGGGCAATATATTTCCCGTGAAGCAAATCTTACGATGGCGAAATCGCAGAACTATTTAAAAGAATTCGGCGATGAATTTGTCTCTGTTGAACATTTGCTGCTCGGCATCATGGCGAGCAACGACGAGACGAGCAAATTATTAAAATCACTCGGTGTAACAGAAAAAGATCTTAAGGCCGCTATTAAAGAATTGCGCAAAGGCTCTACCGTAAACACACAATCTGCCGAAAGCCAGTTTAACGCACTCACCAAATATGCAATCAATTTAAATGAACGTGCTGCGTCAGGAAAACTCGATCCTGTGATAGGACGCAATGAAGAGATCAGGCGGGTGCTGCATATTTTATCAAGGCGGACAAAAAATAATCCGATTCTTGTGGGTGATCCCGGTGTTGGCAAAACAGCAATTGCAGAGGGTATTGCACACAGGATCGTAAATGGCGATGTGCCCGAGAACCTGAAATCAAAAATTATTTTTTCACTCGACATGGGCGCACTCATTGCGGGAGCAAAATATAAAGGCGAATTTGAAGAACGTTTGAAAGCAGTGGTGAAAGAAGTGATCGGAAGTGAAGGGTCTCTTATTTTATTCATCGATGAAATTCATACGCTTGTAGGTGCAGGTGGAGGAGAAGGCGCTATGGATGCGGCCAATATTTTAAAACCAGCTCTCGCAAGAGGTGAGTTGCGTGCAATCGGCGCCACAACATTAAATGAATACCAGAAATATTTTGAAAAAGATAAAGCGCTTGAACGAAGATTTCAGAAAGTGATGGTGGATGAACCTTCCAATGAAGATTCGATTTCGATTTTGCGTGGATTAAAGGAACGGTATGAAAATCATCATAAAGTCCGCATTAAAGATGAAGCCATTATCGCTGCAGTGGAATTATCGTCGAGATATATTTCCGACAGGAAATTACCCGATAAGGCAATCGATTTAATTGACGAAGCTGCGGCAAAAATGCGGCTCGAAATGGACAGCGTTCCCGAAGAGCTCGACAAAATTGAACGCTCGATACGGCAGCTTGAAATTGAACGTGAAGCCATCAAGCGTGAGAAAGATGAAAAGAAACTCGAAGAATTAAATAAAGAAATTGCTGATCTGAGTGAACAGCGCAACGCCATCAAAGCAAAATGGCAGCAGGAAAAAGAAATGGTGGATAAGCTGCAGCAGGCCAAAATCGATATCGAGCAGTTTAAATTGCAGGCCGAGCAGGCCGAACGTGAGGGAGATTATGGAAGAGTTGCTGAATTGCGCTATGGAAAAATAAAAGAAGCGGAAAATAATCTCGCAACACTCGAAAAAGAATTAAAAAAGCTGGATGCTTCAAAACGACTGATGAAAGAAGAAGTGGATGCAGAAGATATTGCAGAGATTGTTGCAAAATGGACCGGCATCCCGGTGAGCAAAATGCTTGAGAGCGATAAAATGAAATTACTTCGCCTCGAAACAGAATTGCACAAACGTGTTGTTGGACAGGATGAGGCCATTACGGCAGTTGCAGATGCGATCCGCAGATCGAGGGCAGGATTGCAGGATGCAAAAAAACCGATCGGGTCATTTATTTTTCTCGGCACAACGGGCGTAGGAAAAACAGAGCTCGCAAAAGCCATCTCCGAATTTTTATTCAATGATGAGCATGCAATGACGAGAATCGATATGAGTGAATACCAGGAACGGCATTCAGTTTCAAGATTAATTGGTGCTCCTCCGGGGTATGTGGGTTATGACGAGGGCGGACAATTGACTGAAGCAGTAAGGAGAAAACCTTATTCTGTGATCCTGCTTGATGAAATTGAAAAAGCGCATCCCGATGTATTTAATATTTTATTGCAGGTGCTGGATGATGGAAGGCTCACGGATAATAAAGGCCGCACGGTTGATTTTAAAAATACGATCATCATCATGACCAGCAATACAGGTTCGCACTTGATCCAGGAACGTTTCGACGGTGTGACGGAAGAAAATCTGCTGGCAGTTACCGAAACAACAAAAATTGAAGTGATGGATCTGCTGCGCAAAACAATCCGCCCCGAATTTTTAAACAGGATCGATGAGATCATCATGTTCAAACCATTGATGCGCTCGGAAATCAAAGGCATTGTTGCAATACAGCTCAATGCGCTGAAAAAAATGCTGGCTGAACGGGATATTCAGATTGAATTTACAGACGAGCTTACAGCCTGGCTTGCAGAAGAAGGGTTTGATCCGCAATTTGGTGCACGCCCGCTGAAGCGTGTGATCCAGAAAGAAATCGTGAATGAATTATCGAAAAAGATCCTCGCCGGCGAAGTAAACAGCAGCGATGAAATCATTGTGGATGAAATCGAAGATGGGGTGATCTTCAGGAATAAGTAATAAGTCGCAACAGCAGACCTCCGGGTTTATGATCCGGCAGGTCTTTGCATGTACGGTTAGAAATTGTGATCACAATTACGGTTTTAGAAGGTGATCTCAAATGCCGGCCGATACTAAAAAATAAATCAGGCCGTCTTTCTTTTTCCCACTCTCTTGGCTACATTTGCAGCGCAAAAATCAATCAAAAATGGACAATACGCAGAAACCCAAATACAAGATGAAGGTAAATATGAAATTCCTTGTGCTCGGCCTTATCTCTACTGCCGCATGCATCTGGATGGTGATCTTCATGAGCCAGTTCTTCTGGGTCATGCTGCCATTCGTATTTACGTTCCTGGCGCTTTCCATCGACGCACTTTAAATCTTTAGTAATAAATAGTTGCAGGGTAATGACAGTAAGTCGTTGCCCTTTTTTTATTTTTAAGGAATTAATACCGCTATGAGATTTCTCCTTCCGCTCCTTTTCCTCAGCACATCCGCACTCTTTGCACAACCTGCTCCTGAATGGTTCACCTATCCGGGGTCACCCGTTGCCGGCAGGTTCGAAGACATTTTCTTTGTAAATGATACAACCGGCTGGGCCGCCTGCAGTGATGGACAGGTTTACCGCACGCTTGACGGGGGAAAAGACTGGGACCTGCAGCTCAATGAGTGGGATTATTTCAGATCCATTGAATTCTTTGACGACCAGGTCGGATTTGCCGGGTCACTCTATGGCAAGCTGTTTAAAACAATGAATGGCGGAGAGGATTGGTATGAGATCACAGATTCACTTCCCGAAGAATTTCCCGGCATTTGCGGAATGAGTGTTGCTGACGATACCACTATTTATGCCTGCGGCATCTGGAGCAGTCCGGGATATATTTTTAAAAGCACCGACCGCGGACATACCTGGGAATATATCGATATGAGCATGTGGGCCGACGGCCTTGTAGATTTAAAATTTACGGATGCACATCATGGTTTTGCTACGGGAAAATCATCGCATGCACCGAATCAGGGAGTTGTGCTTTACACAGACGATGGCGGCGACACATGGACAGAAAAGCTGGAAGGTGGTTTGCCGAATGAATTTGTCTGGAAGATACAGTTGATTGACGCTGTACATGCAGTAGGTTCACTCGAAGATCTCAGCGGCACACATGATTCGAGAATGATCGTTTCAAATGACGGCGGCATGAACTGGGAAATCAAAACTGTATCGGAAGATTATTATAATGTAGAGATGTGCGGATTTATAAACCCCGATACCGGATGGGTGGGAGGATGGTTTGATGGATCATTTGAAACATTTGATGGCGGAGATACCTGGCATGAAAATGATTTCGGGAATAATCTCAACCGCTTTTTTAAATTGAATGACAATCTTGCTTACGCATCGGGTTCAACTATTTATATTTATTCTGATACTGCATATGTTGCACCGGTTGATACAACCACCGATACAACAATTATCGATACCACAACAACTGCGATCATCGATTTTACAGAAACTGCAAACCGTATTCTCGATATTTCTCCCAATCCGTCTACCGATTTTATAACCATTCAATACCAGATCGACCGGTATACTACAATTGATCTGAGCATTTATGATATGCAGGGATATATCCGAAAAACAATTTATCACGGCAATATCCGGAAAGGCACCTATACCGAATCATGGAAACACGATCTTCCACCGGGTGAGTATGTTGTATCAATGCACTGCAATGAAGGTTTGAGATGGAAGAGATTTGTAGTGCAGTGAGGGCATGCCAATCCTTTAGGTTTTGTTAAGAATTACGCCTATCCCCATTTTCCCTTCATCCTTTCGCTAAATTTGCCGGTCAAACAAAAACAGTATGAAGCTGAAGTCAATCACTGTGTTCTCTTTACTTTTGATCCTGATATCGTGCAAACAAAAACCGGAAAACAATTTATCTCAAACTGATAATCAAACTGTCAATATGAATTTTAATGACCCGCACTCATTTGCAAAACCGAATGAAGCTGTAGTTAAACATCTCAAATGGAATGCAACCGTCGACTTCAGCACTAAAATAATTTATGCAGAAGCAGAGTGGACAATTGAAAATAAATCAGGCACCGATAAAATCATTTTCGATACACGTGATCTCACCATTGAACAGGTGGTATTGAATAATGAAGTGCCTGCTGTATATCAGCTGAAAGATACAATTCCCGGCCAGCCGTTTTTAGGCAGGGCACTGGAAGTATCCATTGCGCCGGATGTGAAAACAATTACCATCTTTTATAACACATCACCTGCTGCTGCTGCATTGCAGTGGTTGAATCCGGAGCAGACAAAAGATAAACAGTATCCCTTTTTATTTACACAGTCGCAGGCAATTTTATGCCGCACATGGATACCGGCGCAGGACGGCCCCGGTGTAAGATTTACATTTGATGCAACCGTAAAAGTGCCGGGTGGAATGCTTGCACTGATGAGTGCAGAAAATCCGCAATCTGTATCCGCTGATGGCATTTATCATTTTAAAATGGAGCAGCCGATTCCATCTTATTTAATGAGCCTTGCCGCAGGCGATATTGCATTTAAAGCGGTTGGTAAAGAAACAGGTGTGTATGCGGAGCCGTCGTATGTGGATGCATGTGCCGAAGAACTGAGCGATATGCAGGCGATGCTTGAAAGCGCAGAAAAATTGTATGGAAAATACCAGTGGGGAAGATATGATGTAATTGTATTGCCGCCCAGTTTTCCATTTGGCGGTATGGAAAATCCCAGAATTACATTTGCCACACCCACCATTATTGCGGGTGATAAAAGTTTGGTTGCACTTGTTGCTCATGAACTTGCACATAGCTGGAGTGGAAATCTCGTGACCAATGCAACATGGAATGATTTCTGGCTCAACGAAGGTTTTACAGTTTATTTTGAAAACAGGATCATGGAAGCCGTGTATGGAAAAGATTATGCAGATATGCTGAAAGTGCTCGAGTATGAAGGGTTGGTTGAAACAGTAAATGAGATGGGAAAAGATTCTGCCGATACGCATTTAAAATTGCAGCTTGAGGGTAGGGATCCCGACGAAGGTGTTTCAGATATTGCATATAATAAAGGCGCCTATTTTTTAAGATTGCTCGAGAGTAAAGTCGGAAGAGAAACATGGGATAAATTCTTAAACCAATATTTTACAGAAAATGCATTTAAAGTGATGACAACAGATGCATTTATCACATATCTCAATAAAAACCTCATAGCGCCAAATCAGGATAAATATACAGACGTGGATATCAATGAATGGATATTCGGCCCCGGTATTCCGGCAAACTGTCCTAAAATTATTTCAGCTCGTTTTGAACAGGTAGATGGCGAAATTCAGAAATTTAATGACGGACGTGCTGCTTCAGAATTGCAAACATCCAGCTGGAGCACGCATGAATGGCTGCGGTTTATTTATCAATTGCCTGAAACAATTTCCCTTGATAAAATGAAAGAGCTTGACAATGCTTTTCATTTTACAGGTGCGGGCAATGCAGAAATTGCCGATGCATGGTATGAACTGGCGATCAAAAGAAATTACAGCGACGCTTATCCTGCAATCGATAAATTTTTATGCAGTGTAGGCAGAAGAAAATTCTTAACGCCGCTCTACAAAGCAATGATCAATACGGGCCAGAAAGAAATGGCTTTACGCATTTATGATAAAGCACGGACGGGTTATCATTATGTTGCACAAAATACGATGGATGAATTATTGGGAGTGGCAGTGAAGTAAGTGATCTCTGAAATAATCTTTTATTTATTTGCTTTCAGTTGATATACCCGGATATCTCCAGCTCTCATCACTTCTTTTTCGAAAAAGTTGCTGATTGATGTGTCGGTATCAATTTTTCTCGAATCGCAATAGAGATATTCAGCACCCTTCATAATACTGGAGTCTATGTTTGCTGATGTAAAGCGGTCATTATTAAAATTCCAGCCTTTTTTGTGGATATAATACATAAATATAAACCGCGAGTCATCGTTTCCGGTAATACACAATGCATCGCCCGGAACAGCATTTCTCAGGTCTTCTTTATATACAAGTAGATTTTTATTGAATCCCGGCCTTTCTTCATTCCACCTGGTGTTCATACGCAAATAAGCTGTAACAGGAGTTAAGAATATCAGCACGTACATCACTGCCCGCGACCATCGTTTGTATTGCATCATCTCACTGATACCTTTTGCAACAATACAAAATATAAGAGGCAGAAAAGGGAATAAATAATAATCATGCGAAACATGGATTGCATTTAATTCATAGAAAAAATAGAGCAGCAGCAGCATGCCTGTCACGAAGAAACAAACAAGCACCGGTTTTTTAAAACTGAAATGCCTGATCACAGGATATAATCCTGCGAGGAATACCGGCAATGCGGCATAATTGATCAGGATCTCAGGTAAAGTAACAGCAGCATTATGCCAGAGGTAACTGAAATAAAGCCCGATGCTGCGGTTTTCTTTTTCAAAGCCACCTGTAAGTACCGGGTTTCCGGTCCAGTCGCTGAAAGCCCATGCATACCACATCAATGCAGGAACCGAAAATAAGCTGAAAACAAAAATCTGTTTCCAGGCATGTTTTATTTTTTCAGCAAAACTTCCATATGCAGTGGCAACAAAATACGAAACGGGCAGGATGAAAAACAGGATGAAGGGAAGCTTTACAAGTGTGCCGAGAGCGAGAAATAATCCCGACAGTAGAAAATGGATTTTTTTTTCTGAGGTCCGCCATTTAAAAAAGAATGCTAAAAACCAGGTTATGCAGCAAAGTGCGAAATTATCCGGGAGTGGATTGAGCGTGTAATAATAAATGGCCGGAGAAAAATAAAATGCCCATGCACCGAGTAAGGCTATTGTTTCAGAATCCCTGGCGGGTTGATTACTTTTTATTTCAGCCCTGAACAGGTTGAGTAAAAAAACATACATGCCAAATGCACTCAGCAGCCCGGTTACAAACATCCAGACCCGGGTAATGAATATATGATGATCAGGCGTGAGATAAGATTGTGCAATCATCCACTGCATGAGCGGAAATTCCATGCGGTAAATTCCGTCGCCATCTCCGCGTGCATTGATCCGCGGGTTCAGAATCGAATTATCCTCTTCATAAAAATTATTGATCACTGTTTGTGTCTGCGTTTGCCGCCATACATGAATGCCGATCAGATCATAATTAAAAATGCGCAGATGCAACAGCAAACTGAACAATGGCAGCACCAGGAAGAGAAGTATATTGCGGTAAACGGGTTTCATTAATTCATATGCAACGCATGCACAGGTTTTCAACTCAAAGATAATGACCGGGCAATATTTCCGAAGTTACAATTTTGATGCGGCCTCTTAGTATATTTGCCGGGTTTTTGAAAACGTGAACCAGAAAAAGATAATATTTATTGTTGGGAATTCCCGCAGCGGCACCACGATGATGCGCCGTGTGCTGGGTAATCATCCGGAAGTGCATATGCTGGAAGAGCTTCATTTTTTTGAGCAGTTGTGGAGCACGGATGACAAAGCGAAAGAGATCGATGCAGCAAAAGCCACAGACCTGGCCTCGAGACTATTATTTATCCAGCGTGACGGGTATCTTGCGGAAGTAAATCTTGAAAAATACAGGAGTGAAGCGCAGCAAATTGTAAATTCAATTGAAGGAAGGATCTATTCGCATGAAGTGCTGAGGGCATTTTTGTTTTATGAAACAAATCTGCAGGATAAAACAATTCCCTGCGAAAAAACACCGCAGGATGTATTTTATATCGCAGAAATTCTCGAATTATTCCCTTATTCGAAAGTGATCAATATGGTCCGCGATCCACGGGGTGTGATGCTGAGCCAGAAACGGAAATGGCAGCGCAAGAATATGGGCGCAGGGTTTATGACCAAAAAAGAACAGCGCAGACTCAAAATCAATTATCATCCTGTTACAATCTCAAAGTTGTGGAATGCTTCGGTGCGCAATGCGCTGAAATTTAAAACTCATATCCAGGTGCATAATATGGTTTTTGAAAAGCTGGTGAACGACTCGGAAACAGAAGTGAAGAAATTATGCAGGTTTCTCGAAATTGAATTTAATGAAGAAATGCTCAATATCCCGCAGGTGGGAAGCAGCAATGAAGCAGATCGCCCGGATGAATTCGGCATCAAAACAGAACGTGCCGGTAATTGGGAAAAAGGCGGGCTCAATGAATCAGAGATTTATTTCTGCCAGAACATCTGCGGCAATTATATGAAACAGTACGGCTATGAACTGAAATCTATAAAGCCAAATTTTATTGCATTGCTTTACTATTATATTTCGTTTCCCGTAAAAATTGTGCTGGCTGTTTTATTCAATTTGCACAGAATGAAAAATATTGTTGAAGCGATCAGAAGGAGATTGAAATAAGCCATGGCTGAAAGAAAAAAAGTGATGCATATCACGATCCACCTGCCTTATCCCGTAAACCACGGTGCAAGTCTTTTTAATTCATTTAAATTATTTTCCTACCTCAATACACATCATGACCTTTTTTTCGCCTGCCTGCTCAAAGGTGAGGATGAAAAATATAAAGAGAGTTTTATAAATGATACCGGGATTCAGAAATATTATTTCGAACCACTGAATATTGAACGCAACGGAAAAAATTTGCTCCGCAGCTATGTCCGGGGTATTACAATCAATATGTTTAGAAGCTATTCACCTGCATTTAAAAAGAAAATAGAAGAAGTTGCGTCAGATTGCGACGTGATTGTTGCAGAACATTATGAAGCAATGCAGTATGTGCCGGCAAATTTTAAACGAAAAGTTGTTTTCAGAACTCATAATGCAGAGTATCTGATATGGAGTCGCTATGCGGATGTTGAAACAAGCATTATCAAGAAACTGGTGATCAGGCAGGAAGCACGGCGTATTAAAAAATGGGAATTGCATTATGTAAAACAGGCTGATATCATTCTCGGCGGTACAAACGACAATGAAATTCATGAACCGGATGCTGAAAAAAGAAAATTAAAGTTTAAAGATTATCTGCATATTGGCGAAGATGACCAGATACGCATTCCGCTTCCCGATTTTTCCAAGCTTGAAAATTCGCTTGTATATGTAGGTACGCTTACATGGGAAGCAAATATTGAAGGGCTTGTATGGTTTGTGGAAGGCTGCTGGCACGATCTGAAAAAAGAAATTCCTGAGTTAAAGCTTTACATCATCGGTAAAAAACCTGATGAGCGCCTGTTGCAACTCGCAAAAAAATATGAGGGCATTATCATTACCGGTTTTGTAGAGGACCTGGAAGAATATTTTACGAAGTGTAAGGTAAATGTGATCCCGCTTCGTTTCGGCAGCGGCATGAAAGTAAAAACCATCAATGGTTTATGCCGGGGCATCCCGATTGTTACCACCGGCATTGGTGCAGAAGGATTAAAAGTGACAAACGGAAAAGACATTTTTATTGCAGATGAGTTGGATACATTTGCAGAAAAAATAAAATTGCTTCTGCGTGATGGCGCAACCTGGCAATCAATCGCAGCGGAAAGTAAAAAAACTGCGGCTGCATATTATACATGGGACAGCCTTTATAAAATCCTCGATGAAGCAATTTAATTTAGCCGGATAATTTGATTCATGGTAATCGATCACAGATATAAATTCATTTTTGTTGAGCTGCCGCTCACTGCAACCAGCGCCATCTCCAAAGAGATCCGTGAACAGTATGGCTGTGAACCGTTTTTAAATAAACATGCCACCTACGACGATTTTCTGCGCAAGGCATCGGCAGCAGAAAAAAAATATAAATCAATCGGTTCGGTGCGCAATCCGCTCGATCAGACCGTGAGCATGTATTTCAAATATAAAAATGACCTCGATCAGCGCTTCAGCTCCGGCAGGAAGAGGCCAGGCAAATGGTTGCGGAAGTCGCTCGCAAAAAACCGCGATGCTGAACGCTATCAGTATATCATACAGAATGATGCAACATTTGAACAGTATTTTCTGAAATTTTTTAAATGGCCCTACAGCAACTGGAGCATCCTTCGTCATAAAAAAATGGATTATATCATCCGTTTCGAACAGCTCTCTGCCGATTATAAAAAAATTTTTACAGAATTAGGAGTTCCGGTTTCCCGCGATCTGCCGCAGGCAAATAAAACACCCGAAAAGAAAAAAGATTTCTGGAGTTATTATGCAAGTGATAAGGCGAAGCGCCGTGCAAAATTTGTATTCGGCCCTTTTATGCGTTACTGGGGTTATGAATTTCCGGCATCATGGAGTAATATTAAAGAACCAGGCCATGCACAGTTTGTGTATCATTTGCTGAATGTTCCCCGGAAATTATACTGGCGTTTTCTGAGATAAGCTCAAGACATTTTTGCGCCGGGATAAAACACATTGGCGAAAAATTTTTCAAACGGAAAAAAATAAAAATCATTTTCGCAGCGCAGCCTGGCAAGTTGCTGCAAAGGCAGGCAGTAAAATTTTTTCTTCGACCACGCAAGACGCTGATAAAATTTAAATCCTTCGATCTGCCTGAATTTTGTTTTCGATATCCAGTCGTTTTTGACCGGGCCCACATAATCAAACTGAGCCCACTCTTCAAGCGTTTCGGGGAACCGGTAACCATCAGCCTTCAACTGGTCCGCAATCGGATTGCCCGGATAAGGTTTAAAATAAAATATGCTGGTGCGGAATTCAGGATTCATTTTTCTGAGCTCTTTTGTAACACGCAGTGTTTCATTCAGATCTTCTTCCGGCTCGCCCGGAAAACCGACAATCATGCTGAAATTGATCGCTATATCAAACCGGTTGCAGATTTCTGCTACTTTAAATACCTGTTCGATCCGGATATCTTTTTTAATATGATCGAGCATTCTCTGTGAGCCGGATTCTACACCAATCATCACACGCTCAAGACCCGAGCGTTTGCATAATTTAAAAAGATCTTCCCCCATTCTGTCGCCCTGGTCGGCACGCATGGTTGCAAACCAGGAAATATTCAGATCCTTTTCTAAAAATTGCACTGCAATTTCTTCCACCCTCTTTGCACTTGTAAAAAATGTTTCGTCCTGGAAATGCACGTGCTCAAAATTGTACTGCTTTTTCCAGTGATCAATTTCCTCCGCCACCCGTTCAGGAGAATAGGCTGTCCACCCCCGGTTATACATGGCAGGATCGGCGCAGAAATGACAGCGAAACCTGCATCCCTGCGACGAAATATAATCGAGCTGTCTGCGACCGCTTAAATGATTATATGCAGGAACATCGATATAATTGTAATTAAAAGCAGGAAATAGATTGATATCTGATAAGTGGCGTTCAGGATTGGTGTTGATCGCACCGTTTTGCTGATACACAATTCCGGGTAATCCTTCAAATGTTTGTTTTTGTATGATGCGCTGAAGCAACTCTTCAAATGTAATTTCCCCCTGGCCTTTTATCACCACATCAGCACCTGAATAAAATAACGTCTGCTCCGGAAACAAAGATGGATGCCATCCGCCCCATACAACAGGTAAATCAGGAAACTGAAGTTTTAATTTTTTTGTAAGATTCAGCGCATCGCTGATGGGAGCACCCGTAAGCACAGTGATTCCGATGCATATTGCATCGCGGCAGGCATCAATTGTTTTGGCATGCGCATTTTTTTCAAGGCGTGCATCGATGATGCAGATTTCAAATTGTTCAGGGTCTAAATAAGACGCAATTGCAAGCAATGATAAAGGCATCGTATAAAAAACCGCCTCCGGATTATACAACACAATTTTATGTTTACTGCCTTTTACCTTCATCGCACATCCACTGCATTTAACATCATTTCCATCGGTCAATTGGTTTTCCGGCGAGATAATCCGCAACACATTGTTTGAGTTCATCATAACAGCCTGCAGGGAAATCGCTGCGGATCAGTTTTACAAGATCGCTGTTTTCATTTTCCAGGTCTTGCGGATAATAACTCACCCCGCTTTCATACCTGCTCCCCACCATCGAGTGTGCATACAGAATTGTAAGATTGATCATACCATTATCGAAACACCAGTCCTGCAGATACAACGTGCTGTTATAATCGCCATACCATTCTTTTAATACAGACATCATCGCTTAAAATTAACAAACTGTAACATACTGCAACATTTCAACGAGGGATAGTTCGATGGCAAACCATTATTTTTGATCCCTTAAAATCAAATCTATGAAGAAGCTGATCCTACTCTCAGGTAGTTTATTCCTCTCTTTTGCCTGCTTTGCGCAGCAACCATCAAAAGCTGAATACCGCGAGCCACGTGGTGGTTATTTTAATGATGTGATCCTTACAGATATCAATAAAAATGAAAATCCTGCTGCCAGCAAAGACAAGCGGATCTTTAAAATTGATGCGAGCCAGCTGCAGTTTCCAAAAGACCCTTCGCAGTATACGCAGGTGTGGCATAATACACCGGTGAGCCAGGGAAATACCGGGACCTGCTGGTGTTTTTCCACGACCTCATTTTTTGAGAGCGAAGTGAAAAAAGCAAGCGGCATCGAAATTAAACTGAGTGAAATGTTTGTGGTCTACTGGCAATATGTTGAACGTGCAAAATATTTTGTTGCACACCGCGGTGATATGACATTTGGTGAAGGAAGTGAAACAAACGGAACCACCTGGATGATTGGGAAGTATGGGATCGTGCCTTATGATCTTTATAAAGGCAGGACTTCCACAGCAAGTTTTTACAACCATGAAACAATGTTTGCAGAAATGAATAATTACCTGCAGAATGTAAAAGCGACAAACAACTGGAATGAAACAGAAGTTGTTTCGACCATTCAATCAATCCTGAATTTTTATATGGGCGAACCGCCAACAAGTGTTACATGGCAGAATAAATCATATTCACCAAAAGACTTTGCAGCAAATGTTCTGAAGCTGGATGTAAATAATTATGTTGATTTTATGAGTTTGATGGAGAAGCCTTTTTATACAAAAGCAGAATATGAGGTGCCCGACAACTGGTGGAATGATGCAAATTATTACAATATGCCCGTAAATGATTTTATGGAAGCGATAAAATATGCATTGAAAAATGGCTACAGCGTGAGCATTGGCGGTGATGTTTCTGAACCGGGATGGGATAGCTGGAATAATGTAGGTGTAGTTCCGACATGGGATATTGCAAGCGCAAATATTGATGATGCTGCCCGCCAGCTGCGCATGAATAACGGTGCGACAACCGATGATCATGCCATGCATTTAGTGGGATATAAAGAAGAGAATGGAAAAACATGGTTCCTGTTCAAAGACAGTGGAGCGGGTTCACGCAATTGCGGCGCTGCAAGCCCGAGCTTCGGATATATTTATGTAAGCGAGGATTATGTGAAATTGAAAATGGTGACATTTACTGTAAATAAAAACGCAGTGAAGGGTTATCTTGATAAGTTTGCACAGAATTAAAATGGGGGAAAACAGAAAATATAAAACCTTCCGTAACTGCGGAGGGTTTTTTTATTCTGCTACAAATTGATAACCTTTTCCCTTGAGCGTGATGATCTGTATTTTTTTATCAGCAGAAAAATATTCACGCAGCCTGCTGATATATACATCGAGATTGCGTGAATGAAAAAAGGAATCGTCGCCCCATACTTCAAGCAACAGGTTTTTCCTGTCGATTGTATGATTGATATGCCGTGTAAAAACAGTGAGCACTTCCGCTTCCCGGTTTGAAAGTTTATAAATTTTTTCTGCATGATGCAGTTCAAATTTCCTCGGTAAGAATTTAAAGCTGCCGATGCTTATTTCTTCCGTTACCGCATTTTGTTGCTGCTGAATGCGCAGTTGATTGTGAATGCGCACAACCAGCTCATCTATGCTGAATGGCTTGCGCATATAATCCGTGCCGCCTGCCGCAAACCCATCCACTACATCCTGAGTTTGTGCTTTTGCAGTTAAAAATATGATTGGCAGATGATCGAAGCGCCTGCGTATCTGTTTGCCAAGTTCAAACCCATCGATATGCGGGAGCATCACATCGAGCACACAGATATCAGGATTAAACATTTTAAAGCTGTCCATCACTTTTGCTCCATCTTTCACAAGCAGTACGTCAAATCCTTTTTGTTCCAGCGTTTCTGAAACAATGGTGCCGAGATTAGGCTCATCTTCCACATATAATATTTTTATTTTCTTCATGCAGACGGAAACCGGAGTGTAAATGTACATCCCGCACCCTGATTATTTTTCACATAAATATGACCATCCATTTCTTTCATCACCTGTGCGGCATAATATAAACCCAGGCCATAACCTTTTACAGAATGTTCATTGCCGGCAGGCACACGAAAAAATTTGTCGAAGATTTTCCCGGTATATTCTTCCGGAATGCCGGGTCCATTATCGCTGCATTCAAGCAGCGTATCATTACCGGCACGCCTGAGGCGAATCATTATTTCAGGTGCCGCATTGCCATATTTCAAACTATTATCGATCAGATTGTAGAGCACACCGCTGATATGAAACCTGTCGCCGGTAACCACGATATTTTCATCTTCACAATAAAAATTCAAGAGGCCATTTTTTTGCTTCAGTTGCACCTGCATGCTCTGAATTGTATCTTCTGCCAACTGTTTCAGATCAATTTCTTCCTTTTGAAACAACTGGTGTCCCTGATCCATCAAAATCGTATTCATCACTTTATTCACCAGCAGATCGAGGCGGTTGATCTCCTGCGAAGCCATGCCGAGATAATCAGTTAATTTCTCCTTTTTTTCAACAGGATCCATTTGCTGCATCGCTTCGATTGCAACTTTCACGGTGGCAACCGGCGTTTTTAATTCGTGCGAAATATTGCTGATCAGGTCATCCTTCATAGCCGCCAGGCGTATCTGGTTTCGCAGGCTCCGAAATGAAAATATAAATGCAGTGATAATAATTGAGAGCAGCAGGAATGCAAAAATGATATTCGGTGCAAGCTTCCTGAAAATAAATGCATTAAACCCCGCGATCTGAACACCGTATGGATAATCAAAAAAATGACTCTCATAATAAAATGGAGGTGGAGGCATTTTTTTTACTTCTTTATTGCTGATCCATACCGGCCTAACATCGAGATCATTTTTTTTCAGATTCTCTGCATAAAAGTTTTTCATCATCAGCGTATCCCGCGGGTCCATATACCGGTTGTAAAACTCATTTTCATCTTCATTGGCTTTCACTTTCGAAACAAATAATTTCACACCCCGCGAAAGCACGTCAAACGAATCTGTCCGTATTTTCATTTCGAATTCCGCAATACCCGGCATCCCCGGATTTTCAAATTGTTTTTGCTGTAATGTATCATACCTGTCAATCGTGAGAATTTTGATTGAATCACGGCGGACCTCCTCATTTTCAATTCCTACAATATCAAATCCATTTGGATTATTCAGGATGGGCATGATGAGGTTGCGGGTGATGAGCGTATCAGTCATCCGTGTACGTGCCGACATAAACTGTTCGGAGAGTTCCTTCTGCAGCTCCATTTTTTCGGTTGTATATTCAGACTGCAGCCACCTGCCGATAAAAAGCATCAATAACATTGCCCCCGCCGACATAAGCAGCATCATGCGCAACAATTTATTCGATGCTTTGAATTTTATCATACTGCAAAAATAATTCAATCAAAAATGTTAACAATTGCGGTTAACCTAAATTAACCTTAATTGTTCGTGCATTAACCTGCCTGTTTCATAACCCGCAATACTTTTGCCTGAAACGATTGAATATGAAATGGATCATTATTACATCATTGCTGCTGCAGGTGATGTGCTTATCTGCACAAAACAGCGGAACAGTTTATTATAATGAAATAAGAAAGCTGCATATTAATATCCAGGGAAATGCATCTCCTCCGCCCAACCTGCCCACAGAAAATACAAATCACACCGTATTGCATTTTACAGCAGATGCATCACTGTATATGAATGACGAATCAAAACAGAATGATGGAATGAATGCGGATGAAGAGAATGGTGAGGGTGACCGGATCGTTATCAGAATGGGAGCGCCCGATAATAGGGTGTATTGCGACTTTACGAATAAAACTGTTGTGAGACAGGAAGATTTTATGCAGCGGAAATTTCTGGTTGAATCTGAATTAAAAGCTGACGGCTGGAGACTGACAGGAAAGCAAAAAATAATTCTGAATTATCCATGCGTTGAAGCGGTAAAGGAAGACAGCACACAAAAAGTTGTTGTTTATTTCACGCCTTCGATTACTGTTTCAACCGGCCCTCAGGAGTTTATCGGCCTGCCGGGATTGGTAATGGAAGCTAATATCGACGATGGTGATCAGATCATCATTGCAACTGAAATAAAACTGGAGGTGAATGCGGAAAAAATTCAGAAACCAAAAGATGGAAAAAAAGTAACAGAAGAAGAATTCAATGCAATTGTTGATGAGAAGATGAAAGAAATGGGCATTGAGAGAGGTGGTGGGAATGTGATCATTAAAATTGAAGAAGATTAATAAATAGAAACCCATATCATGTATAAGCAGTTGTTGTTGATCCTTTTTATTGTAAGCAGTTCATTGCTCTATTCACAGTCGTTTTCCTTAAAGGGAATGGTTGTAAATGATCAGGGTGAGCCTGTTCAGTTTGCAACTGTTGCACTGCTGAACCCGCTTGATACCACGCTTGAGAATTTTGCCTTTACAAGTGAAACCGGAAATTTCGAAGTTAAAAATGTAGCTCCCTCAAAATATTTATTTCAGATATCGTTTGTAGGATATGTAACATATGATACGCTGCTTGCCACACCGGTTGCAAATAACGACCTCGGAATTTTTGTATTGCAGACAAGCGTTACAGCACTCGATGCAGTTTCGGTTTCCGGAGAGCGTACACCGCTGCAGATAAAAGGTGATACAATTGAATACAATGCCGCCGCATTTAAAACGCAGCCCGATGCTACTGCAGAAGATCTCTTAAAAACGCTGCCCGGCGTTGAAGTTGACCAGGCTGGAAATATAAAAGCGCAGGGCGAAGATGTCCAGCAGGTGCTTGTAGATGGAAAAGAATTTTTCAGCAATGATCCTGCAGTTGCAACAAAAAATTTACCCGCCGATGCGATTGATAAAGTTCAGGTATACGACCGTTCATCGGATGAAGCGGAATTTACAGGTGTGGATGACGGACAAAGAAATAAAACAATCAACCTGATGCTGAAGGAAGGGAAAAAAAGCATGTGGCTGGGTGATGCGCAGGCGGGCGCCGGCACAGATCAAACATACCAGGCGAATGCAAAAGTTTACCGCTTTACAAAAGAAGATCAGGTTGCGGCACTGGGCATGCTGAATAATATTAATCAGTTTGGATTCAGCATTCATGATTTTATTGATTTCAACGGCGGTATAGGGGCCATGATGTCGGGCGGAGGCTTCAGGCTTGAAACAGGAGACGGTGAGAATATGCCGCTCAATTTCGGCCAGCAAGTAAATGGATTGATCACTTCGGGTGCCGGAGGATTAAATTATACGCATGAGGAAATTCCCGGTAACAGGATCAATATCAGTTATATGGGAAATGGATATGAAAAAGATTTGAAACAACAATCGCTTACACAAAACTTTACACCCGGATTCGATTTTACAACAGATGAAAATAGCGGGGAGCTGACGAATAATTATTATCACCGTCTGAATTTCAACCTGCGCAATAAACCTGATTCAATGCAGAATTTAATTGCTGCCGGCGGCGCATCGCTGAACTTCGGAACCAGGTCGGGAAGTTACCTGACACAAAATGATTCCTCAGATTCACTTACAAATTCACTCAACAGTGATACCTACGACCGATCGCACAATATTACCGGCAATATTGATCTTAGCTATATCCATAAAACAACGGGCAAGTGGCGCTATTTGAAAACAAATGCTGCCGTTTCTGCAAAAAGCAGCCTGTCGCAGAATCAATGGAATAACTTCACGCAGTATTTCGACAGCGGGACAGAAATTAAGGATGATGCATTTCAGGATAATACAAATCAAAAGATCGATTATAGTATTTTATTTTCCGCTTTGCATAAATTAAAAGATGCGTGGTATCTGGAACCTTCCGTTGCTGCCGGCGGAACAACAGAATTATACAAAAGAAGCCAGGGCAGTTTAACGGACGAAGAATTACCTGTTGATTCGCTGAGCCCCGATTTTGTGAGAGATAATTTCTGGCTTAAACCCGGAGTTGCATTAAAATACAGCACGAAAAAAACACAATGGCGACTGACACTTGCTGCTGAGGGAATCCAACTGGAAAATACACTGAATGATTCAGAATCAGTTGATCAGCAGCATCTTTATTTTCTGCCGCAATTCTCGTTCGAGAAAGAAATCAAACAGGGCAGGCATATCCGTTTTATGTATGAATCTTATATAAACGCTCCCACTGCAATTCAGTTACTGCCGGTAACGGATTATCTCAATCCGCTGTCTCTTTTTACAGGCAACCCGGATTTAAAACCGGAATACAATCATTCTGTTTATTTCAACTGGATGCTGTTTGATCAGTTTTCATTTACATCGCTCTTCACACACCTGAATGCAACATATACTAAAGACAAGATCAACTATTCAAAAACAATCAACAACGATTTAACGCAGTCGCTTACGCTTATAAATACATCATCCGATTATTCAGCTTCTGCCGGCTTTGATTTTTCAACTCCATTCAGACCCTTCAAAATAAATGTCCGCCTTGGTTTTGATGAAAACTTCGATCGAGGCATCAATTATATCAATGACGAAGAAAATGCGATCACCGCATTTACGCATAGCGCAAGCCTGAGTTTGGATAATCGTAAAAAAGACAGGATCGATACACGCATTGGCGCATCGCTTGATTATACGCAAGCCTCTTATTCGATCGAATTATCGCAGAGCAGCAATTATATCACAAGTTCTTATTTTTTCGAAATGGATTATTCCCCTTCGGATGCATGGCGTTTTTCTTTGAATGCCGATGTCGATAAATATGTTACGGAAGGATTTGATGGCGCTACTGTTATTCCGCTTCTGCAGGCAGAGATCACGAGATATATTTTAAAGTCGAACCGCGGCACGATCAGTTTAAAAGGATATGATCTGCTCAACAAAAATACGGGCGTTGTGCAAACAAGCGCTTACAATTATCTGCAAACCACAGAATCGAATACAATCGGACGTTATGTGATGCTGAGTTTTAAATACCGCATCAATAAAGCCGGGCAGAAGAGCGGTGTGAACGTTGAGATCAATGGAAAATAACCGGTTTCACTTCGAAGCAATCCTTTTTATCTTTGCCCTGTTTTAAATTAAAACAGGCATGCAGATTTTGATTACAGGAGCCTGCGGAATGGTTGGCTCCCATATGATTGAAACGTTTTACCGGGAAGGCGGCAACCGTGTAACGGGCACATTCTACAAACCCACTACTGATCTGAGCGATGTAGCCGGCAAAGCAAATTTCATCGAATGTGATGTGCGCTATTATAAACGTGTGCTTGAAATCATTGAGGCCGTGCGTCCTGATAAAATATTTCATCTCGCCGCACAGAGCTATCCCACAGTCAGCTGGTCGAGGCCGCAGGAAACAATGGATACAAATGCAAATGGCACCATTCATTTATTTGAAGCGGTGAAATTTGTAAGGAAGATTGACAGCAGCTATGACCCCGTTGTAGTTGTTGCCTGCAGCAGTGCCGAATACGGAGCGTCGCTTACACCTGAAAATACACCGGTAAAAGAAGATGCTGCATTGTTGCCATTGCATCCATATGGTGTGAGCAAAGTTGCACAGGACCTGCTTGCATTTCAATATTTTCAGAATGATGGTATTAAAACAATCCGTGCAAGAATTTTTAATACGACAGGTCCACGCAAAACAAACGATGTGGTAGCTGATTTTACAATGCGTGCCGTTGAAATTGAAAAAGGCAATTTAAAAACGATGAGGGTAGGCAATCTCAATACAAAACGTGCCATTACTGATGTTCGTGATCTTGTATCTGCCTTGATTCTGCTGAGTGAAAAAGGAACCTGGGGAGAAGCTTATAATATTTCGGGCAATAAAGTATATGAGATCAATGAGATCGTACCCATGATTGAAAATTACATGCAGATGAAACTTGAAATAGAAGTGGATGATGCTTTGCTGCGCCCGACAGATGAACCGATCATTTATGGCGATTCGTCGAAATTGAAAAGAGATACGGGATGGGAACAGCGATACGAATTAAAAACCACCATTGCAGATATGATTGATTATTTAAGAAACAGGCAGTAGTGGTTAGGTGTCGGGACAAATACAGGAATCGGTTGAGTGTTGGAAGATGAAAAAACCGGTACTAAATTAATCAGAAACAGAAATTCAAACAGGATACAGAATCAACTCAGGTATGACGCTGCAGCGGACAAAATTATTTGACCTCGATTTTATCAATGATTCAGATTTTGATGCAACAATCGCATCGATGGTGAATTTTAAAAATGAATTCAATCCGGCAGGAGATAAACGGCCATTGCTGTTTACACCCAATGTGGATGATGTGGTGAAGATGAATGAAAAAAAATATGCAGCGCTTGCAGCAATCCTCAAACAATGTTTTTATATCATACCCGACGGGCAGCCGATTATCTGGGCAAGCAAATTATTGGGCAAGCCGTTGAAAAGGCGATTACCGGGCAGTGAATTATTTCCGCTTTTATGGAAAGAACTCATCCGCAACAATAAAAAGATCATGGTGATTGCCCCGAATGCGCAGGTAGGTGAATTGCTGAAAAAGGAATACCCGAATATGGTGTATTATGTGCCGCCATTTTTCGACGTTGAAAATCAAGAGCAATTGAAAGAAGTGATTAACGGCTGTATTCCTTTATTCGATGAGTTTAAACCTGAATATGTATTTCTTGGCATCCGTTTCCCGAAACAAAATCATATTGCGCTCGGCCTGATCGATCATTTCAAAAAGAAACATCTTTTATCTTCAGATCAAAGTGCCGCGGTAAATTATCCCTTGTTTTTATTGCTGGGCGCTTCCTATGAATTTTATCTCAACATTAAAAAGCGGGCGCCCGCATTCTGGCAAAAAACCGGCATGGAATGGTTTTACAGGTTTACACAGGAACCCGGCAGGTTATTTAAACGCTATTTTATTGACGACATGAAATTCATCCCGATTTTTTTCCGGGAGCGTAAAAATTAACGGAGCTTTTTAGCTGCTTCAGTTATATTTGTTGCATACCTATGCAACCTGTCTCTGTACATCAGCTCACAAATCTTTTTTTTCGCTCCGTTGCCAAATTGCAGAAGAGCAACAAATATTATTTATACATTTTTAAAACAGGGGGCGGGCTGCATCATATCGATGAGCATCAGTCGGCCATAAAAAGTGAATCACTTCATTTTATTTATCCTTTTCAAAAACAGGAATTTTCAAATGTGAAGCAATGCAGCGGCTATTGTATTGAGTTTACAGAAGATTTTTTTCATCTGCATACGGAACATAAAGATGTACTCTACAGGCTTCCCTTTCTGGGCTATGAATTAAAATATGCTTCCTATAAAATTCCAAAGCGCAGCTTTGATCAGTTTTATGATATTGCTGATCTGATGTATGAAGAATTTCACGGAAAAAAAATATATCACGACAAAATACTGCTATCGTACATCAACATCTTTTTGATGAAATTCAAGCAATTGCCCGGCATCAGAAATGAGCGGCTTGATGGCGTATATTACACCTCCATGCAGATCGTCGTGCGGTATAAACGTCTGATACGGCAACATTACAGTAAGCATCATTCTGTGGCCTGGTATGCAAAGCAGTTAAATCAAACAACCAATTACCTGAATAATGTTGTGAAGGAAGTAACAGGAAAACGTGCCGGCGATCTGATTTATGTGCAGCTCATTATGGAAGCCAAAAGGCTGTTGCTCCACACAAAACTTTCACTGAAGGAAATTGCATTCGATATCGGGTTCAAAGACGCTTCCTATTTCACAAAATTTTTTAAAAAGCATACCGGGTCAAGGCCACTCGACTGGTTCAGGAAATATAAATAAGTCCGGTAACCATTTTATTTCCATATTCTGATTTTTAATGATCTTTCTGCAACTTCTTTGTTGTTTTTAACCTCTCCCTAACAGGATTTCAGCCGGAGCATGGTTTTTTAACGGTTTTTATTCATTTTTGCGCCGGATTTGAAGATATGAGACTATGATCATAAGAAGCAAAGCACCACTCAGGATCGGACTGGCCGGCGGAGGCACCGATGTAAGCCCTTACAGCGACATTTATGGCGGCTGCATCCTCAATGCCACGATAAATAAATATGCATATGCCACCATCATCCCACGCAGGGATGGAAAAATTGTGATGCGGGCCATGGATCGCAAAGAATCCGTAGAGCTCGATTCAGAGTCAAAACTTGCTATCGACGGCAAACTCGATCTGCTCAAGGGCGTTTATAACCGCATCGTAAAAGACTATAACCACAATGCACCCCTTTCATTTGATCTGAATACCTATGTTGATGCGCCTCCGGGTTCCGGACTCGGCTCGTCCTCAACCCTGGTTGTTGCAATTGTAGGCGCTTTCACCGAGTGGTTGAAGCTGCCGCTGGGTGAATATGATATAGCACATCTCGCTTATGATATTGAGCGGAAAGACCTTGCAATGGCAGGCGGAAAACAGGACCAGTATGCAGCAACATTCGGAGGCTGGAATTTCATGGAATTTTACAAGGATGACAAGGTGATTGTAAATCCGCTGCGCATCCGTCCTCAGTATCTGCAGGAACTTGAATTCAATATTGTGATGTACTATACCGGCACCAGCCGTTTATCGTCTACCATCATCGAAGCACAAAGTTCAAATGTGCAGAAAAAATCAGATAAGTCGATTGAAGCAATGCATAATCTGAAGGAGCAGGCGTATATGATGAAGGAAGCAATTTTAAAAGGAGACCTCAACAGGATTGGTGATATTCTCGATTACGGATGGAAAAATAAAAAGGCGACAGCAAGTGGTGTTTCAAATGACGTGATTGACAATATTTATGAGAGTGCGATGAAAGCAGGCGCTACCGGTGGAAAAATTTCAGGTGCCGGCGGAGGAGGATTTATGACCTATTATTGCCCCGGCAACACAAGATATAAAGTAATTGAAGTGCTGGCCGCATTTGGCGGAGAAGTGCATAATTTAGAATTCAGTAAATACGGTTTAACATCATGGGAAGCAAAATAGAAAAAATCAAATCGGTAATTGCCGAAAGCATCAGGGTGAAGCAGGGCATACTTGATAATCCTGAATTAATTGCAAAATGCGAACAGATCGCAAAAGAAATTGCGGAAGCATTCAGGCATGATAAAAAAGTTTTATTCTGCGGTAATGGCGGAAGTGCGGCTGATGCACAGCATCTTGCAGCAGAATTTTCAGGACGTTTTTATTTCGACAGGCCGCCGCTCGACGCGGAAGCGCTGCATGTGAATACTTCCTATTTAACAGCCGTTGGAAATGATTATGGTTACGACCAGGTATTTTCACGGGTGTTGAAAGCAAAAGGCAGGAAAGGAGATTTTTTATTCGGCATTTCCACTTCAGGAAATTCGGGAAATATTCTGAAAGCCTTTGAAGTTGCACGTGAAAGAGGCATGATCATCGTTGCAATGACGGGCGATGGCGGCGGAAAAATGAAAGACAATTGTGATTATCTTTTGAATGTACCTTCCGGTGATACACCGCGAATCCAGGAGAGCCATATCATGCTTGGCCATATTATCTGTGAATTGGTGGAAGATGAATTATTTGAGCGCCCGGCATGAGATCAGCAATGCCCCGAGATGCAATTGTGTTATGCGGAGGTTTCGGCACCCGCCTTCAAAAAGTGATCTCAGATATGCCAAAGCCAATGGCGCCTGTGGCAGGCAAACCTTTCCTCGAGCATGTGCTTAATTATCTCAACGATCAGCATATTGAACATGCAATTCTTGCAGTAGGTTACCTGCGTGAATCGATTATCAATTATTTTGGGAGCCGTTATAAAAACCTTGATATTACTTACTCAGTTGAAGAAGAACCATTGGGAACCGGTGGGGGAATGATGCAGGCATGCAATTATTTGGATGCAGATGAAGCATTTGTGATCAATGGCGATACATTTTTTGATATTGCTCTCAATAAACTGCATCAATTCCATGCAGATAAAAATGCGAAGCTCACCATTGCATTAAAAAAGATGCATGCATTTGAACGATATGGAACTGTTGAGATCGATGAAGATGGAAGGATCACTGCGTTCCGTGAAAAAAGGTTTTTGGAAGAGGGTTTGATCAATGCGGGTGTTTACTGCCTGCACAGAGATATTTTTTCCAAAAGCCTGCCTGCGGCATTTTCTTTTGAAAAAGAAATACTCGAAAAAGAGTTTGATGCAGGGAACATATTCGGAAAAGAATTCAATGATTATTTCATCGATATCGGGATTCCCGAAGATTATGAAAAAGCGCAGAGTGATTTTAAGGGGAAATGAAGTGGGGTAGATTTAACGCTCTCCGATCAATGCGGGCCCCATCCACTTAAAAACTCTTCACTTTGCTTTTCAGCTTATCCTCCCACCATTGATCAAACCGGATCACTTCATATCCTTTTGGATCATGTTTATATTCGCCGGCGCCCTCTTTTAATGTTTTGTAGAGATCGTCGGTTTTGGATGAAACCGTTTTAAAGTTGTATGCCGATTTGATAAACTGTTTGATGATCTGCAATATGATTTTAGGGCGATGGATATTTTCTTTCTTTACAGCACTCAACAACTTCCTGAATGTTTCAATTCTGTAATCCAGCCAGTCGTAATTTCCCAGCTCAATGATACACATCATCTCGAGGATCTTATACCCAAGTCTCCATCCAGACTTATCTGCGGTTAGTTCACTCTGTTTCTGAAGCAATGCAAGCGCTTCACTGTACTGGCCTTGCATAAAAAATATATTAGCTCTGTAATATACCCATTTGGACTTGCGGAAGGGATTTTTTTTGATATTTGAGAATGCGGATATTTTTTCGCAGACTTCAGCAGCTAATAAATAATTTTTGGACATTAAATATCCTAAGAATAAATTTTCTCCTAAAGATGCTTGGTTAATACTGCCTTCAAAAAAATATGGACTTCCTTCCAGTGCATAGTTAATGATTTTTTCTGAATCACCTAAATAAATGTTTATATTAGATAGCATCATATAGGCTCCGCCCATTCCATCGCTTGAATAGATAACATGATTGTTTTTGATTAAGTCTAAAAATTCGAATGCATACAATTCCGCTGAAGGATAATCATTTGCTAGGTGACAGTAGAATATAGCACTTCTCAAATAGTAATATCTAATATGAACAGAAGAATTTTTTTCACTCAAAGTTTTAAGCTCTTTAGTAGCATCTCTAGCTTGATGAACATAATTTAACTCTTTATTAGTATATAGCACATTTGCCATTGATATTTTTCTGAAATAATCTACTGCAGCAGACTCGTCTTTAAAAGTATTAAAATTTAATAGTATTTCTTCCGAAGCTTTTGAATAAGCTTGAAGCCCTTTTCTCACTCCTGACGTGTCTTGTTTATACTGATTAATAATAATCTTTTCAGTAGTAAGCTGGTATTTTTTTGCAAGTCTTTCGGCCTGCTTTAACCTATCAATCGCAATATTTTCTAGCCCTTTATTAAAAAGAACATCTACTTCAACTAGCATTCGCTTGCATTTATATTTGGCCTCAATAAATTTGGAAACAAAATTTTGAGACCCTTGCGATATTAATAATACTTTTAATATATCATCAAAAAGTCTTTTTTGGAGAATAAGAAAGGCGGCATCTTTTGGTTTTTTGGTGGAAATGTTAATTAGTTTGACTGGTGAAGTGTTTTTATTTAATAAAATATCTTCTAGAAGCTTATGCCTTTTTAATTCATCTGGTTTTCTATTTAGAGCATAGAATTTTCTAACCATATTAATTTCATGGTTATTAAGTGAACCTATCAACTCCGTTAGATTTTCCATAGAAATGTTATGTAGTTACATATTTTATTGCATAGCTTTGCAACAATCTACCCTTATTCACACCTGTTGCTAATCTTTCCCGGGTGATCTGGCCACGCAGATCACATAATTGAAGTTCGCGGGCACACACAGCGATTTCGTAATCATTCATTTTCATCATAAAACCTACAACTATGGCAATCATTCTTTCAATTCTTATGTCTTTAGGCCTTATTTCAAACAATTCAACAATCCAAACAACTGACAATTTCCAGGGCACTCATGGCAATCACGCAAATTATGCTGACAACGCACGTGATTCTTGGGATTGGACCACGGGTCATTAATTCCAACCTTATCTCTCCAAATACCATTTCACCTGATGGTATAAGGGCAATTTATTGCTGTTAAAATTTACAGTACTCACGGACTGATAATTACTTCATTATCAGCAGGCTACGCTTTTGCCTCATTTGAACTTACCTGTTCAAAAATACGATTTTTTTCCTTGCTGCAAACGGTTTTTCACCTGAATTTTGGTCCTGTTAATCGTTCATACTAAACAGACAGCCAAATGTTTCACACACAAACCAACCCGGAAAACCGGAAAAGCGAGATGGTCTCAATGCTCAAGCAGTCATTGCTGACCGACTATCCCGAACATGAGGGATGGAAGCTCTATAACCGTTATAACTGGACAAGCAAAAATTTTGACCTGATACTTCAAAGGGAAGAAGTAAAAGGTGATGTATACAGGGTAGTTGTTTGTATTAACCTCGAAAACAGTATTACAAAAGATGAGTACAGCACCGTATCGAAGCTGGCCCGCCGCCTGAATCACGGCACCGGCATCATCATGAAAAAGATACTTGTTGTGGATGACAAAGCTCTTGTGGCAAAGGGCCCGTCAGACATAGAAGTAGTCCAGATCGGAAAGATGATCAAAGATGCGGATTACGCTGCCGAACCGAAACTTGTTGCTTGATTTAATACATAGGGATGTTGGATGAGGCCACAGAACCGGACTTGTTGCTTGATTTAACCTTTAAGGATCTCGTGGCCCATCTTGTCCCTTTTTGTTTTTAAGTAAGTTTCATTGTGAGGATTCGGCTCCATTTCGATTTTTACATTCTCCACAATTTCCAGCCCGTAGCCTCTTAATGCTACACGCTTCCTGGGATTGTTGGTCATGAGCCTGATGTTTTTTACACCCAGGTCACGCAATATCTGCGCTCCTACACCATAGTCACGCTGATCCATCTGAAATCCCAGTTCCAAATTCGCCTCCACAGTATCACGTCCCTCTTCCTGCAGCTTATAAGCTTTTAATTTATTAAGCAACCCGATCCCGCGGCCTTCCTGCTGCATATAGATCAATACACCTGAACCATTCTCTTCGATCATATGCATAGCAGCATGCAGCTGCTCACCGCAGTCACAACGTAATGATCCAAGAATATCACCTGTAATGCAGGATGAATGCACTCTCACCAAAACCGGCTCATCTTCTTTCCAGTTTCCTTTCACCAGCGCCATATGCACTTCACCCGTTGTGGTTTGTGTGTAGGTATGCAATTGGAAGTCGCCGTATTTTGTCGGCAGCTTTACTTCAATTTCTTTTTTAATCAGCGTTTCAGTCTGCAGCCTGTATTCAACCAAATCCTTAATTGAAATGATCATCAGGTTGAATTTTTCTGCAACTTTGATCAGATCGGGCAGCCTTGCCATCGTGCCGTCTTCATTCATGATCTCCACTAATACGCCTGCAGATTCGAAACCAGCCATCCTTGCAAGATCAATGGTTGCTTCGGTATGACCCGTCCGGCGCAGCACGCCTCCTTTTTTTGCACGCAATGGAAATATATGGCCCGGCCTGGCAAGGTCAAAACTTTTGATTTCGGGATTAATAAGTGCTTTTATTGTAAGCGCACGATCGTGTGCAGAAATACCTGTGGTGCAACCGTGGCCAATGAGATCCACTGAAACAGTGAACTGTGTTGAGTGGAGCGCTGTATTATCATCCACCATTAATCCAAGCCCGAGCTCATCACACCTGTCTTCAACTAATGGTGCGCATATCAACCCGCGGCCATATGTAGCCATGAAATTGATGATTTCGGGTGTCACATTTTTGGCTGCTGTAACAAAATCACCTTCATTTTCACGGTTTTCATCATCCACTACGATCACCAGTTTGCCATTTTTAATTGCAGCTACCGCCTCTTCAATTGTATTGAGTCTGATCTCTTCCATACCAGTTGTTATGATTGTATATTTCGCTGTGTGGGACTCCACGCATTTGTTTTGATTCCCATCATATATTTTATAAACCCGGCAAGCAATGCAAGGTTCATAATGTAAAAATATGCTGCGAGCCTTACTGCAAAGTTATGCATATTCAACCTTCTTAAAAGCCAGTCTGCCAACGGCGACAGCATGAGCAGAATTTGAAGGATCAACAAGATGTTATAAAATAAGTTCTGTTGAAGAAACAGCAATGCGATCAATGAAGCAATGATGAGAAAAGGCGATATCCAGCGCAGCACTTTATGTGACCAGAAGCTGAATCCCTTTCCTGAAAATGGATTCAGAAGAAGTGAACGGTAATAAAATAAATTCTGGAAATTGCCCGCCGATATTCTCACCTTGCGTTTGAATTCTTCACGAACGAGGTTTGACACATCTTCATGTGCTTTTGCCTCCGGATCACTGATGGAGTGTTTTCCTGTTTTAATAACGCCGAGCGTAATAAAAAAATCCTCCATCAAAAAATTAGGCGGTATGGGCTGAAACAATTCTTTCCTGACTGCATAGCATGCTCCGAATGCCCCCATCATGGTTCCCCAAATCAATCCTTCGCGGTATTTAATAAGATTCTCACGTTTGATATAAGCCTCTTCCTGGAAAGAAATCCCCTCATCATTCATGCCTGAATTGATAATATTGGCGCCTGCCAATCCTATTTTTTCATTTGCAAAATGGCGAACAAGATTCGGAATTGTCTGCTCTTCAAAAAAAATATTTGCATCCGTAAAAATGAAAATATCACCCGCTGCATGCGGCGTGATCTGGTTCAGAATATTTGATTTGCCGTTGCGGCCGCCGAAGCGTGTAAATTGAATGCGGTAACCTTGCTCGATAAATTGCTGAATGATTGCATCAGTACGATCGGTTGAGCCATCAGAGCCGATGATCATTTCCAGCTTATCTGCCGGATAATTTGTTCTGAATACACTTGCAATTTTTTGCTCTATCACCTTTTCTTCATTATAGGCCGACATGATGATGCTAACAAAAGGTTTGTCAGTTACTGCAGCCTGTGTATTTAATTTTTTATTGCGGGCAAGCAATGCGAGAATAGCAGGATAAAACAGATAGCTGTGAAAAATAAGCACTACGCAAATCCAGAAAACGATCTCGGCTATCATGGCTGCAAAGATTGATAAAATTCTGTCAATTCGCGGGTAATCATATTATTGCTGAGATGCGATCTTACATATTCATAACCATTTGCAGCAATTGTTTCAGCATCCTTTCTGTTTGTAAAGACCCCTATGATATGTTGAGCAAAATCTCCTGCTGATGCTGCAATGATTAAATATTTTTTCATTTCTTCCGGCAGCCCTTCCGCACCTGTTACAGTTGTAACTACCAACTTTTTCTGCGCCATGGCCTCCGGTATTTTTATTTTCATGCCGCTGCCGGCCAGCAGCGGAACCAGGCAGATGAATTTTTCACTTACAAATTCTGCAGCATTCGCCACTTCACCATAAAACCGGATATTGGGATGGCGGACGTGTGAAGCAAAATCAGCAGGCGCATTTCTGCCTGCAACATGCAGTTGTATTTCGGGATAAAGTTTAATGATATGCGGGAAAATACTTTTGATAAACCAGAGCAATCCCTGACGATTGGGAAGCCAGTCGAGCGCTCCGAGAAAATAAAGATCATTTGACAGCGGTATACTCTGATCTGTATTCAAGATTTGCTCATTGATACCTGTGGGACTGTATTTAATTTTTTTCTCCGGCAGGTAATTTTTATAAAAAGCTGCATCAGTGACCGAAATGGGTACAACCGCATTAATTTCATGCAGGATTGCGGTTTCATATTTCAGCAACCGCTCAGACTGAAGTTCGAGGTATTTTTTTTTGAAGATATTTCTTTCTGCTGCAGCAAAACGTTTCCAGATATTGCTTTCGATATTATGGCTGCGGTAAATTATTTTCGCCCGTGAGTATTTCCGTATCAAAGGAATATAGGCCGTGAGATATAATCCTTCGCATTGAATGATATCAAACGGTGTCGCCAATAATTCTTTCAGCTTCTGTTCAAATTCGATTTTATAGAACCGCTCGGCATGATATGGTTTTTTGCTGAATAGATTTACAAGTGCATCGTATACGCTCAGATTATTATCGATCCATACTTCATGAAAGCTGATTGTACTACGAATATCGGCAGGGATATTTTCCAGCGGATAATTATGTTTGGGCGTATTCATGAATAAAACCGAAACACTATGACCGTTTTCTGCAAGTCCTTTTGCCATTTGCAAAATGGCGATGGCCTCCCCGTCATTTGGCGGCCAGGGGTTTTTCTTCGTTAGGAGCAGGATATTCATCAGGCGGTGTAAAATTACTACTGCGTAACCCACTTAACAATATGCATCCGGCGATGCCCGCTTCTCATACTCACCATAGAGAGAGTTCATTTACAAATACGTACGTATTTTTGCGGCTCCTATGCTTTTGAACAAAAAGATCGTGATTGTGCTGCCGGCCTATAATGCAGCCAAAACGCTTGAAAAAACCTTTGCCGAGATACCGCTTGATATTGTGGATGAAGTGGTGCTGGTTGATGATGCGAGTAAGGATGATACGGTAGGGGTGGCTAATACCATCGGCGTGAAGCATGTGATCCGCCATGAAAATAACAAGGGTTACGGCGGCAATCAGAAAACCTGTTACGACAAAGCACTTTCGCTTGGCGGCGATATCGTGATCATGCTTCATCCCGATTATCAATATACTCCCAAGCTGATCACAAGCATGGCGAGCATTATTGCAAATGACCTTTACCCCGTTGTATTGGCGTCACGCATTTTGGGCAAAGGTGCATTGAAAGGCGGGATGCCCTATTATAAATACCTGTTCAACCGGTTTCTCACCTTTACGCAAAACCTGCTCATGAATCAGAAATTATCTGAATATCATACAGGATATCGTGCCTTTTCGGCAGATGTGCTGCGAAATATCGATTATCATGCAAACAGCAATGATTTTGTATTCGACAACCAGATGCTTGCACAGATATTTTTTGCAGGCTTTGAAGTTGCTGAAGTTACCTGCCCTACAAAATATTTTGACGAAGCCTCATCGATCAATTTCAGAAGAAGTACCATTTATGGTTTAGGTGTATTGCGAACTTCACTGCAATACAGGCTGCAGAAGTGGGGCCTGGTGAAATATAAATATCTTTCAGGGAAATAATTCAGTTAAACCACAGGAGACATCGTAAATAAAAAACGTCCGGCAGATGCCGGACGCTGAATAAAATTTTTTATTAGACTCATTAAAACCATCCTCTCCACGCATGAATACTCATAAATGGCCATGGAATAGAGAGCAGTATGATAATGAGTGCCGCGAGAAAATAGCCGAATTGTTTTTTTCCCGCAACAGCATCAACCGTTGCTTTTTTTGCTTTGCTGTATCCGATATGGATTAAAATGATTGCGATCAGCATGCCGATTAAATGATCCACTGCAATGCTGCGGAATTCAGGCATGCGCATCTGGTCTGTTAATTTTCCCATATGCATATCAGTATACCGGGCCAAAAGAAAAAAATATAAAACTAGTCCAACAATCAATTGTATATCTACAGCGATCATGGTAAACATCCCCATGCGTTTTGTAAACCCGGTAAAAGGTTTTTTGCCTTTCGATGTTTGCCAGCCTGTAATAATGCCGGCCAGTAGTAAGAGCAGGATAATATAACGCCAGCCCGAATGAAATCCGATCATTCCTCTGGCAAGTACGTCGGGCATATGCATGGTAGGCGCATCTGACCCGAATAAAAGTTCGTGTGGCATGTGTGTGTGTTTAGTACGTTAAATAGAGTCGTATTACGACACGAAAATAAGGCAAAAATTTGTGAAGAAAGAAATGCACGGAAACATTTGTCTCCGTGCATTCTGTTATCTGCCTTTAAGCAATTGTTTATAAGCCTGCAGATTTGCCATGAATTTTTGCTGCTGATCCGGATTCAACACATTCAGAATATCCTGTTTAAAATCCTGTTTGCTTTCACGCATTTCTTCTTTGCCTCCCCCTGATTGCTTTACAGATTTTTTTTCCTGGAAAAATTCCTGTATCGCTGCCTGTACTTTTGTTACCTGGTCAGGCGACAAATTCAGATCACTCTGCAATTTGCTGATAAATTCCTGTGCACGGCTTGCACCACCTCCGGCACTGCCTTTATTGCCACCGAATAATTTAGAAAAGATGCTCATAACTTCGTTTTAGTGATAAATAAAAACATGAAGTTAGAACTTTGTGCGCAAAGCCAAATAGATATTCCGGCCCGGCGCACTGATGCCCGATGCAAATACGCGGTAATTTGCGTCCAGTATATTTTCACATCCTGCCTGAATCTGTAACCAGTTTCCGATATCATACCCCGCTTTTAAATTCACTGTAGACCACGACGGCATACCGTCTGCAGTTGCATATTGCTGATTGTCTTCTCCGCTGCTGCTGTAATCCTCCATATGTTTCCAGCCGTTATATAACGCATATAATTCAATATGCAATGTTTCACTGTCGAAACGCACGGCAGTTTTTCCATACAGCGGCGGTATATGATCGAGCGGAACAGGTGTTGTATCGGTTTCAAGCCGGCCATACGTATAGGTAATAGTTGATGCGAATGAAATGTTTCTTGTGATCCCGGCATCGAAGCCCGCATTCAGTCCATATAAATAAGCGTTGCCTCCGTTCGAAGATGATAGTACTTCACTCAGCATACCATCATATTCAATTGAGTCCTGCCCTTCGAATAAGGAAGGCTCAACAGTGAGATAATTTGTGAAGCGTGTATAAAAGCCGGTTGCTTCAAGTTCCACTTTTTCTGCAATGATTTTCATGATCTGCAGATCAACATTGTAAGTATATTCCGGTTTAAGGTCAGGATTCGGAACAATAATGGAACCTGCAGCGCTTTCAAATACTTTTGTGAGATCATCTACATTGGGTGTGCGGTAACCTGTTGAACCATTCAATGCAATGCGCCATGATTTATCCGGCATAAAAATAATTCCCAGGCTCCCCGTCAGTGCACCTGAATTTTGTTCAATTTCATTAAATGGAAATGGAAAAAATGTTTTATCTGTAAAAGATGCTTTGAGCATTGAATAATTATATCTCAACCCATCATTCAAAACCCATTTTTCATTGATCCTGTAAATGTGCGATACATAGACTGCAAAATTATTCATGGTTGATCCGCCGTCAGGATATCGTGTATCAAGCGGTGTTTCTTCACCTGTTACAATATCTTCTTCATTTGCTGTAGATGTTATATCGTTTAAATATGATTCCGCACCATAACGCAATTCATGCGTGCGGATCATTTTGCTGAAATCAATATTAAGTCCGATCACACTCACATCTTCTGTACGGTGCTGCAGATTTGTGCGGTCGAACCTGCGCTGATGCCGGCTTTCCTGAATATCCTGGTAGCTCAGTATTAAATGCATCTCATCGGCTGATTTCGAATTCGTATTCAGATGCATATCATAGGCTGTGAGCAGTCGCTGCTGCGGACCGTAATACCATTCTGCAAAACGCAGGCTATCGTCATTGAGCGGATCAGTAAGCCTGTCATATCTCGGAATATCAGTTGACGTTGAATACTGGATATTAATCATATGCGACAAGCGGTCGTTCTGCTGAAATAATAATTTTTCCATTACATCATACTGCGTGTAACCTGATGATACCTGAATTGTTTTATCCTCATTTTTTACAAGCTCATCTACATTATTCTTTGTTTCACTGAAATAAGGTCTAAGCCCGAATGACGGATAATCATCATTTGTATTTTCTCCCGCTTTCAAATCATTGAAATCCGAATAGCTGATGGAAGTAAATAATGCAAATTTTTTGGATGCGAGATTCAGGCTCAGATTGCCGGTCATTTCATCAGCTGCGGTTGCATACCTCAAAAATGCACTGCCTGAAGCAGCATTGCCGCCTTCCGTTTTCAACACGGGTTTCTTTGTGTGGAAATAGATTACACCACCCAGTGCATCACTGCCATAAATCACACTCGATGGGCCATAGGCAATTTCTACACGTTCGAGTATGCTCTGATCCATTGTAATAATATTCTGCAAATGGCCTGCACGGTAAATTGCATTGTTCATGCGCACGCCATCTACAACAAGCAACACCCTGCTGGCTTCAAAGCCGCGGATCATCGGGCTGCCTCCGCCAAGCTGACTTTTCTGAACAAGCACAAGCCCGCTTTGCTGCAGCAGGTCGCCGGCAGTGGGTGAATTATTGAATTGAATTTCGGTTAACTGAATGATGTCGATTTTTTGCGCCACTTCTTCTTTTTTGTCCGGGAAACGGCTGCCGGAAATTACAACCTCATCGAGATCATAAAATTTTTCCGTCTGCGAAAAAAGGTTGCAGACGGATAACATGCATATAATAAAATAAAATTTTTTCATAATTTGATTTTTAAGTGCAATAATTAAACAGCATTGCAAAGCGTGCAATGAAATAAAAATTATATCACACTTCTGGAGGAAGGAATGTAAATGCAGTATAACCGCTCAGTTCAAATGCAGCAGATGAGCTGCTGATATCAAAATCAGATCGATATGCTGTAAGAGATAAATATGCCGTTGCAAGAAATGGTTGAATTGAATTTGATTGTGACGAGCTTCCGGACGAATTTCTTTTTTCATTCGTATATCGTTTGGAATATTCTTCTGAAAGATCTTCCTCTTCCATATCATGATAAGCCAGGCAAAAAAGAATATTGCCGCGGACAAAGGTTTCTGCCAAATCGTACATATTTCCATTCCATCCGATTTCATGCTCATCAACCCAAATTATTTCGGCCAGAGGAATCGCCAGTTTGACAAGATCACCATCTGTTTCTCTTTCTTCAATGGTTATTAAATTTTCATGTTTGATTTGAGCGAGTTTTACGAGAAAATAAACATGCAGCCCGCATGTATACATCACAAAGGATATAAACACGACCAAGATTCCGGCAGATTTAAAGACAGGTTTCAAACGTTTCAATGCAGTAAAAATAGGATAAATTTTATGGCGCTGTGCAATATTTTTGCAAGAATTAACATTCAAATAAAAATAATACGTTCGTTGTGTAAATTTACCCTCATGAAACTCATCCCCTGTATATTTATTTCGCTGCTGCTGACTTTCTGTAAAAACAACCCGCTTCATGCACAGGTTATCGGAGCCAATGCTGAAGGCCTTACGTTTGCAGGTTCTGAAGAAGACATTCCCTATTTGCTCGAATTAACAAGATTGCATCCTGTAGCTATCAGGTGGCCGGGGGGCGGTGACACAAAACTTGCTTTTCCATCGCTTGATAAACCCGGACTGGGTTTAAATGCAGACTCGATTTATAAATTATATCATGAATTTACAGACTCAAAAGGAAAAGTAAAGAACGACAAGCTTGCAAAAGATCTGAAGCAGGCTGAGAATGACAGCAAAGAACCCCGAAGCGCACTGCTTGATCTGATTGAATTATCTAAAAAAATAAACATCCAGGTGGATTATTGTTTGAACGTAATGCAGGGAACTTCAGAATCCAATATATCTGCGATACGTACTTTGATTGACTCAGGAGTAAATGTGATTTCAATTGTGGCAGGCAATGAAACATTCTATAGTTACCAGTATGATTTTGAAGCATATCAAAGTGATTTTGAACCAATACTGAAAGCCTGTGAAAAACAGTTTCCGTCTATTCCAAGATTTTTATGTGTGGGCCAGGAAATTCATAGAAAACAACATATCGAGTGGAACAGGGAGCTGTTTAATTATATTCATGCAACGGGTGATTTTATTTCCGGTGTAGATGTGCATTATTACCTGATGGAAGAATTAAAAGAAGCGGCATCGCTTCATCCCAAAATGGTTGTATATAAAGCCGACAGCAGCTATCGGTCGCTGGATGCAGCGTTTGAAAAATATATTGAGCTCACCAGGAATGATACAGAAATGGATAACCTGCTGAATTATTTTAAAGCGAATATCCCCGGCAAGATTTATCACTGCACTGAATTTGGCGACAAGCAGGCGGAGTATTGGTCGAATACAATTGCAAACGGCGGGCATCTGTTTATGGTTTTTTGCAAATACCGGAATGATTTTCAGATATTGCTGGTGCATAATTTCATAGCAAATTGGTACTGGGCGGCCCGAAGACCGGTTGGTAAACTGGATTATAATCCTGAAAATAAAGAAAAATTAAACCGCTGTTCCTGGTATTCGATGCAGCTTGCAAATGAACTTCCATATGAAACGCCTGCATTGCAAAAAATTACTGAGATTGCAGAACAGGGCACTTATTATTTTTATTTCAATAATTCCGGGGGAAAAGGTTTTAAGCCGGAGATCAAATTCCGAAACTGCAAATTAATTTCCTTCGAGGTGCATTATGTAACCGGCAAGCATGCATACAGCAGTGCCGGGCAAACAGGCTTCATGGATAAAAGATCCGACAAGAATTTTGAAGTGAAAGGGATCGATATTGTCCAGTCTGAAGAAATAGAAGATATTCCCTACAACTCTTATGGATATGTGAGGGTAGTGGTAGAATGAGGCAATGGAGGCTATCCATAATCTACGGTCCTTTTCTTTTTCAATGCAGGATTGTTCAGAAATTCGTCACTGATCGGATTTCATGAAATGGGCTGCTTAATTATCTGACAATTGTTTGTCATTCAACCATTTTTCCTCTTATTCCTTTCGTCCGGCAGGATAATTGTCGATAAATAGGATCATCTTCTCACTTTAAAAATAATTCTTGAAAAATACATCCGAATATCTTGTTGTGATAGGCGCTTCTGCGGGAGGATATGCCGCTCTGAAAGACGTTGTAGTGCAATTAGATAAAACTGTCGACGCTGCATATATGATTGTAATGCATTTGATTGGCGCAACTACGGGGGGATATCTTGCCCAATACCTGCAAAAACATACGTTGCTGGAATGCAGCACTGGAAAAGAAAATGAAAAGATTTCCAAAGGTCATATTTATGTTGCTCCGCTTAATCAGCATATGCTTGTAAAAAACAGCAGAATTATTTTAGGAAACGGTCCGGTTGAAAACAGGTGGCGTCCTTCCATCGATGCTTTATTCAGATCCGGTGCAGTTGACTATGGTGAAAAAACAATCGGGATTATATTGACAGGAATGCTTGATGATGGCACTGCAGGTTTAATTGCAGTTAAAAAATGCGGGGGGACAACGATGGTGCAAAGTCCGAATGAAGCTGAATACCCTGATATGCCGCTTTCTGCATTGAGCTTGATCACTCCCGATTATACAATTCCGATTGCAGAAATGGGAGAAACAATTTCCAGGATCATAGCAACGAAAGTAATTTTAGATATTCCGGTACCACCGGAAGTAACGGCTGAAGCTGAACTTTCCGAACGTGTTTCAACATCCATCGAAGCAACCGAACGGCTGGGAGAACAGAGCGTATACAGTTATCCTGCATGCGGTGGAAGTTTATGGGAAATCAATGAAGGAAAATTGCATCGCTATCGCTGTCATGTTGGACATTCTTTTTACGACGACGAATTAATGCTGCAAAAAACAAAGAATCTCGAAAGCACTTTATGGGTTGCCATGCGGATTATGGAAGAGCGCACAAATTTGCTCACTAAACTTGCAAATGAAGAAAAGGATAGAGGTCTTCTCAGAATATCCGAACTCAAATTCGACAAAATAAAAGAAATGAAGGAACATGTTGACAGGTTGAAAGAAATATTATTCCAGAGCAAAGATGATGTAGATGAATAATGTGAGGGTCTGGTAAAAGGGTAATAATTATAAGTCCGTCATTTCCGGTTTAATGTTCTCAAAAAACAATTTGAAAATCATATCTTCAAACCTTTGATTTTCTCGTTCTAAGTAGTCTATTTCCGACTATTTTAACTTGTAATTTTAAATATGCTAATGTAGGAATTAAAGCTGTCTACTTCGTAGCTATCACCATTCTTTTGAGTTCCCCTCTTGAGAATAGGTTCCATTTTTTGAATTTCAGCCTTCAAGTCTATATGCGATCTCGGTTTTCATCGTATTTCAATACCATTTCTTTATAAAATTTTTCATATTTTTAAATGTAAGATTTGTAATATAAAGTTTTATTTTGCTGCTGCATAAATACAAACACTCCTTTAAACTTCAAAATATAGTAGCAAAAATCACTAAAAATGAGTATTGTATTCTTTGCAAAAAAGGGATACTTTCAAACCTTTAGCAACTGCCACCAAGATGAGTGGAACATTAGGAAAACTTAAAAAGAAAATCTCATACTCCGAAGCATTTTATATCGATATGGAATGCCGCAACATAATTGAGATAGACGAGCAATTAGGGCCGAATATCGAAAGACCGTATAAAAACATAGGCAGAGTGATTAGAGTTTTAAAGAGACAGGAAGTTAATGCAGAACTTGCCTACGAGTACGCTTCCTATGTTCTGCATAACAGAAAAAATGTTGTTTCCTTCATTGCATTTTTCAAAAAGGTAAAATTGGAGCGAGAAAGAAAAATTTATGAACAAAAGAAAAAGAATTATGATCGATATCAAAATGCTTTGATACAGAAAAGAAATGAAGAAGCCCGTTTGGAACATGAAAGAAGCCAGAAAATACAGAGCGTGAAAGCGGTTATTGACTTAATCCTTAATTTACAGACTGTCCTGTGGCCGATATATTTGATTTTGAGTAGATAAATTCATAAGTTTCCACATAACTCGTCGTTTAGATCATATTTACCCCTACCACGCATACATCTCACCCGCTACGCTTCTTTCAAATTATGTTCTTTATTTTTATGGCCACAACACAGGGGACCAGCATAACTCAGGAATATACGTTGTGATTTGCTTTCAAATTATGTTCTTTAGTTTTATGGCCACAACTATTTAGGATTAATTGCGCAATACCCCGCAGTTGTGATTTGCTTTCAAATTATGTTCTTTAGTTTTATGGCCACAACAAACGGGCGGCGGGCCCGGTAACCGTCAGAGTTGTGATTTGCTTTCAAATTATGTTCTTTAGTTTTATGGCCACAACGGTAACGCAGGATTTTATTTGAAGACGCCAGTTGTGATTTGCTTTCAAATTATGTTCTTTAGTTTTATGGCCACAACAATATAATCGAACGTAATCGTTATACTTACGTTGTGATTTGCTTTCAAATTATGTTCTTTAGTTTTATGGCCACAACCTAATGCTGCAAATGCAACTTCGCTTTTCGGTTGTGATTTGCTTTCAAATTATGTTCTTTAGTTTTATGGCCACAACGGACTAAGGAACAACAAATAATTAAAAGGTGTTGTGATTTGCTTTCAAATTATGTTCTTTAGTTTTATGGCCACAACGTATGACGTTGTCATAGCCCGCCGGGTATTGTTGTGATTTGCTTTCAAATTATGTTCTTTAGTTTTATGGCCACAACATATCCCTCACCAGACCACCTCCTCTCCGTTGTTGTGATTTGCTTTCAAATTATGTTCTTTAGTTTTATGGCCACAACATCTTTTAATGGGATTTCAGTTCTGACATAGTTGTGATTTGCTTTCAAATTATGTTCTTTAGTTTTATGGCCACAACATGGCGCCTTGTTCATGCAGCAAACGTACAGTTGTGATTTGCTTTCAAATTATGTTCTTTAGTTTTATGGCCACAACTCGCACAGGCACAACGTAGGCGAGCCGGAAGTTGTGATTTGCTTTCAAATTATGTTCTTTAGTTTTATGGCCACAACCTGAACGTAAAAAACTTAGATTACTTCATGGTTGTGATTTGCTTTCAAATTATGTTCTTTAGTTTTATGGCCACAACAGCAATTGTCAACAAGGCCTATGAGATTGAGTTGTGATTTGCTTTCAAATTATGTTCTTTAGTTTTATGGCCACAACTCAACGCAAGATATATGTCGTTTGACCCGAGTTGTGATTTGCTTTCAAATTATGTTCTTTAGTTTTATGGCCACAACATATTTTATAATAAGCCCGAGCGGGGTGAAGTTGTGATTTGCTTTCAAATTATGTTCTTTAGTTTTATGGCCACAACAGCGTGAGGTTGCGATGTGGACGAATAGGAGTTGTGATTTGCTTTCAAATTATGTTCTTTAGTTTTATGGCCACAACAGTGATACTGAATATATCGCAACGGAATCGTTGTGATTTGCTTTCAAATTATGTTCTTTAGTTTTATGGCCACAACTGTGATAATGTTTGTTACGGCAAATGTAAGTTGTGATTTGCTTTCAAATTATGTTCTTTAGTTTTATGGCCACAACATATTAAAATGCGAATGCTCACAGTCCATGGTTGTGATTTGCTTTCAAATTATGTTCTTTAGTTTTATGGCCACAACGGATTTTCAATACTGCTGTTTTGCCCTCCAGTTGTGATTTGCTTTCAAATTATGTTCTTTAGTTTTATGGCCACAACTTTGTTATATACAAACAAATAGCATTGAAGTTGTGATTTGCTTTCAAATTATGTTCTTTAGTTTTATGGCCACAACACTATGTAGATGCGGTAACTTATACTTTATGTTGTGATTTGCTTTCAAATTATGTTCTTTAGTTTTATGGCCACAACTGAAGCGGAAAAAGGTGAAGGATTGTATAGTTGTGATTTGCTTTCAAATTATGTTCTTTAGTTTTATGGCCACAACTCGCATACGAGTATATCAGCCTCCCGGCTGGTTGTGATTTGCTTTCAAATTATGTTCTTTAGTTTTATGGCCACAACTCGAAGGAGAGCCGCAGCGTAAGAAGAAGAGTTGTGATTTGCTTTCAAATTATGTTCTTTAGTTTTATGGCCACAACAAAAAATTATAATGACACCGATAGAAAATAGTTGTGATTTGCTTTCAAATTATGTTCTTTAGTTTTATGGCCACAACCACTGTGCCTAAGACACTATTGTGGTTATTGTTGTGATTTGCTTTCAAATTATGTTCTTTAGTTTTATGGCCACAACCTGAGTCATCTGCTGCCGTATAGGATATGTGTTGTGATTTGCTTTCAAATTATGTTCTTTAGTTTTATGGCCACAACAAATCGCTTTGGGGTAAACCTGTAGGAGCCGTTGTGATTTGCTTTCAAATTATGTTCTTTAGTTTTATGGCCACAACCATCCATCATTTTGCGTTTGCTTTGGATAAGTTGTGATTTGCTTTCAAATTATGTTCTTTAGTTTTATGGCCACAACAAAGCTTTTTAAAGGACCTCTACCGGAAGCGTTGTGATTTGCTTTCAAATTATGTTCTTTAGTTTTATGGCCACAACAAGCTTGCAAATGATGGCAGCTCGCATGCTGTTGTGATTTGCTTTCAAATTATGTTCTTTAGTTTTATGGCCACAACCTAAAATAAATCGTGAACGGCAGCTTATAGGTTGTGATTTGCTTTCAAATTATGTTCTTTAGTTTTATGGCCACAACATTGCTCTTATCAGTTGGAAGCTTGCGGAAGTTGTGATTTGCTTTCAAATTATGTTCTTTAGTTTTATGGCCACAACAATACAGGTCAACGGTTTGAGCGTGGTAACGTTGTGATTTGCTTTCAAATTATGTTCTTTAGTTTTATGGCCACAACTGGAACAACTGCTGAGGCGTGTATTATTTCGTTGTGATTTGCTTTCAAATTATGTTCTTTAGTTTTATGGCCACAACTCTTTGTAGAACAGATGGACAGCATCTACTGTTGTGATTTGCTTTCAAATTATGTTCTTTAGTTTTATGGCCACAACTCGTTCCGTCGCCGCACCACATCGCATCTCGTTGTGATTTGCTTTCAAATTATGTTCTTTAGTTTTATGGCCACAACAGAACAGCTTGAAAAGCCTTATTTTTTTAGGGTTTTGGCATAAAATAGAACAGAAAAAATGAACTTCCAGGCCCATAGGATAGTATTAGACCTATGGGTTTCTGGATTCAAAAGATCTCTAGCTGCTGGGGAGGCGGGGGAAGGGGTTCCAGTTTGCGTCCAAAAAATATTTCCATCATTCCAAATTGCTTATCGGTAATGCTGAGGATACCAATATGTCCTTTTTCAGGGAGAATTTTTTTAACTCGTGCAATGTGGACGTCGGCATTTTCCTTGCTGGGGCAATGACGAATGTAAATACTGAACTGAAACATACTAAAGCCGTCTTTCATAATTTTCTTACGGAACTTTGCATAGATATTACGATGTTCAACCGTATCGGTCGGCAGATCAAAAAAAACTAATACCCACATGATACGATATTCGTTTAGACGCATGAAATAATCAGTTTACTATCGGGTAAGAAAGCTTTCGCACGTTGCCTATGAAGCAGTTCACGAGGGAGGTAGTAGTTGTTTGAGCAGCTATCATGAGGGGATTTCTTTCTTTTCCCATCCTTACATCAATGGAAGGTAATGAAAGAAGCTTCTGTTTGATCTCTTTATTAAGATTGCTGATATTCTGCTCTGACTTTATGAACTCAAGAACTATTTCATCAGCAAATGGTCGATAAGGCTCCATAATATCATCAGCCAGACAAAAAGCATTATATTTATTCCGATGATGTATTCCTAGAGCTGGTAGAAGGCCTGAGCCTACTAAGGCCCGGGCAATTACAGCTCTTATAATGGCGTAACTATAATTCAAAAGATTGTTTGGCGCATCACCTTCCCGGCTCCTTCTAAATTTGGTTATAAAATGAATAAATAATCTATCAAAATAATATGCTGCCGCAATAGCTTCGTGGTTTTTTCCATCTCCACTGGTCACTTCATTTGCCCATACTTTCATTTTATTTGCATCAATGCCGTTTTTTTCAAGAACGACTGCCTGATTTCTGATCTTGGCTTGAATTGTCTGTTGCCAGAGGTTTTTCTTTAATGGCTCACTAGCTTCAATCTGCGCTTTATATCTGTCCTGCATAAGGGTATTTCCTTCATAGGGAAGCATAATTCCGGAGGGCATGTGTTTGTTATCACAGGAAATCACAGCAACATTATTTTGCAGAAGTTTATCAATCAAAATATGCGTTAGGGTAATTTGTGGATGTTCCAGTATTATAATTCCAATATCTTCAATGGGAATTTTACGAACCTCTCTTACTTCTCCTGTTTCCAGAACTAATTGCTCATTAGAAGTTGAGAGTTTTGCTGGGGTAGAAAAAAATAATGTTTTTTTTATCATACATCAATCCATAAAAGTTTGCCATCCGGGGTAATTTTAAAATCCACATCCTGAATTAAAAAACTAGACTTAGCAATATTTATTCGTAGCAAAGGTGCAGCAAACGGATTTTCATAATCGGGTTTATTTGAACGCCCTGGCATTTTTTCACTTTTGTCGTTTTTCCTTGCGTCCAAATGAAATTTTAAATCTGAATAGTGATATAAATACCCTTGCGAAAATTGACGATAGACTGTCTCAATTCTATAAAGTCTGTTACGAACATTAATTACGCTTTCTCTGTGCAATTCACTTATATTCTCATCATTTGATTGCTGTAGAAGGAGATGCTGCCCTGGTTTAACAGACCAAGCCAATTTATATTCTACTCCATCTTGTATTTCAAGGATAGGTATTTTCTTAATATTTGCTAAGTCAAAAAGTGTGTAAATTCGATAAAAGTTGTTAATGGAAAGTTTGTTTGTAATAGGCTTGTAGCAGCACAAGACAGCATTTGTTGCATTATCTGCGTATTTAAACTGTTTATAATCTTTTGTCGATAAAAAGCTATCGTCGTGTTTTTTTATTTCAATAGGAATGTCCTTAACGTAAACTCTTACCCGCTTTATTATATGTTGTTTTTGGCCTTGTTTGTTTAACATCCAAACTGGTTCATTAAATATTTCTTTCTGTGAAACCCCTTCTTCTAACCTATTTCTTATATGAAGAATCACTAAGTTCCGGATAATAGGATCAACGATTTCTTCAAATTGCTTTATAAAGTCATCCGGATTTCCCTTTTTCTTAAATCCAAAGAGCGTATCAACTTCAAGATGTATTCTTTTTACATATTTAACCGGGACAGTCTCGCCATCGTTATTTTTTAATTTGATTGCACCATATATGGTTTCATTATGTAATTGACCCCGTATCGTATCCCCTTTTGCAATTTTCGGCTGGGGGCGGCCGTAGATATCTCTTTTTATCTTTTTCTCATCATTCCCAAGTCTTTCGTATAAAAACTGAACTTTACCTCCTATACGAACTTTCTTTTTCGTTTGAAGGAGTAAAGTGTCCTTTTTTTGGTAGTTTATAAGGATTTTGTTTTCCAAATCAAGAATGTGATGTGCATTGAAATCTTTCCAATAGCTTGGAGTAGTATGAAAATTTTTTTCTTTATCAATGGCTTCCGTATATTCAGCCATCAATCTTTTTCGGATACCTGGTGAAGGTATAAGGGTTAATACTGCAGCATCAAGCGCATGGTGGCTATGCTTTGTTCGATCCTTTATTTGTTTTTTTGGCTGAATGTTAAATATTTTTCTAAAGATACTCGTGGTTGAACCCTTTTGCACTTCAACTTTGTCAAATACTGTTTTTAGATAATGGAATGCATATTTGCTTGCAATTTGGGTGTCAATAATCTGTTGCCTTCGCCAGGAAGCATTTACTTTTTTTTGATTAAATGTTTCTATTTTCTTTTCCCAATAAGCTATATCCATCTGTAACAGCCGCCTCCGCACTATAATCTCATCTTTGACACTTTTTTCCATGAATTGATTTCCTTTTGTCTTCTTGATATTGAAATGGAGTTGTTTTTTCAATGAATCAAGTTTCGCAATCCAGGGCTCAATTCTTTTTAGGATATAGCCACCATCTTTGTCATAAGAAGTGGAGGTCTCATAATTCACTAAGTCCACCGGAATATTTTTCTTTTTTATTTCACGATTATAAAAAGCATCACAAACAGTTAAATTCCATTGTTCACTGCTCCAGCTAATGCTTAAAGGTACAGTATGTTCTACATCTATCTCAATGCCGTTGAACAAGTCGGCAATATTAATCACCCTGCCTGTATATAAGCACCGACATTCCTGTTCCTTCCAAAGTTTCATTTTCAGAATATCGCTTTTCAATGCTTTAGCCTGTTTCATTACCTCTTCGCCTTTGTCCAATTGTTCATACCACAATCGTGCTTTATCTGCTATTTGAGGATCATTTTCATCCAAGTCAGGGTATTTTTCTTTTGCTGTATTGATGATACCCTGTGCCAACTCACGATTTTCTTCTTCCCTTCGTTTTTGCCACAGATGAATGGCACGACGCATATTTGCATCATTTAATTCTCGGGCAAGTTCCACGACCACTCGTGTGTCTTTATCAATTTTTTCAGTCTCCAGAAGGTAATTTACTAAGCCCTTCAATTTATGAAGAGTTTTCATAGCCATAGGGTTTTTAAATCCCTTACTGATTGGGTTAGGATCTCCCAATACTTTATTTTCCGGTTTATTTTTTGAGAAAGAGGCAGGAGAATACTTGTCAATTTCTGAGGGATGCCATAAATATTTATTTATTCTATCTATGGGAATATCAAAGCGTTCATTTAAATATTTCTTTAATAGATCATCAAACCGATATATCTTATGAAATACTGTTGCGGGATCAGAATTAAGAGGCTTGCGTAAAAATTCTATATACTTTTCAGCAATAAAATCAACTACTTTTTGTCTCTCGTTCTGGTTATATAAAAGCCATGGTGATTCACCTATAGTTTCAAGTATTTTTATTTCGATATCATTATAATCATCACTGTCTAACATATACCCGGCATCCATGCCAAATCGAAACTTGCTGTTGAGTTGATCTGCAATCAACTCATTGACAATACCTAGTTTTAATTTGTCTTCAATAAAACTTTGTCTGAGGGATTTAAATGCCTCTATAAGATTTATTTTTTCATCCTGACTTAATTTTCTGTTAAACACTTTATCTATATTAGCCAGAAATATGGCTTCGGAATGCAACAAACCTTCCTTCAGATATGGAAGTATCTTTGTAATTGCAGAGATACTAAGAGAGGCATACCCTTGGGGAAGTCTTATTTTTTTAAAAGCTTCCATCTGCTTTTCATCAAAATTCCACTTTGATCTAATATAATTCAATAACTTTTCTTTATCTTCATTTTTAATAGTTATAAAGTAATATATATCATGCCATAAATCTTCTACACGGTAGTATTTTCCTGATTTGGGTATGTTTAGAACCGTTTCCTCCCATTTTAGAATATCCCGCCATTGTTCTCCGAAAATATCTTTCAACCTATACAGAAACTCGTTTGAGGGAAAAGTCGTTTCAAGGTTATATTTTGCTGTAACTCTTCCACTTGTTTTTTCAATTTCTTTTTTCAGGTCTGATAAAGTACAATCAGATACACGAATAAAGAGCGGGTAAACTATAGTTTTGAGAAATACATTTCTATCTATTTCATCAGGCGTAATAATCTTCAAATTGCTGATAATATTCCATGTTCTATATTCTTCGTATAGCGGATGGCTAAGAGGGCAACGTTTTTTTCCTCCTTTTATATAGCCACCTTTTTCATTTTTCTCAGGACTTTCATAAGAACAATAGCCTACAAGCCCTTTTTGAGAGCGCAGTGGGCGTTGCCAAATAATAGCTTTCCACAATTTTTTTTGATTATTTTCATCTATATGGTGAACACGGCATATTTCAAATAATTCCTTTTCATAATGAGCTCGTAGATTATATCTTTTTCTAATTTTCTTTCCAGTATCCCTATTAAAATAGTAAAGAGCGGCACCAAGAGTTTTGTATTTTTCCAGATAAGTAAAAATTTCATTCACACCAGGAGTATTTGTTTCTTTGCTACCTTCAAGTATTGTTTTTGTTTCAATATCTTCTTCGTCTCTTCCTTTAAATCCACGTCGTTGCACCAAATGATAAAAAACACGACCAAGTATATGCGGGTTCGCTCTGAATATTTCTTTATGCTCCTTATTTTCACTGACAGCTAAAGCTCTAAACAAATAAATGTTTTCATTTTTATCAAAGCCAAATCGTTCAAAATCAGGTTTGCCGTCACCATCAAAATCAAACCGTATCCATTGCATAAATTTTTCTGATTGAGGATATTTGCGACCTTTATGGTTTCCTAGTTCATCTTTTTCATATCGTTTCCACCAATATAATTCCTCTTCTGTAAGTGGACACATGCCACTGGCAATTAGGCATTTAACTAACTCCCATTTCCGATATTTTTCGGCTTGATAATTCCTTCTTTTACTTCGGGCCATTGTGCGTGCCTTTACGAGCGGCACTTCATTCCCCTTTTCTTCTCCAACTCCTTTGTCGAATGTGAGAACTCCGGCATCAACAATTTGATTTTCCTCGGCAGTGCTATCGCGTATTGCCCAACCAATTGAATTTGTGCCGAGGTCTAATCCAAGAATTTTTTCCATGCTGTTAATTTTCTTAAAAAAATTATTACTTTTGTTTCATAATTTGAAAGACTTATCACAATAAGGCTATAAGCCGAAGAAATTTCTTAAGCCCTGCTCCGGTGGGGCTTTTTTTATGTAGCAATATTAAATAATCTTTTCGCTGAAATTTGTCACCATTAATGGGACATTTTGCTCGCCTTAAAGCGGACGGAACAGATTTGGGAGAAATGCAAAAATTCCCGCAAAAGTGCGGGAAAGTTCGCTATGGTAGCCCCGGAGGGAATCGAACCCCCACCTGAAGAACCGGAATCTTCCATTCTATCCATTAAACTACGGAGCCTGAATGCGGCAAAGTTACATGTTTCAGCATCCACCCAAAAAAAAGTCCGCCAACAGGCGGACGCATTATGCGACATTGGGGGTGCCCATGCGTGACGGGCTAACTTTCTTTCAGTAGTCCCGACAGGAATCGAACCTGTATCAAAAGTTTAGGAAACTTCTATTCTATCCATTGAACTACGGGACCAAAACATTGCAAAAATAATGCAGATTTCAGATGATTTCAGGCGTTCATCTCTCGTGGAGTTTTTTTTAAGTACCGCCTGCCGGATGCAGATTTAAAATATTTTTCTCCAAAATTGCCTGCTCTCCTGTCTGAAATTCTTCAAAATAAATGAGCTCAAAAGGAATAATAAAGATTGAGCATTCTGGTAAGGCTCTCACGTATTAAATTAAAAATTAATCAGAAAACTGAGTCTGCAAATTATGTGTATTGACTTGTCACCATTAATGGTGAAGCTATTGTCAATTTATGACATTATGTATCATGCTGCATAATTAATAAGTTTTTAAAAACTGTTTTTAATAAGATTATTGAATCCATTTAAAAGAAAGTATATGCTTTAATTCGTGGCAATAAACATGTGGATTTGCCCGCAAATAAATGTGACATCAATTCGAAACCCGCTTATTTGACAGTCTGTATTTTATTCTTACTATTACAATGATTACGATCTGCTGAATATCATTCTATATTTTTTATTAATAAATATAAAATCCTTATTGGCATCTGAAATTATTTATAAACCGTATTATTTAACCTTTAAAAAATTAATTATGAAACGAGAAGTACATTGTTATGCAACAAATCAATTGGGCGTGAACCTGACCGTGAACAATACAAATGTTTGGAATGGCGAATGTGATAAAGGCGGAACATGTCCTCAAACAATTGATGACGATGCCAATCAACAACAAATTTTTTATTATCACAAAACAACCGGTGGGATGGTTGGTGATTCGGGCGTTGTTTCATACAACCTTCCCGATGGAAGTATTATGGATCTCTATTTAAATTGCCCTTACACTCAGGATGGAAATGATGGTCCGTCAAATTGCTGGTTTTATGCCGGTATCAGCAATGTACCTGCGGGAGGTACTTCCTATTATATTTTACTTACAGTAAGCATTGATGGTCATCCGATGTCAGTCAATCCTCCTCAAAATGGAGATGTTGTAGAAGCTTATATTACCATTTGCAATGCTTCAGCTTAATTCAGATTTATTACTTTTTATCACATTTAAAACTTTAAGTTTATGGGACTCGCACAAATTACAGTCAATATGACAAACAGCACCGGAGATGGGCCAATTACGTTACAATCAGTTACGTTTCCTGATTCGGGAATTATTATATACGGAAATCCCCCTCTTGTTACAACGGTTATACTGGCAGGAGCTACTGTCAATAATGCATTGCTTGCAACAGGAGGAAATCTTGGCAGTACTTATTATCAAACAAAAGGCACATGTATTTTCAACCTGCCGAATGGCGATACACTTACAATTACCTGGGATATCGTTCCCTTTGGGCTTTCATCTCAGTCGGATATTTCTATTACTACTTCATCCAATACATATGAGGCCGATGGCAAAGACAGTCCAAGTGTAAATGGTTTTGAATCGGTTTATAATCTGAATATAAAGTCCACGCAGTAATAACCAATCCAGGAAAAACTTTTTTTTGCAACTCCATGCTGATCATAACCCGGATGAAATTATTTCATTTGGAGGTGATTTGTATTGAATCGAATTATTCATCACTCAATTTATTGATATATGAAATCTACGTCAAGGCTTTGGGCATTCATATCATGCAGTGCATTCATCGTTGCTGTCGCCTCAACCGGGTATAAATTAATATACACAAACATCACGCCCGGTGAGGATATCTATTACGGTATTTTAAATACCAATTTCGATATAAATCAAAACGGCGCTGCTACTTATCAGATTCAGCTTGAAGTAGCTCCCGGTACAGGTGGCATTCAGCCAAATTTGAGTATTGGATATTCAAGTTCATCCGGAAACGGGATTCTTGGAAATGGCTTTTCATTGAGTGGGCTTGCGAGCATTAACAGGACAGGGGCAACACCATCAGAAGATGGATTTAAAGGGGGCGTTAATTATAATGCAAATGATCGTTTTGAAATTAACGGCTCACGGCTTATGAATATAAATTCAGCTACGGGTGAATACTTCTATGATGGAGCCATATACATGACAGAAACTCAATCATGGAGCAAAACTATTGCACATGGAAATGCAGGCAACGGACCTTCATGGTTCAGTGTAATAATGGCAAATGGTAATCAGGCCCAATTCGGAAACACACCCGACTCTAAAGTATTGGCTGCAGGAAATTCATTTAATTCAGGCAGTAAACAAGGCTCAGTCAGGAATTGGCTCCTTAATGAGGAGATTGATTTAAACGGAAATAAAATTCAATACACATATACCACATCTCCCAGAGATACTACCGGAAATCCTATTTCGGGTGTCGACGCTTCACTGGGAGAATCATATCCGGATGTAATTTATTACACATCAAATGGAAATTTAACGCCCCGTAGAAACATTAAATTTTTTTATGAAATGCGCACTGATACGCTGTTGCGTTTTGGAGGCGGGGCGAAAGTAACGATACCGGTCAGACTCAAATCAGTTCAAAACTGGATACTGGATGCAAACAATGATTCTCTTTTAATCAGTGATTACAGGATTAATTACGACAAAAACGCACCTCTTGGAGTGAGCAGAATTGTAGCTGTATATCAGGTAGGAAGCAAAGGTGCATATTCAAGATCCAACACTTTTAAATGGACAAACGGTTCAAACGGGCTGGTTGCTAAAACAGGAATTAACTGGACAGGTCCTACAACAAATACGGGTTATGAGGGTGATTTTAATGGTGATGGCCGCACGGATATCATGCCTGTATCGGGTAATATGGTAAGTAAAATTTATTTTGCAGGCAATAACGGATTTGACCTGCTTACATTGAGTTCGTCGATCAATGTTACGACTAATACCTATGTTGCAGATTTTAACGGAGATGGCCTCTCCGACCTTTTTGTATGCAGTACTACAACCGGAAAATTATATTATTCTAACGGGAATGGATTTATTCCTTACACGAGTGTCAGTAATCTTCATATTACAAGCAATTGTACAGACTGTGCATGGGTCTCGGATTTTAATGGTGATGGAAAAGCGGATTTTTTTTCTATTGTCGGCTCAAGCGGTTACCTGTCGCTGGCTTCCAGTTCAGGGCTCATTTCTACAGGCACTTCTTATCCAAACTTAAAAATCACATCGGGTCAGGTAATTGCAAGTGATTTTAACGGAGATGGATTATGCGACCTGTTTTGCGGAGCAACGGGCGGAGGATACATTTATTATTCGAATTTTTCCGACAGTACAGGATTTCAGCCCCCTGTTCCGGCAGGTAATATCTCAATCAGTTCACTAAATAGTTGCGCTTCCTGTAACCTCGTGGCAGATTTCAATGGCGACGGAATGACCGATATCATCACGCATGTAAACCAAAAATATAGTCTTTATTATTCATCAGGCCAGAGCTTTCAGGATCCTGTGCCTCTTACGAATCTTAAATTAAATGGATCTTTAAACTGGGCCAGTGATTTTAACGGTGACGCCCTGATGGATTTTTATACCATCAACAATGATTCGGCCACCATTAATTATTTTTATGGAACCCGTTTTCAAAACAGTAAGGTTGCCGCAAGTAATTTAAGCGCTTCAAATACATGGTCCGGTGATTTTAACGGTGATGGCATTGCAGATCTTTTTGCGTCGAATACGAAAACGATTTATTACGGTGGAAATACAACTGACAACCTGGTACCCGGATATAATCAAACGCCCAATCTGGTTACGCAAATTAACAATGGTATCGGCGGCACAGTATCGATCGATTATAAGCCAATTACTGATTCTACGGTGTATTCTGCCGCTACCTTCGCCTCCTATGCAAATGAAATCGAAGGATTGGGTGTTCAAAATAATTTCAGCACAACACCTCTTTCATTTCAGCAGGTTTCTTTATATCCTTTTGTAAAAGCACAATCTGCAACATATGTTGTAGAGAGATATACGAAAAGCGATGGACGCAGCAATGCATATGCTTATCTCTATAATTACGCCGGCGCATTGGAAGATCTGGACGGATATGGATGGCTGGGTTTCAGAACTATGACAGAAACAGACAGCACAGGACTTAAAATTACCATCAATAATTTTTTGCAGACATATCCTTACACAGGAAAGATACAGTCATCAACAATCACCGATCTTGATCATACGATTCTCAAAAAATCAATAAACACATATTCCGCAGATACATCGTTATATGGCGTGCTGAAGTCCAAAATATATTTGGTTAGCAAATTACAAGAGCGCACAACACAGTACGATAACGGGCAACTTGCCTATACAACAGGAACAAATTATCAATACGACAGTTTCGGGAATACTACACAAATTGCTTATTTGGGAGATACCTCTGAAGCAAATATCCTGTATAGTCTGAATCATTATTCCAACGATACGGTGAATTGGTTAATTGGTGTTCTTACTCAAACCATTCAATCTTCCGATTCGTCCGGTGATAATAAGCTCACCGAGAAAAGATATACCTATTATCCAAATTCAACACATGTAAAAATAGATTCTACCTGGATAAACACAAATAATTCATGGATCACAAACGGTTACGGATATAATACCTACGGTTATATTATATGGAAGACCGATGCTTCAGGCGATACTTCATTTACAGCATATGATTCAGTTTATAATACATTTCCTGTGATGCAGACATCTCTTCATAACCAATGGGGAAAATCACTTGTAAATTATGCATCGTATAATGCCGCCTATGGAAAAGTGATTGAAGTGCAGGATGCAAATAAGAATATTTTCAGAATTGAATTGGATCAATTCGGTCGTGACAGTATCATAACCGGCCCCGACTCAGCAGGCAATCAGACGGTACTTTCAGAATTGCTTTATTATTTAAGCGACAGCGCCGGTTATATCCAGCGCAGTTTACTCAAAAATGACTGGACGAATAATAGTTGGGATACTTCAGAAAATGTGTACGATGGATTGATGAGGAATTACTTAAATACGTGGCGTGGACAGGCAGGCCAAATAATTGCTCAGCAAACCGCATATAACAGCAATAATAAGATCCTAAAAAAATCCACCCCTTATTTTATAAATGATTTACCCGCCTGGACGAGCATCACTTACGATCCTCTCGACAGAATTCAGAAAATAATTCATCCGGGCTCTGCTGATTCAACAATTACAATATTGTTGCATTACAATGGTACGCAAGTTACCATGCACGAAGCCTGGGGAACGCCCGATTCTTCTACCAGCATATTTCGGTTCGGGTTTTATGACTCCACAAGAAAGGTGATACAGCATATTAATAAGCTCGGTCAGAGCAGCTCATTTACATACGATTTGCTTGGCCGCAATTTGTCTGCTACCGATCCAGGCGGCCTTACTGCGACATATACCTATAATTCGCTGGGATATATTACAAAGGCCTATAATCCTTCATGCGGTAATGTTTTTTATACATATAATATTCCACAACGAATGGTGTATGTAATAAACAATAGCGGTGACACGATCATAAATGTTTATGACAAGCTCAATCGCCAGATCCGGCAGCAGTTAAATAAAGATGATGCATATCAGTTTCTCTACGATTTAGAAGGCTATGAAAACGGAATGAGTAACATCTGTAAAGTTATTTTTCCGGATACAGGAATGTATTACATGTATCAATACAACCCTTACGGACAGCAAATAACTGCGGCACTTCATGCGAATGGGAATACTTATTCGGAAATGTATGCTTACAATCCCGATCAAAGCATGAATACAATGACCTATCCTGATGCGTCCGTTGCAAAATATACCTATTATAATAACGGACTCATGCAGCAGATCTCGTTGAAAGATTCGAAAAGCAGTGATCAGTCATTTAATGATTTTATGACTTATCAAAACTATGACGCTGCTTCAAATCAATTAAATATCGGGTATGGGAACGGAGTTACACGGATCGCATCGTTTCATCCGTCAGGCAAATTGCAGTCATACCGCATTCAAAATGTAAACGGGGCTGAATATGTAAATCAAACATATAACTGGAATGATGCCAATAACCTGATTTCAATTATCGACAGTGTAAATAGCATGTATAGCCAGAACTTTTTTTACGATAAGACAGGAAGACTCGATTCTGCCCGCGGTGCATATGGAATTGCCGGGTTTGAATATAACCCTTCCGGCAATTTGACATTTAAGGATTCAATGTCTTTTCAGTATAGTAACTATCAGGTGAACAGCGGAAATTCAGTTAGCGGATCAAAAAAATATACAGCGTCTTATGATTTGAATGGAAATCTTAAAGAAAGAACATGGATAAATCATAATGACACCAGCAACCTCACTTATAATTTTAATATCTTAAATCAGCTCACTTCCGTAACTGATCAGGAAGATACATTATTTATTTTTATTTATAATAATTACGGCCAAAGGATCAAAAAAACAGACCTGGTCAATGATATTACTACATTCTATATCAGTCCGCACTATGAAATTACGACTACGCCCGATAGTGTTTTTTATACAAAGTATGTAGTGTCACCCGGAAATATTATTGCCTCTGTTACGTATGCTGCATCCACGGGCATATCCTCCGGCAACAGCTATCCCGGAGTGCCCGTAAGCGGGGTTTTGTATCTGCATCAGGATTTTGTAAACAGCACAAAAATTACAACCACATCAAGTGGCAATATCAGCACACAGGTTTATTACAAACCCTATGGAGAAATCTTTGAATTAAAAGGACCTGACAACTACCGCTATCAATTTGGCAGCAAAGAATTAGACGAAAGCGGTTTATATTATTTCAATTCACGCTACTATGATCCTGTTACAACACGATTTATTTCTGCAGATGATCAACTGGGCGGCAAAATGTTGCAAACTGATGTTTATAACAGATATGCCTATGTAATAAATAATCCAATCCTATACTACGATCCCAGTGGTCATGAATTAGGTGACGAGGCAATTTCCGCAGTTCTTCTTGTTGGTTTAGAGGTTGGGGCGGATATTTTAACGGCAGGAGCCCTCACGGAGGTTGAAGTGGCGGTAGATGCAGAACTAGCAGCCGAAGCGGTAACGGAAGTGGGAGATGATTTTTTACATGCCTTGCGGCAATCGAGAGTTGCAGGTACCGTTGACGATAATAAAGCCGTCTCAATGTATAAAGCAAAAAGAGATGCAATGAACCCGCATGCAGAGAGAAATCTCACACAGGAAGTGCATAATCCCAGAACCGGCAGCGTAAGTCAGGAGGATGAATATGGCAATGATGTCTTTACAAATGTAGGCAGTCCAAATGCAGAAGATCTGGAAAGTGAAATGAATACATTGGAAAACTTTAGACAAAGATTTGAAAGCACCGGTCAATATACAGTATATGGAGATGACAATGCTTCAATTGGTAAGGCATATCAATTTCCCATGAAGCAATTTAAGTTTACTTTATCTTTTGATGACTATTCACTTAAAGTTGGTTCAAGCTTTGGCGATGAGCTTAAACATGCTGCAATCGAGGGCCGTGGCGGTAAAGTTTTCACTGCCGGTACTGCTGATCTTGAAGCGGATGGAAGGCTGATCATTTCAGATTTCAGCGGTCACTACCGGCCCACAAAACCATCTCTGCGCATGTCTGATCCGATATGGCGGATGCTGAGAAACAAGGGGTATCTGAATTTTACTACAATTGTATACCAATGATTTATAAAGAAATTGATTTACGGAATATTCATCTGAATTTGTTGAAAGAGGCAGGCAAAGGAACATATGGCATTGCATATGAATATGGCGATTATATTCTTAAACATACCCATCATGAAAAAGAATACGAAGCTGCATGTGAACTAATATATTCCCCGCAGTTGTGGGCATGCAATTTTTATGAAGCGAAGCCATATGCTGATTCAAAATCATATTTGATATTGAGAGAAAAAGTTACACCTATTAAAGCAGGAGGCAAAGAGTATCCAGGTCACTTTGCAGGCATTCAATACCAGGAAGGTAATTTTAAAGGATACGCAACGAGGCCGGCTGAATTTAACGGAGAGTTGATGCCATATAATCACAATCAACCATTTTTACTAAAAAAATTTCAGGAAGATGAGATGGAAATATTAAAATCCTTATATGAAAATACGCCATTTCTGAAAGATTGTCTGGAATGGTTTATGAAAACATATTGGGATGCAAAGGAGAAAGGTTTTTTTGTAAAAGATTTATGGTGCAATATTGGCATTAACAAAAATAACGAGTTCGTTATTTTTGATGTGATGAAAATATAATATTTAAGAGTTTGAAATAAATAGCTGTTTTATATTATTTACCGTAATACATGACAACAGGAAACTTCACAAATCATAATACGCATTGAACAGATCTGTTTTCAAGGCAAGCATGAACATTGTTGTCGGAATATTTTGATTTGTATTTTCAAAATTCCGGATAAAAATTTGTCCCTCAATATTCAGATTAATAGATGGGTTGATAAGATAACCTCCCCGCAGATCAGTACTTTTGATGGTTGTTTTTAAACCCTGTCCGATATAATTTCCATATACTTCGGGCCATCCCGGAATGTCAAGATCAGATTTAAAAATATCGGCACCATAATTTTCACCTGCTGTCTGATCATATCCAACAATGGCAGACTGCAGCTTTGCCTCTACATAAAAACGTTCCCAGAAACGATAATTGACGATGGCAATAAACTCCCTGAAATTAGCGCCAAGCGGATGTGCAAGGGGTTGATTGTAATGCGCATAATTCTGCACAGGTTCTTTGTGTGCATAAGTGTACGGGTTCGCCTGGTTCATCTCGGCCTGCAGCACTAAATTTTTAATTCCATAAAATTTCATACCCGCCTGTATGCCGAATTTATTCCGGTAATATCCTTCGCCTTTTCTGTTTGCTGCAACATCGAGATCGTCCATCATGAATTGTCCGTAAACAATCATTTCATCAAACGGAATAAATTTAACATTCGCTCCAAGTACAGCATTATCCGGTGAGCCGAGTCCGAATTCAATCGGGCGGAAAAAAATTACCGGGTTTAAATAATTTACATCAAAACCTCTCGTAAGTGTTGTATCATTATTGGGCCAGATAATTCCTTCAAATAATCCTACCTGCGCCCAGTCAAACACGTCTACGCTCAGGTAATGAAATGAACCCCATTTCCTTGTGACGCCGGTAACAATATTTGCACCGTCCGGACCTATATTCATCGCATCATCAAACTGTGTATAGAGGTTCATGTATTTTATTTTCCAGAATGAAGATGTGATCTTGAAGAAAGGATAATAGAGTGAATTATCACTCAGCAACATGCTCCGGTAACCATCGCCAATAAAATTTTTATCATGTCCAAGCTGAAAATTAAAATACTTTGACGGCGTATAAGATACATAGCCGGTTGCGTTTAAATAATCGAAAGCATTTTGTTTGAATTTCCTCACTTTGCCCTGTCCCGGCACCACCTGCACGTCATTGATATAATGAGCAAGATAATCCGGATACTTTGCCTGGTTTTCACGAACGGACGTTGTAAATGACACTTTCCGCTGCCCGCCGATATCTGCAGAAATTACAACTCCCCTGGTGTTCACCCATAATCCTTTGCCATTATTTTCAAGATCATATCCTCCCGCAAAATTGATCAGCGGGTCAATGCGCATATGAAAGTCGGGCACCGATACGCCAACGATTGTATCATATCCGATCCAATTCCAGAGTTTTCCGAAAAAATGATCATTGCTCACCTTCCTGAGATGAAAAATTTCGTCGTAACGAATTACTGAGTCGATTTCGCTGATTCGATAGGGCCGAATGGCAGTATGAAAATGCGCAGCCTGTTTATTGAGTGCGGGTTCGTACCAATTGTAAATATTCCTGTTTAAAAAAAGATTGTTTTGCTGTGCGGATAAAATTGTTTGCAGACAGACGAGAACGAGAAGAAGATTAAATCGCATTTTCATTTCCTTTAAGCATGCTCCATACTGTAAGCAGCACGATTTTTACATCAAGCCAAAAGCTCCAGTTTTCGAGATACCACAAATCGTACTGAACACGTTTTTCCATCATCACAGGATCTGTTGTATCGCCCCTGTAGCCATTGGCCTGTGCTGCCCCGGTAATACCCGGTTTTACAAACTGGCGCACCATAAAGTTATTTACAATCTTCGAATACTCTTCTGTATGTTTCAACATATGCGGCCGCGGTCCTACAACGCTCATATCGCCACGCATTACATTGATAAATTGGGGTAATTCATCGAGATTGGATTTGCGCAGAAAGGCGCCCACCCTTGTAATTCGCGGATCACCTTTAGTTGCCTGCAATGTGTCGGCTTCGGCATTCACTTTCATGGTGCGGAATTTATAACACCAGAATTCCCTGTTGCCCTCGCCGCTGCGTTTTTGAATAAAAAACACGGGGCCGGGCGAGGATAATTTCACAAAGAGTGCGATGACCGGGAATAACCACCATCCAACCAGCAGGAAGAAAATAAATGCGAAAAATATGTCGAAACTTCTTTTTTGAATCCTGTTGTACAAATTATCCAGTGGTTCGGGACGAACACTCAATACCGGTGTACTGCCGTAATATTCAATATTGATCTTTTTGTAATAGCGCTTCACATACGTTGAAAATTCAGGTACAAAGCGAAACCGGATCAGGTTATCGTCACAATATGTCATCAGGTCATCCACATAATCATTCATATCCGATGGCCTTAATGCGAAATAGATCTCATCCACATGATTAGTTGCGCAATATGATTTTACATCTCTTAAATCACCCGATAATTCTACCATCGATGTTTCCGGATCATCAAAATATCCAAGGAACCGGTATCCGAATTCATTGTGCTCCTGGATCTCTTTTACAAATTGCAGCGATGAGGGTGTAGTGCCGATCACGATGATCCGGCGATAATTGCCCCCCCTTGCACGGTAACGCTTCAGATACGTTTCAAAGCCAATCCGCCAGGCAAGATCGATCACAGTGAAGAAAATATATGTATATGCCAGTTGTGCCCTTGAAAACTGCTGGCCCTTTATGAGGAACAGATATGTGAATGTAAGCAGCGTCTGGAAGGCCAGCACCTTTAAGAACCGGAAAATGAGCTGTTCATATCCGATGCGGCGTTCTACCTTATAATAGTTGGTAACAGTGGTTACGAGAAACCACTTTCCAGCACATTGGGATCCTAAGCTTAGAATTCCACGTGGACAAGTTGTCGCG
>JADMIO011006335.1_pt1 | contig 108243 bp, 90 predicted proteins | sample 8958161 | NCBI WGS metagenome assembly JADMIO01 (sample SAMN16585339, study PRJNA669376) | soil metagenome | isolation source: Crop rotation soil | place: USA: Cullars Rotation, Alabama | collected 2011
GCGGGCTGGCGGGGCTGGCAGCAGCTTGCGCCCTCGCCGATACAGGCCTACAGGTCACACTGTTTGAGCGCCGTCCTTATCTGGGCGGACGTGCTTCCTCTTATCAACATCCCGGAACCGGAGAGATCGTCGACAACTGCCAGCACGTCTTGCTGGGGTGCTGCACAAATCTCATCGAGTTCTATGAACGCCTCGGGGTTGGAAAAAAAATCCGCTGGTTCGACCAGATGACTTTTCTGGAACCCGGGGGGAGGGCCTCGGTGATTGGCCCATCATCGTTGCCGGCTCCCTTGCACACTGCGCCGGCATTTTTGCGGGCATCGTGCCTTGGCCTGCAGGACAAGCTGGCCATTGCCGCCGCCATGGCGGCATTGGCCCCGATGACTCCAAAAGACACCGGCGAGTCTTTCCTCACCTGGCTTCGGCGCCACGGTCAGACCGACCGCGCGATCGAACGCTTTTGGAAGACAGTGCTGGTGAGCGCGTTGAATGAAGATGTGGAACGCTTGTCTGTGCCGTATGCGGCGCAGGTTATGCGGGAATCGTTTCTGAAATCCTCCACTGCCGGAAGGATGGGGATTCCTACCGTCCCCCTGACTGAACTCTACGACTCGGCGGCCGAATATGTCCGGGCACGCGGCGGAGAGGTGCGGTTCCGCGCAGCTGTAGAGTCTTTCCGAGCTGAGTTTGCCGGGGTGGATCTCCGCCTTGGCAATGGTCCACAGCGTTTCGATTTCATAGTCTTGGCGGTTCCGTTCGACTCGCTGTCGCAGATTCTTCCCAAAACGACCGCAGCTGACCCGCTGCGGCAGACACTGGCGCAGTTCCGAACTTCGCCAATCACCGGGGTCCATTTGTGGTTTGACCGGCAGATTACCGATCTCGACCACGCCGTTCTGCTCGACCGCACGATTCAATGGATGTTCCATAAGTCCCAGCTATTGACCGGCAAGGGATCGAAGAATGGTAGCTACGTCGAACTGGTGGTGAGCTCATCGAACAGTCTGGTGGACAAGTCGCGCAGTGAAATTATCGATCTCGCACTTTCCGAGCTGCGGGAGTTCTTCCCGGAGGCTGGCAGGGCCAGCCTGGTGAAATCAACTGTGATTAAGGAAGTGCACGCGACCTATTCGCCGCGCCCCGGCGTTGACCACTATCGCCCGGCGTCTGAAACGGTTTGGCCGCGGGTCTTCCTCGCGGGCGATTGGACTGCCACCGGTTGGCCGGCCACGATGGAAGGCGCTGTACGCAGTGGATATGCCGCAGCGCAACGCGTTGCCTGGGTGGCGGGAGCCCGAGATGCTTCTTTCCTGGTCCCTGATCTTCCAGCCTCAGGGTTCATGCGTCTCTTCGGGTAGAAAACCGAGACCGGGGAAAAGATCAAAATCTGCGATTTTTCCCTTCTCACTCTGCTTCCGTGGCTCAAGAACGTCCTTAACACTCGGGAAATCTTCGTCTGATATTCTGTTTTTCCATGGAGGATGTGTTGCTGGAGACGCCTGAAAAATATCGAGTCGGGCTGGTACAGATGTCGGCCAGCGCCAGTCCTGAAGACAATTTGGCGCGCGCCATCGAGTGGGTACGCAGGGCCGCTGCACTGGGCGCGCAGATCATATGTCTTCCGGAGCTTTTTCAGACGCAGTATTTCTGCCAGCGGGAAGATGCAGCGTTGTTTGATCTGGCGGAGCCCATCCCCGGGCCGACGACTGCGAAATTATCTGATTTGGCGAAAGAGCTGGGCATCGTGTTGGTAGCGTCGCTGTTTGAGAAGCGGATGCGTGGCCTCTACCACAATACGGCGGTGATGTTCGATAACGATGGGCGCCTGCTCGGGCTCTACCGCAAGATGCACATCCCGGATGACCCTCTTTACTATGAGAAATTCTATTTCACGCCTGGCGATCTCGGCTTTCGAGCGTTTGATACTGGCGTTGGGCGCGTGGGCACGCTCGTATGCTGGGACCAGTGGTATCCGGAAGGAGCGCGGCTGACCGCTCTGCAGGGCGCTAACCTGCTGTTCTATCCAACCGCAATCGGCTGGCACCCCGCCGAGAAAGCCGAGTTCGGTGTGGCCCAGCATGATGCCTGGCGAACGATCCAACGGGCGCATGCTATCGCCAATGGCGTGTACGTAGCCGTGGTGAACCGGGTCGGTCGTGAAAGCGGGGACATTCGTGGCAACTCAGTGCCGGGTGCCGGTCTCGAGTTCTGGGGTGGTTCCTTCCTGTGTGATCCATTCGGACGGGTGATCGCAGAGGCTTCGCATGACCGCGAAGAGGTCCTTGTGGGCGAGATAGACCTGAAGTTGCTGGAAGATACTCGCCGAAACTGGCCATTCCTCCGTGACCGGCGCATCGACAGTTACGAACCCATTACTAAGCGCCTTATTGACTAACGACATGAGAACTGAGTCCTTGAAGGCTGCGGCCGCGAGCTTCCGGATGCCTGCAGAGTGGGAGCCGCATGCAGCCACTTGGCTGGCCTGGCCCCACTACGCGGGAGACTGGCCGGGAAAGTTTGAGCCCATCCCCTGGGTTTATGCGGAAATCATTCGTCACCTGGCGTGGCATGAACAGGTCGATCTGGTGGTGAATGACCCAGCCGCGGAAAACCTTGCCCGGAAGGTGCTGAAGCAGGCTAATGCACTTAGCGAGAGGGTAAATTTCCATCGCTGGTCGACCAACCGGGTTTGGCTGCGCGATTCGGGGTGCACCTTCGTTGTGGGAGAAAACCGTGGTCTTAGGGGTATCAAATGGCGATTTAACGCCTGGGCAAAATATTCCAACTGGCGACACGACGAAAAAATCGGCAGCCTGATGGCCAAGGCCGGAGGAGCGAGCGAACTGCAAGCCATGTTTTTGAAGAATCGCGTGGTGATCGAAGGGGGCTCCATTGACAGCAATGGGCAGGGGACTCTTCTCACCACGGAAGAATGCCTGCTGAGCAAGGTGCAGGAACGCAATCCCGGTATGAAGCGCAAAGACTATGAAAAGATCTTTGCTGAGCATCTGGGGATTCGCAAAGTGGTCTGGCTGGGGTCCGGCATCGCCGGCGACGATACGCACGGACATGTGGATGATCTGACCCGCTTCGTGAGTCCCGACACGGTAGTGACCGTGGTGGAATCCGATCCCGCCGATCCCAACTACGAACCCCTGCGCGACAATGTGCGGCGCCTGCGCTCGGCGACGGACCAGGACGGAAATCCACTGGCAATCGTGGAACTGCCGATGCCATCCCCTATATTGTTTCAGGGGCGGCGGCTGCCTGCGAGTTATGCCAATTTCTACATCGCGAACGGAATTGTCCTCGTGCCGGTATTCAACGATGCCAATGACCGCATTGCCCTCGACATCCTTGCTGACCTGTTCCCCGAGCGCGAAGTTGTCGGCATCTACTGCGGAGACCTGGTTTGGGGGTTCGGTACGCTACATTGCATGACCCAGCAGCAGCCGGCTGTTTAGTATGTCGGCAAGTGCTGGTTACCCCCTGAACTTTCGAGTAGTACCTGCCATACCCCAAAGCGTTGACACGGACAACCATTTGGCAGAGACTGGAAAAACTCCCCTGGGTCACTGTGGCAGGACTCTACCCCACGAGTCACTGACATGGTCTATTCGCAAGCTCCTATTCCCTTTTCGCGAGGGAGCGCCAAGCCTCGCGTCTTCTTACACAACATAGTTCCCGATTCGCTCGGCCCCTTTTTAGAAGATTCGCAAAAGGCCCTGGTGTTTGACGCATTGCGTCATCAGATATCAGGCGGCGCGAGCATTGAGGACGTTCTCGAGTCGGCGGCTTCGGCGGCGCGGGAACTCACTTCCGCCAGCGGCGCTGCCGTCGCAATGGGGGCGGATGAACATGTGTTGTGTGTGGGCCGCAGTGGCGAAACTGCTCCACCCCTGGGAGCGCAGGTGAGCGTGGATTCGGGCATTTCCGGCGAGTGCATGCGGTCGGGGAAGAGCTTGATCTGCGACGATACTCAACTCGATCCGCGGGTTGACGCCGACGTCTGTCTTGGTTTGGGCCTGCGCTCTTTGGCGGCTGTTCCCCTGCGCGCACCGGGAGATTCCCTTGGCCTGTTAGAAGTTTTCTCCAACTACCCTGCGAATTTCTCAAGAGAGCATCTTGAAACTCTGCGCGGGCTAGGAGACCTGATTGAGCTGGCCTATACGCGCGCGTCGGTAAAGGAGATTGTTCCTGAGACCCGCGCAGAAGAAAAGGCTGAGGTTCAGGCTTCCACTGCTGCGACCGAGGACTCTCTTTCAGAGCCTCGTGCCATCGACTGGCTGCGCGATTCCCAGAGTCAGGCAGGGGAGCAGAAATTTCCCTACTGGGCAGTACCAGTCGTGTTGATCGTGGTGCTGCTTTGTTTCCGGGGATGGATGGCGTGGCATGAACCGGCGAAGTTGGCGACGGCCCCGGTGCAGACCGCTACACAAGACCTGCCAGAAACGTTGACGCTGGTTCAAAAGCCGACTCCTACAAGGAACTCGCCTCGACGCCGGGTGTCGCGGGAGCAGACCACGGATCCTCAATCTTCGGAGGCGCCGGATGTTGTGGTTCGGAATTTTGAGGAAACCCCGAGTGTAACGCAGGCGAATGCATCACAAGCCGCCGCACAGGAATCAGAAGAACCACCGCAAATGCCGGTGTTGCGTTCCAATGAAGCTGAATTGACCAATCTGGTTGCGAAGCAGGCCACGATGCCGAAGGCGGCGATGCCTGTGTCGCAAGGAGTGGTGCGGGGCGGCATCACTTACCGGGTGGCCCCGTCCTATCCGAAAGATGCTCTGGCCCAGGGATTATGGGGACTGGTCGTGTTGAAGGCTACCATCGATGAGAAGGGAACAGTCGAGCACGTAGCCGCGGTAAGCGGCCCGCAGGCATTGGCACGCGCTGCCATAGATGCCGTGCGGCAGTGGCGCTACCAGCCATCCTTATTGAATGGAACCCCGGTCTCCGTCGAGACCGAGATCACGGTCAATTTCAAAAAGCCTTGAGCATTCAGGCAACGTGTCGCTTATCTTCGCTTCGGGCCCTGAGTTTCGACTCCAGGGTCTTTTTCAAACCATCCAGGTGCTGTGACTCAGTTTTGCGCTCGTGGCGCAGCTCCTGATTTTTGCCTTCGTGCTGTTTCGATAGAGAGAGCTGAAAACGATCTGTAGTAGAAATTTTCATGACAGTGTTCTCTTAAAGTATTCCGTATATTCGGTGCGGGAAAATTCTAGCAAAGGGATTGGAAATATCCAGTGCGATCGATGAGCCGGAAGTTCATCCCTGCAAGTATTGAATTCAAACAACTTCCTCGGTCCTGAAGCGCTTGTTCCCGGTTCTGAGTCGCAAAAAATACCTCCAATATCTGGCACGTCCCTGAATGCGACTTTCTTCTCGCAGCATGGCAGTGAGAGCCGTTCTCGCCAGGGCGGCACACGAAGCATCTTCATGGATCAACTGAGACAGCGGCTTAGGCAGGGGGATGCCGAAAAGCCAATGCGAAAGCAGCGCCGCCTGCGCCAGTGCGCGTTCAAGATTCAGTTTGGCGGCTAGAAGAATCAGATCGCTCCATCTGATCCGAGAGTCCTCGGTTAGAAACGTCGCAACGTCCACCAGCCACTTCAAGTGCGACCAGCGATGGCCAGCACCGTGCCCGCAGAGAACAAGCAAAAGGGCGTCATCGTCGAGTTGAGGGAAGCGCCCGCCCAGGCAAACCGATGGTGTCCGATGATTCCACAGTTCATCCACCTGTTCTGGTGACCAGAGATAGAACCTCCAATGCAATTCAACGCTGGTTCGGGTTTCGAGGTGACGATGGATCAAGTGATGGTCGTGGGACAGGACCTTGGCCATGATTCGCTGGGTAAGAGTTGGGTGCCGCAGCGGACCTTGGTATCCCAAACTCTTTAGCAGTTGGGCCGCGCGAACCAGATCTCGAGGCCGGACCATCAAGTCCAAATCGCGAACATCTCTCATTCCCACTTCCCCGAACAGACGCAGCGACAGCAGGATTCCCTTAATGTGAGTCCGGTCAATTTTGTAATGCGCAAATGCATGGTTGATTCGCACCAGCTCCGACCCGAGTTGCAGAGCTCTTGCACTGACCGCAAGTGCGCGCCTGCGAAGGTTTGCCGAGAGCCATTCCGGAGCGAATCGGCTCAGGCTCTTGTAGACTAACGGTTCCACCTGATGCCGCCGGGCAAGTCTCTCAAATTCCTTCCAACGGATGGTTGGACACAGTTCGCGAATTGTGGTTCCTTCATCGCTTGGCACACAGCATTGCCTGAGGAGATAGAATTCCCTCCCGGAGCCAATAGGCTCAGGAATGGATGGAAGTGGACAGATCGCTTTTGCTCTTCGGCATAACGGCATACAGGGCCTGAATTATGCGGAAACCTTACTACCGACATTGAAGGTTGAAATGGTATGGAAGTGTCGGCGTTCTCCGATCATGACCGCGTTTCCACAAGACAGCCAGGAGTGTGCCATCAGATTCGATGAATCCTTGGCAACGCCGAGGTAGAGCGTTGATGAGACCCCACGCTGCCGCAGCATGATTGCCGTGGCCAATGTTTGCACGAGGCAACCATTCTTCCAGGGGGTTCGAGGGACGATCACCCGCATGGCCCAAGACACATCCGACATGGCGGCAGAGTTCCCGCTGGGAGTCCGCGCTTTGGTTTCCATCCACTTCGTGATCCGTTGGAATTTGATGAGGAAGATTGCAGCGTGGGATAGCAACAGCCACCCCACCGCTTCAAGAAGTAAGAGACCTTCGCGCAAGGACAAGCGTGTTAGCTTGTAGGAATCAGTCGGCCACCGCATGGACCAATCCCTCTTCGTCTAGTTTGCTTAAAAAAGGCAGCAGGTCGCTGCACACCTGCTCCACCGAGGAGTTGAACTCGTTTGCCAGCAGGCGGCAAAGCTCGCTAACTGGCTGAGGGGTTTCCAAAAGGTCCCAGATTCGTTTCCCCATCTCATCCAGGCCAACGTAGTGATTTGCAACCAGACTAAGGATCACAACCTCCTTGTCAACGGCCGTAGACATGAGATCCGGAAATCGGACGATACAGCTATTTAGTTCAAGTGGCATAGCTCTTCCTTTCCAAGAGGGATGGATTCTGCCTCATCCAGATAACCAAACCTGCGCATGACATCGGCGTGCGCACCAATAATCTTCGCCGCCAGCGCGGGAGCAAGTTCCTTGCGCCATGATCCCACCTCACCACGACGAAAGAATGGCTGCGAAGACTTCGATGGGCGTTCCCGAAATCCGTTGCGGGCCTCCTGTTGCTGCAATTCGGCGAAGTCAGAGTAAGCGATTGCCTTCTGAATCCTGTGCGCGTCCGCGGGGAGCCCCAGGAATTTCACGACATTGCTAAATGTTTGCTGCGTGTTTTGGTGGAGATCCTCGTAGCGCACCAGGAGAAGCGGAAGAACCGATTGCTCGATCCAACTGAGTACGTGCATGCTCCATGAGTACAACGACTGCCGCAACTGGTCGCCCACGGACTCCCGGGAACGGGCGATCGTGAATTTGGCATCACAAAGATTGGCAGCTGCAATTTCTGGATCTACGCCCCAGTGATGTGCACAAGATGAAGCCAAATCCAGGGGATTGCGCAGCAGGTAGATAACTCCCGCAGTGATGTCAGGAGGGAACAGACTTTCTCCTCGGCAATTTCGGCGCCAGGCATCATGGGCCTTCAGGTAAAGAGTTTCCGTCGTTTCACCCACTAAACGGTGAAGCGCCTGCGGGCGAAGATCATCAACTAAATTATCGTCCAGTGCGGAGGCTTCTACTCCCGACCATTCGTCAAACCACAAACGAGAACTCGCGATGGGGCCCAGTGACCGACAGTTGATGTCGGCGGGAGAGGTACCGTCCCGCAGATAGTTGGTGAGGAGAAAACGCATCCAGGTGTTGCCGGACTTGGGATAGGAGGACAGCCAAATCACCTTACCCATGTAGCACCAGGTCAGCGACCGCCTCGGGGGTCCAGCGGTCTGCAGGCCTTTCAATGCAATAGACCTTCACCCGTTGAGCTAGAGCCGAAAGGAGCGGGAAATGATCGGGATGTTCCTCGGGTAGCAGAGGGCCGTATATGCATTGCTGTAGCGCGCCGAATTTCTCGGAGCCAATTATGCTGCGCATTTTAAGATTTCCGTCGGAATGTGGACGCAGCAGGAAGAGCCTGTGAAGAGGTGCTGAGTCTGCGGCCATGACAATCTCGGCGGGAATCATTACTTTCCGGGATTGTGCCGGATGGTGTGGCAGCCCTCGAGAATTGTGTCCCAGACGGTCGGCCGTGTCACGACAAAGGGAGAGATGGGCTACGGCTGGCAAGACATGGACCTGGCCATCGGGCTGCAATCTCAAGGCGGTGATGTCATCTGAGAACATCCGGCAGCCCCGCCGCAGGAGCACAGCCATCGCCGTGGATTTTCCCGCGCCGGAATTGCCGCTGATTGCCACCGCTCCCCGCGGGGTGATCAGCGCGTTTGCATGCAATACCGTATGGCCATTCTGGCGGAGGGCGGCGACCATAACCGCGTCGAAAAAATTGGCAGCGATCACTTTGTCGTCAGCATGTGGACCACGCTGCAAAGTGATAGGCTTTCCTTTCTCAACCAGAAATCGACCACCACAGCGGCCACCCTTCCATAGGAAGCGGCCATTTTCCGCTTGCCAATTTTCGGCCATTGCTACCGGTGCCAGCAGGCTCTGCGGCACCTTTCCCTCGACCACGGTCAGATCGACGGTCGCGGCGTTTGAGGCCGTTCGCAGAAGGGAACAGGGGAAGGGAACACTGACCGTCATTCCAAACGCTCGGTAGAGATTGTTCATTCCGCCTCCACCTGGTGAGCCAACTCATATGCGCTCCACCGGCCGCGAGGGCGACGAAGATGGCGAACCGGTATGCAGTTAGCGAGTTCGCCGGCTGTTCTCAAGTATTCGTGACGGTCGAAAAGCGCGTCAGCGATGTGGCTGTTGTAAGACAGAATGCCAATGGCGCGAAACTTTTCCAAGGCCTCGAGAGCGTTTATGTCGATGTATTCACGATTGTGTACCGTGAGCCAATAAATTCCCCGCAGAGGCTGCGGCTTGTCTGTGAAATTCGAGATCGCACAGATCGTTTGCCAAGCGCCATCTTTCCTGACCGGCCCAATCTTTTTCGCATCTAGCTTTTCGGCGGCGTCATGCCACAGGCGAATCCTAGGCGTTGTCGGCCAAACCCACCAGTCTCCATCCGCATGTGTTATGGCCGCTAATTCGTCGGATAACATCATCCAACCCCGTTGCAGTAACACGGCCAGGAGCGTCGATTTTCCACTGGCGGAATCTCCGGCGAGCAGTACAGCCCCGCGCGAATCAGCTACAACCGCGGAATGTAACGCCAGCGTGTTTCGCTGATAAAGCAGCGCCGCCAGGGGAGCCATGCACAAGAACCGATTGACGGTGTCCTCGTCGGCTCCGCTTCTGCAATCAATGGTTATTGCCTGTCCATCTTCAACCAGGTAGCCGGCTACGTCAGGAATGTGAAGCAGAAAGCGGCGATCGGTAACCTGCCACAACACGCCCTCCGCCGAAACATTTGCCAGGGAACGCGGCACCGGGCCTGCTTTAATTCGAACCCGCGAAAGGAACGAGGGCAATTGGAATGCCTCGGAGGTATTCACTGGGGCTGACGCGCTCACCGCACCGCCTCCAGTTGAGCGTTTCTATAGGCAGCGGCTGCCTTGCTGCGCAATGCCGACCGCGAGCTAAATTGGTTGACGAACAGCCCAACACCAATTCCCCGCGTCAGAATTGTGATCGCGTGGTGAAGAGTTTCCGGCGTGTCTTTAACTTTTACCGCTTCCCATGTTGCACGCATGAAGGGCACATCGACAAAATCGGCGGCAGCACCAGCGGCTAATTGTGTGAGTGCAAATTCCACCGCTGTGGCGGAAGCGCGCAGGCGGGTTACCAGGTCGGCGGCCTGACGGCCACGGCGGCGATTGAGACGCACTTCGTCCGGCAGCCGGCCTTTCATAGCTTCGCGAATCAACCAGCGATTGCTCCCGGTAATTGGATCGGTAAAAAACTGGTCGGGAACCGAAAGCACGAATTCCAAAACGCGCACGTCCGCCGTGGGATCGCGCACCTCGATGCCATGAGCGGCCCCGATTTCCGCATGCAAAGCACCGAGGTTTGAGCGGCCGGGCCGCAAGATTCGAAATCTTTTTTCCCTGGGGCTGCGAGCCGGCAATTCGTTTGGGTCACTGAGCCGTCGTTCTAGCAAGTTCAAGCGGTGCGCGAATTCGGCGCGGATTGCGGAGTGCCGATACCATTCATTTTGTTCCGCCCTTCGAATCCTGAAACTCTTCAGAAAGCGAAGACAGCTCAGCCGGCCCTTCAACGCTCCGAGGTGAGATGCGAGCATTCCACCCAGATGCAATTGGCGGAACTGCGCCGGAAGAGACTGAGAGAGCGGGTCGCCGGTCCAGGAGATTCCCGCGTTGCCTGATTGACCCGTCAGCAGGACGCGGTAGCCCAAAGCGCGCGCCGAACGTTCGATCTCGAAGAACCAGTAGGCATTTCCTGCACTGACGGCCGGTTCACCCAGGATTTCAAGTTGCCTGCGGATGGCCTCTATGGGGCAGATGCCTTCCGCCAGAACTGGATACAAGTCCACGTTGCCAAGAAATTGTGCGGTGGCCGCGGCAAAAGGATATTCATCGCCAAATCGGTTTCCTGTGTATGGATCTGGGTTTGTAAGCGGGACCGAAACGAAAGCCCCGACGCGCTGGTTAGACATTTCCAGCAAACCTGCAGCCGCGGCCGTTACCGAACTGGAATCCAGGCCACCGCTTAAGGTAACGGCCACTCCTGAGGTCTTGCCCGGTGCAGGCAAACGGCAGGCCACAGATGCCTCGAACCTTGCCTTAAATTCTTCGAGGCAATCCTGACGAGACAAGCGAAGCTCGCGAACATCTTCCATATGCCAGTATTGGCGTGTCTCTATCTTGTCAGGAGTCAGGGTGAGGGAATGTGCAGGCGGAAGGCGCCCTATGGAACGGTGGATGGTGTGTTCACCCTGACAGCCGGGCCATGAAACCAGGACCTGGGCCAGGTAAAGCTCATCAAGTTCAAGGGGACACAGGTTCAGGCTGAACAGGGTTTGCCGAGTGGGAGCGAAAGCAAAAATGTTCGGGCCTGCATAGTAGAAAAGCGATGTGTTGCCGAAATGGTCGCGGGCTAGAAACAGCTTGCGCTCCATAACATGCCAGGCGGCGAAGGACCAGTCTCCAAAGAGATGTTCGGGGGTTCGCGGACCCCAGCGCAGGTAAGCCTCGAGCATCCATTCCCCGTCGGAAAGGCTTGTTTGCTGTTGGGAGATTTTCAGAATTCGAGCCAGATCAGCGCGATTGTCGAGCCTTCCGGAAGCGGCAAATGCAATCCCGCTGGCTTTGTGATGGCGAGGCATTGAGTGCAAGGCTCCCCAAGTGCCGGTCAGCGTGGCAACCCCGAGGCCGACAATTCCGTCCTGCCAGGAATGACAAGAGTGATTGTTGCGATAGGCAAGGGTGCGGGACATGTTTTCCAGGTCAACCGGCGCAAGTGGCGAGCCGTTTCGATGGAAGATGCCGAAAATCCCACTCATGATGGTGGCCAACCTGGAAGACGGTTTCTAGAGACACCGGTAGCGTGCGCTCAGCAATCCTTCGTACCAAGACGCCCTTAAGTGCCCGTAGAGGTCTGAGACAACCCGTCCCCGCCTGAGCCAGTTCCCACCATGGTTCGTCTGATATCGATGATTGTGACTTGGGGGGCACGCCACCTCTTTTTCTCCCTCGCTGGTGCCGCACAAGAAGGGGAAACCTCTTGCAAGTGGCCGTAGTTCTTTAATTTCGGGTCCATCGCGATCCTCCGGCTGAGTTGGTCCTCGCCTGCTGAAGCCGGCAAGGCGGCCTGGTGAGAGCAGACCCAACTCCGCTCCCGTTGTCATCGGCATGCTGGGAGATCACTTTAGTTCGCAGTGGCGGAAAGAGGGGCTGTTTTGGGGCTAGCCGACCTACGGACTGTCCAAATGGTCGCGGTTCACTTGAAGGAGAATTTCAGACGCCGAGCGGCGACCGCAGACAGCCAAAGTGCGCTCCTGCAAAAGAGCGGGGCATTTCCTGGTGGTCGAAGGAAACAGCCTCGTAACTCGACCGGCATCGAGAATGCTTATTCGTCACTCAATTCCCGGATCCAGATATTTCGAAATCGTACCGGATTCCCATGATCCTGGAGGGATAGAGGAAGCTTGTCAGGATGCGCTTGATAACCGGGGCGTTCGCTGGTGGCGGTGGGCCCGGTGATTTCGACATTGTCCTGCACCAGAACACCATTATGCAGGACCGTAGCTCTGGCTGGCTTCAATAGTCTGCCGTCACTGGCAAAACGGGGTGCATGGAAAACAATGTCGTAGCTTTGCCACTGTCCCGGGGGAAGAGCCGCGTTCACGAGAGGAGGATACTGGCCATACACGGCGGCAGCCTGGCCGTCGGCGTAGGTCTTATTCTGGTAGGAGTCGAGTACTTGGACCTCATACAATCCCATGAGGTAGACCCCACTGTTGCCGCGTCCCTGGCTCTCGCCGACGGCTGGCACAGGTTCCGCAAATTCAACATGCAGTTGGCAGCTCCCAAAGGGCTGCTTGGTCGAGATGGAACCAGCATCGCGTTTCACTTCCGCAAAGCCGTCCTTTACAACCCATCCCGGGGCGGAGCCCTTTTCCCCTTCCCACATGGACAGGTCTTTGCCGTTAAAAAGCACGATCGCGTCTGAGGGAGCATGGCCAGGCCCCCCGGGTTGGATCACCTTGGGCACAGGGCGTTCCAGGTCATGAACCTTCCATGTGGTGGCAGATTGTCCGGTACCCCGTTGTGCAATGAGAAGTAAGGCGGAAATCGCTATCGAAGATAAAGTTCGTCTCATGATCAGCCCTTTCGTCGGCCCTTTATCTTAGACGGGCGTGGCCATAAGTGGAAGGATGCTTCCGAAATTCCTTACAGCAATGTGCGAAGCGACCCAACAAATGCGTGCGACGCTGGCTATATTCGGAGTTCTCTTCGGCTTGGCAGCAAAGCCGGAAGCGCAGTCTCAAGATTTCGCCGGGGCAGTCGTATTGTTCGAGGCGAAGCGCTGGTCGGAGGCGTCCGCTGCGTTTGCGGAAATCGAGCGCGGGGATCCAAGGAAGACTGAGGCCTTGCTAGATCGCGCAAAGTGCCTGATCAAACTTGGCCAGTACGCGGAGGCCGAGATCACCCTGAACGGTTTTCGGCAAAACCATACGCAATCCGAGGACGCGGCGTATCTGCTTGGGTACGTACTCTTTCGCGAAAACAAACCCAAAGACTCTCTTGAGGTGTATACACAAGCCGCCAAACTCAAGCCGCCTTCTGCAGATGATTTAAAGATTGTTGCTCTGAACTACGTCCTCCTGAATGACGATCCTGACGCGGCGCGGTATCTGCAAAAGGCGATTCAAATGGATCCGAACAACGTTGAGGCCCACTATCATCTGGGTAGAGTTGCCTATCAGCAGAACCGGTTCGAGCAGGCGATTGCTGAATGTCAGCGTGCGTTGCAGCTTGATCCCGGGAATACAAAGGCACAGAACAATTTGGGATTGACTGTGGAAGCGACCAATGAAGTGGATCTGGCGATCGAGGCTTACCGCAAGGCGGTCGACCAGGAACGCCTGTCCGCAGTCCACAGCCAACATCCCTATATCAATCTGGGCAATCTTCTGCTGCAAACTAATAAAACGCAAGAGGCAGTTCCGCTTCTCACGCGAGCGGTAGAGTTGGACGCGAAATCTGCCCGTGCCCACTACTTATTGGGTAAGGCGTGTCTGGCGATGGACCGGGTTGAAGAATCCCAGAGCGAGGTTGAAACTTCGATTCAACTGGATTCGAAGAATTCCTCAGCACATTATCTCTTGGGAAGGATTTATCGGAAGCAGGGCAAGACTGGACTGGCCGGCCGGGAGTTTTCCCTGACTGAGCAATTGATTCGGGAAGAACGCGCCCATTCCACAGGCATGGGAGGGACGATGGATCGGGTGGAACGGAAGGAAATGCCGCAGTAATGCGATGGAGGAATTCTCACGTCGCCTTTCTGCTGGCACCGCTGGCCGCTGATGAAGATTCCCGATCCCAATGATCCGGCGGCACCCCGAGCACAACCACAGAAATGGTGGCCGACCGCAACTTCGCCCCCCTTAGTTATGGCATTATCTTAGGTCGCACTTCAGAGCAATTTTCGTCCGTGGAGGTTGGGTTGAAAATCACTGACGCGAAGGTTTTGGTCTGCAGCCCGGGCCGGAACTTCGTGACGCTGAAAATCCAGACGGATGAAGGTTTTTATGGCCTAGGCGATGCCACACTGAACGGCAGGGAACTTGCCGTGGCGTCGTATCTCAACGATCATCTGGTTCCGTGCCTTATTGATCGCGATCCATCGCAGATTGAAGATACCTGGCAATACCTCTACCGCGGGGCGTACTGGCGGCGCGGCCCGGTCACCATGACCGCGATCGCGGCCGTCGACATGGCGCTGTGGGACATCAAGGGTAAGGTCCTCGACACGCCTGTCTACAATTTGCTGGGCGGCAGGAGCCGGACCGGCGTGCTCGTCTATGGACATGCCAATGGGGCTGACATTGAGGCAACTTGCGACGAAGTGGCTCGATACATCGACCTGGGATACCGGGCAATCCGTGCCCAGAGCGGGATTCCCGGGCTCGCTTCCACTTATGGCGTGTCCAAGAACAAGATGGCTTATGAGCCGGCGGAAAAGGGCTTGCCATTAGAGAATGCGTGGGACACGGAAAAGTATCTGCTGCACGTGCCAAAATTGTTTGAATCATTGCGTCTCAGGTTTGGCGATGATATCCGCTTGCTGCACGATGCCCACCACCGCCTCACTCCTATTGAGGCAGCGCGGCTGGGCAAGAGCCTTGAACCCTACCATCTGTTCTGGCTCGAAGATGCGGTGACCGCCGAACTGCAGGAGGGCTTTCGGGTTGTTCGTCAGCACACGACTACGCCACTGGCGGTGGGGGAAGTTTTCAATACCGTTTGGGACGCACAGGAATTGATCACTGGACAGTTGATTGACTACCTGCGCATGACGGTGGTTCACGGGGGCGGCATAACCCACCTGAAGAAGGTAGCCGCGCTGGCAGAGATTTATCATGTACAAACCGGTTGCCACGGCGCCACTGACCTCTCTCCGGTAGCGATGGCCGCAGCGCTGCATTTTGATCTTGCCATACCCAACTTCGGCATCCAGGAATATATGCGTCATACCAAGGAAACCGACGAGGTGTTTCCGCATGCCTACTATTTTGAGGATGGTTATCTCCACCCGGGTGAAAAGCCTGGGCTGGGCGTTGAGTATGACGAGAAGCTTGCTTCAAAGTTTCCTTACGAACGTGCTTATCTTCCGGTAAACCGAAAAACCGACGGCACGATGTGGAATTGGTAAACGCAAAGGGGCCCCAAGAGAATGTTGAAAATCAGAAGCACGGAAAGTAAATGGGACTTGGTAAGTCTGGGCGAGGTCATGCTGCGTCTCGATCCGGGAAAGGGTCGGGTCGCAACCACTCGCCAGTTCCAGGCTTGGGAGGGTGGCGGCGAATACAACGTCGCTCGTGGTCTGAAGCGCTGCTTCCGCCTGAATACGGCGGTGGTCACCGCGTTGGCAGACAACCCGGTGGGACGATTGGTCGAGGACCTGATGTTTCAAGGCGGCGTCGACCAGCGTTATGTGCGCTGGGTTCCGTACGATGGGGTAGGAAGGGAAGTCCGCAACGGATTGAATTTCACCGAGCGCGGCTACGGGGTCCGGGGCGCGGTGGGGTGCTCGGACCGTGGCCACACTGCGGCTTCGCAATTGAAACCCGGCGACATCAATTGGGACCAGGTATTTGGGAAGGAGGGCGCGAAGTGGTTTCACACCGGCGGCATTTTTGCTGCCCTCTCCGAAACCACTCCTCTAGTGGCAAAAGAGGCTATGGAAGCGGCGAAACGGGCGGGTACCATTATTTCTTACGATCTCAACTATCGCGCCTCGCTGTGGAAGTCGATCGGAGGAAAAGAGAAAGCACAATCCGTCAACCGCACTCTCGCGCCATATATCGACGTGATGCTGGGCAATGAAGAAGACTTCACCGCGGCTCTCGGGTTCAGCGTTCCCGATCTGGATGAGGGGCACTCACAGCTTGACCCGGCGAACTTTAAGTTGATGATTGAAAAAGTAGTGCGCGAATTTCCCAACCTCTCGGTAGTTGCCACCACATTGCGCAACGCCAGAACAGCTACCATCAACGATTGGGGGGCCGTCTGCTACCACGATGGCCAGTTCTACCAGGCGCCAAACCGTGAGGGTCTGGAAATCTTCGACCGGGTCGGCGGCGGGGACTCCTTTGCCTCCGGCCTTATCTTCGGATTTCTTACCGGGAAAGGCCCGCAATGGGCGGTTGAGTGCGGTGCTGCACACGGCGCGCTCGCCATGACCACTCCAGGAGACACTACGATGGCGACGATGCAGGAAGTGCTTCAAGCTATGAAATCAAAAACCGCGCGCATTGAGCGCTAACAAAAGGGACCCAATGTTAACTCCAGCAGAAGTACAAAAGAGAATTGCAGAAGTCGGCATTGTTCCGGTGGTGCGTGCGCCTAACGTAGATGAAGCGGCGCGTGCCGTCGAACTCATCTACGAAGGCGGAATTCCGGTGGCCGAAATTACCATGACCGTGCCCAACGCTCCGCAAGCGATCCGGCAAGTCGCGCAGAAATTCGGCGACCGGATTCTGGTTGGCGCCGGCACGGTGCTGACCGCCGCCCAGGCAGAAGAATGCCTCGATGCCGGGGCACAGTTTCTGGTGAGCCCAGGATTGTCGATACCGGCGCTGCATGCTGCGAAAAAGCGGGACAAGTTGGCCATCCCCGGTACATTGACCCCGACGGAACTGATGGCAGCGTTGGTGGAAGGCATACGGCTGGTAAAAGTATTTCCATGTGGCAATCTGGGCGGAGCGAAATATCTAAAGTCACTAAAAGGCCCTTTTCCTGATGTCCTGATGGTTCCGACCGGTGGGGTGAATGCCGGCAATGCCGCGGAATACTTTGCCGCTGGAGCCTTTGCCCTTGGAATTGGTTCGGACCTGGTGGACAACAAAGCTATCCGTGAGGGGAATCCGCAAAAAGTTGTGGCGGCCGCGCGCGAATTGGTTGAGGCGGTGAGTAAGGCCCGATCTGCGAAGTCTGGATAACGCAACGAGACGCAGCAAAGCTGCGTCTTTACTATGTCTCATTCGCGGCACCCTGATACTCTGGAACATCATCCGGAGATTCCATACCTTTGCCGCCTATTGTCAATGCCCAGGCTCTTTCCAAAGCTTTTGGTGCGAATCCGCTCTTCCAGAATGTTTCCTTCACCATTTCCGAAGGCGACCGGGTTGGCTTGATCGGCCCCAACGGCTCCGGCAAATCGACCTTACTTAAGATTCTCGCCGGAAGCGTCGACACCGACGGTGGCACTCTGGCCTTCCGCAAACATGTTCGCCTCAGTTATGTCGAGCAGGACTCGACCTTCGTATCGGGTTACACGGTCCGTTCAGTCATCGAAGCAGCCATGGAGAGAGCCTCCGTGCCTCAGTCGGAACGTGGCATGCGCTTCGCTGAAACTCTCGGCCGGGCGGGATTTGATGACCTCGAAGTTAAAGCCAAAGCATTATCTGGTGGCTGGCAGAAGCGGCTTGCCATCGTGCAGGCGCTGGTTCAACATCCCGACATTCTTCTTCTGGACGAACCTACCAATCACCTCGATTTGGAAGGAATTGAGTGGCTGGAAGACCTGCTGCAAAAGTCATCATTCGCCAGCGTGATTGTGAGCCACGATCGTTACTTTCTCGAAAATATTGCCACCGAGATGGCAGAGTTGAACCGCGCTTATCCCGACGGCATCCTGCGGGTGCGCGGCGACTACAGCACCTTCCTCGAAAAAAAAGAGGAGTTCCTGCAGGCCCAGTCGAAGCGCCAGGAGGCGCTGGAAAATTTGGTTCATACGGAAATCGAATGGCTGCGCCGCGGACCGAAGGCCCGAACTACAAAATCGAAGGCGAGGATCGACAAGGCCCATGAACTGATGGGCGAGCTTTCCGATCTGAACGCGAGAACTCGAACCGCGACCGCGCAACTGGATTTCTCGGCGACGGAGCGCAAGACTAAGCGGCTGATTGAGCTTGAAGGGGTTGCCTATCAGATCGGCGATCGGGCGCTGTTCTCCGACCTCAATTTTGTTCTGTCTGCCGAAATGAGGGTCGGGCTGGTCGGGCCCAACGGAAGTGGGAAGACGACCTTGCTGCGGCTTTTGCGCGGTGATTTGGAACAGACTCGGGGAGAGATTTCGCGCGCGGACTGGCTTCGCATCGTTTACTTCGACCAACGCCGCGAGCTTGACCCTGATCTCAGTTTGCGGCGGGCACTGGCGGCAGAAGGCGATTCCGTGATCTACCAAGATCGCGTCATTCACGTCGCCGCCTGGGCCGCACGATTTCTTTTCAGTGGCGAGCAGCTTAATCAGCCGGTCAGCAGGCTCTCGGGGGGCGAACGCGCCCGCGTGCTCATTGCTCAATTGATGCTTCAACCTGCAGATGTGCTGCTACTCGACGAGCCCACCAACGACCTCGACATCCCCACGCTCGAGATTTTGGAAGAGAGCCTTCTGGAGTTTCGGGGATCACTGGTGCTGGTGACGCATGACCGCTACATGCTGGACAGAGTTTCCAACATAGTGATCGGGCTTGACGGACTCGGAGCCGCTGACAGCTTTGCCGACTACTTGCAGTGGGAATCATGGCAAGCAGAACGCACGAAGACGAAGGGCCGCACAGCAGCGAACCCTGGCGCGCCGTCAAAGCCAGCCACGCCGCCCAGGAAGACGAAACTCTCCTACCTGGAAGCTCGTGAATATGCCGGTATTGAGCAACGCATTGAAGAGGCGGAGGAGTTGGTGCAAGGCAAACGGGCGGCCTTTGAAGACCCGGCCATTGCAAGCGATGCGGCGCGCCTTGTCTCGGCCCAAGCCGAATTGCAGAATGCGCAAAAAGAGTTAGATGGGTTGTACGCGCGTTGGGCGGAGTTGGAAGGAAAAAATGCCTGAAATATTTGGTGTAGAGACGTTGCTCCGCAACGTCTTTTCCTAACACCAGAAAAGCTGCCGCCGAGACGTAGCGGAGCTATGTCTCTACCTGATCAGATGATTGTCTCCGCGCCAGAGCAAAGGCCACGATAGTGTCCCCACGGACCCCGGTCGACTTTTCCAGCTCATCCAGGAGCTTTTCTTCCAGGTTCTCCGGGTCTGGATGCATTTGGCAGGCTGTGACTTGGTCATCGGTCGCTCCGTTGAAGCAAAGATCACAAACCGTCAGGTCATTGCTGTCTTCGTCGGATTTTACCGGTGGCCCGAAAGTCCGGCACAGCATCGGACGGGATGAGTAGAGCTCGCAGGTCCCCGTGGCCGGATCGAGTACGGGGCAGGGAACATCATTGGCGAAGTCATTCCAACGCTGGTTGGCTTCTTCGGTATCTTCCTCGGAGATGGTACCGGTGATAGGATCCCCAGGAAAATCCGGCGTCAATCTCGCGACCGTCTCCTTTACCCTTGCGCGGATGCGTGCGGCCCGTTGCGGGTCCTGAAGATCCATCTCAGCCAGGCCTTTACGCAGACGGACGGCATCGAGCTGGTTGATGGCAAACACTCCCACGCAGCACTGAGAACACCCTGGCTTGCACGCCAACCATTGACCACTTCTACGGGCAGAGTCGGCCAGTGCCGCGTCCGCAATTTGAATCAAACGCTGATCTTGTGCTACCGGATAGCCGGGATGCATATCACTCCAGCATAGCGGCTGTGGCCGAAAGCAGCGATAGAAATTATGAATGACAGCAAAAGGCGTCTTGCATCATAGGTAGGGAGCCCCCATCCCAAGCTAATGCCTTGTAGACTTTGGGGTCCGCGGCGGACTTTCGCGGGAGACGGACCCCAGCGCTTAAGCCATCGCTCGGTGTGGTATGCTTTCCGCGTTATGGGGATGCCCAAGCTGCTGCGCAAAGTCCTGCTTCTGGATCTGTTGCAAGGAATGAAGGTGACGTTCCGCTATCAGGATCCAAAGGAGATCTACACCGAGCAGTATCCTCTCGAACGGCCCCAGGTGGCGGAACGCTACCGCGGCGCACCGCGGCTCAACGTCAATCCTGATACCAATGAGACGCTGTGTATCTCCTGCGACCTTTGTGCATTGGCGTGTCCCGAACATCTGATCGTGGTAACCAGCGAGCGCAACGAGAAGACCCGGCGCAAGGAATTGACTACCTTCACTTACGATCTAAGCCGCTGCATGTTTTGCGGCCTATGCGAAGACGCCTGTCCCACCGATGCGCTGGAATTGACTCAGGACTTTGAGCTGGCGAACTACACCCGCGAAGGCGCCATCTGGAACCGCGAAATGCTGGAAAAAGGGCCGCAACCTACCCAATACCGCAAGTAGGCGTCAGTCTTCAGCTTCGCCGGTGGGAATCGGCCGCCCTTGAGGCTTTCTCGCAGTCTTGCGGGCTTTTGGGTAGCTGATCCTTCCCGCACTATAACGGCCTTTCTTCTCCACATCATAATTCCTGGGCAACGGAGGGATTCGCGGGATAGCGCCACCTAGCTGGCTGGCCTCTCGCAAAATAATTTCAGCCCGGCCGTCATATTCCTTCACTGGCCCATGGACCTCCACCACGCTACCCTTCAGGCTTCGGACGTCGCCAACATGTTTCAGGTCACCACGGAAGATCACCACCGTAAAGGGGCATACGCGGTAGTCTTCGCAGAAGTCAAGATAGTGGTGGCCTCCTGCACCCTGCTGCACATCGAACACCTTTCCGGTTATGCAGCGCGTTTCCCCGATAAACTTGCTGGCCTCTGAAAAGGGAATGCAATCGGCCATTGCAAGCTGAGAGAGCATTAGTCCAACCAGAACGGCTTGAGAAATCCAATTCGTACGACGACCTGCCCCCACGCAGCGAGCAAGTGTCCCACCTGCCCGGGCGATTTTCACCACGAATGTGGCAGTTAAAACTACCAGGCTGGTCAGGACACCTGACTGTACGTGGGCCACATGTAATTCAAGCGAGTCCAGCCTATTTGAGCCCCAGTTGTGCCTTCCAGCAAAAAAACAAAAAAAGGCCGCCAGATTCCCATTTAGAGAAATTGTCAGGAAAAAACGACGCGGGACGGCTGAACCGCCCCGCTTCAGAGACAGAGATTTAGGCGTAGGACTTTACTGCAGCGGCTTCATCGTCTTTAACGTCGAACACCGTGTAAAGCTTTGTGATCTGCAAGAGGTCGTGAACTTTCTTCGTCAGGTTCAGCAGCTTTAACTCGCCACCTTGCTTACGCACCGTGGTGAAGGCGCTTACCAGCTCGCCAATGCCTGAGCTGTCGATGTAATTGACCTCACCCAGGTTCAGCAGAATCTTCTTCTGTCCCTTGGTAAGTAGTTGGCTGACCGTATCGCGGAGCGTGATGCTGCCTTCGCCCAACGTAATCCGGCCGCTGCAATCCACAATGGTGACGCCATCCACCTGGCGGGTACTAATCTTCATGCTCACGGAGAAGCCTCCTTGCCGCCCACGGCTGGCCCGTGGACGTGTTTGACCAGTTTTACTTCGGTTCCTGTCTGGGATGGGTTGAAAGTCACCTCATCCATAAACGAACGAATCAGAAAAATGCCGCGTCCGGAGGTCTTCATCAGGTTCTCGGGCGCCAGGGGATCGGGAATCTTCTCTACATCAAGACCCTTTCCCTGATCACGAATGGTGATTACCAAATCGCCAGCCGTGGTCTCGAAATTAAGGGTGACTTTCTTGCCGGGATCGTAAGCATTGCCATGAAGGACAGCATTAATCGCAGCTTCCCGCACCGCCATAGAAATCCGCATGACCTCGTCATCGTCGAACCCAGCCTCGGTCGCCATCTTCGAGGCGGTCTGTTCGGCGCTGTCAACCGTCTCCAGACTGGAGTCCAGGGTATAGGAGACCCGCTGTTTGGTCATGGCAGATTTCGAGAGCTTTCAATACAGGTCTTGCGCCCGCCAGTCGCGGGCTGAATAGGCGAAAGGAAAACAAGCCCGCTAAGACGAATCGGTAGTTTGCCTATACAGTGCGCAAATGTCAACGAGGAGGGGAAATATTGCCGCCACCGAATTTCGCGAAGCCGCCTGGTCGCCCGAGTCATCAATTTCTCGTCATTCAGAGGTTCGCGAGACGAAGGGAGGCATCTGTAATTTCCAGGCAGCGGCCACGGCTACCAGATGGACTCCCGGGCTTTTCGCCCCCCGGTTCGAATCCCTGAGGAGGATATTGATCGGAATGCGATCCCAGCATAGGTCGCAAAAGCCAAAAGGCCGCCAATCAAGGCGGCCTTTTCATGAATCGTGACGCGGTCTTACAAGGTGGACTCGATCTCAAAGCCCCAAGCCTCAAGCAAGGGCTCCGGAATGTACTTTGAGTTCTTGTTCCTGCGTGCCCACTCGCGTAGGCGAGTCGACCTTAGGTATTGGTCGGGCGACAGCTTGTACTCGCGCACCACCTGCTCAAACTCCGTAATTGTCGGGGTGATTGGGCCAATCGGCTCCGGTTTGCCCCAGTTCGGATTGCCTCGTCTCTTCGCCATGAAGGTATGTGCCTCTTGTTCGAAAATGATTCCCGTACTGCTACCAAATTTTAGATTCGCGGTAACCCGCTTGGGATTCAGATCTTAGCCGCAGAATCAGGGCATTTCTGTCCTAAATTTTCCTGCCAAAGACGAGCGATTCTACGTAGATCTGTATCCCAAGTCAATGCAGTTTGTTTTGTAGTCTCAAAGCAAGTAGCTTTGGATTACCTTTTTTTTCAACGATTTAAGAGGGAGTGATGGTTGCGGTAACTCCCTGCGCCAGGGATTCCCTCTTTCAGCCCAATCCGAAATGGAATTCGCGCTTGTATAACCCGTATATCACGCAATTTCAAAGCTTTGGGACCGCACTAAAGTTGCCACCGGGACCGATGGGTGACTTCCGTAACCCGATACTGAGTGCCTCAGTTGCCTTAGCCACCTGGAATCCATAAAGTTACGGTAGCGAGCTTTGTGCTTCGGGCCGCACGCCCACCAGGTGGCGCCGGCATCAAAGTCGTTGTTCTTATGAGATTACAAGCTCTGCTTCTCACCCCGGACGAGAAAATCGAACGCGTGCTGCGTCGCGTCCTAGGCGATCTGGAGATCGCTGTGGAATACTGCCAGGACGCCGATTGCGCCCTGGCCAAGTTGACCCGGGATCGCTTCGAGGCGGTTATAGTCGATTGCGACGAGGACGACGCTGCCGCGAGGGTGCTTAAGAGCGTTCGCTCCGCCGCCCGGAATAAGCGCGCGGTGGCTGTCGCTATAATCGACAGTCAGAAGCGGGTCCGAGGCGCCTTTGAACTTGGGGCGCACTTTGTGCTCTACAAGCCAATCTCAGCCGAGCGGGCTAAGACGAGCTTCCGCGCCGCGCGGGCATTAATGAAGCGCGAACGCCGGCGTAACACTCGAATTCCCATCGAAATCCCCGTCCAACTAACTTTCGCCAGCGGCGCGGGTGCGGTCAATGCTAAAACCTCGGATTTAGGGGAGGGTGGCTTGGCTATCCAGGCCGCGCAGCGCCTCGAAAACGGGGCAGCGTTAGCAATACGCTTCACCCTGCCCGACAGCGACTTTCTGATTGAGGCTAAGGGAGAAATTGCCTGGCTTAACGCGGGGCGCTCCGCAGGGCTCCGCTTTACAGAGATCGCTCCTCAGGCCCAGGAGCGGGTCAAGCAGTGGCTTGACAGTCAAGCCCCGGATTTAGATGGCGATGATCCGCCCGCGGCCTGCCGCCTTACTGACCTTAGCCTCGGAGGGTGCTATCTGGAACTCGCTGCGCCGTTTCCATTGCGGACCAAGGTGACGCTTTCGATGGGTTCGGCGGCCCCGGATGTAAAGGTAACGGGGACGGTGCTGGTGGCGCATCCGGAAGTCGGTATGGGGATCGAGTTTGGCCGAAAAACAGCCCAGCAACAGAAGCAGGTGGAAGGCTTCATTCAGGCACTGGTGAGTGGCGGCTCCGTGCCCGATTTGTTCGTTCAGCCGGAAGGCTTGGAAGGCAGCGAAGAGTCCTCCGGTTCGGATCCCTCATCAGACGATCCGCTCCCACCCGATCCCTTAGTTCAACTGTTTCGCACCAAGAGTGACTTGGCCTTGGACGAGTTCCAACGAGAGCTCCAAAAACAGCGGAACGCCCCGGCATCGGCAGAAGGCGCGCACGCGTAAGCACATCTCTTTTTTCTCTTTGGGCAGCCCCCACACCTCGACATGACCTCTGCCACAAACTGCTATTGACCAAGCAACTCAGGTCAACGTATATCTACTCACCAAAGGTTACAAAACAAATCTAGTTTTTGGGGAATTGCCAGGTATGCGGTATGTCCGTTGGCAGCTTGCGTTATTGGCTCTATCACTGTGTCTCCTGCTTGTTCATTGCAGTCTGGCCAGGCCCGCCAATCAGTCCTATGCTGGTGTGCTGACGTTTCACAACGACAACGGACGGACGGGACAGAATCTCAACGAAACTGCGCTCACCCTGACGAACGTTGATCAGGACAAATTCGGTAAGATCTTCGACGCAAAAGTTGATGGTGAAGTCTACGCGCAGCCCCTGTTTGTCGCGAATGTCGAGATCCCGGGAAAAGGCTCGCACAACGTAGCCTACGTCGCCACGCAACACGACACAGTTTATGCCTTCGATGCGGACGGATTGAGCGCCGAACCTCTGTGGATGAAAAGCCTCGCCCTGGAGAGCGGAGCGACTTCGATTCCGGAGGAAGTCGTGGGCACCGAAATTGGAATTTCCAGCACTCCCGTCATCGACGGGGCCACCGGAACAATGTATGTGGTAGCGGCAACGAGCGAGAACGGAAACATCTTCCACCGGCTGCATGCGCTTGATATCACCTCAGGGGATGAGAAGTTTGGTGGGCCGGTGAAGATTCAAGCCAGCGTTTCGGGTACCGGCACTGGATCGAGCGGTGGACAGATTCAATTTCAGCCCCTCATCCAATTTCAGCGGGCGGCGCTGCTGCTTTCCAAAAATGTCATCTACATCGCATGGGGATCGTATAACGACCTTGGCCTTTACCATGGCTGGGTGATGGCCTATGACGCCACGAGCCTGGACCAGGTTGGAGTTTGGAACGACACCCCGAACGGTCAGAAGGGCGGAATCTGGTTGGCGAATTGCGGACTTTCCGCTGACCCCGATGGAAACGTATACGTGCTTACCGGAAACGGAACGTTCAGCGCGGACAGTGGCGGCTCCGACTACGGGGACTCGTTCGTCAAGCTCAACATGACCAGCGGTCAAATCACGGTTAAGGATTTTTTTACGCCGTTCAATCAAATTGAATTGGAGTTAAACGACAACGACCTCGGGTCGACCGGATTGGTTCTGTTCCCCGACATGAACGGCCCCGTAGCCCATCTCGGAATTACAGCCGGCAAAGAAGGCAGAATTTATCTGGTCAATATGGACGACCTGGGAAAATATCAAGTGGGAAGCGACAGCCAGATTGTCCAATCCATTCCGAACGCCCTGGGTGGTACTCCCGACGCGCGCAATCTGAGTACGGCTGTCTACTGGCAGGGAAACGTTTATTTCGTGGGGCACAACGATGTCCTGAAGCAGTTCAAGATGGTGAATGGCCAGCTAACCAGCGCCGCCCAAAATTCCTACGGATTCGGCTACACAGCGGCGAGTTCTGTCTCCTCGAACGGTACCAGCGATGGGATACTTTGGACCGCTGAGTCTGGGGCTGATGTCCTGCATGCTTATGATGCGACCAACGTCGCAACCGAACTGTACAACAGCAGCCAGGCCGGCACGCGAGACAGCTTCGGGCGCATTGAGCACTTCAATCCTCCCACCGTGGCAAACGGCAAGGTCTATGTAGGGGGCAAGACCGATTTCGCAATTTTTGGATTACTTCCGTAGCTTGGCGATAACACCCCCAAAATCGGCGGTGTCCATCGTGATCAGTCGTTTTTGTTCTTTTGGATTTCGATACCCAACTGAGGTGTTCTTGTGTGGAATGGTGCCCGGGACCGGAATCGAACCGGTACGTCTCTTTCGAGACCCGGGATTTTAAGTCCCGTGCGTCTGCCAGTTTCGCCACCCGGGCAAGCTGCCGCGTTTTCATCTTACTAGAATGAACGACAGTGCCGGCCCCAAACGGTTGCCGGTTGCTCGATCCTCCCTCCAATTTCTTGGGCAAAGTCGCGAAGCCTTAAGTCTTGGGAAGTCGAGCCAGCTCGTAGTATCCTTACACATCCGGTTCAGCGGTGGAGGGGGCCCCCTGGCTGGGATTGAGGAAGCGAAATCCGTGCCCACTGATTCGACGAAAGTTTTCATCTTGGCGCAGAATCGCCTTTTGCGCGAGGCCCTTACCCGTCTACTGTCTAAGAAGAACGATATTGAAGTTGTGGGAGCTTCCGACTTCTGCCCACAACTGGTTCAGTTGGTGGCGAGCGGTGCGCCCGATGTCCTGCTGTCCGACTCGGCCGCGTTTGCCACGCCCCAACTAGATCTGGTTCTGGAACTGCGCAACGCTGTTCCCGGTCTGAAGGTGGTACTCATCGCAATGGATCCGGCTGAAGACGCGTTCTTGCAGGCGGTGCGAGAAGGTATTGCCGGCTACCTTTTAAAAGATGCCTCCGCCCTCGAGGTGGCTACCGCGGTTCGCGCTGCGGCACGAGGGGAAGCCATTTGCCCGCCCCAACTCTGTACGATTTTGTTCAAGTACATCGCCGCGGAAAAAGCCCGGTCCTTGCGCTTGCCCTTGAGACGCAATCTGGGGCTGACCCGGCGCGAGCAACAGTTAATGGAAAGGATTGACCAGGGGTTTTCTAATAAGGAAATTGCCTCTGATCTCAATCTCTCGGAGCAAACCGTCAAGAATCATGTTCATCGTATCCTGCGGAAGCTGGGAGCACCCAACCGCGCATCCGCCGTTGAACTTTGTCGTCTTCCCGGGGTCGTTACCTGACCTGCCAACCCTCCGTCACAGGATTGGTACCTTTTACCAAACCACATACCCGATTTGACGCTCGAGCGTCATGAAGCAGGACTATTTTTGAGTACTTCTTTTTTGACGAGCCTTAGTTCACATTTGAACCTTACCCTTTCCTGGGTTAGCAGCCATACTTTGACCAGGAGAAAGCTGTGGCAAAACTGAGAGTGCTCGTGGCGAACCAGCCGCGGTTGATGCGGGAATTGGTCCTGGCAACCATCGAAGACCAACCTGACTTCGAAATCGTAGGCGAGACCGACAATGAGGCGGAAATCACCGAGATGGTGGAACGGATGCGGCCCGATTACCTCATCGTGGGGCGCGAGGAATCGGACGCTCGACCGGGGCTGTGTGGTTTTTTGCTTGGCCGCTATCCGCAGATGAAGATCCTGGCTGTGGGGGCGGAGCGCGAAAGCGTATTTTATTGGGCATTTGTAGACATTCGAACGCGTGCGGTCGAGACGTCTGAAGAGGGAATGTTGGGTGCATTGCGGGGGAAATCGGAACTTGTACCTATGTAAGTTCCGCCGAAGAAGAGCCCCCATGCTCCTGCTCTTTATCGATTTGTAGGCCAGTGCCTGACTGGTCGGTTTGACAATTTGGTGGACAACACAACTCCTGGTTTTTGGGTTTTCTCACGTTAACCCTGTGGGTGAGAGGGCGAAGCCATGCTCCTGGTCGGCTGATGCGGGTATTATTTCAGCCCCCCTTGCGCTATTACCCCTGGAAATGGTGCCTTTATGAAAATCTTTTTTCGTCGAGTCTTCAGCGTCTCCAAGCTCGCTCCTGCGGCCTTCGTCTTGATAGTCCTGGGCTCGCTGCCAGCCACGGCGCAATCGGGCGACAATCAGGATCGCATCTACAGAAACAGAAATCAGGCCATCGAGCAGGAGCGATCGCGCGCCGCGCAAGCTGCGGATGAATTGGTATCGCTCTCGGCAGAGAAGATAATCAGCATCTTGCGCAACGAAATCGGCCTGATGCTTCAAGTCAAAAAGGTGTTGGTGCAAAAAGCTTACGAACAGGGACGGATTATTGATTCCCAGGACCTTACCGACGAGGCGATCTTCAGGACGGTCCGTGAGAATGAAAATGTCCGCGTCATCATCACGCGCGAAATCGAAGATCGGTATTACGTGCGGGTCAAACCGCGGAAAGAAGAGTTGCAACGGGGCCAGGTACTCGAAAGCCTTCGGAAACCCGGCGAGGCAGCAGCAACTGCCGGCCAGCTTCCGGCCACACAGGAAGAAATATACTGGGCGACTCATAAGGCAACGATCGAAAATTATCCCGAAATCGAGCAGCCCCCAGTTTCAGCCACTCCGTCCACTCCATCGCCAACTCCTCCTTCAATTTCGCCGGAACCCGACTTCGACTATTCAAATCCGGGCCAAAGCATTCCCAGTAGCCCCGCGGTCGGCGATCCGCGGAGGCAACTGGAGAGGGTGGACTTCCAGCAACCCCCAGGCGACTATCCTGACGCTCTCGGCGGCTTCAACATGTCGATGGCGCGCGGCTCGTCCTCTGACATGCAACTGATGGCCGCCGGCGCGTCGCAGAGATCGATGATGGGGAACCCCGCAACTGGCCTGGGTTCAGGCATGGGGATGGGAATGGGGTCGGATAGCGCGTTATCGCCCTTCCCCATGCCCGGGTCTGCAGGCTTCTACTCATCAGGGATGGAAATGTCATCCCTCAGCCGCGATCAATACCCGCAGACTTCCCAACCCGACTTGGCTCAGCAGAGCCGCAGGCGACAGATGCGCCTGCCACCGCGCCGCCCGCAGCAACCGGCGCTTCGCCATCGTCCTAATCCTTATGCGGATGTTCCATCGCTTTACGATCTTTACTCGCAATACTCGGATCGTTCGGTGAATTTGCAGCGGTTCGGTTCAGAAATCTTCCGCACCGGAACCGGAAACATGGATATGCTTCCCATGGATATGCCCGTGGGTCCTGAATACGTCCTGGGCCCGGGCGACGGTCTTTCTATCCAACTCTGGGGCGGCGTCTCCCAACGCTTAATTCGTGTGGTGGACCGGCAGGGCAGGGTAGCGCTGCCTGAAATCGGGACCGTGGAAGTCTCTGGAAAGAGTTTGGGGGATGTGCAGCGGATCGTCCAGACCGAGCTTCGCACTCAGCTCCGGGATGTACAGGCCGACGTTTCACTGTCGCGGTTGCGCAGTGTCCGGGTCTACGTCGTGGGCGACGTGGAGCGGCCAGGTCCCTACGACGTCAGTTCGCTCTCCACTCCACTCAATGCAGTTTACATGGCCGGTGGCCCGACGGTAGGGGGCTCGCTGCGCGTCATTCGTCATTATCGGGGGAAACAGCTCTTGCAGGAAGCGGATGTCTACGATCTGCTGCTCCATGGCGTGAGTTCCGACCTGCAAGGCCTGCAGGCGGGAGACACGATCATGGTTCCTCCGCTGGGTCCACAGGTCACGGTGGAAGGCATGGTTCGACGGCCCGCTATCTACGAAACCCACGGCGAGAAGAATCTGTCCGAGATTCTCGAATTGGCCGGTGGGGTGATGCAGACCGGCACCCTGCGGCACGTCGACGTGGAACGGGTGCAGTCACATTTGAGCCGCACCATGCTTCGCCTCGACATCCCAGAAGACAACAATCAGGAAACCGTCACCAAGGCGCTGGACGATTTTCTAATCCAGGATGGCGACAAGGTAAAGATCTCTCCGATTCTTCCTTATGCGGACAAGACTGTGTATCTCGAGGGTCACGTATTTCGGCCCGGAAAGTTCGCCTACCGTGAAGGGATGAAGGTCACCGATGTCATCCATTCCTATAACGACTTATTGCCCGAGCCTTACGCGCGCCATGCGGAGGTCATCAGGTTGAGTCCTCCGGATTACACTCCTCGGGTGCTGGCGTTCAACCTGGCAGACGCGCTGGCGAACGGTAATCAAGACATCGCCTTGAAGCCGTTCGATACCATTCGGGTGTTTGGCCGCTACGATTTTGAAGATCCCCCAATTGTCACTGTTACCGGAGAGGTGCGAGATCCGGGCGATCACATCACTAACGGTGCGACTTATCTGCGCGACGCAGTTTTTCTCGCCGGGGGTGCGACCGGGGATGCCCTGTTGAGCGACGCTCAGGTCTTCCGCCGAACCGAGGACGGGAAGTTAAAAGTGATCAGCGTGAACCTGAACGAGGCTCTGGCAGGGAACGCAAAAGAAAACCTGCTCCTGGAACCGAAAGACCGGGTGTTCATCCACAAGAACCAAGGACGAGCCAATCCACCGACGGTTTTGATCAGTGGGGAAGTGGAGCGGCCCGGCAAATACCCGCTCGGCGATAACCTGACCGCAGCGGGTCTGGTAAAGCTCGCAGGCGGCCTTAAGCGCAGCGCCTACACGGAAGTGGCAGATCTTACCCGTTACCAGGTGCAGGAGGGGACCAAAGTCGTTGGCGATCACGTGATGGTTCCCATCGCAAAGGCGTTGGCCGACGAACCAGACTCCGATGTTCGCCTGCACGACGGCGATGTTCTCACCATCCGGCAACTCGCGGGCTGGAACGATATTGGCGCCACGATCACCGTCACGGGCGAAGTGGTTCATCCCGGAACCTACGGAATACGAGAAGGCGAGAAGCTAAGCTCCATCATCGAGCGGGCTGGCGGGTTCCGCGCCGAGGCTTATCCCTACGGCGCAATCTTCCAACGGGCCCAGGTCCGTGAGTTGGAGGAAAAGAATCACGAGCAATTGATGCGGGAAATTCACGGCCAGGAAGCTGCACTCAGGCAGGCGCCTGATACGGACGAAGATCAGCGCCGGGCCAAGGCGGCGGCTCTGCAACAATGGGAGGCAACTCTCAAAGAGCTCGACAACACTCCACCCACGGGCCGGCTGGTGGTCCACATTTCCAGCAATATGAAGCGCTGGAAGGATTCTTCGGCCGACATTCAAGTGCGGGCCGGCGACTCAATCTTCATCCCCAAGAAACCGAATACCGTCATCGTGGATGGCAGCGTATATAACCCCACGGCGATCACCTACAAGCCAGGCAGGAACGCCGGTTGGTACCTGCAACAGGCAGGCGGTCCCAACAATATGGCCAACAAGAAAGGAATTTTTGTAATTCGCGCCGATGGTTCCGTGGTCGGAGGTTCCGGTGGCATGTTTACGGGCGGGTACTCGAAGGCAGATCTGCGGCCCGGAGATATGGTCGTAGTGCCCGAGAAAGCGTTCAGCGCCAATACCCGGTGGAGGAGCATCATGGAAGGCGCTCAGCTAGCCTATGCCGTGGGCATCGCGATCCAGGTCGCGAGAAGCTTCTGAGCGGATTCGACGCATGAAGTTCCGCGTCGTCTGGGCTATCGTGGTGATTTGCCCGCTCATTTTCGGGAACTCGGTATGGGGACAATCCGAGAAACCAGATTCTCCGTCGAAGTCGCCAACTCCCGGGGCGGCGCCCAATGTCGGTAAGGATGGGCTCGACGAAAACGGCGACCGCTGGCTTGTTCCAGGAGAGGATCCCAAAAACCAGCTTTTTCTACCATTCGCCAAACACTTGGTTCAGGATCAGGCCGATTTCTGGATCAAGCCGACTAAGTTGCGGATTCATGACCTTCGCTGGGCGATCCCGTTTACTGGAATCACGTCTGGTCTGATCGCATCCGATAGCTGGATGTCAAAGCAGGTACCGGACAAGCCAAGCCAGCTAAAAAGCAGTAAAGATTTTTCGAATTATGCTACGTTTTCGATCATCGGAGTGGCCGGAGGATCCTTTCTCCTGGGCCGTATGACAGGGAACGAACATCTCCGCGAGACCGGGCTGTTGGCCGGCGAAGCAGCCATAAACAGCACCGCCGTCACATATCTATTTAAAGGTATATCTCAGCGCCCCAGGCCATTTCAGGGCGATCACAATGGAACTTTCTTTCAAGGGGGCGGGTCTTTTTCGTCAGAGCACTCCGCCGTGGCTTGGTCGGTGGCCAGCGTCTGGGCGCACGAGTATCCGGGAATCTTCAGTCAGGTCCTGGCATACGGTTTAGCCAGTGCCATAACTGTAAGCCGGGTCACCGCACAGCAGCATTTTGCATCCGATGCTGTGATCGGGAGTGCTCTCGGCTGGTACTTCGGGCGGCAGGTGTATCGAGCCCATCACGATCCGGGAGTCGGAGGAGCGCCGTGGGGAAGCTTGATGGAGCGTAGGGAGGGCCTTCCTCGCAACCCGAGCCATATGGGTTCACCCTTTGTCCCGTTGGATAGTTGGGTATATCCGGCGATTGAGCGTCTGATTGGTCTGGGATATATCCATAGCGCCATCCTGGGTCAGCGCCCGTGGACCCGGATGGAGTGTGCTCGCTTGTTGGAAGACGTTGAACCGGGAGTGCATGATGCCGGCGGGGGAGACGGCGAAGGTCCCAGTCTTTTAGAGGCCTTAACGACAGAGTTCGCTCCGGAAGTCCGCAGGCGAGATGGAGCCGCGAACATTGGCGCTGGCCTAGATTCGATCTACTTGCGTACGACTTACATTTCCGGCACCCCCGTTCGCGACGGATATCACTTTGGCCAGACTCTGGTGAATGACTTTGACCGCCCCTACGGAGAAGGATTGAATGCCGTTACCGGAGTGATCGCCAGCGCGGAAGCTGGCCCATTCGCTTTTTTTGTCCGGGGCGAGTATCAACATGCTCCCGCAACACCTTCCTTCGGTCCGCCGGTGCTTCAGGCGATTGCGAATGCCGATCTTACGCTGCCGGTGTCGAGCGCGACCGCTGAAATCAACCGTTTTCGATTGCTCGACAGCACAGTGTCGTTCAACTTCGGGAACTACCAGCTGTCATTTGGTAAGCAAAGCCTGTGGTGGGGGCCGGGCGAGACGGGTCCGCTGCTTTTTAGCGACAATGCGGAACCGGTCTTGATGCTACGCCTCGACAGTACCGCCCCCTTTCGAATCCCGCTAATCTCGAAAATTCTCGGACCCGTTAAGACCCAATATTTCCTGGGACAGTTGGGGGGCCACCAGTTTGAGCTGAACTCTGCAAACACCCAAAATCCGCTTCTTGGCCCCGGGAATATCGATCCGCAGCCTTTCCTGGATGGCGCCAAGCTCAGTTTTAAACCGACCACAAACCTCGAACTTGGTTTTGGGTTCACCGCCCAGTTCGTAGGGCCGGGGCTCCCATTTACCTGGGAAAACTTCCTAAGAACTTTCTATTCGCATACCTCAGGAGAAACCGCAGGAGGCAATAATCCGGGTAAACGGATAGCTTCCGCCGACGTTAGCTACCGAGTGAAGAATTGGCTGACGGTGTATCTCGACTCTCTGGTGGTGGATGAATTTTCTCCGGTAGGATCATCCCGCGCCACAGTGAATCCCGGCATCTACCTGCCGCGGATTCCCGAGATCCCTAAGCTGGAATTGCGCGCCGAAGGTTTGCACGAACCGTTAACCGCCGAGTTCGCACCAGGCTTTGTTTACTACGGTCTCCGCCGTTTTCGCTCGGGCTACACGAACCAGGGAAACCTGATGGGAAATTGGATAGGACGTGCCGGACGTGGCGGGCAAGGATGGCTTACCTATTGGTTCACCCCTCGAAATACTTTTCAGGTTGGATATCGCCTGCAGGAAGTGTCTAAGGATTTCCTCGGCGGCGGCAGGCTTGCCGACTGGTCGGCGAAGGCTGACCTTGGCTTAAATTCGGAAATCAAAATTGCGGGCTCCGTACAATATGAGCAGTGGAAATTCCCGTTGATCGACGAGGCCAAACAGCACAACGTTACAGCGTCAGTGCAGATAAGTTTCTTTCCGAAGTGGAAGAGGACGAAATAACGTGACGCGTCTTTGTCGGCAAATCCGTCCTACGGGGTTACCGGCCCAGCCACCCGGGGAAAGTGCCACGATTGAATTACAGAGGGAATAGTTGAATGCATCCTTCCACTGAATTGGATAAGACGGGCCGGGAACCCATGCTGTCCTTCGAGGAGAGCATTCCCGCCCATCTTCATCTTGTCACCCACGCCCGTCAAAATGCCGCCACCCGTTTCCGGCGCGCTGTGATGGTGTGCGAAATTCTTGCCGACCTTGTTACCATCACAGTCGCCGTGCTGGCGGGCTATGCCGCCTACGAAACGTCGCATTTGGGCAAGCACGTCCATTACGAATTCCAGACTTTGCTGACATTGGCGATCGCATTCTCGATCGTGATGATCTTGATGCTGGACCGGGTCGGAGCCTATCGCAGCGGGAACAGTCTGCTGCGGGTCCGCGAAACCGAGCAGGTGTTACGGGTTTGTGTGGAAGCTTGCCTGGTTGTGCTGGCCGTTAGCTTCTTCACCAACTTCCTGGTCTCCCGATGGCTGCTGACTCTATGCCTGGGGCTCGTTCCCTTAATGTTGTTCGTGCAGAAAACATTTACCTACCTGTGCGTGCGCTCGCTGCACTCCCGGGGGTATGGCAACGAGAAAGTCCTTATTTACGGATCTGGACATACGGGTCGGCGGGTGTTCTCTGTCCTAAGCCGCTCTCCTAAACTCGGGCTTGAGCCAGTGGCGTTTGTTGACGACGATCCCAGCAAGGTCGGCGGCACCGTTTATGAAATGGGCTACGAACGCCGACGCTCCGCTCCGATCATCCAGGGTCCCGTTAGTCAGGAGATGATCGCCAACTACGGCGCCGAAACGGTCATCATCGCGATACCGTCCGTGGGGCGCGATATGTTTCTCCGCACCGTCGATGAAGCGCTGGCCAGCAATGCCAAAGTTTCCTTCGTTCCAAGCCACCTCCTACCATCGGATGCGTGGATTGATTATCAGGACGTCGATGGAGTACTGATGGCATCCTTGGGAAGGCCAAACCGTCGATTTGGCTATGAGCTTATGAAACGTGCTTGCGACCTAGTTGGCGCTCTCACCTTAATGGCAGTTGGCTCCCCGGTCTACGTAGTGCTGAGCCTCATGATCAAGCTGGATTCGAAAGGCCCGACCTTATTTCGCCAGGAGCGCGTTGGGCAAAACGGGAAGCATTTCAAGATGTTCAAGTTTCGCACCATGCGGGCTGACGCTTCGCCTTACGATTACTCACCACGATCCTCTGAGGACGAACGAATTACTCGGGTCGGACGATTCCTGCGCCGCACTAGTTTGGATGAACTTCCACAACTATTGAATGTTGTCCAGGGGAATATGTCATTGGTGGGCCCGCGGCCGGAGATGCCATTCATCGTGAAGCAATACAGTGAAAGGCATCGTCAGAGGCTTCAAGTGAAGCCCGGCATTACCGGCCTGTGGCAGTTGAGCGGCGATCGCGCGTTCCTCATTCACGAAAATGTGGAATATGATCTCTACTACATTCAGCACCGCAATTTCTTCATGGATTTCGCAATCTTGCTCCATACCTCGATTTTTGCCATGCGAGGAATTTAGGGCTTGCTGAGAGCGTATGAAGAATGCCAGGAAGACCGGAGAAGTTGAGTTGGAAAACCCCACCAAGGTAGATCCGCTCCACGATCTGGAGGGCATCCCCGAAATCGAATTTTCCCGCCTGCACGACGAACGGGAACCTGAAACCCGTGCCGCCGCACAGGGGTGGGCATCGTACGCCTGGTTATTGTGGAACCACCGCGGCCTGTTTTCCAAAGTTGCAGTTCGCACACTTGTGATTTCGACTGTTCTGGTTCTGCTGATTCCTCCTCGATACGACTCCACTACGAACATCATGCCCCCGGAGAAAACCGACAGCGGCGCGTTGTTGTCGTTGCTCTCGGGCAGAGCAGGTGGTGGCGGAGGGTCTGAATCCGGGTCTGCCGGTAGTCTCGCTGCCCTGGCGGGAAATTTCTTAGGTACGGGAAGCAGCGGGGCCCTGTATGTCCAATTGATCGGTAGTCGCACCGTGCAAGATCACCTGATTGACCGCTTTCAACTGCAAAAAGTCTATCGTGCACGCTACCGGCAGGATGCCCGGAAGAAACTTGGAACACGGACCACAGCAGATCAGGACCGCAAGAGTGGAGTCATCTCCGTTACCGTCACCGATACCAGCAAAGACCGGGCGCGGATGATGGCTCAAGCCTACGTGGAAGAACTGGATCATTTGTTGTCCCAGGTCAGTACATCTTCTGCGCGGCGGGAGCGGATCTTTATCGAAGGACGCCTTGTCACCGTCAAGAACGATCTTGAGGAGGCAGAGAAGCAATTCAGCGCCTTCGCCAGCAAGAACACCATGCTGGACTTAAAAGAGCAGTCAAAGGCGGAAGTGGAGGCGGCGGCGGTCCTGCAAGGACAACTCATCGCCGCACAGTCCGAACTCAGCGGTTTGACCGCCATCTATACCGATAACAATGTGCGCGTGCGCAGCGTGCGAGCCCGCATGGAGGAACTGAAGCGGCAACTCCACAATATTTCAGGGACCGATGCTTCTTTGGCTCCGGATGCGGAAGTCGATCCATCGGCGGCGAGTTTGTACCCATCCATCCGCAAACTCCCGTTGCTGGGAGTGCAGTGGGCTGATCTCTACCGCAAGGCAAAAATTCAAGAGACTGTTTACCAGCTGCTGACCCAACAATATGAATTGACCAAGATTCAGGAGGCCAAGGAAATCCCTACTATCCGGGTCATTGATCCTGCCAATCTGCCGGAAAAGAAGTCGTGGCCTCCAAGACTGCTGATCATCCTGGTGCTCACTGGCGCAGCTCTATTTTGCACCGCAGTATGGATAGTGGGTTCGGATCAATGGGAAAACGTCGATGGCCGTCACGCGGGGAAAATGCTTGCCACCAATATGTGGCAGACAGGGCGGCAGAAGCTACATGACTTGGCAGTTCGACTTCGTCTATCCCAATTGCGTGATCGCCTGAAGAAAAATCATGACAAGTAGTAGCGCAAGCCTGCCCAGGCTGATGAATTTGCGCTCCGTAAAATACCTGGTATTGCTTGGGGAATTTGGTGTTCTGGCGTACCTGGCGGCCACAGAAGATCTTGCCGCGTGCGCTTTCCTCGTCATGGGGGTAGCGGCCTGCTTTTTGCTGCTTTCTTTGGCTTTGGTGAACTGGCCCCTGGGCGCCGTTCTGCTGCTCATTGGAAGCAGCGCCATGCCGAAATTTAAGGGGACTTTGTTCAAGCTGCACGTTCGGCCCGAGCATGTTGCTGTTGCCTTTGTCGCGGCTGCCGTGGCCTGGCTTCTCATCCGGGGCCGCCGCCGGTTTACTTTCGAGTGGCGGCTGTTCGATTATTTCTTGCTCGCCTACGTAGCCTTGAATTTTTTTACTTCGGCATTGACCTCACCTGAACCACGGATGACCCTCCGTTGGGCGGCAATGAACGCGATCGTCATCATTCCTTATTTCTTGCTGCGATTGTTGGTTAAGAATGAGGGAATATTCTTCAAATCATTTCAGCTCCTGTTGTGGGTCGGCGCGGGGGTGGCTGCTTATGCCATTGTTTGTTTCCTTTCCAATCGCCTCTTCGGTACTGAATTCGGAATGGAAATCGGCCAGTACGGGGCCATCCCGGGTACCTACGGCACACAGTACGAACCTAACTTGCTGGGAAGCTATTCCGCCTGTTGCGCCATCATGTTTTTGTGCTGGTATTTGCTGGGCGACAGGTCTCGCTGGTACGGTCTCGGCTGTTTGATCACCGTATTGGGAGCGGCAGTTAGTCTGGCCCGCTCGGCGATCATCGCCTTTCCGTTGGTAGCGGTTGTGGTCTTCTGGATCGCCTTCAGGCGCGGTCAATTTCAGATACGAAAATTTGTTCCCCTGGCCGCTGCGGTCGGGCTTTTGCTGCTGGTTTTCAGCCCATTCTTATTGAATATGCTTCGCGAACGCTTCAGCACCATCAATCTGGAAGAGATTTCGTCTGACGAGACTACCGCCGGGCGCATTATCCAAATGGCGTTTGCCGTGCAAAATGTCCAGGAGCATCCTCTTTTTGGAACCGGAACAGCCAGTTTTCAATTGCTTTTCAACTGGGAAGGATATTTGGGCGAGGATGCCGCCGGGTGGGTTTCGAACACACCCCTCCGAATTCTCAACGATACCGGCATTGTCGGCCTCTCCGCCTTTTTGTTGTACATCGGATCGCTTTTACTCACTGCGCGCAAGGCCATTCGCCTCTCGTCTCCGCAAACTCGATCCGTTCTTATCTCGCTTCTAGCCGGTCTACTGCTTTACGCGATCACATTCCAGTCATCCGAAGCGAGTCTCCTCGCTTTCACCTGGGTGCATCTGGGACTGGTGGCCGCCGGGGCAACGGTCATGAAAACGACAGCCTCCGTCCCCTTGAGTCAATGACCCCAATCTCCAGCACTCCCTACGATCTGGCGGTTGCCTACCGCGTATATCCTCAGGTTTCGAAACCGGCGCGGTCGCTGCCGTTTGGCGATGACAAAGCCCTGCTGGTTGAAACCTGCCTGAAATCCTTTAAAGCGTGCCTGGGCGACTTGCGGGTGAAGGTATGGGCGATCTTCGACGGCTGCCCGCCTGAATACGAGAAGATGTTTCGGAAGTACTTCGATCCCGCCGACTTAGTGATTCTCAACCTCAACCGCGCGGGAAACGGTGCCACCTTCGAAAAACAAATCGATATCCTGCTGCAACAGAAAGATGCGCCAGTCGTCTACTTTGCCGAAGACGACTATTTCTACCTTCCCGGGGCATTCCCGTCGATGTTCAACTTTTTGACAACCGACATCGATGTTGATTTTGTCTCCCCTTTCGATCACCTGGATTGTTATAGCCTTACTCTGCACCGTGGTCCGAAATGGCTGAGAGTGTATGATTCGCATCACTGGCGGACGGCCTTCTCCACGTGTCTCACCTTTCTGACTCGGAAGGAAACCCTGCAAAAGAAGCAAAACGTATTTCGCACCTATGCTCATGGAAACTTTGATTCGTCGTTGTGGCTGAGCCTTACCAAGCAAAGGGTATTCAACCCCGTAGCTATGGTCCGCTACTTTGCCCAAAGGCAGTTTTATTGGAAAATTCTGGTAAAGGCGTGGCTGTACAACTGGCGGCAGATCCTGTTCGGAAAGAAAATGCACTTGTGGGTACCGGTTCCTGGCATCGCCACTCATCTCGACAGCAATTCCCTGTCGCCGAGCGTGGATTGGATCTCCCGGATCCAAAAAGAGATCGACACAACTGTTGAACAGCCACTCGCTCCTCAGACCGGGCGGGTGTAGGGCGAACCTAGCTTCCTCATGAAAACTGTAGTTATCGTCCTTAACTGGAACAGCCACGAGATGACTGAGGAATGTGTTCGCAGCCTCCTTCAAATGGAAGGCGAATCGTTTGAGATCCTGATCGTGGACAATGGTTCTAAAGACGGATCTCCGGAGTATCTCAGAGTCACGTTTCCCAATATTGAGGTCATCACCAACGATCGAAACCTGGGATTTACCGGGGGATGCAACGTTGGCATAAGACGTGCCCTGGATAAAGCTGCGGACCATGTCCTGCTCGTCAACAATGACACGGTTGTGAACCGTAATTTCCTGGCCGAACTGCTGGCGGAGGAGCTTGCCCATCCGAAGGCGGGAATGGTCTCACCGAAAATCTACTATTTCTCACCTCCGGACCGGATCTGGTGGGCGGGTGGAACCTTGAATTTGTGGCAGGGAATTCCCCGCCATTTGGGCTCGAAAGAAAAAGAATTGGGCCAATATGAAGTTGGCCGCGCAATTGACTGGGCGACAGGCTGCGGAGTGTTGATAAGCTCGGCAGCTCTTGAGGAGACAGGACTATTTGACGAGAGGATGTTTGCAAATGGCGAGGATGTCGATCTCTCCCTGCGGATGCGGAACCTCGGTTGGCAGATCCGTTACGCACCCAGGGCAAAAATGTGGCACAAAGAAGGTTTCGCGACCCGCAAGAATGTGGGTGAGCACGTGCGCAAGTTTACCGCCGCCAGGAATATTCTTTGGGTCATGCATAAGCATGCTCGCATACTGCAATGGTTCACCTTCTGGCCCTACTTCCTCGTGAGATATGTTGCCGTGGTTGCAGTGAAGTCGCTATTGCGCGGTGATTGGAAATCCGCATGGGCGACGTTGGCGGGAATATTTGCGTTCTTCAGGATGCGCCTTTCCCCTGGATCTTCACCGCTCCCGGCTGCGTTGCGGAGCGAGGGAAAACCCTTAGCCGGCCGCCCGGTGGTTCCCCCTGAGGTAAGCCGTCCCGAAGCCCGCGTTTGAAGTGGTATCTCTTTTCGCCAGTCATTCCCAGGCTTCCTTGAAAATCGGAATTGACGTTCACAGTATCGGAAGTGGTAAGGGAGGCAACGAAACCTACTATCGCGAATTAGTCAGCGGTCTCAGGGGACTGGACGGAAACCACGAATTCTATCTCTATCACATCGGTTCTGCCCCAACCCAGGTAATGGAACTCGACAGCCGGTTCGCCTTCCGCCGTCTGAGGCCTGCCAGTCCGGCTCTAAGGATTCCGTTAACTTTACCTTGGCGAATGCGACGGGAGAAGCTCGATATTTTTCATGCACAATATATAGTTCCTCCCTTTTCGATCGGTAAAACCGTCGTATCAATTTTTGATCTCGCGCACGAGCGCTATCCGAACTTCTTTCATCCTTGGGAGGCCAAGAGGTCACAGGTCCTCGTCCGCTGGTCGGCCAACCGGGCGGACCACATCGTTACGGTTTCCCACTTCTCGGCGCGGGACCTGGTGGAAATCTACGGGGTGAAGCCGGAGAAAATTACTGTTACCCACCTGGCGGCTGCTGAGAACTTTCGTCCGATGGATCGATGCAGCTGTAAGCAATTTCTCGCGGAGAAGTATGGCCTGACTGATTCGTTTATTCTCTATACAGGTAGATTGCAGGCTCGTAAGAATCTGGTTCGTCTGGTCGAGGCATTTGGTCAACTCAAAAAACGAGGGGTCAGCGAAAAGTTGTTGTTGGTGGGCAAACCGGACTGGCAGGCAACACAGATTGTGCAGGCAGTCGAAAGGCTTGGCTTGAAGTCAGAAGTTAAGTTCCTCGGGTATGTGCCCCAAAATGATCTGGCGACGTTTTTCAACGGCGCAAGCTTGTTCGTTTACCCGTCCATTTTTGAGGGTTTTGGTCTTCCAGTGGTCGAGAGCATGGCGTGTGGCACTCCAACAATTACTTCCTTCGGATCCTCGCTCGAGGAGATCGCGGGCGATGCCGCCATCCTGGTCGATCCCTTGAGTATTTCCTCTATTGTGGATGCGATGGCGAAAGTCTTGGCGAGCACTTCCGTCCGGGAGCAATTGGCCCGAAAAGGCCTCGCCCGTAGCGCGCAGTTCAGCTACCGTACGGCGGCCGAACAAACCTTGAGAGTGTATGAGAATGTTCAGACTTGAAGCCAAGCTTGTTATTTCTACAAGCTTTTCTGTACCATCGCCTAAACTTTTGGCTGTGAGGGGGATTTCCGGTGACTAACCGGTACTGCGGGGAAGGAATCTAATTTGCGGATTGCGATTTTTGGAGCACGGGGGATACCCCACACTTACAGCGGAACCGAAACGTTTTTTGGGGAGTTGGCACCACGGCTGGTCGCACGCGGTCATGAGGTTATCGTGTACTGCCGCAGCAGTCTTTTTCCGCAGAAGCTACCAACCTATCGTGGAGTGCGACTCATCTATCTGCCCAGCATAGAGACTAAGAACCTCAGTACTCCCAGCCACACCTTGGCTTGCATGATCGATGTTCTGTTCCGCGGTGTTGACGTCATGCTCTTAAGCAATGTAGCCAACGCGTTTCACTGTATAATTCCGCGCTTTTTCGGTAAAAAGGTTGCCCTCAACGTCGACGGCGTGGAATGGAAACGTTCTAAATGGAGTTCATTGGGACGCCGTTATTTTTATGTCAATGCCCGGTGGGCTGGCGCGATCTGCCCGGACGGGATCATCACTGATGCGGTCGCCATGCAACAGATTTATTTGCAGGAGTTTGGCACGCGTTCTGCATGTATCGCCTATGGCGCCAATATTGAAAAATCTATCGATCCCTCGGTCGTGGCAAAGTACGGGCTGGAGCCGTTCAATTATCACTTGATCGCTAGCCGACTGGTCCCGGAAAACAACGCAGATCTTATCGTTAAGGGGTTCGAAGGCGTTCGCAGCGACAAGATCCTCGCCATTGCGGGCGATGCCAACTACCGCAGCTCCTTCGTCGATGCGCTTAAGCAGACCAAGGACCCCCGGGTCCGTTTCCTGGGGCATATCAGCAACAGCGACGATGTCAAGGAATTACATTGCAACGCCTTTGCTTATCTCCACGGACACAGTGTGGGCGGAACAAATCCCGCGCTGCTTAAGGCACTGGGTTACGGAAACTGTATCCTTGCACTGGATACGCCTTTTAACCGCGAGGTTGTCGAGGACTATGGCGTCCTCTTTAAAGACGCGGCTGACCTGTCACAGAAGCTCCAATATCTTGAGGATCATCCTGCCGAAGCGGAAAAGCTGCGGGTAATCGCGCCTCAAAGGATCGTCGAGAAGTATTCCTGGGACCACATTACCGATCAATACGAGGACTATTTTTTCCGTCTGGTGCGTGGGGAAAAACCGGCCCTGGATTGTGAACTCGGCATGTATGTCCCCAAACTGAAAGCGACATTGGTCGCTTGAACCGAAGCAAAGCGAATCAATATTGGGATCGTCGATGTTTTTGTTGGACCCGGGCCCGAAGACAAATTCGAGTTTGAAGTGGATTAGAGGAAGGGATTGTGATGAGAATACTTGTTGCCGGCGGTGCCGGATACCTCGGAACCAGCTTGATTCCAAAGCTTCTTGAGCGCGGCTACGAAGTCGATGTCGTGGATTTGTTCTGGTTCGGAAATAATCTGCCCCCCAGTGCCGGTATTCTCAACAAGGACATCTTTGATTTAAGTGTTGCCGACCTGGCCGGATACGATCAGGTAGTGTTTCTCGCCGGTCTCTCCAACGATCCGATGGCGGAGTATTCGCCGAGTAAGAACTTCATCTTCAATGCGGCTGCTCCGGCATTCCTGGCCTATATAGCAAAGAAAGCCGGCGTAAAGCGCTATGTGTATGCCAGTTCCTGTTCAGTGTACGGGTACACGGAAAATGAGCTTTATGATGAGACCCGGGCCGTGTCGTCCAGTTATCCTTACGGAATTTCGAAACTGCAGGGCGAACAGGCGGTCATGAACCTGGCGGACGATTCCTTTTCGGTCATTTCGTTGCGCAAGGGGACCGCCTCGGGTTATAGCCCGCGAATGAGACTTGACCTCATTATTAATACTATGTTCAAGTGTGCGATCCGGGACGGGGAGATCGTGGTCAACAATCCCTCGATCTGGCGTCCCATCATCAGTATTGAAGACGCAGCGTCAGCCTATGTTCGCGCTATCGAGGCTAACGACCGGGTGTCTGGAATCTTCAATGTTGCCTCTGGCAACTACACCGTTGGCGAGGTGGCGGATCAAGTGAAGGCCCGTATCGAAGAGCGCATGGGAAGAAGAATCCGGCTGAACATCAAGCACATTCAGGACGTTCGAAACTACAAGGTCAGCTTCGAAAAGGCGAAGAACGTCTTGAGCTTTCATCCTCGGAACGATGTCAGCACCATCGTGGGCCACTTGATCGAGAACATGGACAAGTTCTCCGACTGGGACAATCCGCTTTACTACAACATCTCCACGTTTAAGCTTTTGGAAACTGCTACGGTTCAACCTGAACTGGCCACGGCAATGGCGAATGCTGGCCGCTGATTTGCAGGTCTCTCTAATCTGCACAAAAAGGTAATTCCAACGAGGAGACCCCTGGGTCCAATCAACTGGTGTGTCGGTTAGCAGGATAGGAGACCAGACTCCACTACTCCATGGAAATCAAGATCGAATCCCGTCATCTGCAAGAGATTGTCGTCGTAGTTCCTGATATCTATCAAGATAATCGGGGTTTTTTCACTGAGGTCTTTCGCGCCGATCAATTTAACGCTCTGGGTTTGCCGACGGAGTTCGTGCAGGACAATCATTCGCGTTCCGCGAAGGGCGTGGTGCGCGGCCTTCACTTTCAGTGGGAACCCCGGATGGGAAAGCTCATGCGGGTGACAGTCGGTGAAGCATTCCTAGTTGCCGTAGACATCCGAAAAGGATCCCCGACCCTGGGAAAGTGGGTGGGAATCCACGCTTCTCAGGAAAACCGACGGCAGGTTTGGGCTCCGGCCGGATTCGCTCGTGGGTTTTGCGCCCTCAGCGACGGGACGGAAATTCAATACAAGTGTACCGGCCTCTATAACAGCGAGTGCGAATCGGCGATTCGATGGAATGATCCGGCGATCGGGATCAAGTGGCCGCTCTCCGATATCAGCGTTTCTGAGAAGGATCGCACGGCCCAGTCATTAGACGAATGGTTGGCTTCACCGCGGTCCGCCAATTTTGTCTACTGAGCGAAAGGGATTGTTCCCCAGAGACGTCCGCTTATGAAAGTTGCGATCATCGGAGCCAACGGACAGCTTGGTCACGACCTGGCGGATTCATTTCGTCAGAATGGAGACCAGGTCGTTTCGTTGAATCACGCCGATATTGAGATCGGAAGCCTCGAGTCGGTCCGAAGTTGTCTTAATGACCTGGCGCCCCAGATTGTTGTCAACACCGCAGCCATGCATCACGTGGAAAGCTGCGAGTCGCAGCCAGAATCAGCCTACGCCGTAAATGCACTAGGTGCCAGAAACCTGGCTGCAATAACAAAATCAATAAACGCGACTCTTCTTCACCTGAGTACTGACTACGTTTTTGACGGCGCCAAGAACCAGCCGTACGTGGAAACAGATCTCCCTCTGCCCCTCAATGTCTACGGAAACAGCAAACTCGCCGGCGAGTACTTCGTACAGGCGGACAATCCCAAACACTTTATCGTGCGTACTTCTGCTCTTTACGGCCAGCACCCGTGCCGGGCGAAGGGTGGACTCAACTTCGTCGAGTTAATGCTGAAGCTGGCACGCGAACGGGGCAAAGTCCGTGTTGTAGACAGTGAGATGGTGAGTCCTACTTCGACCGCTGAACTGGCTCGGCAGATAGTCACCCTTAGCCGGAGCGAGGCCTACGGACTGTATCATGCGACGGGCGAAGGAGCTTGCTCCTGGTACGAGTTCGCGGCTGAGATCTTCCGCGAGACCCGCACAAAGGTCGATCTCCAGATCGCGGCACCCGGCGAATTCGCAATTAAGGTCCCCAGGCCCAAGTATTCTGTTCTGGAAAATTATCGGCTAAAGCAGCTTGGGATCAACCAGTTCCGGCCCTGGCAGGAAGCCCTGCGGGAATATCTGACCCGGGCATGCTTTGAGCAGGTTCCTTGTTAAGCTCGGTGCCTATGAGTCCAGGGAGCGTCGGATGAAGCTTTGTTTTCAACTGATCGTTGGGCTTTCTACGACCCTGGCCGCGTCGATGGCGGCCTATTCGCAGTGCGCGGATACGACTCAGTGCTTGACGGGCGTTCCTCACCTGATGAAGTTCACGGGGACCCTTCATGATTCGTCCGGGCAGCCACGCACCGGCGTAGCTGGAGTTGCCTTCTTCATTTATGCGGACTCTACCGGCGGAGCCCCACTTTGGCAGGAGGTCCAGAACGTTCAACTGGATCCGCAGGGGCGCTATGCTGTGCTCCTTGGCACAGCCACTAACGGGGGCGTACCGGTCAGCCTGTTTTCCAACGGAGAATCTCGCTGGCTCGGAGTGCAGGCATTGTTTCCGGGAGACCAAGAACAACCTCGTGTGCTGCTGGTAAGCGTCCCTTACGCGATGAAAGCCGGAGACGCTCAGACCCTGGGCGGACTACCTGCTTCCGCCTTTCTGCAAGTTACGCCACCCGTATCCGCATCGGCGGGGCCGGGAACAGGCGGGCGAACTTCTGGCAAGGTATCGGCTCCCGTCTCGGCAGCGACCCCGCGGGCCGCAGCCGACGCAACCTTGCCGGTTGCCACCGCCGGTGGGACGCTAGACGCCATCGCCAGGTTCGATAGTGCCACCTCAATCATTGACTCGCAAATCCTGGAGTCTGGCAGCGTCGTAAGCGTGAAAAACCTTGCCAACACTCTCTTCGCTGACAGGTTTCCGGGAGGGGTTGCCGAGGCCATTGCCGCCTGCCCTGCCCCCGGTTGCATCATCAACGCGGTGTCCCCAAATGTGAACCGCGAGCTTGGTAACATTGATCCCGGAAATAAGGCGATCACCCTCTATCTTGGACCCTACACCTACAATGTCAAACAGGTGATGTTGCGCCGGGAATTTAAGATTCTGGGAATGGGATCCGGAGTTACATTTCTGCAGTCGGTCAACGGAAATAACCCGGTGATCGTTGTACCTCAGGCGGATTTTTCTCCCGCAGTCAATGTGCTGTTATCAGGGTTCCGGTTAGTGGGCTCTGCCGGTAATACCTCACAGGAAGCGATCTTTTGGGATGCCAGCGGCTTTTTTGCGGCGGGGGTATGGTACTCCGAATTAAATGACATTTTCATCGATGGCTTCCTCGGAAATTCGATCCATCTTGTCGGCTCCGATGCCGGTTACACCGGCATGAATCAATGGGTCACGTTCAATCGGGTCATAGTTTTCCGGCCGGCGGGGAGTGCAAATGGTCTGCGAATCGAAGGTGCTACTTATGAGTTAAGCTTCAACGATTGTCAGTTTGACGGAAAGGGCCCTACCGACGGTACCAATATTTTCATTGGCGCAAGGCCCACGAATCCCTATGCCATACCCATCAACATCAGCTTCACCGCGCTAACCTCGCAGACCGCCGCCACCGCCGTACACATTGATGGCGGCTGGGCAATACATTTTATCGGTCCCCATCATGAGTACGTGCCCGGTGTCTACTTGATCACGGGAGATCTCCACGCCAGCATCGCCGGAATTACAATCTCCGACGCCGGATTTCAAGCCAGCGGCACCAACAACGGGACGGGTTACCTGCTTAGCGTGAATGCCCCCGCAGCCGGAATCCGCTTTACCCACAACAACATCATGGGCCCCGCGGACACGGTGGTGCGGTCGATTGCGGGAACCGATGTGATTTACCAGGATAATCTTTTCTTTGGCTCGACCACTTTGCCCAGCACGATTGGCCTTACGGCACAGATTATTCCTGCGCCAACGATAAACATCAAAAACGCCCACGCAGTGGGGCTTGCGAGCTCGACCACCGCGATCACCACCATCCAGTCGGCCCTCGGCCCGGGAGAATCTGTCACCTTTTTCGCATTGGGAGGCCCTGTGGTCTTTGGATCGGGAGGAAATCTGAATCTGATGGGAGCAGGCACCATTACCATCACCGGGTCCATCACCTTCATGGTGAGTGATCTGGGGGGAACATCCTCCTGGATTCCTGTTTCCCAATGGAACCCCTCTTCCGCCCGAGTTCCTGCCGGGTTTTCTCTTACTAGCGATACGCTTTCCGCATCAATCACACCATCTGAAATCGCCACTTTTAATGTAACCGTGAAATCTCAGGGTAACTTTTCAGGAACGGTTTATTTCAGCTGTTCGGGGCCCCCGCCGGGCAGCGTCTGCATAGTATCGCCCAATCCGCTGGCAGTGGCCGGTGCTAACCCATTCGACGCCCGGATCGATGTAGTTCATCCTCGGAGCTCTTTGACGAGCAATACGTCGAGGAATCACGGGAATTCCCGCAAGTCCTCACTTCTTGCCGTGCTCACATTAGGTTGGATGGGGATGGTAATGGTTCCGATTGGCTGGACACGCGCTAAGCGAAGATTCAAAGGCCTACACGTGGTATTGCTTGTAGCGCTCACCATCTTTTCCATGGGATGCGGATCAAGCGGCCAAGGACCGGGATCTGGTGAATTCCCGCGTGGGTATTACGCTCTCCAAGTCACAGCCAGTGCAGGTTCTTTCTCGCGATCGATTCAGTTGGCCCTCCGTGTTAACTGAAGATTAGGCCGCCCTCTCGGGCAAGCCAGCCTGGGCCGTCGATTCGGAACATACCTCTTCAACCCTCCACCGGCCTCTCCCTCCTCTAGCCGTAGGCCTTTTCCTGTTTAGAAAGTTCTATGGCGTTTTCCGTCCGTTATCCATCGCGTCGCGAATTCCACGGACTACACTGAGCAGCTTTTCTTTGCGGTTGGTCTCGACCAGAGCCACCTTCAGCATCTCTCGTGCCCATCCCAAAAAGTCAGCCAATACCCAGGAGGGCTCCGATGTCAGATATTTACGATAGACCACAAGCCGGTTACGAGCATTGTGGTAGCGCCGGGAGGAACTGTGGTTTGAGGTGAGAAACGGTTTGCCCAAAAAACGGTGCAGGGAAGGAGAGCCCAGCTGATGGGCCAGGATTGCGCTGGTTGCCTGGATTATTCTGCGGCCGTATCTCCTCATCCGCAGGCAGAAATCGTGGTCGACGTAATCCATGAACAACGACTCATCAAAATCAGCGTGGGTGAAAGCCGACGTCTTCAGAAGACTACCTGAGGTCATCACGGTCTTAAGTTCACGAAACGCCGGGCCTCCTTGGGTTGATATCGACTGGCCGCATTGCTCGTAAACCGGATTGCTGTAGGTAGCTCCGACAACCGCGACCTGCTCACGAAATGGGCATGCCTCATAAGCGTCGAGAAGATGCGCTACAAAGCCGCACGGGACGAGACTGTCCTGATCAAAAGTGGCAATCCATTCATATTTTCCGGTGGAACGGGCGCGCTCTATACCCAAATTGAGTCCCCCGGCAATACCAAAATTCTGGCGGTTCCAGATTACCTCCACACCAAAATCCGCCACCGCTTTCAGAACGATGTCATGACCCGCAGAGCCTGACTGGTTGTCTACAATGATCAGCCTGCCGACCTGAGGAATTAAGGCTCGGACATTGTCGACGAAGCTTGCTCCCGGATTGTAGGTCACCATTACAGCGCAGACGCCGGGGTGGTCCACCGATCGAGAGGGTTGCATCAACTGAGATTCTATCCGGTCAACACCCACTACATTACTTCCGGATCTCCGCAAGCATGTAGGGATTCAACGGGGACTTACGCAGCCCCTGGGGCAGCGAGTTTACGAACCACTTAACAATTGGCCCAAAGGGTTTCAACCACCCTCGCTCAAATTTTCCAAAGCCAAAATATCCCCGCAACGGGAGAGCTCTGAAGCTTAGGCCCGAGCCGAAGAGTCGGCGCGTTTCGTTGTATGACAGCAAGTGGTGCTTGCCCCAAATCTTGTGAAAGGTCAAGCCGGTCTTGTTAGAAATGTAACTGCGAATGGGAGCCTTCGGACTCAGCGCGTCGGTCGGGCCGTGCTGGACATCAATCGGAAAGGTCTTGTTAGGACATGCAATGATAATCCTGCCCCCCTTCTTGGTTACGCGCAGAATCTCTTGCGCATAAGCGGCCCTCTTTTGCTGGTAATCGGGCCGCAGAGTGCAGTGACCGATGGCCGTACCGATGTGTTCGGCAACGCCCAGGGAATACACAACATCGAAGAAATTATCCGGGAAGGGAAGCAAACACGCGTCCGCGCATAGGAATCGCGTCGCATCAAGGCCAGCCTCGGCCCAGGCCCGCGAGTAGCACGGGAGATCGACTCCGTAGGCCTCGGAGCCATTTAGATTCAATTGCCGGATACCCTGCCCCATGCCACAGCCCACATCGAGGACCGTGTTGGCAGGTCCTTCCGCCATCAGGGGTAAGAGGTATTCGCGAAATACCCGAAGCCCGGTGTGCTCCTGCTCCACCACATAATCTTCCGGCGCGGCGACATGGTTCCAGGACTCCCTGAGCATTTCCAGGTAGCCATATTGGTTTCGGCCATAAGTTTGAGTACAGCGATTACAGCTCAGCGATCCCGGCAGCGCAGCGCCACAGGAGACACAAACGAGAGGTATGGAAAAGGAAACGTCCGTTGACTGCGAATTCACATCCATCCTTAGCCGGAACCTCCGTCTTGAACCCGGCAAGCGTCATTTTACATCCCATTGCTTCGCCCATGCCGTGGCGGGCTCGCCGAACGTTGCTCGGTGCAATCGCATGTCTTGGATGAAAGGAGCTTCCCGTCAAGATCCAGGGGGCGTCGATTTAGTGGTTTCCGAGGCGACGGGTGCGACGGAGCGCCAATGCCGCGCCATGCGGTTGCCGATTGCCCGGGAATCGTAACGTAGAGCCTTACCCGCGAGGGCCATAAAGCCAAGTCGTTCGGTCAGAGTTTTGCCACGATGCGCCATAATTCCCATTCCATGGAGCCGTCGAACGCGGCAAAAATCATAATCGCCATCGTGTTTCTTCATGAAATCTTCGATGGCGGTCAAAACGCCATTGCGCGGACCACCCTCATGGGTTGCGCAATAGGCGTTGGCGTTCGGACCCTCGGCGCTCCCCAACTCACTCTGGCCCTTAACAATCGCTTTCCACTCATAGGGGTGACGATAGGCTGCGGGAATCAGCTCGGGCTGGTAGTACATATCCCGGCGGCCATAGGGCCACGACACGTCGTGAAAAAAAATCATGCCGCCTGCGCGCAAAAGCCCTCTTTCCCTGATCCAACGCAGCTCGTTGAAGACGGTGTACCAGTTGTGATCCCCGTCTATTAGAATGCAGTCAAAAGGGCCGTTTACAATCGGCATCGCCTCCAGGCTGATCGTCTTGTAAACCAAAACTTGAGGGTTATTCGAGTACCTCTGTTTCAAGTCGCTGTCTAACCCGGGATCGATGATGGTAAGTGATGCCCCCTGCAGTTGCAGGATCACATCTGCGCTGTCGCCTTTCCGCGAACCGATCTCACAAAAAGACCGCCAGCGCCTTTTTCGAGCCAACGGAATGGTGAACTGGCGCACCAATTCAGGGAAAGCGTCCATCCCACCTCCTGGGAGTTTTGCCAAAACGTTCGCGGTTGCCTAGCGTGATTCTAGTACATCCAGACGAGCGAGGGCTTCGATCCTTACGCGAAGGAATCGGTCCTAACTGGGGTAGGGCTGCCGCCAAAGAGCAAAGTCGAACACGGAGAGGAAAACGTCCGCGCGAAATGCTGCTAGTACAATAACCCTGCTTGATATGTCGACCGAGTCAACCTTACCGCAATCCAACCAGCTAGGAACAAAGATCATTCGCAACACGGCCTCGGGTGTACTGCGGCTGGTTGTGCTGGTGCCCATCCCTTTCCTGTTGACTCCGTTTTTGCTCCATCATGTTGGGACCGCGGGCTTTGGTGTGTGGGCGGTTTTGTTGTCATTTAACGGATTGACCGCGCTCGCCGACTTTGGGGTAATGGGAACTCTAACCAAGCACGTATCGCAGCACTATACCCATCGGGATTATTTGAATCTCAACCGGGTGATGAATGCCGGCCTGGCGATGTTTTCGATTATCGCCGCAGTTTGCGTCCTCGCGGTCAATTTGGCAAGCGGACTGCTATTTTCGATCTTCTTTCAGAAATCTCTGCTTCCGGCTCTCCAGATACAACATGCAATTCAGTTCATGAGCGTAGCGCTGGCCCTAAATCTGCTCTCCTTTCCTTTTTCCTCGCTCATTTCAGGCCTGCAGCGGCTTGACCTCACCAACCTGCTTTGGGGTCTAAATACGGTCATCACCGCATCTGCGGCTGTGGTATTCATACGTCTGGGCAAAGGGATTCCCGGACTCGTAGACGCTATTGTTGTGACTTCCACAATCCTGTTTCTGCTTAACGTGTTGGTGGCATGGCGGTTGCTTCCCCAACTTCGAATTCATCCCCACCATGTGAGGAAGTCGGACATCAAAAAGTTGTCGGTATTCAGTTCCAAAGTCTACGTCGTTCAACTGGCGACCACGGTTTACTTCCATACTGAGAAATTGTTGCTCGCTTACTTTGTCGGACCCACGCCGGTGGGCTGGTACGAAATTGCCAATGACATGGCCTTGAAACTTCGCAACGCACCGGCGATGATCATGACGCCGCTCATTCCGGCCGCCTCCGAGCTGGAGGCCCGGGGTGACGATGCCAGAACGTCGGAACTCTACTATCGTTCACACAAATACCTCGCCGTGGTTGGAGTTGCAATTGTTACCGTCACCGGGGTGCTGGCCCACCGATTCGTTGAACTATGGATTGGTCCGGGGTTTACAGCAACAGCTCGCGGCCTGATTGTTTTGACCGGAGTACATATTGCGAACCTCGCGGCGACCCCCGCCCTGTTTATTTTGATCGGGCGGGGAAAGCTTGGGCCTGCGGTTCGCTTCGCTTTGGTGGGCATGTTCGGCACCCTAATCCTGAGCGGCCTGTTGATCTCGATGTGGGGCTTTACGGGCGCCCTGTACGGCACCAGCGTCTCCGTGCTAGGGGCTGCCGGCTATCTGGTCGCTATGTTTCATCAGGAAACCGGATTTTCCATTCCGCGGCTGGTAAAGATTTATATTCGGCCCATTCTCTGGGGAATCGTCCTGGCTGCATTGGTGGCCTTTTTAGTTCCTATTCAGCAGCTTGTCTGGACTGGAATGATCATTACCGCGCTTGTTCTATCAGTTGTTTATTTCGCAGGACTTTTGGTGTTGAGGTATTTTGACGGGTTTGATCTGAGCATTTTGGAGCGCTTTTTCCCGGTGCTGGAAATGTTTCGCGGGAGCTGGCTTTTTCGCCAATACGAGACGCAGGACTAAAACCGGCGGCGGCCTGTTGTCTTTCTCCTTTGTGTTAGCCTTGTCTCACGATTTTCCTTCAACCGATCTAAAGCGCAGCAGAGGATTTCGTACAATTATGAATTCGCCGATTCGGAAGATGGCTTCTTCTGTCCTGTTCGGGACGCGGTGGGGACGGAAGCTTGTGAACAATGCTTTTCATTCTGAGTACTACAGGTCAAAAAACTGGTCCGAAAATCGATTTCTCGGGTTCCCAATCTATCAATGCCCGTTCGATCTTCAGATCTACCATGAGCTTATTTTTGATCTAAAGCCCGCTTTTATTGTTCAAACCGGCGTTGCACAGGGCGGGTCCATCCTATTCTTTGCCACAATGCTCGACTTGATCGCAGCTGCTCCGGATGCGGTGGTGATTGGCATCGACATAAAGTTGACCGAGAGTGCAAGAAAGTTGACGCATCCTAGGATTCACCTTATTGAGGGCAGTTCGGTCGATTCGCTTGTCATAGATCAGATAAAACGAAAAGTAGGGGGCCGGAAGGGCCTAGTCATTCTGGATTCCGACCACAGCAAGGACCATGTGCTGAAAGAATTGAATTTGTACAAAGAATTTGTGGCCCCGGGATCGTATTTGGTAGCAGAAGACACCAACATCAACGGACATCCGGTTGAGCACGCGTTTGGCCCTGGGCCAATGGAGGCTGTCCTTGAGTTTCTTTGGTCTGACCCCCGTTTCCACAGCGATGATCGATTATGGGAGAGGAATGGGTTTTCATTTCACCAGCACGGCTGGCTGAAGAAAGTCTTTGCGTAGTTCAAACTCCCGAGACAGCCGAGCGTACGGCCGCCGACTTGCCCGCAAGACAGGGTCGATAAATTCCTTGTCAAGATCGCCTCCAGCTTGCATAATCCGTGTTCTCACGGTTTTCAAACCACGTCAGGATGAGGACTTTCTTGCGTCTGAGACTACTTGCATTGTTGTGGTGTTTGCTCGCCCTTGCATTTCAACTCACTTCCTGCTCGTTGTCAGAAGCGCCATCTTCAAGTCCAACAGGTCCAGGAACACCCGCGGGAGACGTACTGACTTACCACAACGACAATGCCCGCACCGGCCAGTATCTTAGCGAAGCGACATTGACGCCGAAGAATGTTCAAACCCCGGGCTTCGGCAAGCTTGCATTTTTTTCGGTGGATGGGAAAGTTGATGGACAGCCGCTATATCTGTCCAATGTAAAGGTTCCCGACAAAGGCGTGCATCCCGTGCTTTACATCGTCACGGAACACGGAAGTGTCTTTGCATTCGATGCAGGCAGCGGTCAGTTTTTGTGGAAATCCTCGTTGATCGGACCGGAAGAAACCACCAGCGATACCCGGGGTTGCGACGAAGCGGTCGGGCCAGAGATCGGAATTACAGCAACGCCGGTGATCGACCGCAGCAAGGGACCAAACGGCGCCATATACGTTGTTGCAATGTCGAAAAGCAAGTCGGGTGGTTATTTTCAGAAGTTGCACGCGCTGGACGTTGCCACCGGGGCCGAACTTTTTGGTGGGCCGACAATCATAACCGCATCTTATCCCGGCACCGGAGATAACAGTTCAGGGGGTTCCGTGATTTTCGATCCCGCACAGTACAAGGAGCGGGCGGGACTACTCTTATTGAATGGAGTGGTTTACACGACATGGGCGGCCCACTGTGACCAGCACCCATACACCGGCTGGATTATTGGGTATGACGCCAGCACTCTCAACCAGACCAGCGTATTGAACATTACGCCGAACGGGAGCGGCGGCGGCATATGGATGAGCGGAGGCGGTCCCGCCGCCGACAGCGAGGGTAACATTTATCTGCTGGCGGGCAATGGGAGCTTCGATACAACACTCGACGCCAATGGCATGCCCAGCCGTGGTGACTTCGGAAACGGCTTTCTCAAGTTATCAACCCAAGGGGGAAAGTTAGCGGTCGCTGACTATTTTGAGATGGCCGATCAGCAGCAGCAGAACGACGGTGACAAGGACCTCGGATCGGGCGGTACGGTGGTGTTGCCAGACCAGATCGACTCTTCCAACAAGATTTGGCATCTTGCAGTGGGCGCCGGAAAAGCCTCGCATCTTTACCTGGTGAACCGGGATTCGATGGGAAAATTCAATCCTTCGATGGACGCCAGTTACCAGCACGAAACCACATTGTTTGCCGGACGTGTGTACTCAACTCCGGCATTGTTTAACAGTACGGTCTATTACGGCGCCGACGGCGATCAGATAAAGGCGTTCAGACTCCAAAATGCGAGATTGTCTACCACGTCGGCCGGGGCAACCAGGCAGGTCTTTCCTTATCCTGGAACAACTCCGAGCATCTCGGCGAATGGCACTAAAGATGGAATCGTGTGGGCGGTCGAACAGGGATGGACAGCCACGCTTCACGCTTTTGACGCATCAGATCTCTCCAAAGAAATCTACAATACCAATCAGGCTCCTTTTGCTCAGGATCAGGTAGGTACCGGCAATAAGTTCATTACGCCTACCATCGCCAATGGGAGGGTCTACGTAGGAACTACGTTCGGGGTTGCTGTGTATGGTCTGCGCTAGCAACACATAAGTTCCCGTGCAGGGCACGGGGATCCACAGAATCCTCAATACTCTATGCCCGACAAGCAGTATGACCTTATTGTCATTGGCGGTGGCATCGTCGGTCTGTCCACGGCAATGGCGGCCAAGCGACGATTCCCCCGCCTGACTGTCCTGCTGGTCGAAAAGGAAGAAGCGATTGCGCGGCACCAGACCGGCCACAATAGCGGCGTCATCCACTCCGGTGTTTATTACAAGCCCGGCTCGGTGAAGGCCCAGACTTGCGTGGCGGGTGCGGCTGCCATGGTGGAGTTTTGCAGGCAGCACGGCATTCCTTACCAAACTTGCGGAAAAGTGATTGTCGCTACTGACGCTGCCGAAGCAGAACGGCTGCACGAATTGCTGGCCCGGGGCCGGGCGAATCAGGTCTCCGGAGTTCGCTTGATTGGGCGGGAGGAGTTACGCGATATCGAGCCGCACAGTGCCGGCGATGCCGCCTTGTACGTGCCGAGCGCCGGCATCACAGACTATGCCCGGGTGGCGGAGAAGTATGGCGAACTACTCACTGCGAGTGGGGGAGAAATACGCACGGGCTGCCGGGTAACTGGTCTTGTGCAGGGCGGGACAGATCCGACCACCGTCGAAACCACCAAGGGATGTTTTTCAGCCCGAGCTGTGGTGAATTGTGCGGGCTTGTATAGCGACCGAGTCACTCGCTTGTCAAGATCAAAGCCCGAGATGCAGATCGTGCCGTTTCGTGGGGAATATTACGACGTCATCCCCGAGAAAGAATCACTGGTGAAAGGACTGATCTATCCCGTACCCGATCCGAGATTCCCATTCCTCGGCGTCCATTTTACGAGGCGCGTTCATGGCGGGGTGGACGCTGGTCCGAATGCCGTCCTGGCTTTTAAGCGCGAGGGATACAGGAAGACCGACATCAGCCTGATCGACACCTCAGAAACTCTCACCTACCCGGGGTTCTGGAAAATGGCGGCCAGACACTGGAGGAGTGGGCTGGCAGAGTTCTATCGGTCGTTTTATAAGAGCGAATTCGTGAAGAGTTTACAGCGTTTGGTGCCGGCGATCAGCGATTCCGACCTGGTTCCGGGTAATTCCGGGGTTCGGGCGCAGGCGCTCGACCGAGATGGCGCGCTGGTGGATGACTTCCAGTTTGTATGTTCGAAAAACGTGGTCAATGTCTGCAATGTTCCATCTCCAGCCGCCACTGCATCCCTTGTGATCGGAGAGCGCATCACCGAGGTTGCCAAAGGCGCATTTGGCTATCGAGTTTGTTAATCGCAGACCCAACCCTTTCAGGCCCTATTTTCTGCGTTGCTTGACATTCCTACTGTCGCCACCCTAAGGGAATCGCTTTACTGGAAAGCCGAAAATCATCTCTTTGAGTACAGGAATTTTGGCATTGTCGGGGGTCACTCCTCCCATCTAATCGACGTGAATATTATGGGAACTTATCGTCATCCGTCTGCTACGGTACCGACAGGATTACCAACATCCGTCTATTTTTGCTCTCCTTCGCCGAAGTCGGGATCAAGTTGCCAGGGGCCTCAAGGAAGACTATGACGAACAATAACGGACGGAATCAAAGTTTGGCACAGGCAAGAAGCGATTCCAAAGGCCGCCCGGTCGGAAATGGCCTTTTGTTGAGCATCCCCGAACATGAGTTTGAAGAACTGCGTCCCCACCTGGAATTTGTGTCCTTCGGGCATCACCAGGTTCTGCACGATGTTGGCCAGGCCATCGATTATGGATTTTTCCCCAATAGCGGGCTTGCTTCGTTGCTTGTGGTCACTAGTGACGCCAAAAGTGTGGAGGTGAGTACGGTCGGCAAAGAAGGTTTCATTGGGATGCCGTTGGTCGCCGGAATTCGCGATAGTTCCCAACGAGCCGTTGTGCAGACCTCGGGCGACGCATCGCGTATGAGATACGAGGCCTTGCAGAGTGTCTTGCCGAATCTCCCGATCTTGCAGCAATCGATAAATCGATATCTGGCAATGCAAGCAATGCAAATAGCGCAGGTGGCGGCCTGCAACCGGCTCCATGAAATTGAGCAGCGTCTTGCCCGCTGGCTGTTAATGACCCACGACCGCTCTGGCGGTGAATCCTTTCCCATCACACACGATCTCCTTTCGCAAATGCTCGGCAGCGGTCGTCCAAGCGTTACTGTTGCTGCGGGCACGCTACAAAGGGCGGGTTTAATCGAGTACACGCGGGGAACCGTGAAGGTGCTGAATCGGCCTGGTCTCGAAGATGCGGCCTGCGAGTGTTACGAAGCCATCCGCCGTATCAACGTCCAATAGGCTTGGTTCCCGATCCAACCTGGAGGCGTTGGGTTTCCCCACCATGGGGTCCCACGATCTATTTGAGTGTGCCCAGACTCTTGCGTTCACCTCGTTGTGCAATCCTCGGCCCGGCTCCAACCCGGCTATGATACTAACGCAGGCCCCGGACATAGCCGGTGATCGTTTGGAGGGAGCACGACATGAGTTGGGCAAGCAAATTGGCAAAGCCTTACGCCATTCACGACGGCGCGAAGTTCCATTTAAAAGACTTCGATCCGGCAGACACCGGCAAGTTTCGCCGTGGCGAAGAAGCAGAAGGACTTTTGCAAAAGGGGATCTCCAGGTTGGAGGAATTGCAGGACAAGCTCTATGCACAAAATCGGTGGGGTCTGCTTCTCATCTTCCAGGCGATGGATGCGGCGGGAAAAGACAGCACCATCAAACACGTCATGTCCGGGGTCAATCCTCAAGGCTGCCAGGTGTACTCCTTTAAGGCACCCACTCCCGAGGAGTTGGACCACGACTACATGTGGCGTACGTCTAGTCGCCTCCCAGAGCGGGGCAGGATTGGCATCTTCAATCGCTCTTACTATGAAGAGGCTCTGGTAGTGCGGGTTCACCCTGAAATCCTTTCCAATCAGCGCGTCCCCTCCGCATTGATCACCAAAGATATTTGGAAACAACGCTTTCAAGACATGCATGCCTTTGAAAGGTACCTGTGGCGAAACGGCATCGTGGTGCGAAAGTTCTTTCTTCACGTTTCCAAGAAAGAGCAAAAAAAGCGTCTGCTGGACCGTATTGAGGAGCCGCAGAAGAACTGGAAGTTTTCACTGGCGGACGTGCATGAGCGCGACTTCTGGGACGACTATATGAAGGCCTTTCAGGAAGCCATACGGCACACGTCGACAAAATATGCACCATGGTACGTCGTGCCGGCGGATAACAAATGGTATACCCGCCTGGTGGTGGCTGCTGCCATCGTGGATACCCTGGAGAGCCTGAATCTGGCCTATCCAGACCTGGATCCAAAAATGCGAAAAGAACTCCAGGAAGCCAAAGTGCTATTGTCGAAGTAGAGCTCAATTTCTCTTTTAAGGTGATTACCTTTGAAGTCCGGGGTACGGGAGTCTGCAAGCGCCGCAATGCTAAAATAAAGCAGTTTTTGCTGAACGTCTGACTTGGGGCGGGTTTTCGGCATCCAACATCAGGAGAGCGTGGCTAGTCGCCTTTTATCTTCGCGTGCCGGTATCTTTGCGTGCCTTGCGCTCTTGCTGTTTGCCAGCACCTTACAAGTGGTTCACACCTGTAGTTCCCAGAGCGCCGGAACCCAGGTTACGGTTGAGGCGCAAGGCGCGCCGGTTGCCGTTTCTACCTGCTTGGCGTGCGTTTTGCAGGCTTCCCCGGCGATTCTGGTCATCGCAATCCTGCTGGTTGGTTTCGCGGTTCGCTCGTGGTATGTGGCGCTTCTGTTTCGCCCTCGCGCCTTCCTGAGTTCTTTTTGTCTTGATGTCCGCCCTCCGCCCGCGATCTAGTGCGCCGGTTGTTTTTGTCTTCACCTACGGCAATGTCACTGGAAGTCTTGGAGGAACGCAGGATGAAACGTTACATTTTATTGTTACTACTCACTTTTGGCGCCGCAGTGTTTGCCTGCGCGCAGCAACCTGCGGCCACGCCACCTGCCTCCGGCAGCGAGGACACGGCAGCCCTTCTGCAAAAGATTAGAGACTTAGAGGATCGCGTCATCATGCTCGAAGGCAAGGTACGGTCCTTGCAAAGTGCACCCCCGGCCGCGGCCACGGTGGCTTCCACCCCGCCGACAGCCGAGGCGCCCACGGCGACCCCACAGGTCCAGACTGCGCCAGCCACAGAAGCCGCTGGGGTAAGCACGGGTACGCAAGCAGCTGGCCTGGAGTCGGCGAGCTCAAATGTGACCCTCGGCGGCGCGGGCGGCTCGGCTTCAAAAGCCCTAAATCCTGATATCAGCGTGATTGGCGACTTTATTGGGGCGGCAGGGAAGAACGACGCCACACTGCTGGCTTCTCAGCAGCCATTTCCATCGTTGCAGATGCACGAATCCGAAGTCGGATTGCAGGCCATCATTGACCCCTATGCAAGGGGAGACTTTTTCGTTTCCTTCGGAGAAGAGGGAGTTGATCTGGAAGAGGGCTACATCACTTTTACCGCGCTTCCCAAAGGCTTTGTCGCCAAAGTGGGAAAGATGCGGTCCGCCTTCGGCAAGGTGAATGGCTTGCATAATCATGTCCTGCCATGGGTGGACCGTCCCCTGGTTACGACCAATCTGGTCGGCGGGGAAGATGGAATCGACGACGCTGGCGTCTCGATTCAGAGAATCATCCCTGCCCCCAAGGGGATATTCCTGGAAGCCACCGGACAGGTTTTTCGCGGTGATTCTGGCGACGAAAATAGCCCGCTATTTCATGCCACCGATCGAGGTGATCTCAGTGCCGTGGCCCACCTGCGCAGCTACAAAGACATCACTGAATCCACGAACCTGGATATCGGAGTTTCTTACGCGCGGGGCCACAATGATGTAGGCAGCGATTTCCTGACCCAACTCTACGGCGTCGACGCTACCCTGCGCTGGAAGCCGCTGCGCCGTTCTATTTACCATTCCTTCATCGGGCGCGGCGAATTTATCTGGAGCCAGCGGCAGCAGATTTCCGACGAGCAAAGGGCTTTTGGCTTCTATACTTCCGCTGACTACCAGCTTGGCAGGCGCTGGTTCGTGGGAGGACGTTTCGACTGGGCCGACCGGGCCCGCTTTGCGAACCTAACCGACAAGGGAACTTCGCTGACCGTGACCTATTGGCCCAGCGAGTTTAGTCAGGTACGGGGCCAGTATCGTTACACCAACTATGCCGAAGGCATAAATGCCAATGAGTTCTTAATGCAGTTGATCTTTTCCCTGGGGGCTCACGGTGCGCACCCATTCTAGAGCTAGGACGGAGAATTGAATGAAAAGTATTTCAATGGTGGGTCGATTCCAGATGGTCCTGGCGATGTTGATCGCCGGCCTCCTGTCGGGAACGGCCGAAGCCAAAAAAATTAATGTGGTTACCGCCACCACCGATATGGCTGCGCTCACCCAGGAAGTAGGTGGTGACAATGTAAATGTTGAGGCCATTGCCAAGGGCTACCAGGACCCACATTTTGTTGAAGCAAAGCCGAGCTTCCTGCTTAGGCTAAAAGGGGCAGACCTGTTGATCACGGTGGGACTGCAGTTGGAGATCGGCTGGCTGCCCCCGCTAATCGCGCAGAGCGGGAACAAAAACATTCAAGTGGGCGCGGCTGGGTATCTGGACGCATCTCAATTCGCCGAAATTCTGGACATCCCAACCGGCCAGGTCACCCGCGCCATGGGGGATGTGCATCCCCTGGGAAACCCGCACTATTGGCTGGATCCGGACAACGGCCGCCGCATTGCCAAGGGAATCGCTGCCAAACTGGGCCAGATGGATCCGCCGAATGCGGCCTACTTCCAGCAGCGATTTCAGGACTTTGATAAGCGTCTATCCACCGCCGAGCAAAAATGGGATGCGGAGATGAAGCCATTTCGTGGACGTAAGGTTGTCACGTACCACAACTCATTTCCTAACTTCGCCAAACACTTCAGCCTGAACGTGATCGGATACGTGGAGCCGCGTCCAGGCATACCTCCGACCCCAAGTCACACCATTGAGCTAATCGGATTGATGAAGCGGGAAAACTGCAAAGCCATACTTGTAGAGCCCTATTTCGATTTGAAAACTCCCAAGTCGATCGCCGCGCAGACCGGCGCCACGGTGGTGCAATACTTGCCCTCGGTTGGGGGCGAGAAGGAAGTGACCGATTACTTTAAGCTGTTTGATTACAACATTGCTTTACTGACGAAAGCGTTTCAGGCAGCGCAGTAGGTCGCTGGCAATCTGCCTTGGGCCGTAGGGTCAATCCATGCGGCCGGCGGCACTTAAAAGCGAGAGACCGAGGACTCCTTAAGGAGCTTTATGGAAATTCTGCCATTTCTAGTTTGGCCATTTATTGCCAGTCTCATCCTGACGGGTATTCATGCGTATCTGGGCGTTCACGTGGTCGAGCGCGGAGTTATCTTCGTGGACCTCGCTCTGGCGCAGATAGCAGCTTTGGGAGCTACCATTGCCATTCTTGCCGGCATGGATCCTCATGGGCAGGGAGCCTATTGGGTGAGCCTGGCTTTCACCTTTGTCGGCGCTGCGATCTTCTCCTTCGCACGTACCCGCCGGGGCCATATTCCCCAGGAAGCGTTTATTGGAATCGCCTATGCCGTGGCTTCGGCGGCCGCCATTCTTGCTATGAGCAAAGCCACCGGAGAGACTGAACATCTTAAGGACATGCTGGTGGGGAACATCCTGGCAGTTGACCGGCACGAAGTGCTCAAGACGGCCGTTCTCTACGGGTTGGTCGGCACCTTCCACTACGTTTTCCGCCGTCGTTTCCTCCTGATCTCCACCAGTCACGAGAAGGCTGAAGCCAGCGGACTGAATGTGCGTTTCTGGGATTTTCTCTTTTACGCTTCTTTCGGATTCGTAGTGACGTCCTCGGTGGCGATTGCCGGGGTTCTGCTGGTGTTCTGTTACCTGATCGTTCCCTCGGTTGGAGCCATGCTGTTTGCGGACAGGGTAGGCAGACGTTTGGCTATCGGGTGGACCATGGGAACCCTGGTTTCCGCCCTGGGCGTCTATTTCTCTGTTCTATGGGACTTGCCCACTGGGGCGGCCATTGTCTGTACGTTTGGCGCCGTGCTGATCTTAATGTTTATTGTTCACGTGCTCTTTTTTCACGGAACCCACGCCCACCCCTTGAAAGGGGCTGCCTCCATGGAGAATTCCAGCGAGGCGTTGGTAGAGAACTCGCATTAGTCCGAACCGTGTTGGTTACTTTGGTACCACTTTCGTGCTATGGCTATGGCACAACGGTGCATTGACCGAGCCCTATGTGCTTGGTACTTTCACCATGTTAGGTGACTCCCTCGGGGTGCGAAAACGCATCCAAAGCGGTCGGGGTGAGGGACATGAAGTTCATTCATCTGTGCTACGTGGCGTTCGGATTTGCGGTGGCCCGCTGGGTTTTCAAACGTCAATCGTCGGTTGACCCGGTTGCGCGGCTTCGAATGTCAGGTTTGCTGTAATTCGCTGGAGGGTTCGATCTGCTGCGCCCTGTTGCGCACCACTTCGTTAAGCGTTCGAGCCTTCCAGTCAGCACCCAAACTTCCTTCCTGTAGTGCTACGACTTAGGTTTTCCTTCCATTCCAATTTTTCTTTTATAAGCTGCGTACAATTTGTTTGTGGCATTTTGTTCTGTTGCGGGCAGAGATACGGCCTGCTGCTTCGGGGGAGGCCACCCCAGGGACGTTGCAGAGCAACGCCTCTGGAGCGGCAATCGCATTGATTAAGTGAATGCCGGTTACGTTCGATAGCTACGACGCGCTGGCATTCTGCGGCAAAATGAAGATTAAGTTATGAAGCGCAGTCTCCCCATTCTTGTATTGCTCTTGAATTGTCTGATTTCCGCCCCCTTGTATGCGCAGACGGGGGAAGCGGAAACTCCGCTTGGCGATATCGCCCGCGCCTTGCGCAAATCTAAGAAGGCGCCGGAACAAACCGTCATCGACAATGACAACCTTTCCAAGGTTGTGGATGATGTCGAGAAAAGCCGTGTCAAGGGGTCGGTCAAGTTCAGCTTCGAGGGGTCGGGCAACGACGTTAAGATTTCCTCTCCCGAAGTCACTTGCAGCCTTTCCTTCAACGGGGAAGCCCCCGCGCCCTCTGCCGATTCGTCGTCGCCGCTCGATCTTCCCAGCAGTGAACTGGTAAAGCTCGACGGCCCGGCTTCCATTAACGGCGACACTCTGCAGGTATCGGTCTATAACCCTACGGGGTGGAAGATCAACGAGATCACGATTGGCCTGACGATCCTGCGGCCGGCTGCAGCCAGCGCAGCGAATTTTGGGTCGGCTCGGCTGCTTCCAGCGGCGGCGGGAGAAGAACCGGCAAGCCAGAAGCGTTCCGATATGACCGTGCTGTACCACCTCAAAGGATCCGCTTCACCCTTCAGTTCAGCGCTTTTCAAGCAATCGATTGGGATTACCCTTAACCCCGAACAGGAGTGGCACTGGGCCATCGTCCAGGCGCGCGGAATACCGCCCAAATAGACCCTTTACTGCCAAAAGGATCTTTCGTTTTCTTCGTTCGTTATTGCCCTAAATTCCGCAGGCGGAAGTTCGTGTCCCGGAGACCGCTATGCCGTACTGGTTCTGACCAGAGATTCTTTGGGCGTCGGAGGAGAGGCTTACGCTGTCCACCGGCTTGGGCCAGGTGAGATTGAACGTGTTCTGGCTGGTAGCGCTCCAGCGCCCGGTAAAGGGACCGACACTGAATGTGCCGTCAGGCCGCATCACCACGATCGCTCCGTTGGGCCATCGCCAAGCGCCGATCAAGCCTACCCCGGGGGCGGCCCGAGCCGCCGATAAAGGAAAACCATATTGATTACCGCCGGTGAGGCTATTTCCGTCGCCTGACATGGTGACCGCATCGACCGCCTCTGGCCACGTAAAGCGGTAAGATCGGCCATTGGCTCGCTGCCAACGGGCGGTAAACGGGCCGGCTACCAGGCGGCCGTCAGGGTTAATTGTGACCGGCACATTGTTAAACCACTGCCAGCAGCCGACGATTGGGTCGCGTCCTGCTGTGGATGGGGAGGAAGGGCGGGTGCCGGTAGGTTTGCCAACCGGGGCGGGAACGGGATTGTTGATCACGACTGGCTGGCTATTCTCATCACCTCTGGAGAGGAAATAGAAGACACCAGCGGCGATAACCACTACGAGTCCTGCGATCGCCAGGAACATCCCGGTTTTCTTCTTCGAAGGCAGCGCGGCCGGGACTGCGATTGAAGGCGGTGTTGGCTGCGGGATTGGCGGCACGACGGCTGGGATCGTACGGCGCTCTTGCGGCAGCAACGTCAAAATCGTGTTGGCCAGGCTCTCCAAATGGCTCTCAAGCGGGGGGGTGATCGCATCCAGCCAGTGGACGGAGCTGATGAAATAGTCCAGAGATTTGCCAGGCGTTACCGCTTCAACCCGGAGCGGAATTACGGAAACCCCGTGACTTACAGCGCGTTCAATTTCTTTGGGAATGTGGGGTGAAGCGTTGGCATTGGAAGAAAACACCAGCACCATCGCCCTGGAGGCATGAATGGCATCGATGATTTCTTCCCCGTAAGGCAATCCAGGTTGGACGTCGCGGGGCGCGATCCAGCAACGGATACCACGTGCTTCCAGGCGGGCGCAAACTGCGTCGGCAATGGTCTTATCCTTCGAGGAGTAGCTAATGAAGACGTCGTGCGCCAAGGCGGCCGCCTCCGAAAAGATGCTGCGGATTGTACCATTTAGGGCTCGATGAACGTCGATTTGCTCTTGAAGGAACTAACCAGAACTCCTTTGCGTAGTCTAAGTTAGAGCCATCTGCGAAATTCGCGGCTGGGGGGAAGTTTTGTTAGGCTGTAGGTAGGCCCCGATCCAATCCTTGGGCTCTCTCGATCAGCAATGCGCCTTTTATTCGACATTTTCGGTCAGACGCTCCGTACCCTATGGGCTCACAAACTACGGTCATTTCTGACCATGTTCGGAATAGCCTGGGGTGTCGGGTCTTTGCTGCTTCTGGTCGGCTTGGGAGAGGGGTTCCGTGCGGGGAATCGCCGGCAATTTGATGAACTTGGGGAAAATGTGATGTTCATCTTTGGCGGGCGTGCCCCGGCCGTCGCCGGCAGCTTTAACAGCATGCACGAGTACTACCTGACATACCGGGATTATCAGGACATCCTGCGCGACTGCCCGGACGTTAAGGATGCAGTTCCCATCGTGCAGCGTGGGGATATTCGCGCGGTGAGCGATTTCTTTCAAAGTAGTGGCAGCCTTATGGGGGTTCCGGCCAAATTCAACCAGCTTCGCTACATGCCGATAACTGACGGCCGCTGGCTGAATGATTTCGATGATTCGCAAAAGCGGGCGGTCGTGGTACTGGGGGACGAATCGCGTCGCCTTCTATTTCCAGGACGCCCGTCCATCGGCAGCAACATTCTATTGAATGGAATCCGTTTTCAGGTGATTGGCACGCTTAAGAGAATCGGCCATGGCGACAACAACGGAATGAACCTGAGGATTTTCATTCCGTTCAATACCATGCAACAGTACTTTCCACGGATCAAGGTGGGCGATGCCAAGGATGTAATTTCCTTCATCAACTACCAGCCCACGTCACGAGATCTGCATGGGGTTGCGCAACAGGAAGTACATAAGGTGATTGCGCGAAACCATGGCTTCAATTACCAGGATCCTGACGCCTTCGACGAATGGGATTCGGTACAGACGGCGGAATCCATCGGCAAGATATTCGATGCCATGAACATGTTCCTGGGCACAGTTGGGTTGGTGACTCTGGGCCTTGGCGCCATCGGAATTGTCAACATCATGCTGGTGGCGGTCGCTGATCGCACGCGCGAAATCGGGTTGCGCAAAGCGTTGGGAGCAACCAACAGCAGCATTATGTTTCAGTTTTTTATTGAAGGCGCTTTTCTGACACTATTAAGTGGACTGATCGGAATGGCTGGGGCGGCCGCACTGATGGGAGCTCTGGCCCAACTGCCGCAACCGCCCGGGTTCGATACCCCGCGCCTTGTGCCGATGACAGCCGCGGTGGCCATCGGGTCATTGGCGATAGCAGGCGTTGTTGCCGGCCTCTATCCAGCAAGAAAAGCCGCCTATTTGCAACCAGTAGAGGCCTTGCGCAAGGAATAGCATGACACGGGAAATACTCTCTCAAGCCTATGGCGCGATGCGCCACGATCTGCGCAAGACGATTCTGACCATGCTGGGCATGGCCTGGGGGATCGCCACAGTCGTCTTGCTGCTGGCTTACGGCGAGGGTTTCGGCCGGGCCATCCGGGGCATCTTCGAGAGCTACGGAGCAACCGCCATTGGCATTTATGGGGGCCGGACGTCTCAGCAGGCAGGCGGGAACAAGGCGGGAGTGGAAATTCGCTTTACCGATGAAGACGTTGAGTTATTGCGCAATGTAGTGCCGCTGGTCCGCCATTTGTCCCGGGTGCTGCATAAAGACTGCACGATTCAGAACGGGCAGCGTTCCTTCACCCTCCCGGTTACGGGCTCGGACCCTTCGATTCAAAGCATCTGGAGCCTCAGCATGGACTCTGGCCGTTTCTTCAACGACCAGGACAATCTCAGCCATGGCCATACCGCAGTTTTAAGCTCGGAAGCCAAGGAGAAACTGTTTTCTGGCGTCCCCGCCGAAGGCGCATCCATTCGCATCAACGGAGTCAGCTTTCAGGTTGTAGGCGTTCTTAAACCGCGGCCTCAGGAAGGGGACGACAATGACAACCGTGTGGTCTATCTTCCGTTCAATGCCATGGATGTGTTGCAGGACAATCACTACATTACCGGCATCTGGCTGGACTCTGAGGGTTTGGATCACACCAAGCTGACGCAGACGGTGCGAGACGCCCTCGCACTGGCCCACAGGTATCGGGCCAGTGATGACCGGGCGGTTCATATCTTCGACGCGCAGAAGCAGCTTGAGCAGTTTCACATCATTTCATTGGGACTGAAAATCCTGCTGGCCTTCATCGGCACCATTACGCTCGGGATCGGTGGCATTGGATTAATGAACATCATGCTGGTTTCAGTGACCCAGCGAACCCGCGAAATCGGTGTCGAAAAGGCGCTGGGTGCACGCAAGCGCGATATCCTGTTTCAATTCCTGGCCGAAGCTCTGGTGATAACGGGAGTGGGGGGAATCTTTGGCATTCTGCTGTCCTATGCGGTTTCTATATCGGTTGGAACCCTCACGTTTTACAGCGCCCTGGCAAAACATGCCGAGGCCGGCGATATCCGCCTGATCGTAGCCCCCGGAATTCTGATCATTGCAACTTCTATTCTCGCGGTGGTTGGGGTGATCAGCGGAATGTTTCCAGCGATCCGCGCTGCCAATCTGGATCCGATTGAAGCTTTGCGCTACGAGTAGCCAAGGCACGGCGCATTTCCTGCTACTTTGCCCAAACCGTCGAGAGAAACAGATAGCGGTCACGGTGGGAATCCTTCCGCGCCACGGGCTTCTCATCCAGATGCATCACCTGCCACCCACTGGCCGCCTCGTAAACGGGCCATTGGGGCAGCCCTGCGCCGTTTGGGTCACCGCTTCGCGCGAAATTGGCCCAATACTTCTGCATCTGTTCGCTCAATTGGCGATCGGACGCTCTCCACGGCACCTTTGCTTTCGAGTCCAAAGCACCAAAAACATATTCAATCTCTGCCGAGTGATATGCACCCAGGTCTGGGGCTTTCGGATCGCTCGCAGGCGGCGCCAGATCGAACCGGTACCGGTAGATTGGCTTCTTGCCGGTTCGTAACTGGGCCTCAAGCCAACTCCATGTCGACCAGGCGATGAATTTGTCTCCCGCGTAGTCTTCCGCAACCCGCTTGGCCTGCATGTCGTCTTCGGCGGAATAAACGTTCAAGAAAGCAGAAGACTTGTCGCCGAAGTCCTTTTCGGCAGTCGCCTTCAGGCTGGCCAACGCAGACTTCTGCGGAGTATACGCAATCTCAAAGCTGCCTTCATCACGGTTCCATCCCGCCAGCAGAGGCACGTCATTCTGTTTGCCGGCGGCAAAAATCTGACTGAGCGGTTGCGGCAGGAAATAGCCATCAATGTCGGGAGGGAACTCGAAGCCGCCGCCCGGTTTGAAGAAAGTCGTGAGCAGTTTCTCTGCGGGAACCTTTCGCAGCTCGGCGATGCTGTTGGCGCCCAAAGTCGAGGCCGCCAGTTTGGAATCTTTCTCGGCGCGAACCGAGAGCGGATCAAACGGCAAGCCGCTGCTGTTGAAGGCTCCGCCGCTTTCGCCAATCGCTTTGTGAATTAACCCTCTGGTTAGAGGAGACGCCATTTGTGCGCTGACCGAAAACGAACCCGCACTCTCACCAAAGATGGTGACGTTGCCCGGGTCTCCTCCAAAACCGGCGATATTGTCTTGCACCCACTGGAGAGCGGCCCGCTGGTCCATGAGGCCATAGTTACCGGCGGCGTGATGGCTCGATTCCTTGACCAGGTCGGGGTGCACAAAGAATCCAAAGATGCCCAGCCGGTAGTTCATGGACACTACCACCACGTTCTGTTGTGCCAGGACAGTCCCGTCCTGCCGCGGTTCGGAAGTCCCTCCGGCGGCAAATCCTCCGCCGTAGATCCACACCATCACCGGAAGCTTGTCTTTCGCGTCCTTTGCTGGGGTCCACACATTCAGCGTAAGGCAATCTTCGCTGCCTCCGGGGTCGCGGAAGTTCATATCGCCGAACACATCGTTCTGAAGGCAGCGCGAACCGAACTCCGTGGCCTTGCGCACACCGCTCCATTTGGAAGCTGGCATAGGTGGTTTCCAACGCAAATCACCGAGAGGTGGGGCAGCGTAAGGAATGCCGAGGAAGGCGCGCACCACGCCAGCTTCTTTTCCTTCGACGGTCCCAAGCCTGGTTTTCACCTGGAGCTTGTTTGTGGCTGCGTGGGTGAGGACTGACATTGCGATGCTGAGAAGAACCACCTTGCACACGCTCATTCTTTGTGCGCCCTCGGATGTGTAATCAACAGACACTGGATTGTACTGTATCGCCAGGGAAGCGCATCGATCCGACCCAGGCCGCAAGCGATGAACGCTAGGCGCTAGCCTTGTCCAGAAGTGGTAGCGTGTCGTCGCCGTTTTTTGGCGGATCTAGCTCAAGTTGTTCCTGGCCGCTTAATGCGCTGACTCTGCCACGATAGGTCTTCAGATGGCGCTGGGCGGTTTCAAAGGCTTCCTGCGCCTTGTTCAAACTCTTGCCGATGTTCTCGAACTGGTTCTGGAAATAGTCAAACGACTTCTGTGCTTTGCCGAGTTCCTGCCGGCTTTTCTCGAAGCGGCTTGCCACTTCATACCACTTGTGCACGAGGGCGATTGTCTGCAACGTCATCAGCAAGGTATTCGGCGAAACTGGAAATACGTGCTGCTGGTTGAGCCAATCAGCGAGATCGCGATTGCGAATCGCTTCCATGTAAAGAGTTTCGCTGGGCAGGTACATCAAAGCGATGTCCGTGGTGCCTTCCTCAGGTTGAATGTAAAGCTTAATGCGCTTGGCTTCGGTCTTCATCACCCGCACAAATTCATGGCGGGCGTCCTCGATTTCGGCTTCCACATTGCTTTCAAACAAGGCCAATACCTGCTCGCGAGGAAACTTGGCATCGATGGGCAGCCGCCGGTCGGGGAAGTAGATGACCGCATCGGCTCTTCCGAAGTCACCTGCAGCCGACTGCATGGCAAACATGTGTGCCGGCAGGAAATCGGCCAGCAGCCTCTCCAGACTGGCTTCGCCGAATTGCCCTCGGAGGTGAGGCAATTTCAGCAGATTGTTCAGGTCATTGATGGAGTGACCCAGTGCGCCAACTTCGCGCAGTTGTTCCTCGGCTGCTTTTAGATGCTGTTGTACCTTTTCGAAATGGGCAAAGCCTTCCTTGATATTCTGGTCGAGCTTGGTCTGGACCTGCTCGGTGATGGACATTAGCTTGCTGTCCACGCGGTCCCGAATTGCATCCAGGCTCTGTACCGTGGTTTGGTTGAGGCCATCGAACTGCGCCTTCAACTGCGACGTGGTTGAGGCGAGCGAATTGGTGAGTTCGGTCCGCGCCTCCGCCAAGCGTTCGGATTGTTCCCGCCGGCCGGAAGTCATCTGCTCTTCCACAGCGCTGCGAATGCCTGTAAAGCCATCCGCCAGCCGATCTGATACCTGCTGTCGCAGATCGCCTTTGGTCTGTTCCAGTCGGGACGCCATGTCCGCCGTGGCCGAAGTAAATTGTTGAGAAAGGGTCTGGTGCAGCGACTCCGCCTGCCGGGCCAGCCTTAGCAGCGACTCTTCTTGCGATGAGCTCCACGACATCCGCTTGTAAAGCAGTGCTCCCAGCCCCAATAAGGCCACATTCAGCAATAAAAGGAAAACCAGAAGAAAAAGGCTCATGAGAGATCGGTTACTTGGAGTCTAGACGCTATACTACTGGAAACAAAGCTCATCTTTTTCAACAGTTCGGGACGATTTCCTGATAAGCTCCTGCCGCGTAATTTGTGCAGTTACTTTGTAAGGTTAGAAGCCACAAATGACCATCGTAAGTACCCGGCTTGGCTCCTGCAAAGTTAGTCTGAAAACAAGAATTTAGAGAGTCACCGGCACCTGCCGGTTCTGTTTCTATGCTCTGGCCTACCGTATTTTCTCTGGCGCTCTTGTTGGCAAACGGGGCCGCCCTGGAAGAGCTCCCGATTCCGCAGATCATGGGAGCCCGTTCAGCTTTTCAGGAATACGACAGCTCCTACGATGCCCGTGCGGAGAATGAACTGCTTGTCCTCGCCAACCGGGTGCGAGCCAAAGACGATCTCAAGCCTTTGAAAATGGATCCCGACCTGACCAAGGCTGCGCGCGAACACGCCGCCGCCATGGCTCAACATCAGCAACTCTCCCATCAATTTTCCGGAGAGCCGCCACTGGGACCGCGGCTCGCAGCTGTCTCTTCTTTGTTCCTACAGGAGGCTGCCGAAAATGTCGCCATGGCGGACAGCGTCGACCGGGTGCATGACTCTCTAATGCATTCTCCTCCACATCGCGAGAATCTGCTGCATCCTTCGTACAACGTAGTTGGCTTCGGGGTAGTGCGCAAGGGACGCATGCTCTATGTGGTCCAGGATTTCGGGCACAGCGTGTCCCGGGTCGCGCCTTCCAAGGCCGGCGAATTGTTGGCGCAGAGTATCAACCACATACGGGAGGAGAAGAACCTTGCTGCCCTGGAGCAGCGCGAAAGCGCGTACCTGCAATCCGGCGCTTGCTCTATGGGAAAGAACAATTCGGTCCATGCGCCAGCAGGTGAGGAACCACCGCAAGGCCGCTATGTACTGCGCTATACCACAGCCCAGCCGGATGCCGTGCCCTCGCAAGCAAGAAACGCTATCGAAGACCGCACGGTTCATGGTTTCTCCGCTGGCGTATGTTTCGCCCGCAGCAACACTTATCCCAATGGAATCTACTGGACCCTTCTGGTCTTTTACTGAGTTGTCCAGCCTTCCTCGTCCAGTTTTCTGCTAACCTTCGAAGTACCGGATGGACAGTCGTTCGCAAATCCTCTTCGGGACCGCTGGGTGGTCGTATAAGGACTGGGAAGGCGTCTTCTACCCACCAGAGATGCAGCGTCGGCGGCAGCATCCTTTGGAATTCATTGCGCGGTGCTTTGATCTGGTCGAGATCAATACTTCGTTCTATGGGCACATTAAGCCCGAACTGGCCAAGCTGTGGGCCAAACGAGCGGACGCAGTCAATCCCAGGTTCATTTTTACCGCCAAATTACATCGGTCTTTCACCCATTCGCCGTTGATGATGGCCGGCCCGACCTCCGCCGCCACGATTAAACCCAATGACGAAGATGAACGTTTGGCGCGAGAGGGGCTCGATGCATTGGCATCCACAGGAAAGCTGGGCGCGTTGCTGATTCAGTTTCCCGTTTCGTTCAAGAACACGCCACTCAATCGTGAATATATCGAAATGCTCTCGCGCCAGTTTTTTGAGTTTCCGCGGGTCATCGAAGTCCGGCATTCAACCTGGGACAATCCGGGCACGCTGGCGACCATGGAACAGCAGGGAGTTTCTTTCTGCAACATCGATCAGCCGCAGATTGGCCGCTCACTTTCTCCAACTGATTATGTGACCGCGCCAATCGGCTATGTCCGGCTTCATGGCCGAAACTACGATCAATGGTTCGAGGCTGAAAAACCGCACGACCGCTACAACTATCTTTACAACGAAGGCGAGTTGGAAGGATGGAAGGAAAAAATCGAACGCATCGCCCACAAGGCTAAGATTACTTACATTGTGGCCAACAACCACTTTGAGGCCAAAGGAGCAGTAAACGCTTTACAGTTGAAGAATATGTTGACCGGGAGGCGAGTCAGCGCCCCTGAAGCTTTGTTGAACCACTACTCGAAGCTGCGAACCATTGCTGATCCGCTACCTGATGATTTAACCCAGGCGAGCCTCCCGCTGTTGGCCTGAAGCAACTTTTCGCCCGACTATTCCCGGGAGATCTGTACGGATTTCAGGGTCACGTCCTTCAATGGTTTGTCCTGACGATTGCGTGGAGTGGCAGTAATCTTGTCTACCACGTCCTGTCCTTCCACCACCTCGCCAAAGATAGTGTGGTTACCAGTCAGCCATTGCGTCGGTGCGACTGTGATGAAGAACTGTGACCCGTTGGTATTGGGGCCGGCATTGGCCATGGCCAGTTTTCCTGGCTTGTCGAACTTATGGGGAGAGCCCTTAGTCTCGTCCTCGAACTGGTAGCCAGGGCCGCCAAAACCGGTTCCCGCGGGATCTCCGGCCTGAATCATAAAGTCGGGAATCACCCGATGAAAAATGGTGTTGTCGTAGAGCCTGTCCTTGGTCTTTTTACGGCTGACAGGGTGGGTCCATTCGCGATTGCCCTCTGCCAGATCGATAAAATTCTTGACCGTTTTCGGGGCATCATTCTCAAAAAGACGGCACACAATCGTGCCCTCGGAAGTATCGAACGTGGCATAAGTGCCGGATTGACGGACCATGGAATTCCTTTCTTTGCCAACCGAACTGCGCGAGGGTAGATGCCGTCGCGGCAGTTCGGGTGACCTGAAATCTTATTTTATGATGACGACGCGATTGATTTTTACCGGACGGTTGGGGCGATCGTTGGAATCACGTCCCATGCGGGCGATTTGTTTCACGAGAGCTACGGTCGCATCGTCGCATTGTCCGAAAATAGTGTAGTTCCCGTTGAGGCTGGAGTAGGGAACTTCGGTGATGAAGAACTGTGAACCATTGGTACCGGGGCCGGCATTGGCATATGCCAATCGCCCGGGACGGTCAAACTTCAGAAGCGGGGAAGTCTCGTTTTTGAATGCGTAGCCAGGGTCGCCTTCGCCCGTACCCGCCGGATCGCCGCCTTGGATCATGAACTCGGGGATCACACGATGGAATATGGTTCCGTTGTAAAGCGGCACGCCGTGCTTTTTGGCGTGGCTGACCGGGTTGGTCCAATCTTTGGTTCCATTGGCTAACCCAATGAAGTTTGCCACCCCGATAGGAGCCTTGTCTGGAAACAGTTTGCACGTCATCTTGCCCGCAGTGGTTTCAATAACGGCGGTGGGCCCAGCCCCTGCTGCGGTCGCCGGCTTGGCGGTGGTTGCAGTCTTGGTCCCAGTGGCGGTCTTGGGAGCCATTTTCGTGGCAGGCTTGGTTGCAGGCTTCGATGCGGGCTGAGTCTGTGCCAACGCCGTCATCGAACCCGCGCATAACAGCCCAATCATAAGGAACTGCTTCGTCATGGATTGCTCCTTGATTTCTTGAGAATTGTACGATACCTCGGGTCCCCTATCTGGCTGGGGCATTCTGAATCTGTTGGCTGACCCTCTCCACTTCGCCAAACACCCGCAGCAAATTGCCTCCCAGAATCTTGGTAATGTCATTGGGTTTGTAGCCGCGATCAAGCAGCGCCTGAGTGATCTTCGGCAGGTCTGCTGCAGAATCCATGCCTTCGGGCATGGCCCCACTGACGCCGTCGAAATCAGAGCCGAGTCCTACATGGTCGACTCCGGCAACATCCGCAATGTGGTCGATATGGTCGATCAATGATTTCAAGGGAGGCCGGGGGATCCTTGAATTCCACTCCCTCTCGATTCGATCGACCTGGATATAGGAAACTGATTTGCCTTCCTTCTTGCTGTTCTCGAGGAACTCTTTCACTGCGGCATCTCGTTCCTTGGATTGTGCCTCGGCAGCCCGGCGATAGTTTTCATCAATAAAAGCAGAGTAGAAATTTACCTGGACCACGCCGCCATTCTTGCCGACGGCACGCAACATGTCGTCGGTCATATTACGAGGGTGGTCAGTCAATGCTCGAGCTGACGAGTGTGATGCGATCACAGGGGCCCGTGTGGTGGCGATCGTGTCGTAGAAGCTCTTGTCGGATACGTGAGAAATGTCGACCATCATTCCCAGACGGTTCATCTCCAGAACAACTTGCTTGCCAAAATCGGTGAGACCGTCGTGGTGTTGGACCTTCGCGTCGTTAATGTCGCCGGAGGAATCTGCCCAATCGTTGGTATTCGACCAGCTCAAAGTCATGTAGCGGATGCCGAGGCGATAATATTCCCGCAGCAGACGAACATCGTTCTGCATAGAATGTCCGCCCTCAATTCCCATAAGAGTTGCCAGTTTGTGCTCTTTATGGGCACGTTCGATATCAGCCACGCTATAGGCCATGGTCATCTGCAGCGGATGACGCGCTACCTGTTCATAAACCGTGTCGATGAGGTCGATCGTGCGACGGGGGTAGTCCGCCACGGGCGTGGTTTGGGGATCGACCCAGATGGAGAAGAATTCCGCCCCCAGATTGCCGGCTGCAACCTTTTTCAGGCTGATGTGCCCGGGGTCAGCAGGATCAGTGTTGCCCATATCGTAGTTTTCGTCCAGGAAGCGCTGGGGAGTATCTGCATGAGTGTCGACCACAATGGCAGATTCCTGAATGGAGCGAGCGCGCTGGCTGATGGACTCGGTAGAAAGCTGGGCGAAAGCGGGAGATAGCACGAAAAGAGCAAGGATCCCAGCGCCATAATTTCTGATGAGGGCATTCTTTGAGACCATAAGGGAAGGATTGTAAATGCTGTGCTCGAACCTGGAAAAGTACGAGAGCAGGTGCACCACTGGGAACCCGGAACCAGAAATTTGAACTAGGTTTTCAAACTGGCGATGGCAACAGCCACACCAGTCTCCAAAGGTTGGTCAGTATCGATGACGGTTTTCGGCAGGGTGATCGGTTCAAAACGCGACTTCACCCTGAGGTAAAGCTGAAAATCGCGGTCCTCGGCCGGATGTTCCTGAACGGCGAGCCGCTGGCGCGCCGTATCGTCAGAGCAGACGCACTCCAAAATACGCCACGGTTGTTTAAGCCGGTCGGCCATTCCCAAAACGCGGTCGACCTGATAGCGCCGGGAGAAGCTGCGGCCGTCCAGAAAAAGCAATCGATTTGGGTGCTTTTGCAGAGTGAATTCCGCAGCTTTCAGCATGATTTGCTGCACAAGATCATCTTGTTCAGTCGAGTACTCGATATCCTTTGCGGCGAACAATGCTGACCGGACTTCGTCCTTGCTGAGGACTGTCCCCTGCAGGTGGGAGGCAAGCGCCCGCGCCAGCGTGGTCTTTCCTGAACCGGGTAAACCAGCCATCAGAATAATCATGGGAGGAAAGTCAGCCCCAAAAAATTATATCCGCCGTCGAGAGCAATGCTCTCGGACGGCGGACCGGAATCCAGGAGAGGGAGGAGAGAGACTATTGGGCCGCTGAAACCACGGTGGGTTCCATCGTGGGGTTTGACGCCGGCTGCTCCGCAGCCGCGACAGCATCGGCTTCCGCCTCGCGCCAATCGGTATAGCGATCAGAAACCATCACGTGAAACACCCATTGGCGGCGTTCTTCTTCCGGCTCAATCAATCCCATGTTCTTTAGCGGAAGCATGAACTGTTGTACGAACTTTATCTGCTCGCGGCTCAACCCGCGGCGCTGAATGTCGATGGTTATCCCCGCCAGATGGGACGATGCGATCTCACCCTTCTCTGGAGCTGCGTTGCGGTTGTGGCGGCGCAGCTTCTTCTGAATTTGCACGGTGCGAACTGCAGAGTTGATCTGGATGGAAGTGTGGAACTCTTTGTAAAAGGCATCACCCAGATCCTCCACAAAGTCACGGGTCCAAGGACGGCAGTAGCGGCGATCAGGATCAAGCCGCGGATCAAAGCGGACACTGTCGCTGGCCACAATGGGTACCAGGGCTTCACTCGATTTCAAAGCTTCGAGTTCTTCGTCGTCCTGGATGCGCGGTAACTCCGCCCGATCAATTTCAGCGTTCTGTCGCAGCAGCGATTCGCGCGAAGGCCGGAACATGGGGTTCCATGCATGGCGGCGATGGAATCGCTTTTTGCTGACCCGGGTAGCCATCAGGCTGTGTTCCAATCCCGATGAGAGGCTGCATAGCGACACAATGAATAGTGCGAGCCAGAGGATGCGGGGTAATTTGTTCTGCACGAAGTAGCCCTTTGCTTAGCCAGATTGCCGTACGCCGTGGCAGGCGCACATTGTACGCTATGCACGCAAGTGTCCAAGTCATGCAAATTCTTGGCGTAACATTACTGCGAAAAAAGAGGAGGTTACCAAGGGCTGGTTATTGACCTGCGATGTCTAGCGAACATGCTTTAAATACAACAACTTGCTTGAAGTCTCTCATCGGTTTGTTGAAAGCGAAATGCGTCAAGCCTTCTTAACCCCTGCTTGCAGGAATGGGACAACGGTTCCCAAATAAGGTTCGCAAATGACCATTTGCCGGAATTTGCCACAATGTGGGTTACCGAATGCCGTTTTTGGGTAATACCTTTCCCACTGTAGATGGTGCCTTCCAGGAGTTACTTGCGGAAAAGATCTCCCACAGCCTGCTTCATCACGTCGCCGCCAACCTCAGAGATCGAACGCGTCAGGGGAATTTCCTTGGGACAGATCTCAACACAGTTTTGAGCGTATCCGCATTCCTGGATACCTCCGTCGCCCATCAGCGCCGCCAATCGCTCGCGCTTGAGCGCAGAACCGGTCGGGTGCGTATTAAAGAGGTTGACCTGGGCTATCGTGGCCGCGCCTACAAAGCCGGTGTCTTCGTTGAATTGTGGGCAGACCTCCATGCAGCAGCAGCATGAAATGCAGTTGGAGAGGGGATACGCCATCTCCTGCTGCTCCATGGTCATGCGTGGGCCAGAGCCGAGGTCGTAAGTACCGTCAATCGGCACCCAGGCTTTTACCGCCTTAAGATTCTCGAAAAGCACGCTGCGATCCACCGCCAAATCGCGCACCACGGGGAACTTGGAGAAGGGCTCAAGCTTGATGGGCTTTTCTAAATTGTCTACCAACGCCGAGCAGGCCATGCGGGCACGGCCATTGATCAGCATGGCGCAGGAGCCGCAGATCTCTTCCAGACAGTTGGAGTCGTAAGTAATCGGTGTGGTGGCCTTGCCATCTTTCGTCACCGGGTTGCGGGCGATCTCCATCAACGACGAGATCACGTTCATCCCGGGATGCCACGCGAGTTCGAACTCTTCCCAGTGGGCCTTGGCGTCGGGTGTTTCCTGTCGCCTGATCTTGAATTGGACGTTTTTTTCAGCCATTTTGTAGATCTCTAATCAATAACGCAGAGGACGCCAAGGACGCAGAGGAATTTTGAAGATTCATCACTAAGCGAACGATCCTCATCTTAAGAATTTTGGTTTCCTCTGCGTCCTCTGCGTTGCTAACTCCACTAGTATTTCCTTGGACGCGGCTTAATTAACGAAGTATCCACCGGCTCAAACTCAAACTTGGGCGCATCTGCATCCGGCGCAAACGAAGCCTTGGTCGTCTTCAGGAAGTTCCCATCGTCGCGCTCCGGGAAATCCGGTTTGTAGTGCGCTCCACGCGATTCGTCGCGCAACATTGCTCCCTGGGCGATCACCCGCGAAAGCTGCAGCATGTTGTAAAGCTGGCGGGTGAAGGCAATCGACGTATTCGCCCATTGCGACCGGTCGCTCAGGTTGATCATCTGGAAGCGTTCCAGCAACTCCACCAACTTAGCATCGGTCTGGACCAAATTCTTGTTGTAACGGATGACCGTGCAATCCTTGGTCATCAGTTCTCCCAACTCACGCCACAGCCGGAAGGGATTTTCCGTGCCGCTGGAACTCATCATCCGGACATTAATCTCTTCCTGCCGCTTCCGCTCTGCTTCGAAGTGCCCATTGCCGGGGGCTGCCGCCAGGTTGCGCGCGTAGCGCACCGCATTTGGCCCGGCGAGGAATCCACCGAAGATGCACGATACCAGGGAATTTGCGCCCAGCCGGTTTGCGCCATGGTAGGAGTATTCGGCCTCCCCTGCGGCGTAGATGCCGGGGATATTCGTAGCCTGCTCGAAGTCGATCCACAGGCCGCCCATGGTGTAGTGCATGCCAGGGAAGATCTTCATCGGCACTTTGCGTGGATCGTCACCGACAAACTTCTCGTAAATTTCGAGAATGCCTTCCAGCTTGCGGTCGAGAACCGCCGGGTCGATGTGCGTCAGGTCGAGATAGACCATCGGCTTGCCGTCGATGCCGAGGTTGTGCTCGTAGACCACCTTGAAGATGGCGCGGGTAGCGACATCGCGGGGAACCAGGTTGCCATACTTCGGATACCATTCTTCGAGGAAATACCAGCGCTCGCTTTGAGGGATCGACAACGGGTCACGTTTGTCTCCCGGAGTCTTGGGCACCCAGACACGGCCGCCTTCACCACGCGCCGACTCCGACATCAGACGCAGCTTGTCTTCGCCGGGAATCGACGTCGGATGCACCTGGATAAACTCGCCGTTGGCGTAGTAGCAGCCTTGCTGGTACAGCGCCGATTGCGCTGATCCAGTACAAACCACAGAGTTGGTCGACTTCCCGAAGATCGCGCCCACGCCGCCGGTGGCGATGATGATGGCGTCGGCGGGGAAGGTCTGAATCTCCATCGAGCGCAAGTTCATGGCGCAGATGCCGCGGCACACACGGTTGCCGTCGAGCACCGCGGAGAGGAACTCCCAGGATTCGAACTTCTTAACCTTGCCCTCGGCCTCGTAGCGCCGCACCTGCTCATCCAGTGCGTAGAGAAGCTGCTGCCCGGTTGTGGCTCCGGCGAAGGCGGTGCGGTTATACAGGGTGCCGCCAAAGCGCCGGAAATCAAGCAGTCCTTCCGGGGTCCGGTTGAAGGGCACCCCCATGCGGTCGAGCAGGTCGATGATGCCGGGGGCGGCTTCGCACATCGCCTTGACAGGAGGCTGGTTCGCGAGGAAATCGCCACCGTAGATGGTGTCGTCAAAATGCTGCCAGGTAGAGTCGCCTTCGCCTTTCAGGTTCTTGGCCGCATTGATGCCACCCTGGGCGCACACCGAGTGCGAGCGTTTGACCGGGACAATGGAAAACAGGTCCACTTGTCCGCCCATTTCGGCGATCTTGATGACGGCGGCCAGGCCTGCCAGTCCGCCGCCCACGACGATGATCCTAGGAGTCGAAGCCATCTAGCTCTTGTTCCAGTCTACCGGGCAATCCCGGAGTCCCGCATGACGTAAGATTCCGCGCCCGTTGGTTGCCAGGGTTGTTGCGGAGTAGTTAGAAACGAATACATGGTGGCGGCGCCCACTGCCATGAATGTGACGCCGATCAGAACGCAAACATATCCGAAACGGCGGCGCGCGTTATCGCCAGTGGTAATGCCCCATTTCACCGCGAACAGCCACAGACCATAAGCGAAGTGCCAGGAAGCGCAGAAGATGCCCACGGCATAGAAAGCGACGGCCCAGGTGTGCATGAACTCAGCCTGCACTTTGCCGAAAGCCGCGTCGGGATGGGTAAGCAGGTGGACTCCGCTGAAGCGCAGGTGCCAGGTGTGCCAGACGATGTAGGCGAAGGTGACCGCGCCCGTCCAGCGCTGCATCGTATACATCCAGTTTCCGGCCCATGGATAGTCGCTGACGTTGGACTCGCCTCGACCCCAGATGTAAAAGCCGTACACGGAGTGATAAAGGATCGGCAGCCATATTCCAAACAGCTCGAGCGCGACCACGAAAGGAAAGCTGCTGAGCAGCTTTACCTGTTGGGTGTATGCGTCAGGACCATTGGTCGCGAAGGCGTTTGAGGCAAAATGCTCAATGAGAAACAGCCCGATCGGAATGATTCCGCTCAGGGAATGCAGGCGGCGCAGAAGAAAAGACGTTCCTTTACCTGCTCTTAGAGGCGCGACTCCGGATTTGGTGACAGGATGTGCAGCGCTTGCGCTTGACGCCAAAGAAGACTCCTTGTCTCGTCCGCGATGAAGTCCGAACCTTTTATTATGTTGGGGAATGCGAAGCGAGTCAAGGAAGGGTTAGGTTCGTCGCAAGACGTGGCGGCTGACTGTGAATGCGACCTTATTGCTCGAGGTATCTCTTAATGCAGGCGACACGGTTTCTAACCACATTGACATACGCCGAACGAATCATCGAGCGAGGATTCTCGGTAATACCTGGTGTTCTTCAGGATGCGGACTGCGATGCTTTGGCGCGTACCTTATCCGCCAGCCCAAGGATGGGGGGACGCGCCGGCATTCGCCACGCTCTCTCGATCCCCGCGGTCGCAGCACTCGCACAATCCCCAGTGTTAACCGATATTGTAACGGCCATGTTGGGCCCGAATGCAGTTCCGTTTCGTGCGACCTTCTTCGACAAGTCGATCGCCTCCAACTGGCTGGTGGTTTGGCACCAGGACACGGCGTTGCCTCTCAGCCGGAAGCACAATTTCTCCGGATGGGGTCCGTGGTCGACCAAGAACGGTGTTGTTTATGCACACGCGCCAGCTTCGGCCCTGTCACGCGTGCTTGCGATTCGCGTTCATGTCGATGCTTCAACGGAGAGGAATGGGCCGCTGAGAGTCCTTCCTGGGACGCATCGATGCGGGGTTCTGACCGACGATGAAGTGAGCCAGCTCGCGTCAGAATTGCGTGGGCACAGCTGTACCGTATCGCGCGGCGGCGTTCTGGCCATGAGGCCATTGCTCGTTCACGCGTCGTCTAAATCTTGCAGCGATGAGCCCAGAAGGGTGTTGCATATCGAGTATGCGTCGTCGTTAGTAATTGAGCCAGGTGTTGAGCTTGCTCTCGCGTAATTGCCGACGCTGCAAAATGGGAAGCAGATTGCCACCCAAAGAACGTGATTCGGAATGACGAGCAAATTGGGATTGTGCCGCCGTTATAGGCGTTATGTTGCGGAGGGCAGATTCTCTTGTCCCTCATACCACCCCAAAAACTTGCGAAAGGCCTGACCTCGGTGGCTGTAACCGGCCTTTTCCTCCGCGCTCAATTCTGCGAATGTTTTCTTTATTGAGGGAAAGTAAAACAGCGGGTCATATCCAAACCCGTTTCTGCCCCGAGGAAAATCCAGGATTACCCCTTCCGCCGCCCCGTTAAAGACTCCAAGAGTTTTTCCGTCGCGCGCAGCGGCAATCACGCACACGAAGCGCCCGGTTCTCTCGCCAGGGGGAAAACGGCTGACCTCGCGAATCAGCTTGGCATTGTTGGCTTCGTCGTCGGTGTTTGCTTCTTCCTTTGCCGGATCATCTGCCGCATAACGCGCGGAGTGTACGCCCGGTGCCCCGCCAAGTGCATCCACCTCGAGCCCGGAATCGTCAGCCAACACGATCTCGCCCGGCGCGGCCAGGCTGTACTCCTCAGCCTTCTTGCGGGCATTTGCCTCGAAGGTTGATCCATCCTCGACCGCCGGAGGAAGCGAGGAAAATCCCGGCAGGCCTGTGATTTGAATCCCGTGGGCGGCTGCAGCACCGGCAAAGTCCCGGAGTTTGCCCTGGTTGGAGGTAGCGATTAGCACGCGCTTCACCGCGTTACCTCGGGTGTGGGACTTGGTTTCAAGAACCGCCAGAACAAAAACATCCCAATAACGGAAAGCAACGAAATGACCGCCCCAGCACTCCGGTCCCAGGTTCGAACAAACCTGACCTCGACCCGATTGTCGCCAGTGTTTACCGGAATCGACATCTGCCCCGTGACATCGCGGCTCTCGGCGCGTACCGACGTCCCATTCACTGATACTGCCCATGCTGGATAGTTAAACATCCGTAAAGTCAGTTTTCCCGGCGAACCGACAGTGGCATTGAATTGCTTAGATTCCGCATCCCAGTGGGTGACACGAATCTGTGCGGTTCCCTGGCCCTCGAAAGTCACTCGGCGCGCGTCGTGCTTTATTTCCTCGGGATCGCTTCCCAGAGGCACGTACTCATCGGTGCCCTCGTATCCCACCCCATCTTGAATGTTGTTTTGCATTTCAGCGATATCGAGTGCGTTGTCCCACCAGGGTTCCTGCACTCTTCGCCAACACAATGTGATCACCAGCAGTATCGCGAGATAGATACCCACACGCGCGACCCAATTCCTCCAGGCCTTGATGATTAACAAAGCGAAGGGAACATTGAGGCATAGCAGCCATCGCCACGGCAGTTGCATGAAGCGGAGTTCAGGCAGGTGCTGCCAGAAGAAAAATGTGGGAGAAAACATCAGCAGCGAGGCGGCGCTGCCCCAAACCGCCTGCGTCCACCATAACTGTTCTTCGCGTTTCTGTCTTCGCCACAAAAATCCTGCTGCCAACAAAAATACGGCCATTTCGGAAACTGCTACTAGCGACACAATGAGATTGAAGCGGTTATGTAGGTCATCGGCCAGGACGGTAAATAGAAAATTGTCCTGGGGACGAACTCCCGGCGACAACACTTCAGAAATTTCTACCCACTTCTGCTCGTAAGTTGCCGGCAGCACGTAAAAAGCCGCCAGCGCTAAACCAGCAGCGACGGCAGACATGCCGGGGAGCAAATGATTTGCGGAACGGCGCAATCCCGCCAGCACCAGCAGCAGCAGGACAAGCGAATAGTTCATCATCACTGCGGAGGGTGCGTTCGTCAGCCATGCGGCGGCCACGATCAGGGCCAGAGGAACTGCCGCGCGCCATCTTTCTTCCTCGAGTCGAAGGACATAGAGCAGGAGCAGTGGAGCCAACACTCCCGCCAGCAACTCGGCATAGGCGCTGCGCCAGTAGATGATCACAATGTAGTAGGGATTGACCGCATACAACATTGAGGCGAAGATGGCATCTCTTCGCTCGAGCCAGCGGCGGGTCAGCGCAAACATCGAGCATCCCGAAAGCGTCAGCGCAATCCAAATGTAAGCCCCCGGCGCCGCCTTCCACGGCAAGACCGCCCCCAGAGACGCGCCGATGGTCCAGGAGAGAGGCGGATAAAACAGGAAACGCGCTTCACCATAGCCGTAGTGCGCCCACTCCGCCCACCTCGGATAGAGGATCCCCTGTCCCCACTGGTTGACTACGTCCAGCCAGGAATACATATGAAATTCAAAGTCATGGCCGGAAGGATTTCCCATGCGTAGAAAGGGTGCAACCGCTGCAAAGGCAGCCGCCATAATCGATGCGTAAGGAATTAAGCGATGAAAAGATTTCGGTCGTAACTGGAAAGACGGTGGGCTCAGCGGTCGTCTCCTGAACACTGCTGTACACCGATTTTGCCTAACTAGGGGCGAATGAGCAATTGTGGAATTGCCGGCTTGCTAGTCCTGATTGATTTGAACGGAGCGCTGGCGATGGAGTTCGAGGAGAAAATCTTGTTGGCTGAGGCCTTCGTGACTTTGCAGAAGTTCGAGCAGAGGATCATGCAACTCCGAGGGTGCAGGCAAAAAGACGGTTTCGTCGGGCATGGTAAAAGGAGCAGCTGTCAGTTCGGGGCGGATGCCCGGCGTGTTTATGAGGAGCTGAATGAAGGCGTGAACCTCCTCCCGTTGTTCCGGGGTGGTCGAAGCGAACTCGATTCCCATGCCAAACGAGGGATGCATTACCCGCACGACGCCATGAGCCTCGGTTTCCATGCCCGCGGCTCCCAAGTGCAGTACAACGCCAGAATTCTCCGGGAAAGGGGATTCGGTTTCCACGTAACAGGCTCCCAGGCTAAGGTCGGTCAACCGGCAACTGGACACCGGTTCGAGCTCCTCCGGACGGTCCGACTTGGCGTTGTCATCTATCCAAGCCTTGAGGGCGCTACTTGTGTCTTCGGGCAAGTCCAGAAAGCGTACGCCCGATTGCCCGTTTGGTTTGGCCCAGGCGACTTCGGCTCGCCCCTCGATATGAATCGACTCTGACAGATCGAATCGAAAACCGACGGAGCCGGAAGGAAACAGCGGTCGCTCGGAGAGGACCTCCATTCCGCTTTCACTGATATCGAGCAGGATGCCCTCTATCTCGGGCAGACTTTGGATCCTAATCCAGACGGGAATCTGCACCGGGACGCGAATCGCGTGACGCCGTTCGCGCTTGAGAATTGCCACCGCAGCTCGCAGGGTTGCTCCTGCCTGACCCGGCGACACCGGCTTGTAGAGGACAAAACTGGCGCCTGCCCCGAAAACATTGCGAACTTTGGCTTTGTCGCTGAGCAGGGCGGCCGTGACTGCCCCGTCCGTGTTCTGCAGGCATTGATAGGCTGCTTGAGGATCATCGAAGTCAGCAATGACGATGTTGAAAGGTTCGGTAGAAAGGCGCGAAATGGCGTCGGTATATCCGCAAGTCTGCACGCCCATGCCGAATTCTTTGAGAACTGCGCCTACCGTGGCAGTGGCGTCTTCATCTTGCGTTACCAGGAGGGCCTTGAAATTCATGGGTATGCGGGGAGGTGTTTAGGGCCAGCGAGGAACCGTGGCGCGCACCGGAACTCCGGGGGCGATGGCCTGCGAGCCGGCCCCGACAACGGCGCCATTGGCCTGCGTGTCTTCCCCGATCTCGCCGATCTCACCGAGCAGTGCGCTTTCGTCGTCATCCGCCAGCAGCGGTGCGACTTCGCGCAAGGTTTCTTCCGCTTGCTGCAACAATTCGATCTCTTTGCCCAGTCGCTCGTACTGCGCGCGTTTCTGACGCAATACCTGCTGAATGTCCTTCATGCACTAACCCCCAGGCCGAATCTAAGGGGCTTCCCCGGTAGTTTCAACGGGAATTACCTTTGACGTGGTTACAGGAGTAACCAGCGCAAATACAATAAAGTACCTTTTGCTTCGCCCGCAGTCAGAGACCGGCTCAGAAAAGGCTGCGAAATTCGCCTTCGTTTCGCAAAGTGCTACATCGGTACGATCTGGATTCGGACAGCTCTAACTCCTTTATTTCCGTCATTTGTACATACAAATTCATGTTGCAAACGTTACGCGTGAAACACTTCTCGCATTTTCCAGGGCCCGGACAATGATGTTTGCTATGCCCTATACTCTCGCCAGGAGACTCCCGCATGAAATATGACGCGATCATCATCGGCAGCGGGCAGGCAGGTACTCCCCTGGCCGGGTCACTCGCCGATAAGGGATGGAAGGTGGCCCTTATCGAGAAGGCAAATCTGGGCGGGACCTGCATCAACACCGGATGCACTCCGACCAAGACCATGGTGCATCGCGCCCAGGTGGCGCACTATGCTCGCAATGCCGCCCGCTGGGGCGTAAACGCCAGCGCGGTCAGCGTGAACCTGCCTAAAATTGTGGCCCAGAAGAATGAAGTGGTGAAGGGTAGCCGCGATGGGCAGCAGAAGAACATCGATAAGCGGCCGAACCTAAAGCTCTATCGCGGGCGCGCCCAATTTACTGGGCCGCATGAACTGAAGGTTGGCGATGATTTGCTGGAGAGCGAAAAGATCTTCATCAATACCGGGGCGCGGCCAGCTATACCGGAGATCACGGGGCTAGACAAGGTGGAGTATCTCACCAACGAAACCATCATGGAGTTGCTGGAGGTTCCGGCAAGCCTCTTGATTCTGGGCGGGGGATATATTGGTTTGGAATTTGGGCAAATGTTCGCCCGTTTTGGAAGCAAGGTAACGATCATTCATAACAGTGGCCAGATTGTGCCGCGGGAAGATTTGGAGGTGGCGGTCGAATTGCAGAAGGCGCTGGAATCGGAAGGCATCCGCTTCCTGTTGAACGCAACTGTGAAAGAGCTTGTACAGAAGGGCAGCACGATAGAAGCCACGGTTGAGCAGGGCGGCAAAAGCTCAAAACACGCCGGGAACCAGCTTCTGGTAGCTACAGGTCGCCGCCCAAATACGGCAGACCTCGGCCTCGACAAGGCCGGCGTGGCCATCCGGAATGATGGAACGATCATCGCCAACAGCAAACTGGAAACTAGTGTTCCAGGAATTTGGGCCCTCGGTGATGTGAAGGGTGGTCCTGCCTTTACTCACATTTCGTACAACGACTTTCAAATCGTCTACGCCAACCTGATTGAAGGGAAGGACCTTTCCATCGACAAGCGTATTGTCCCATATTGCGTTTTCACTGATCCGCAACTGGGTGGCGTAGGCCTCACCGAAAAAGAAGCGCGTGCCAAACGCTACAAGTTAAAGATTGGAAGAGTTGCGATGTCCCAGGTGGCGCGGGCTCGAGAGCGGGACGAAATGGCCGGCCTGATGAAACTGGTGGTCGATGCCAGCAACGATAAGATCTTGGGTGCCAGCATTCTCTCGAGCGATGGGGGCGAGACCGTACACATCCTGTACACATTGATGCTGGTCGATGTACCCTACACGCTCTTAAAAGGAGCGGTCTATATACATCCCACCCTCGCCGAGGGGCTGTTCTTTTTGATGGATGATGTGAAGGCGGTCGATTAAGGTAGCAGTGAGTTCGTCGCAGGGCCTAAATCGGTTTTCTTTGCTGAAGTCTCGGCGGCACGAGTGGAACTCGTGCCTTTCCCGAGTGTTCTCCCACCATTATGCTTTGTAGGCGGAGACGTTCTGATTTTGCTCGCCAAGACCATCAATGCCGAGGCGAATTTTATTTCCGGCCTTCAGATAGACTGGCGGCTTCTTGCCCAGCCCTACTCCCGGCGGGGTTCCGGTGGAAATGATGTCCCCACTTTGCAAGCTCATGAAGCGGCTGAGGTAACTCACCAGATGAGCGACGCCGAAGATCATAGTAGCAGTCGTTCCGTTCTGCATTTTCTTGCCATCGATTTCAAGCCACAGTTTCAGGTTTTGAGGGTCGGCAACTTCGTCGCGTGTGACCAGCCATGGGCCTATCGGACCGAAGGTATCGGCGCTCTTGCCTTTTACCCACTGGCCCGTGCCCTCCAATTGGTGGGCCCGTTCGGATAAGTCATTTACCACGCAAAATCCAGCAACGTGCGAGAGTGCATCTTTTTCTTCCACGTACTTTGCGGGCTTGCCAATGATGACCCCAAGTTCGACCTCCCAGTCGGCCTTCTCCGCTCCGCGAGGAATTACCACTTCATCGTTGGGTCCCATGATGGCGGAGGTAGCTTTCATGAAGAGCACGGGCTCTTTAGGGATGGCCATTCCTCCTTCGGCGGCGTGATCGGCGTAGTTAAGGCCGATGCACATAAACTTGCCCACAGATCCGACGCAGGGGCCGTAACGCACGTTGGCATCGACGAGGGGTTGCTTGGAGAGGTCGAGCGCTTTCAGGCGCTCAATGGCTTCCGGCAGAAGCACGTTACCGGCAATGTCGGGGACGACGTTGGAGAGATCGCGGATGCGGCCCTGCGCATCAAGCGCGCCGGGCTTTTCCTTTCCGGGTAAACCGTAGCGGAGCAGTTTCATGGTGGGACGATTCTGGACCTTTCGGGAAATTTGTCGACAAAGCGACTTAATACTTTAATGCATTGGCAGGAGTTTGGTGAGGGTGCAGGAGCTTAGAGAGGGCTTTTATCTACCACCGGGGGGGAAGTGGCAAACTGCGTCTCTACAGTGACTTATTCATTAGTGGAAATCGTGTGACGGGATTGCGGCCAGGCTTACGCCCAGCGGTTCGATGGCACGCGCTTTCAGGTGAACAATATCATCCTGGTTCTGAACGAGACCGCGTACCAGCACGAACTGCTCCTTCAGAACGGTGATGCGGTTTTGATCGTAAAAGTCGGGGCTGATGATGACGCGTGAGGTGCCGGTCTCGTCTTCGAGCGTCATGAAGATGATTCCCTTGGCCGTGCCGGGACGCTGGCGGGTTATAACGCTGCCAGCGGTGGTGGCTTCTTTTCCATGCGGAAGATTCTTCAACTCGATGGCGGACTTCACACCCTGGGCTTTAAGTTCGGCGCGCCGATAGGCCATGGGATGGTGCCCAGTAGTGAGGCCGGTGCCGTAATAATCGGCGACGATGCGCTCCTCGGTGTCCATCTGCTTAAGCGGTGAGCCGGCATCGCGGTCGATAAGTCCTTCCAGCAGCGGGCCGGGGTGCTTCACCGCCTTCTCGACTTGCCATAGCGCATCGCGGCGATGGAGTTTGGTCTCCTCGCTGATGAAGTTGAGTGCGCCAATACGTGCCAGCATGGCCATATCTTCACGGCGAAGTTCTGGAACGCGGCGAGAAAGATCTTCAATCGAGATAAACGGCGACTGTGCACGCTGAGCGAGCAGAGAGTCGGCAGCGCTCTTCTGCAGGCCGCGCACGTAGCGGAATCCTACGCGCATCGCGATCTGGTTGGCTTCGTGCTCGAGAGAACATCCCCACTGCGAGCAGGTGACGTCAACAGGCTTTACTCGCAGGCCGTGACGCTGTGCGTCCTTGATGATGGTGGCGGGGTGATAGAAGCCCATGGGCCAATTATTCAGCAGCGCGGCGGTGAAGGCGCCGAGGTAACGAACTTTGAGATAAGCGCTGGCGTAGGCAATGAGCGCGAAGCTGGCAGCGTGAGATTCAGGAAAGCCGTAAAGCGCAAATGAGCTGATGAAGCGGACAATCTCGTCCTGGGTCTTACCGGTGATGTTGTTCTTGTCCATCCCGGCACGCAACTTGATTTCAATTTCGCGCATACGCTGCTGCGAGCGTTTGCTGCCAAGAGCGCGACGCAACTCCTCAGCTTCGCCGCCGCTGAAGTTGGCGCAGATCATGGCCAGTTTCAGAAGCTGTTCCTGAAAGAGGGGTACGCCCAAAGTTCGCTGCAGCACCGGCACCAGCGAAGGGTGAGGATAGGTCACTGGCTCTTTCTTTTGGCGGCGTTTGAGATAAGGGCTGGTCATCTCACCGGTGATGGGGCCGGGACGAATGAGCGCGACCTGCGTCACCAGATCGTAAAAGCGTGTCGGATAATTACGCGGTAGTGAGGCCATCTGGGCGCAGCTTTCAATCTGGAACATGCCGATGGTGTCGGCTTTTTGGATCACCCGGTAGACTTCCGGGCAATCCTGCGGAAGATGGGCGAGATCGACGTCTTCATTGTAATGGTCGCGGATGAGCCCCATGCTGTCTTTGAGAACGGCCATCATGCCTAAACCAAGAAGATCGACTTTAATCAATCCAAGGTCGGCGCAGTCGTCTTTGTCCCACTGAACCACAACACGGCCGGGCATGGTGGCAGGCTCGAGTGGGACGACGGAGTCGAGTTGTCCCTGACAAATGACCATGCCGCCGGAGTGCTGGCTCAAGTGACGGGGCAGGTCTTGCACGCGCTGGCAGAGGCTAAGGTAGGCGGCAATCTGCGGATGCGAGATATCAAGCCCGCTTTGCGTGAACTGGCGGTCCATGGTGTCGTTGGGATCGCGCCATTCCCAGGAGCCGACAATGGCGGAGAGACGCGCCAAGGTGTCTTCATCAAAACCGAGGATCTTGCCCATCTCGCGCGCGGCGGAGCGGCCGCGGTAGGTGCAGACGTTGGCGGTCATGGCAGCGCCGCGCTTGCCGTAGCGTTCGTAGACGTACTGGATAACTTTTTCACGCTCGTCGCCGCTGGGCAGGTCGAGGTCAATGTCGGGCCACTCGCCACGCTCTTCCGAGAGAAAGCGCTCAAAGAGTAAGTCCATGCCAATGGGATCAACGGCGGTAATACCGAGCGAATAGCAGACGGCGCTGTTGGCGGCTGATCCGCGGCCCTGCACAAGGATGCCATTGCGCTCGCAGAACCAGATGAGGTCCCAGACGATGAGGAAATATCCCGCAAGTTTGAGCTTGGCGATTAGCGCAAGTTCCTTGTGGAGTTGCTTGCGCACCCGCTCGCTCACCGGGCGGTAGCGGCAGCGTGCGCCCTCCCAGACGCGCTTTTCGAGGAAGGAGTCCATGGTCTCGTTCTGGGGAATGGGATACAGAGGGAATTCATATCCCAGATTTTCCAGTGTGAAATCCAGGCGGGAAGAAAGTTCAATTGTGTTGGCGATGGCTTCCGGCAGGTCGGCGAAGAGTTGGGACATTTGTGCCGGGGTACGCAGATAGCGCTGCGAGTTTTTGGCGAGCAGGCGACCGGCAGTATCGAGACGGCATTTGTTCTTGATACAGGTGAAGGCGTCTGCAATCTGGCGCTCGGCGGGCGTTGCATAGCAGACGCCGTTGGTGGCGAGAAGAGGAAGATGCAGTTCATGAGCGAGTTCCACGGCGGCCTGATTGCGGGCTTCCTGTTCGCGCTCGGCGTGGCGCTGAAGCTCGACGTAAAGATTTCCTTTGCCAAAGATGTCTGTGAGTTGTTGTAAAAGCGGACGTGCCTGGCGTTGTTTGAGCGCGTGCGCCAGCGGCCCGGTTTCATCGCCAGTTAGACAAACGAGCCCCTCAGTATGAGTTTGCAGTTCATCAAGCGTGATGGTCGCGACCGTGTGTTTGGGGGTGCGGAGCTTGGCGGTGGTGATGAGGCGGCATAGATTCTGGTACCCCTGTTGCGTTTTGGCAAGCAGTGGGAAGTTCCCGATGCCAGTGCTAATTTCCGTGCCTACGTGGGCTTTGATTTTGGCCCGTTCTGCCGTCATGTGAAAACGCGGCGAACCGTAGAAGCCGTGGCGGTCAAGCAGGGCCATCGCGGGCATGCCATAGTGAGCAGCGACGGCGATGAGCCCCTCGGGAAGAGAAGCGCCTTCGAGAAAGCTGAAAGCGGAACGGGAGTGAAGTTCAACGTATGACATGAAAAATAAACTGTCATCCCGACGGTGCGCTTTTGCGCCGAGGGAACTTACGACCGCAGGGATCGTCTAGGCAGATCGCAGGGTAGTGCTGCAAATACAGGAATAGCCCCGCCTACACTATCTTGGTGGAGATATTGTCATAAGGCTCCTCGGTGAAAGCACGCCATCGGGATGACAGTTCTATGGTTTTAATCAAACACTCCCTCCACAAACCAGTTCTGACATATCAGGTCACGGTAGATGCGGTAGAAGCCAATGCCGGCGGGCGTTTTCAGGGCTACGTCCCATTCTTCACGGGTCCATGCAATGGCGTTCCACCAGTTGCCGGAAGTGCACCAGGGGCCGGAGGCAGCGAGTACAAGTAGTGATCGATGCCAAAGGCGGACCTGGCGCGGTTTTTCGTTACTGACTTCGACGGTGGTTTCGAGTGCCGGCCGGAAGACGCGCAGCGCGGTGAGGCAGTTGGTTTGGTCAGGGATAAGGTGCAGAAACGCGGATTCCTCCACGTCGCTGCACTCCTCGCCGGAATTACAAGCAGGCAATTCTTCTACACTTGCAAATGGCTGCACGGTGAAACTGCCGGGCTTATGAGTGTCGACAGAATATGGCGATCCCACGCAGGAAAGACCTTCCGCATCTGTCATGCCCACCACGCCGCGGATTCGCTCCAGCGTCATCTCCAATTTTTCTGGTTCGGGCGAGGGAGGAGCGAAGAGATTGCCTTGCGCCACGCGCGGCTTTACCGGGATAACTTCCAGGGTGATTTCGCGAATGGGCGCGGAAAATGTAATTCGCTCCAGGTGCAGGCGGATGAGTCCAAAGAGAACTTGCTTCTCCACCGTAGGCAGTGGCAGCTTCCATTCGTGGTGATAGAGTTCGCGATTTTCCCCGGTTTTGAGCTGTTTTACTTCGAGCGCGATAGTGAGTAGCAGATCGTTGGTGGCGAAGGCTCCGGCTGCTAAATTGGCGCAGAGGTGCTGCAGCAGCCGGTTGAGGATGAAGAAGATCGATTCCAGAGTTTCGACCGGCTCTTCGAATTCGAAACTGGCGATGAAATCTTTGGCGGGTTCATCAGTCACCAGCGGCCGGTCAATTTCTCCTCCCGCGAGTTTTTGCAGGTAAAGGCCTTCCTGTCCAAGGCGCTCGACGATGTCCACCATGGGCAGTGAGGCTAGCGAGCGGAAGGTGCGAATTCCCCATCCGTCGAGAATTTCCAGGATCTCTGGCGACGCGGGAAGCAGCTTAACGTTGAGCCCCGCGAGGCGGCGGGATTCTTCTCCTTGCAGGATGACGGTGATCCCGGTGCAGCCGCGGGCGGCGTAAAAAGCTGTGTCGGGATTAGCAGCGATTGCGACTTGCAGGTCGAAGCCGGCTTCCGCCGCCTGCGTAGTGATGGTGAATGCGGTGTGCTTCCATGGGCCGAAGAGGCGCTCCGTGCCAGAGAGATCGAGGATCACGGCGCCGGGGCCAGTAGATTCCACACGCGGAGAAAACCTTCCGGTAAATTCAAGCAGGGTGCTTTGTGCCGAGTCTTCGAGGGCAACGATGCGTTTGCGCAACAGGATGCCGCCATAAGTTTCCACTTGCAACTTGGTCATGCCGATTTCAATGCCGGCGTGGCGACTGGCATCATTGGTGGCAAAGACGCGCGGCAGGTTTGCCGGCCCGTCAAGGATGACGAGGGGAGCGCGTTTCAGCGCATTGCGGGCCTGCGCAGGCTCTGTCAGCAATGCCGCCTGCACGGGAAAGTCGGGAACGTAGAGACACGCGAACATAAAACTAAGCCCATTGAGTTTGAGGAAATCCTGAGCGTTCGGAGCGCACGGGGCGTTTTTCGCGCCCGCGCATGATTTCGACGTGCAATTGATATCCCCTGAACAGCTTGCAGGAGAAGGGAAGAGGCGCAACTGTGGCGCGCAACACCAGCCCGGCGCAACTGATGGCGTGCGACTCCTGCTCGATGAAGACTAATGCCGCCGGCTGCTTTTCGATGACGCGGCTGAAGCGAAACCATGTACTCAACGGAACGCGGCGTACCTGCTTTTCGGCGAGGCCGCTCAAATCGACAGCGATCAGGCCGAAGCCGCCGCTTTGCAGCAGTATGTCGGCGGATTTGAAGGCCTGCTCCAGGCGTCCAAGGCGGGTTTTGTTTTTTCCGCAGCGGACCCAGAGGAGGCGCTCGGTTTGGATGCGGGCTTTTCCAGCGCTGGTGGGATCAAACGAATCAGCGGCATCGACCAGCGCGCAGAAGTGCTCCCGGGTGGCATGAGCCAGCAGAGAAAGCAGGATGGACGTCTTGCCGGAGGAGACGTAGCTGCTGCCGCAGATTTCGGTCAGCGCATGCAGCGGCACGCCTTGTACCTGGCGGTCAATCTGGGGAATCCCTGTGGGGATGGAACCCAGCTCTCTGCGCCGGTAGACGGCGAACGCGGAGGGAAGTCTGGCTTCGATCTGGCGGCGCAGAAGAGCGGAGTTCATAGTTGGATATTCGCTTTTTATTCGCCTTACGTTTGGCTACATTAGACCCGGTTCTAAGGTGTGTCAATGGGCTAAAAGGGAGTTTTTCTCTAACGTATTGAGGGAATTCTGGATATTTTGTTGAGAAGGCGAAGGAAAATTCCGGCCTCGTCCTAAAATTGATCATGTCCGAAAAACGCTAGTTTGCCTCCCGCCGAGATGCAAGAATCACGTTATGCAAGTACCCAGCCGTGAAATCTGTTATCGCGCCTTGCAGAGCAGAGATTCCCGCTTCGATGGTTTGATATTCGTGGGCGTCTCCTCGACCGGCATCTACTGTCGTCCGATCTGTCCGGCACGAACCCCCAAATTTGAGAACTGCAGTTTTTTTGGCTCTGCTGCCGCTGCCCAGGATGCCGGATTCCGTCCATGCCTTCGTTGCCGGCCCGAAACCGCCCCCGACCTGGCTTCCTGGCGCGGGACTTCGAATACAGTTTCGCGCGCACTGGCCTTCATTGCTGAAGGGGCGCTTGACGGCGAAGAAAATAATGTCGAAAGGCTAGCGGGACGCCTGGGTGTAGGTGAGCGTCAATTACGCCGCTTATTTCTTCAACATTTGGGAGCGTCACCGAATTCCGTGGCGCAAACGCGACGGGTGCTGTTTGCCAAGCAGCTCATCCACGAAACCCGGCTCCCGATGACTGAAGTGGCGATGGCGGCTGGATTCGGAAGCCTACGGCGATTCAACGAAACATTTCTCGAGTTATTTCAGCGTCCACCCAGAACTTTGCGCGGAAGGAATTCCACAAAGCAGAAAGAGAAAGAGGTCACGCTAAGGCTGCGCTACCGTCCGCCCTATGACTGGGATTGCATGCTCGACTTCCTGCGTGCACGGGCTGTTCCGGGCGTCGAAGTTGTGGAGCGCGGCCGCTACATGCGCACGGTTGAGGTGGATGGGGTACTGGGGAGCATAGAGATTACTCACCTTCCCAAGCGCCAGAGTCTTGGGGTGAGCATCTGCTTCCCGGATGTTCGGCTCTTGCCCGCGATCATTGCCCGAGTGCGGCGCTTGTTCGATCTTGGAGCCGACATTCAGACGATCGGAGACCACCTCTCCGGCGACTCGGCGTTGGCGCCGTTAGTAGCGCAGCGTCCGGGATTGCGGGCGCCCGGTGGCTGGGACGGTTTCGAGATCGCGGTGCGCGCCGTCCTGGGGCAGCAAATTAGCGTAGTTGCGGCACGACGATTGGCTGGCCAGTTGGTCGCTCTTCATGGGCGGACGGTTCCGAAGTCTTTCCTGGTCGATCCAGGTTTATGTCGCGTGTTTCCTACGGCCAAACGTCTGGCCGCGGCTTCCTCCCTTGGATTGGCAATGCCAGGATCGCGCTCAATGGCCTTGAAGGCAGTGGCGGAAGCCGCAGTAGCTGATCCGGGCCTCTTCCAACCACTTGGCAGTGTGGAAGAGGTGGTCGCGCGACTGCAGACCATTCGTGGCATTGGGGAGTGGACGGCTCAGTACATCGCGCTGCGTGCCATCCGTGAGATGGATGCATTTCCTGCCACTGACATTGCGCTTCTCCGCAGCGTCGCTTCCATGGATGGGGAGAAGTCAACGGTCGAAAATCTCTTGAGCCGCGCCGAATCCTGGCGGCCGTGGCGTGCTTATGCAGCGCAGCATCTTTGGGCGGCGGACAGCAGGCGATTGTGATCCAGTGGTGTCTTAGAGGAGAGTCTGGCGGCGGAAAGGGAGAGACCTATGAGTTTAGGTTGCAGGGTGGTTGAGTCGCCCGTGGGAAAATTGAAAGTGGTTGCCAGTGACAAAGGCCTGGTGGCCATACTATGGGAAAACGATAGCCCCAATCGGGTGCCTTTCCATGAACCTCCGGGGGACGAGAAACATCCTGCTCTGCTTGAGACAGAACGTCAGTTAGGAGAGTACTTCGCCGGGAAAAGAAGAACTTTTTCGGTCGATCTTGACATGAGAGGTACTCCTTTTCAGAAAGAGGTATGGAAGGCGCTGCTCTCCATACCCTTTGGGCAAACCAGAAGTTACCGGCAACTGGCGGAGCATTTGGGGAATCCTCGGGCCGCCCGGGCCGTTGGCGCTGCCAACGGAAGAAACCCGGTATCTATCATCGTGCCTTGCCATCGTGTCATTGGATCATCGGGCAAACTGACGGGCTTTGCCGGCGGGCTCGAGGCCAAGGCCTATCTGCTTGGTCTGGAACGGTGCTAGCGGGGTATGTGCAGCACTCCAGCGTCAAACCCACGTCCCCGATCTCGAGCGGCATCCAATTAGAGTTCGGCAGGAGAGAGAATGACTACCAATTCCAGGAAAACGGCGATCATCCCCGCTCCCTCTGGGCCGGCGAGCGCCGAGCAGCGATTGAAAGATCTTGGCATCAAACTTCCCACGCCGCCTGAGCCGTTCGGCACCTACGTGGAGGCGGTGCAGACGGGTAATTTGCTTTTTCTAACCGGAATGCTTCCTACGGAAGGTCGCAGTGCGAAGTTCGTCGGGCGCGTCGGCGCAGAGCTTGATGTGGAGGCCGGACGCAAGGCGGCTCACCTCGCGGCGCTGAATGTGCTCGCGGTCGTGCGTGAATTTCTGGGATCATTGGATAGGGTGATGCGCATCATTCGGCTTGGTGTCTCGGTAGCCACCATGGGAGATGTGCGCGATCAGCCAAGAGTCGCCGACGCAGCATCCGAATTGTTGCAAGATGTTTTTGGGAAAGATAAAAACCCATGTCGCCTGGTTTTTGGTGTGGCTAGCCTCCCGCTTGGAACACCAGTCGAGTTAGAGGCGATCTTTGAGGTGGGCTAGGACACGAAAAAGGAAAGCTCCATTTCAAAGGCAGAGAACTTCTTTGTTGGATGGGATAAACGTTACGACTGGGTGTCGCTCGCTTCCCGGGGGTCATGGCAGTTCTTGCTTTTGTGATGATTGCATCCATTCATTTGCCCGCTCAAGTACCCGGAAAGGAAAGTTCCATGAGGTACCCGACCCTTTATCGCACGGCAAAGATAGATGGTCTCTCCATTTTTTACAGAGAGGCCGGTCCTAAAGAAGCGCCGACACTACTGCTTCTACACGGGCTACCGTCGTCGTCACGGATGTTCGAGCCGCTCTTTGCCCGGCTTTCCGATCGTTATCACCTGGTGGCGCCCGACTATCCGGGTTTTGGCCACAGCGACTGGCCAGATCCGAAACAATTTGCCTACACGTTCGATCGCTACGCGGAGATCATGAATCACCTCACTGAAGCGCTGGGAATCTCGCGATACTCGCTCTATATGCATGATTATGGCGGCCCCGTGGGTTTTCGGATGGCATTGGTCCATCCCGACCGGATTGAAGCGCTCATCGTCCAGGACGCAGTGTCACACAACGAGGGACTAGGGGCGAATTGGAAGCCGCGGCGGGCTTTTTGGAGCGACCGCGCCGCCAACGAAAGCACGCTTCGCGTAAATCTACTGTCGCTGGCGACGACGCGGACGCGTCATGTGGGGAATGACCCTAACATTGATCGCTATGACCCGGATCTGTGGACGGACGAATTCGCCTTTCTCAACCAACCTGGCCAGGTCGACATTCAGAGTGACCTCTTCTATGACTATCGAACCAATGTCGATGCTTATCTCAAATGGCAAGCATGGATGCGCGAGAAGCAGCCACGCCTTTTAGTGATCTGGGGCAAATACGATCTCTCGTTCGACCTTGGCGAGCCGGAACGCTATCGCAAAGACGTTCCCAACGCTCAAATCCACGTCCTCGACGCTGGTCATTTCGCGCTCGACACCAAGGCGGATGAGATTGCAGCGCTGGTAAGGGAGTTTATGAAGGTGGCGAAGTAGGCGTCCTGGTCGCTCAGGATGGTTCACGGCAATGGCGGAATCGGCGCGCCTGGCTTCACCGAGGCTACGGTCAGATCTTCTTCATAGTTATTCGTGTGTCGGTCTCGCACTGACTATGGAACAAGTTGAGAGATTGTTTTCGTTGAGTGGGAACTCGAAAGTTCGTACTTTCGATACGTGTTGTTGGCGTCCCCGACAGAATTTTAACCGGGGTTACCGCGATCAAAAAGCGGCTAAATCTGTTTGGTCGAGATGTGTGGTCTGGACCGGAGTAGTACGTGCTATGAGCGCTGCGCGATAAGATCGTGTGCAGGCGTTTCAGTCGGCACAACCGGCAATTGGACCACAAATGTGGAGCCCGCCCCCAGAGTACTGTCAACCGCAATCGAGCCTCCGTGCTGCTCTACAATCCAGCGGGCGATCGAAAGGCCAAGCCCCGTACCTCCGGATTCGTGACTTCTGGCTTTGTCCGCGCGATAGAAGCGCTCAAATATCCTGGATTGATCTTCCCAGGTCATGCCGATGCCCGAGTCGCGAACGGTGATTACCGCGTTCCCCGCTCGCTCTTGTAATTTGATCTCAATGCTGCCGGGCGCGGGCGTATATTTCACTGCGTTATCAAGCAAAATATTCAGTAAGCGTTGCAGTAAACTTCTGTCCGCCGCGACAAACAAACTGCTACCGTCCAGGGCCTCGGTAAACTCCAGTCCGTTGGCCGAGGCAGTTCTGCGCCATTCAATGGCGGCTGTCTGTAGCGCGTCGCGAAGATCGAGTCGACGGAAATCCAACTGCTCCCGACCCGCATCAGCTCTGGCAAGCGATAGAAGCTGTTCGATAAGTGCAGAGGTCTTTTCTGCCTCAGCAAGAATATGGGACAGGGCGTCTTTGTACTCAGCTTCATCTCGCGATTTTCGCAGGGCGATTTCGGCCTCGGTCCGAATGAGGGAGACAGGAGTCCTTAGTTCGTGTGAGGCGTCGGCGGTGAATTGCGAAACACGGACAAATGCCGCTTCGATGCGCGCCAGCATTTCGTTCAAGGTATCGGATAACCTTTGTAGTTCATCCCCAGTTTGCAGTTGTTGCACTCGCCGGTTGAGGTTGGCACCTGTGATATCTCGGGCAGCTCTCGTGATTGCATCGACCGGGGCAAGTGCCCTGCGGCTCAGCCAATAGCCGACGCCTGAAGCCAGCAACAGCATGGCTACCGCAATTAGCGGAACATCACGTTGAAACAGACCAAGCGTGTGGAGAATGTCATTGTCAGGAATTGCCGTCTGCACCACGAAGCGACCGCCATTCGCCTCTACGACCTGGCTAAGAAAGCGAAACGATCTTCCTCCGATTCGCTGATCTTCATACCGGGGATTCAGCAATTGTCCGGGGGATAGTGTGGGCCACTGGTTTCTCTGGAGAAAGCCGCCCCGGTAGATCCAGTTTCCCTGATTGTCCACAATCTGGAGATATTCTCCCGAATGCCCCAACCTATAAGCTTTGCCGATTTCCTCCTGCAACTGTGTAAGTGGAGTATCCGCCGGTTGAGCAGCCAGGGAATGGCGCACGTCGTCTATCTGGTTCTCCAGTGCGTCGTCAGCCAGATCGTAAAGATTGTGGCGTAGAACAACCCAGATCCCCAGCCCGAAAATCGTCTGCCCTAAGGCGAAAATCAAGAAATAACTTAAGGTGAGCCGTATGCCAATAGGAAGTCTGGTCATCTGTGTTCCAGGCGCACGACATATCCGACACCGCGCACGGTATGAATCAACTTCTTTCGCCCTTGCCCGTCTACTTTTCCGCGCAGGAGCCGCATGAACACGTCCAGGGTATTGTCCTCAATTTCACGATCGAAGCCCCATACGGATTCGATTAGCTGCCGACGGGAGACTACTTTTCCCGCACGATCCATGAGCTTTTCGAGCAAACTATACTCAGTGCGTGTGAGAGCGAGCTTCACGCCATCCCTTGCGACTTCTCGCGCCGCAGGATCGAGCACCAGGTCGTCGATTTTCAACGTAGTGTTCTGAGGCACGGGCGGGCGCCTCTTGACCGCTCGTAAGCGAGCTAGGAGTTCGTTGAACGAAAATGGCTTGGTGAGGTAATCGTCAGCACCCAAATCCAATCCGTGCACAATGTCCTGCACTGAATCCTTTGCGGTAAGCATAAGCACAGGAACCGGCACTCTGTAGGATCGGAGTCTTTTCACCAACTCGTATCCGTCCAGCCGGGGCATCATGACATCGAGGATGATCATGTCGAACTCGTAGTTCCTCGACAGTTCGAGGCCCTCGATACCATCCGCAGCACAAACCACGGTATGGCCTTCCTCCTCCAGTCCCTTGCGAAGGAGTGCAACCATGCGCTTCTCATCTTCGACAATGAGCAACTTCATACGGAGATGAATCAGGCTATGCGTCCACCATGACGATACGAAAAACGACTGAAGATTGCATGAAAGCTATGGTGGCCATCGGTCTCGCCTTCACAAAATCTTCAGGTTTCCGGCCTATTGTAAATTCTTGCGGTATGGGTGTTTTCTATGCGATACCGCGATTGTCAATTGGTCGGAATTTGATCATAGGCCAATCTTATGTGGCCCTCCCCCCTCCCTCGTCGAACCGCCGTACAGTGGGTGCAGCAAGGCTTGAATGCGAAGGCCAACCCAGGAGCGCCCATGCAATGATCCCATCTTCACGAAACCTTCAGGTTCCTGGGATATCTTCGTTTTCTGGGCGAGGCTCAACGAAAGTACCCAACTCATAGCTGTAACGCATCTTGTCACGACTAGGTGTGCGAATCAAAATGATTGGAGACACAAAGTGCGCATAGTTCTGACGGCATTCTTTTTGATGATCCTCTGCGCTTCTTCTCTTTCCCAAACCAGCTATCAAATTGTCAAGAAGATTCCGATCAAGGGACAGGGGGGATGGGATTATCTCATCGTGGACGAAAACGCACGCAGGCTCTTTGTTTCACACGGCACCGAAGTCAAAGTCCTTGACGTAGATTCAGGCGCAGAGATCGGAACAATTACGAATACTCTCGGAGTGCATGGAATTGCGCTTGCAGACGACGCCGATCGCGGATTCGTGAGTGATGGCCAAACCTCCACGGTCACGATTTTCGATCTGAAGACCCTTAAAGCAATTGCGGAAGTGCCGACTGGCAAGAAACCTGATGCGATCATTTACGACCCTGCCACTTCACGAGTTTTTGCGTTCAACGGTGGCAGCGACAACGCCACCGTGCTTTCCGCCAAAGATGGGAAGGTTGTCGGGACCGTCCCTCTGGGAGGGGAACCCGAATTCGCAGTAGCCGATGGCAAGGGGTATGTATTTAATAATCTCGAAGATCAGAGCGCTGTGGTAAAAGTCAACTCCCGCAAACTAACGGTAGAGGAGCGTTGGCCGACGGCTCCTTGTGAATCGCCGTCAAGCTTAGCTATGGATCAAAAAAATCGCCGCTTGTTTATCGGCTGCCGAAACCGCTTGATGGCAGTGATGAATGCCAACTCGGGTAAAGTGATCGCCACCTTGCCTATCGGCGACCACGTAGATGCCGGTGCTTTCGATCCTGGCTCGGGTCTGGTGTTCACTTCCAACGGGGACGGGACCCTGTCTGTATTTCATGAAGACGGCCCTGACAAGTACACACCGGTGCAAACGGTGACGACAATTCCCCGGGCCAGAACAATGGCGCTTGATCGCAGGACTGGCAAGATCTTTCTTTCTACCGTGGAAAACGGACAATTTGAGGTGCTAGTAGTAGCGAAATAGTTGGCAGGACGGCGGTGGACGAAAAGGTTTGCAGTTCGGATACAGCAGCAGGACGAGTGGTAGATGCAGACGGCAGATTCGGATGAATGTGTCCGGCGACCTTTATCTTTCTTCGCGCGTACCACTGTCTGGATTTTAGCGACGCTGGAGTTGTACCGTGCCAGCTAAACCCAACTGGCGTGAACTGGCCGAAAAAGCAGCCAAAGAAAAAGACCCCGAGAAACTCGCCGAAATAATAAATGCGCTCTGCCACGCTCTCGACGAAGAGGGACAGCAAAGCAGATCGCCAGGCGAGAAGAAACATGGTTAGAGTAATGCCTATGAAGCACCGGGGGCCTAGGCGAGCAGGCTAAAGCGTTCGGAACTGCCACCTGCAGTAGAGAAGACAGTTGCCGCTGAGAGTAAGCATGGAGCGTCCGCGGCTTTTCTCGGGAAACAGAACATGGACAAGTCTATTATGAAGCGGGGTTCGTCGTTGCCGGCCACTACCAGGATCTGCTCATGCACTCCGACGGGATTGTTATTCTCCATTTTCACCCTCAGTTAGCTTGAAATAGACTGCCGGTGTGATCAACAGCGACAGCACCATCGAGATCAGTATTCCCCCGATCACCGCGATGGCCAGAGGCTGAAGCATCTGAGAACCGGCGCCCCAGGCAAAGGCAAGTGGCAACATGCCCGCTACTGTCGCCAGGGCCGTCATAACAATTGGACGCAGCCTTCTTCGGCCGGCCTGGATCATGGCCGCTTCGCCAACAATTCCCGAGCCGCGAAATTTCTGGTCAGCATCAAGCAACAGAATTCCATTTTTCGCCACGATCCCTATAACCATGATCAGTCCCATAAATGACGAAATGTTGAAAGTCGTTCTCGTTATCAGCAGGGCAAAGACGACTCCCGAAGTCGACAGCAGGGCTGATGCAAGAATTGCCAGGGGCGCGGAGACATTTCGGAATTCAAACAGCAGCACAAGAAATACCAGCACAATCGCCAAAGCCAAAACGAACATCAGGTCTTTAAAGGATTGATGTTGCTCGGCGTAGGTGCCGCCGTACTCCACCCGAATGGAGCTCGGGATTTCAAGTCCCCTTACCGCCCTTATCACGTCAGCCATTCCGCTGCCCAGGTCGCGCCCTTCCAGGCGCGCAGTCACCGTAATGTCGCGTTGCAGATTCTCCCGGCGGATTTCCGTCTGGCCCGGTATCTGTTCGATGGCGGCAAGAGAGCCAAGGGTCGCGGTGCGTCCCGAACCGCTGTTGAGCAAGGTGTTGCTCATCGCTTCGAGGGACGCACGGTTTGGTTGCGGATATCTTACTCGGATGTTGTAGGCGCGATCGTTGCTAATGACCGGCGCAGCCGCTACCTCGCCTTCCAACATAGCCGCCGCATCAGTGGCAATTTCCTCTGCGGTGAATCCAGCCCGTGCAGCCGTAGATGCGTTGACTTGATACACGATTGCCGGACCGCTGATTGTATTGTCGATCCCGTTTAGCACATCCACTACGCCGGGAATCTTTTGAATCGCCTCGGCCACCCGCGGCCCCCATTGTTTCAGTTGGTCAGGGTCGTTCGAGTACAACTTGATTTGTATCGGCTCCGGCGCATTGCTCAGATCGCCGATCATGTCCTGAAGGAGTTGCAGAAACTCGACATCGAGAGCAGGTTCAGTCCGGTTGATCTGGGTGCGGACGTCGGAGATCACCTCGTCGACCGAGCGATTGCGATTCTGTCTCAGCTTGACCGTGAAATCCCCAGAGTTGGCCTCGGTCACTGCGGCAAGTCCCAATTGCAGACCGGTTCGCCGGGATGTAGTTTCCACCTCCGGGACCGAATGAAGAATTTGCTCGACATGTTGCAGAACGCGGTTAGTTTCTTCGAGTGAAGTACCTGCCGGCGTTAGGTAGTCGAGAATGAAACCACCCTCATCCATTGCGGGCAGCAGGTCCGTACCCAAACCTCGATAAGCGAAGTAAGTGCCTGCCACGACAATCAGGCTGGCTATCAAAATCCACAGCGGCCTCGTCAACGCGAAGCGTAAGGCTCGCTCGTAGGAACGGAGCGAGGCGTCTTCTGCCCTCTTGACCAGAGCCGCAAGCCTTTTCAGCCTGCCAGTTTCTTCTCCTTCGGTGCGCCGAGCCGAAATCATGTATTGGCTGAGAGTGGGAGTCCAGGTGAGTGCCAAGGCAAGCGAGGTCAGCAACGCCGCGGCCATCGTAACAGCGAGAGCACGGAAGAAAGTGCCGGTCACTCCGGCAATCGAGATCAAAGGCAGAAACACAACAATGGGAGTTAGAGTCGAACCAAGCAACGGAGTGGTGATTTCCTTTAGGGCCTTCCCGATTGCCTGCGAGCCAGACTCGCCGGCGTCACGATGCTGAACGATGTTCTCGACCACCACGATGGCATCGTCAATGACCAATCCCACAGCCGCGGCCAGGCCGCCCAGAGTCATAAGATTGAAGCTTTGTCCCAGGACGCGTAGCACGATTAATGTGACCAACACGGTAACTGGAATCACCAGGCCCGCGACGATTGAAGTGCCCCAGTCCCCAAGAAATACAACCATAATGATTGAGGCCAGGATCAGTCCGAGAATGATGGCGTCCCGTACGCTTTTAATGGATTCATTAACGATGATGGACTGGTCGTAGAACGGCGTCATGGTGACGCCCGCCGGCAGGATCGGCCGGATGCGCGTTACCTCACTGTGTACTTCACTGGCTACGCTGACTGCATTGCTATACGGCTGGCGATTGATATTCACCAGAACGGCGGGCTGGCCGTCCGCGGTGACAATCGTGTACACGGGTTTGACCTCTTGCCTCACAGCTGAAACGTCACCGATCCGTACCGGTATACCGGCCGGCGTTGTCTTAATGACGATGTCGCCAATCTGGTCTGGGGTCCGCACCTGGCCATTTACCAGGGTGAGATAAAGCTCGTGGCTTTGGGGTAACAGACCTGGAGAGTCAATTAGATTGCTGCGGCGGACTGCGTCCAGAATATCGGTAACGGTTACCGAAGTAGTCAGCAACTTGGCAGGATCTGGCACGATGTGAAACTCAGGCTCCTGTCCTCCTTGCACTACGACCGTCGCCACGCCGTCGAGCCGGTTAAGCCTGGGCTTGATTTCATAGGCCGCGATTTCCCAAAGCCGCGTGGCTGGCACTGTCTGCGAGGTAAGGCTGTAGCCCATGATGGGGAAGCTGGCAAAAGTCAGACGGTGCGTGTCAACTGCCGCAGTTGGAGGCAAGGTGGACTGTACCCGGGCCAAAGCAGAATCTACACGCTGTAAGGTTTGGAACATGTCGACGTTCCAATCGAAAAATAAATCAATTTCCGCGGAGCCCCGACTCGTAATGGAACGGACTTGTTTAAGACCCTGCACGCTGTTGACGGCTTCCTCGATAGGTCGGGTAATGGTCACCAGCATTTGATCGATCGGCATGACGCCGTTTTCAACGCCAATCACTACGCGCGGAAAATCTGTGGACGGAAACACCGAGACCGGGATGCTGAATGCCAGATAAGCGCCGGCCCCCGCCAGCGTGAGGATGAGAAAGATGATGGGGCTGGAAAAGCCCGCGAACCAATAGCCACCTCCCTCAGCTCGCTCCTTTAGGCTTCTATGGAAGAACTTGCTTAGGCGCATGGCTCAGTCGCTTGCGTTCTTTCCCTTTGCGTTGTCCGCATTCCCTGGAGAACTGGTGTTTTCGACTTTGACCTGAGTGTTATCTGGCAAACCGTACGCACCCATGGTGATGACTCGTTGGTTCGCCTGAAGGCCTGAAGTGATCTCGACGAGGTCGGCATTCTGAATTCCTACCTGGACCGTTTGGAGGTGGGCGCGATTGTCACTGCCTACGACCATCACAGCCTTATTGCTGTCGGGTTGATCCAGAACCGCTGCGGCCGGAATGATCAGCGCATGCTCTGCTGTCTGTACGACGATCGCAAGCGAAGCAGTGGTGCCGGGACGCAGATGGCTTCCCGGGTTGGCCGCTTGGGCCCATATTTCAATGGTCGTGCTGTTAGGGTCTGTGGCCGGACTCACGAGGGTTATGCTGGCCGAGACCTCTCCGTCAGGACCCATAATTTGCGCCGGGTCGCCGACCTTCAACGACATTGCTTCCTGCTGCGGAATGTGAGCTTTGGCGATGATCGCTGAGGTATCCATGACCACCAGCAGCGGGCTTCCCGCAGCCGCGATTTCCCCCGGGTACAGCGGACGCTCTGTAACAACTCCGTTAATCGGGCTGCGAATCTCCGAGTAGCTTAGTTGCGCCTGCGAAGCCAAGTATTTACCTCGAGCAGACTGCAACTGCCCCTCAGCAGACTTCAATTCCTGTTGCCTGCCGACATCCTGCAGCGCTTTCCAGTGCTGCTCGGCAACTTCGTACTGGCTTTTGGCTTGCGCCAAACTCACGCGTGCCTGATCGAGATCTTTTCTGGGTAGAGCACCCTGCTGATAAAGGTCCTGTCGGCTGTCAAACAATTGTTGCTCAGCTTCAAAGGCTTGCCTGGTAGCGTCCGCATCGAGTTGAGCCTTGCGCAATTCCTCAGGGAGCGCCGCGTTCGTCGTGCTCGCGTAGGCCGCTTCGGCCTGTGCGAGAGCGCCTTTGTTTTCGACTTCAGAAGCGGCTAGATCGCGGTTCTCAAGAGTCGCCAGCAACTGTCCGGCCTTGACACGGCTGCCGCGGTTTACATAGAAGCGCTTTACGGGCGCGCTGATCTTCGGGGTGACTGCCGCTTGCTGCCGCGCGAACAAGACGGCTTCGGTACGAATGACCCTTTTCAGGGTGCCGACCTTTACTAACTCAGCTTTTACACCGACCACAGGATCAGTTTCTTTTTCAGGTTTTGCGCATCCTGTCGCGAACGTCAGGATGAAGACGGCCAGCAGAGTTCCAAATCGTTGGTGTTCCATCGATCTAGAAAGCCCCCGTGACAGTCTGGAGTTCAGCCACCGCCACCCGGTAGCGCACTTGCGCATCATCATAGGCGTCGTGAGCCAGTGTAGAGGTGTTCTGGGCATCCACCACTTCAAGCACCGTCGCTTCCCCCGCCTGGTAACGCAGCGTTGTTAGCCTTAAGCCTTCTTCGGCCAGTTCGAAGGATTTCTGCAGCAATTCCAGTTGCGAGCGCGACGTAGCCGCCTCGTGATAAAACGACTGCAGGTTGGCGAGAAGCTGGCGCTGGGTGAAGTTCAGCTCGGCTTTCGAGCGATCTCGATTCAGCTCTGCTTGCTTTACTTTGCTTTGGGTAGATCCCCAGTTCCAAATCGGAATCTGAAGGGTTGCGGCTGCCGCATAGCCGAGATTGCGCGTCCGATCCGGCTCACGGATAGCGAAGTGGCTGGCGTCAATACCGTACCAGTAGTCGAAGCTGAGGGTTGGGAAATGGGCGCTGCGCGCCGCCCATACCTCGGCATTGGCAGCAGCCAGCGTGGCCGTCGCAGAAGCAAGTTCCGGGTTGCCCTTAGCCGCCATATTCCGCGCTTCTTCAAAAGAGGGCAGGGTCGGAGCGAGCCCCAGATCATCGGCGACGCTGAAGTCTTGTTCGAAGTTCGGAAATAAAATGACTGCCAACGAAAGGCGTGCATTCTCCATCGCCAGATTCGCATCCTGTAATCCTCGCTGGCGATCGCTGGATTGGATCTGCGCCTTGATGACGTCAGAGTGCGCCACTTCACCGCCACGCTCAAGGTCTTGACTTAACTTCAGAAAACGCTGCGCCTCGGAAAACGCTGTCTGCGCAGTCGCATATTTGCGCTGCGCGACTGCCAGTCCATAGAAGGCCTGGGACACCGTTACCACGAGCCCACGAGCGGCAATCTCGAGTTTTGCACGCGCCGCTGCTTCCGCCGCCCGCGTCCTGTGTAAGTCCTGAATCTCGCCGCCACCAAGGTTGATGGTCTCGTGCGCATTCCCCTGGCTGACATACTCATGAATCGCATTGTTCGCAATAAATACTCCGCTTGGCGTTCCGTTGGGTTCGGTGTAGAGATACTGAGCGTTGTAGGAAACCGATGGAAGCAAGGCAGCCCGCGCTTGCATCTTGTCCTGATGAGCTAAGCCGAGGTCGGTCCGCGCCGAAAGAAACTGCGGAAGGTTCTTCTGCGCCCTTGCCACAGCATCCTGAAAGGTGATGACCAGAGGGGCAGTTTCAACCTGGGGCGGGGGGCCCGCGGGTTGTGCATTCACCTGGCCGCAGCATGCAACCGTCAGGCATAGAAGTCCGCACCCGACAACGTTTTGGTATGGCATACCCCTCCCTCTGTCTGCACCACTTATGCTTGCACGGCCAACCTGAAGAAATACTTAAGACACAGTTCCGTGGATTTGGGGGCCAAGTGGAGGACTGAACAGATCAGGAGCGTTGGTTGACCCTTTTCATCAGAACTTCACCCGACCGGAAGCGAGCTGGCGGAAATGGTCGTCAGGAGTCGCGTGGACAGCAAGGAAACTGAAAGACTTATGCAATGGCTGATTTGGGCGTAACTTTCCGCACGGGAGGAATTGCAGAGCTGGCGAAAATAGGAATGGAGAACATTTAATTCGAACACCGCGACCGCTGTCCGTCCCACAGTCGTGTTCCTGTTTACGTGGTTGACCTCTTGTTTCGCAGACACCGGATCTCTGACCTCGAGGCCAAGGCGCAGTTAAATAATCTGCTGCTGTCCGGGACCGCAACAGGACTGTCCGGGCTGTGCTATTTTCCGCACTGCAATCAGGACACGCGTCTCAGGTCAGCAGCTAAACCGTAGCGCCCCAGAATTGTAGTTCACAAATTGTTGACAAAATTGGCGTCCCCGACGGGATTTGAACCCGTGTTACCGCCGTGAAAGGGCGATGTCCTAGGCCAGGCTAGACGACGGGGACCTTTCCAGCACAGTGGGATCCGAAGCTTGGAATTCACGTGACTTGAAGTCGCGGC
>JADMIO010826310.1_pt1 | contig 108126 bp, 95 predicted proteins | sample 8958161 | NCBI WGS metagenome assembly JADMIO01 (sample SAMN16585339, study PRJNA669376) | soil metagenome | isolation source: Crop rotation soil | place: USA: Cullars Rotation, Alabama | collected 2011
CGCGACAACTTGTCCACGTGGAATTCTAAGCTTAGGATCCCAATGTGCTGGAAAGTGCTGCCCACGAAAGTGACGCGAACATCAGCACCGCAGCGCCAATTGGATCCACACTCGCAGTCCCCTCGAGCGCATCCGGCCCGACAAGCAGGCCAAGTCCCCCGAGTCCAAGCGCGAGCCCCACGAACACCAGGGCAGGAGGGCGCTTGCCCGAGGGGCGCAGCCAATCGAGCAACACCATCCAGAGCGGCACTACTGCGACGAGCAGCGCGGTCATCCCTGATGGAACGCGCTGTTCAGCCCACACGACGAGACCATTCCCGCCGACGAGCAGCAGCAATCCGCTGATCAGGCCCGCTTTCCACTCTGAACGACTCGGCCCTCCGCTCGAACCGCGAAGCTTGGCCCAGGCGAGCAAGATGAACCCCGCCGTAGCGAATCGTGCGCCAGCCATCAGCAGCGGCGGAAGCGTCTCCACCGCGAAACGGATGGCGAGATAGGTGGAGCCCCAGAGGATGTACACCGCTGCGAATGCAGCGAGTAGACGTGCACGCATCGGCCAAACATAGCAGGCGGTCAATCGGTCTGACCGCCAGAGGCTCAAGCCGTCCAACTTGACATTTCAGTAGCTAAACTATATAGTTGCTATATCAACTAACGAGGCCAATTATGTCGACGGCCACCCTCGCCACACTCGAGCTCGGCGGAGAACACTCCGCTGCCGATGTGGCGTTTGACGTTTCGGCGCCCGAAAGCAGTAGCACCTCCACACGCGACATCGAATTCGAGCGGGACGCACTTCCCTGGCTCGATGACGTCTATCGGTTTGCCCTCTCGCTCACGCGCGACGAGTCGGATGCTGACGACGTCGTGCAGGAAACCTTCCTGCGCGCGTATCGCTCCTGGCACACCTTCATCCCGGGCACGGATTGCCGGCGTTGGCTCTTCACTATCTGTCGCAATGTCTTTCTGCGTTCGCGCGAAAGGCAGCGGAATACCGTGGATCTCGACAACGGTGAGCAGGACGCAATCGCAGCGGGCTCGGTGTACGAGGCCGCGCGCGAGCGCGGGTACGACGACATCTACGCTCGTCTCGATCTCGCTCCTGCGCTGAAGGAGGCCGTCGACGAGCTCGCGGAACCTTTCCGCTCGGCGGTGATTCTCGTTGACGTGGAAGACATGAGCTACGAAAGCGCCGCGCAGATCATGGGCGTGCCAATCGGCACGGTACGCTCGCGTCTCTTCCGTGGGCGACGTCTGCTCCAGGAGCGCCTCGTGACACTCGCCGAGGACATGGGCTTCGTCACGCACGCGGAGAGTGCGAAATGAGCTCGGCCACGCGCGTTCGTCTCGAGGAGCTTGGCCTCTCCGCGTCGTGCGTCGAAGTGATGCAGCACCTCTGGGATTATCTCGATGAGGAGATGACCCCGGATGGTGCGCGTCGCTTACGCGCGCACCTCGAGGAGTGTACGCAGTGTCGCAACTTTGGTGAGTATCAGAGCTGCTTCTTCGACGCCCTCGCAAAACTCAAGGCGCATTTGAATGCGCCCTCGGATCTCCGCGACAAACTCGCCGAGAAGTTGAAGCGAGAAGGCTGCGGTTGCTGGGATAAGGCCCGCAGTTCCTAGCAGGCGGTTCCTAGCAGCGAGCGAAGCGAGCGTCCTAGCAGCGAGCGCCCTGTCTCCTAGCAGAGAGCGCTAGCGAACGCCCTGCACTATGAAGTTTGGCTGCCGCGTCGACTCACCGGCCTGTCCATTCACGACAACGATCGTATTGAACACGACGTCCGGCGCCAACGTGGCCGCGACCGTGCAATAACGCTCGAACGAGAGCCGCACCGATCGCTCGGCATGCTCGAGATCGATGCCCGCTCCCGTCACCGTAAACGTGATGGTGATGTGTTCGAATCGACGAGGAAACTCCGTCCGCCGGAGTCCCGTCACGTCCATTGTCAGCGACTCCACCGGAGTGCGACGCTTCGCGAGATAATCCACAAGATCCACGCCCGAGCACGTGGTGAGCGCGCTCAAGACTGCTTCGGGTGGTGACTGCCCCGCCACGCCATCGCCATCGATGAGTGCAGCCGGTCCGTCGGGCTTGCCCGTCTCGAAGCGTCGATCGCCCTTCCAGATTGCGCGCACCAGTGCCGGCTTGGGCACCGGCATTTCAGAAGTCTGTGTCATTTCTCGATTGGTGCGCGGACCGCGTTTCCCCACTCGGTCCAGCTTCCGTCGTAATTGCGAACCTTGTCGTACCCGAGCAGGTACGTGAGCACGAACCATGTGTGCGACGAGCGCTCGCCGATGCGGCAGTACGCCACGACGTCGTCGCTCTTTGTGAGTCCCGCTTCCCCTTCGTAGATCGCGCGCAGCTCGTCGGCCGACTTGAACGTGCCGTCCGCATTTGCCGCGCGCGCCCAGGGAACACTCTTGGCGCCGGGAATGTGTCCGCCGCGTAACGCTCCCTCCTGCGGATACTCGGGCATGTGCAGCTTCTTGCCCGTGTACTCATCCGGCGACCGCACATCGATGAGCTTCTTCTTCGACTCGACGTGCTTTCTCACGTCCGCCATGAACGCGCGAATGTCTTCGTCCTTCCTCGGCGACGCCGTGTAGCTCGACGGCGCAACCTTGCGCACATCCGTGTTCATCTCGCGTCCTTCAGCTTCCCACTTCGCTCGGCCACCGTCGATAATGCGTGCGTCGCGGAAGCCGAAGAGCTTGAACACCCAGAGCGCGTACGTCGCCCACCAGTTGTTCTTGTCGCCGTAGAACACAACGGTCATCGAGTCATCGATGCCGAGCCGCCGCAGCAGGGATTCGAATTGCGTGTGCGAGATGTAGTCGCGCTGGATGGGATCGTTCAGGTCTTCGTGCCAATCCACCTTGAGTGCGCCGGGAATGTGTCCGGTGTCGTAGAGCAGCACGTCCTCGTCGCTCTCGAGAATGCGTACCCTCGGATCATCGAGATGCTCTGCAACCCACGCCGTGCTCACCAGCGCCTCCGGATGAGCGTATCCCTTCGCTGCAATGTCCTGGTCGGTCATATCGATCGTTCCGTAGTGTTATGCCAGACGAACCCCGTCTTTGGGGATTACGTTCTCGTCGCCCGGCGATTTGCCCTCGGGACCGCGAAGGCGAATCACGCGCGGCAATGCATCCATCCAGTCCACAATCAACGACGCCTCCTGCTCCCAGCCTGGCTCGCCAAAAAAGAAGTGGCCATGTCCCGGCGCAATGCGCAGCTGCGCCGAATACTTCCTTGCGACCTTCTCTGCGACGCTGGCGGGAATGAATCGATCGTTCTGGCCGGCGACCACCAGCAACGGTGCACGCACCGCGCGAGGAGGCACGCGATAGACGCCGAGTGCAGCCTGGCGTGCCGCCTTGCCGCTGTCTGGCGTGAAGCGCGCGAAGATGGCGGCACGCTCTTCCTTGTCCACGCAATTCAACGCGAGCGCATATAGATCCGCCGCATTGGGTACGATGGGTCGCGAGAGCAACATCGACGGCAGCTGATTCAGCGTGCGCGCAAACAATTCGGCGGAAAACACGTTGATGCCGCGCGGCGGTGCAGGCGACACGAGCACTGCTGCCCGCGCGAGATTACGTCCGAGCAGCAGCAGCGCCACCAGGCCGCCGAGTGAATGGCCAATGAGAATCGGCCGGTCGAGGGTGCGGGCGACGCTTGCGGCGTCAGCAGCATAGTCGGCGACGGAAACTCGGCCGAGGTTACGAAGCGGCTCGTTGGGCGGATGCCCACGATAAGAGACCGAGTGTGCAGGGTAGCCGCGCGATGCGATGATGGGGAGCAGCTTCTCGAACACCCAGCCCCCGACGAACATCCCGTGCAGGCAGAGCACATCTGCGCCGGTCGGGTTGGCTGGGATTTCGGAATCGACGTGTACGGATCGTGGTGTGCTCGCGCCCATAAGGAACTATTGGTAGCTGGCGCGCTTGAATCAATGTCCCCGCCCCCGCGCCCCGCGTACCCCGTCCCTTAGTTTTCATCATGCCCCTCACGCCCCAACGCATGTCCGCGCTCATGGAGCCCTATTCGCGACACGTGCTCGTGTGTGTCGGGGGGTTCTGTTCGCCGAATCGACAGGGGCGCATGCTGTATTCCGAGCTCGCGCGATTGCTTCAGCGAGAAGGCCTCCTGTTCGGGCCACGACGCGTCAAGCGAGGTGAAACGCCGTGCCTTGGCGTCTGCGCAGGCGGTCCGATCGTCGTCGTCTATCCCGAGGGGATATGGTACGCCGGCGTCACTCCGGCGCTCCTCGAGCGCATCGTCGTGGAGCACCTTCGGGATGGCCGCATTGTCGAGGACGCAGTGTTCCATCGATTGCAGGCACCGTCACCGTCAGGTGAATCATGACTTGCAGGATGGCTACTCCGGCGGCAGACTCTCCGCGTGACTGATAACGCCATTCTTTATTCGCGCACGCTGCCGCACGGTCCAGCGGTGCGTGTTCGCCGCACCAGCGAGGCCGGCGTCGTTCCCGTGACCGCCGTACTCGAAGTCGACCGTCGTGCCGGTACGCCGCGTGAGCACGAGGGCGGATTTCCGCCGCCCCTCATGTTTGCCGAAGGAAAGAGCGAGGCGGATGTGCTCGCAACGCTCGAGCCCTCGGCAAAGGATGACCGCGTGATTGCCGGCCTGCTCTTTCAGAAGGGCCTGCGTTAACGCCCGTCCTCGCGTAGTCCGCCCTGCTTTTTTCGCAGGTCTTCCTCCAGCACTCGAAGTATGCGCGGCCAGACGTGAGCCGCTGCGCGCGCAAAGAAATGTTCGCGAGCCGCTGGTTCGGCATGCAGGAAGTCGGCGAGCCGCATGCCTCCCTTTCGAGCGTTGCAGGCACTACATGCGGTCACTAAGTTGCCACCGGAGCGATCGCCACCGCGCATGCGCGGCTGTACGTGGTCAATGGTGAGCGCTTCCGCCTCGAACTGCTCGCCGCAGTACACGCAGTGGTAGTCGTCGCGCGAGAAGATCTGTTCACGTCGCAATGAAGAATCTCCCGTCTCGGCGCCATCTGTTGGAAGCGGCTCAGCGGTATCTGCTCGAGCCTGATGACGAGCAGCTCGACAAGGTTGCCGGCGAGCCGCCGCGCCTCACTTCCCAAGCCATTCAAAAGGTCAGTATGTCCCGCTCCCGCGAGCGTATTCTCGCCAACCTCGACGATATGTATCGCGAGGCATTCGAGCGCGCCAAGACAACAGGCGACGCCAACTCCATGGCCACGCTCGATTTCGCGTATCGTCGCGAGCAGCTCTACTTCGAGATTCTCCTCGACGTTCGCGACGCCCTCGAGCGCCGCTAGCCTACGGACATGATTGCGCGGGGGCCTGGCCGTTTATCGTTCCGGTCCCCGTCACCGTTGCGCCATTCGTTCGGCCGCTACACACGCCGCCATTCGTCAACGTCACCGTTCCGTTCACGGTAAACACCGAGGTGGGTGCAAGCGCGATGTTGCTGCCGTTCATCGTAAGCACCTTTCCAACGGGCACCGTCAACTTGCTGTTGTTCATGATGATGCGGGCAAAGGTGCTCTGCGGCGTTTGCGCCACCACCATGTCTGAGGCGAGCGTCACGCCTGTCGAAGAACTGTTGAAAAGCTGAATGACGGTGAAGGGATTATTCGCGGGATTCGTCATGGTGATCGTCTGCGGTGACGTCCCGTTGAAAAACACGAAGTTGTCGCCCGACGTGACGAACGTATTGGTCACCGCACCGGGCAGCTGCGTAAAGTTCCCCTTCACCTGCAGGGTGCCAATGCTGAATTGTTGCATCCCTGCGTTGCCCCCGCCCACGGTCAAATCGCCCCCTACAACGATCGACGCGTCGAAATAGTTGGCGCTCACCGCGTTGAACACCGCCGATCCCTGAAGGCTCATGCCGCCGACATTTCCACCGCCGGTGACGAGCTGGCCACCCAGCACCGCGGCGCCCGTTACGAATACGTCGCCCTGCACATCGAAGCGGTCGCCCACGATGTTCATCGGGCCGTTGACGGTGAGCTGCGATAATGCGGGCACAGTAAGCCAGCCCTGTCCCGAGCTTGGGTTCACCGTGAGGTTGCTGGTGTTCAAGTAGAACGAAATCGTCGTCTTGCAGTAGACCTGTACCGTTGTGGCCAAGGCATATGCAATCGTCACTGTCATCGGGCTGGCACCGCCGCATGATCCCGTCTGGCCGATGTCGAGTTGCGTAAAAAAGCCGGCCACTGTTGACGATCCCACCATTCGTGTCGTTCCCGAGATCACGTTTCCGAAGCCCGTCACGCCGCCGGTGCCAACGTCGATCCGATTGTTGTTCATGAAGAGCACGGCGCCTGTATCGAGCGAGAGGCGATGGACGGCCAGGTTCGTCGTCGCCTGTGGATACGCCATCTGCGACGTGTACCACGGGATGAAGACATCATCCGATGCGCTCGCAGGAACCGCCGGAGTGGTGCCCGGCCGTACCCAGCTCGCCGTTGCCGACCACGTGCTACCAAGTCCGGTCCACACGTGAGTCGTCCCAGTCGGATACACTGCAACAAGCGAGGAGTCGGTCGCTGGAAAACGACTGTCGGTGGTTCCACCAAAGATGGTGCACCCCGCGCCGTCCGGCCCGTTGGGTAACAGCACCGGTGGCCGCACTTCACCTTGTGGATCCGTCGTCAGCCCGATCACGTTCGAGGTCTGTCCGGCGCCGAGATCGAACTGACAGCGTCCATCGATGGTGAGAAGCACGGGCACGCCGGGCGTTGCAATTCCCGCGAGCGTGCGAGCGACAAATACCGGTTGCACCGATGGCGCGGCTGCTCCGACTGGATCGACACTCAGTCCAGTACCCGCTTTTGCATAGATCCCACCAGGTAGGCCCACCGTGACGGTAACACTGGCGATCTGCAGGCCGGTCACTGCGGTGATGATCGTCGTGCCCGCCGACACAGCAGTGACCAAACCATTCGCCGTCACGGTGGCCACCGCCGAATTGGTCGTGGCGTAGACGATACTGGCACACGAGCTGACGTCTAACCCCTGTCCTGTTTGAGCGAGTGGACGCAACTGCACCTGATCGCCGGCATTGAGCGCACTCACGTTTGCGGATGATCCCGGGACGATCGCTCCATTGATTGCCACGCGCATGGCGCTGAACGCGATTGTCGCAGCTGTGGGAGGGGTGAATGCATTCGTGTTTATGCGCGACGATGCACTCAGACCTACGCTGAACCGCGCCACCTGCTGTGCATCGAGGATGTTGACGTTGTTGTCGGCGTTGACGTCGCTTTGGTTCACGGTCAGCGCAAGATTGCCGACACTCAACCCAACGGAATAGCGCGCGATCTGCTGCGCATCGAGGATGTTGACGCTCAAGTCACCGGTGGCATCACCCCATTTGCCGGAGGGTGCCACGCACACATCGAGATCGAGCGTCTTGACGTGTGCGAGAATGTTCGTGTTCGCCCCGTCCGTGGCGAGCGACGGCGCGAAAGAAAGGGTCGTCGATGCGCCGTTCGCGTTGGCCGCCGTAAAGTAGAGGTTGGCCATCGTCGTGGTACTGACAATGGATGGCGTGCTGAGATCGAGCGTCGCGCTGGACGACGCGCCGGTGTTTGCAAAACTCGAGGTCAGGGTGCCCGAAGTCGCCGGGCGAATCGAGTCGAGCGTGAGCGCACCGGAATTCCACGTGAGCGCCGACCGCAACGCTGCAACGTCCAGGGGGCTTGCTTGTGTCATGTCGATGACAACCGGCACCGTCACCTTGCTGCCGGATGCGACCTGTGTACGACCGCCCGCACCCGGTCGAAGGATGATCGATTGTGCGTCGGCGCGTAATCTCGCAGCGAGGAGTAGAGTAATCGCGAGAGCCGCGGCACGGGCGCGAGATGAAATCATGGGCTACAACATCGCGCGCCTGTGCGTCATCGCAAGGCGGTCCTCAGAAAACGGTTACGGACAGGCGCTCGCGGTTGGCTGTCCGTTAACAGTTCCCGTTCCGTTGACGATGCCTCCGTTTACGCGGCCGGAACATGTTCCCGTGGTCGTCAATGCGCCGTTGACAGTGAGCACCGAATTACCGCCCGTCAGCAGCACGCTTCCTTGTACCGCCAGTGTGCGCGTCGCGGGAATGATCAACGTGTTGGCGACGTAGACGCCTGACGTGGTACTGCCCTGAGTGAGTGCGACGTTGACATTGGAGGCAAGTGTCAGCGCCGCGCTTGACACGTAAAGCTGCGAGAACACGGCGGATGTGGGATCGGCCAGCGTAATGGTCTGCGGACTGTTTCCCTGGAAATAGGCGATGTTGTCGTTCGACGTGATGAACGTTCCGGGAACGGTGCCCGCGAGCTGCGTGAAATTGCCCTGGATGTACAAATTGCCGCCAATAAAACGTTGAGGGCCTGCGCCCGGGCCTCCGACGATGAAGTTGTATCCATCGATATAGCCCGACGAATACGAGCCCGTCACCGCGTTGAACGTCGCGTCGCCATAGACCGAGACAGTGCCGTTCGTTCCAAACGTCACCGATTGACCGCCGAATACCGCGTTGCCACCGACGTAGAGATCTCCGTCGAAGGTGAAGCCATCGCCGGCAAACGTCGCATCCGTATAGACATCCAGGTACGAACGCGTGCCCATGCTGAGAAGCCCTTGGCCGCCGTTCGCAAAGACTCGTATCGAGTCGACATAGATGAAGTTCGAGGCAGGGACGTCGGTCTTGCAGTAAATCTTGAGACCACCGACGTAGAAGCCTCCGAGAAGCGTCACCGTCATCGGCGATGCACCGCCGCAGGCACCCGGTGCTCCAATTTCAACCTGGTCGATATATGAGGCCATCGGCGCGGACGAAGCCGTCAATCGTACGGTGCCATTGAACAGGTATCCATCACCGACGACGCCACCCGAGCCCACATCCACGCGTTTGCCGTTGAGATCCAATTCGGCGGACGTGTCCACAGCAAGCTTCTGCACCGTCACGTTCGTGAGCAGCGTGGCCCGATGGTATCCGTAGTAGTAGTAATAGTATGTCCCAGGAATGAAGACGACGTCATTCGCAGAGGAGGGCGCAGCGGGCGTGGTTCCCGGTCTCACCCAGTTGGCGCCATTGGCCCAGTTCGGGTCCGCGCTGCCAACCCACACATGCGTCGTTCCCACCGGATACGTAATCGCGGTAGACACGGCGTAGTTGTAATAATGGAACCGCGTATCGTAGGTGTACGCTTCCACAATACATCCACTGCCGCCTGATCCGGTTGACAATACAAGTGTCGGCTTTACTTCTCCCACAGCGTCGGTGAGCGGCGTGTAACCCGAGGCGAGGTTGCCGCCGCCCAGATCGAACTGGCATCGTCCGGAGGTATACAACTCTATGGGCACGTTAGGCGCTAAAACGCCCGCGCCATCACGCGCCACGAAGATTGGCTGCGTGGACGGATGGAGCGTTCCCGCAGGATCGATCGACAGCGCAGTCCCGGCCTTCGCTGTGATCGTTCCGTAATTGATGACCACGAGGTTCTGCGTTGCCGTCTGCGTTCCGCTCCGCACCGTGATCGTCGTCGTTCCAGCTGAGATGGCGTCTACGAGACCCGTAGTGTTCACCGTGGCGACACTCGGATTGCTCGACGTGTAGGTGACGTTCGCGCACGCTGTGATGGGACCGTTCGCCCCAGTCACCGTTGGTTCGATTTGCACCTGATCGCCTGGTCCGAGGCTCGCTGTTCCCGCCGTCACACTCGGTGCAATGGCGCCGGCGTATGCAATCCGTACGGCATTGACGGCAATCGAAGACGTCGCCGGCGCCGCTGCTGCAGATGTGTTGATCCACACGGACGCCGAAAGGCCCACGCTGAAGCGGGCAACCTGCTGGGCATCGATGATGTTGATCGAATTGTCGCGGTTGACGTCGGCAAAATTTCCCACGGCAGTCGCGTTCGCGACGCTCAGGCCAACGGCAAAGCGCGCAATCTGTTGGGCATCGAGGATGTTGATCGAGAGATCGTTGTTGGCATCGCCCCACTTGCCCGCCGCACCGACGCACACGTCGAGGTTCTTCACCAGGATGCTGTGGGCGATCTGGTTGTCACCGGTGTCGTAACCGCTTGCCGAATCCACCGACAACCGCGTGCCCGTTCCACTCGCGCCGATGGCGGTGAACCACAACGACGCAATGGTGGTATTGCTGGTGATCGTCGAGCCGGCGCCATCGAGGTCGGCGCGACCGCTCGCGACGCCACCCAGGTTGGGTGAGATCGACGTCCACGTTCCCGTGGAAACTGAATCGAGCGTCAGCACGCTCGGCGACCAGCTGTAATAGCTCCTCAGTGAAGTCAGGTCCAGCGATCCCGCGACACTCATGTCGATGACGAGGGGTACGCTGAACTTTGCGCCCGGTGCTACGAAGGTCCTGCCACCACCTGACGGAGCTACGATTACCGCTTGGGTATACAGTTGTCCCTGAGCGGGCTGAACGCCCGCTACTGCCGACGCGATCGCGGCAATGCACACGCACCGGAGGGAGAATCGCACAACTGTAATCTGCATAAACATATGACTATCCGCGACCCCATAAATCACACTTTCTGGGGCTTCCAGACGAGCGACCCCACGATGGACAGTGTCAGGATTGATACCACTGCTCCAAGTGACGCCGTTATCGGAATATGAATCCAATCCTCGGCGATCATTTTCGCCCCGACAAACGTCAGGATGATCGCCAGACCGTACTTGAGGAGGTGGAACTTGGTCACAACGGACGCCAGGAGGAAGAACAGCGACCGAAGGCCGAGCACGGCAAAGATGTTGGACGTGAAGACGAGAAACGGGTCGCGCGTGATGCCGAAAATGGCGGGAATCGAGTCGATAGCGAAGATCAGGTCAGTCGCCTCCACGAGCACCAGCACGAGAAACAGCGGCGTCGCGAGCCGCCGACCATTCTCGAGCACGAAGAAGTGCTTGTCACGAAATCCGTTCGTCAGTGGAAGAACGCGACGCACCGCACGCACGATGACGTTGTGCTCGCCATCGAATTCCTCGTCACGCTTCACTGCCATGCGAATGCCGGTCACGATGAGCAGCGCGCCGAACAGGTAGATGATCCACTCGAAGCGCGCGAGCAGCGCTGCGCCGAGTCCGATGAAGAGGCCGCGCATTATCAGCGCGCCGAGGATGCCCCAGAACAGCACGCGATGCTGATGCTGCGCCGGCACCGCGAAATACTGAAAGATCAGGACGATGACGAAGATGTTGTCGACGCTCAGCGATTCTTCGATCACGTAGCCGGTGAGGAAGGTCAGCGCGGATTGACGGTCGAAGAAGATCGCCAGGCCTCCGGCGAACACCAGCGCCAGCAAAACCCAGACGGACGTCCACGCGAGCGCCTCCTTCGCAGTCACGACATGTGGACGCCGGTTGAAGACGCCAAGGTCGAGCGCGAGCATCGAAAGCACGAACGCGATGAAGCCGATCCAGAACCAGATGTTGGTGGCGATCATGCCGAAGCCTCACCAGCGGTGCATCGCCCCGCAAGCGGGCTTTCGCCGATTCCGCACGGAAGCCAGACTCTCCGACATGCGAAAACTTGCCGTGTCATTCCGAGCGCAGCACTCACCGCGTAGTCGAGGAATCTGCGCCTCCGCACTTCTGGCTCTCCTCATGACCACACCCCTCGCCGCCCAAACCATTGCCCCGGCACCCAAGCCCGTGAGCGGCCTTGCCATCGTCAACGCGCGAGTGTGGACCGGCGACGCCCAGCGTCCATGGGCCGACGCGGTGCTCGTCCGCGGCGAGAAGATCGAATCAGTCGGCTCGAGTGCGGAAATCCGAAAGCGCGCACGTGACGCCGTGGTCGTCGACGCCAAGGGAAAGCTGGTGACCCCCGGGTTTATCGACGCGCACGTCCACTTCCTCGACGGTGGCTTTGCACTGTCGTCCGTTCAGCTGCGCGACGCGAAGACGAAAGAAGAGTTCATCCGTCGCATCAAGACGTTTGCCTCAACGATTCCCAAAGGCACGTGGATCCTGAATGGCGACTGGGATCACACCAACTGGGGCGGCGAGCTCCCGCAACGCTCGTGGATTGATTCCGTCACGCCGAACAATCCAGTGTGGATCAACCGGCTCGATGGCCACATGAACCTCGCGAATTCGCTCGCGCTCAAGGCCGCCGGCGTCTCTCGCGACACAAAGGACATCTCCGGTGGTGAGATCGTTCGCGACTCGAAGGGGGAGCCCACCGGTGTCTTGAAGGACAATGCGCAGAGCCTCATGAACAAGGCGGTTCCATCGCCCAGCATGGAGATGAGCCTGCGCGCACTCAACGCCGCCATGAGTTACGTGGCCGAGCGCGGGGTCACAAGCGTGCATCACATGGGCACCTGGGAGGATCTCGCCGTTTTCCGCCAGGCGCACGCACAACACGCACTGCGTACGCGTATTCATGCTCAAGTCCCGCTCTCAACGTGGGAGCGCTTGCGTGACACCGTGGGTGCGCACGGTCGCGGAGACGAATGGCTTCACATCGGTGGACTCAAGGCGTTCGTCGACGGATCACTCGGCTCGCATACCGCGTACATGCTGGAGCCGTTCTCTGACGCGCCAAAGGACAAGGGCCTGCTCGTCACGAGTGAGGAGAATCTCTACAAGTGGACGAAGGGCGCCGATGCCGCAAAGCTGCAGGTGATGGTGCATGCCATCGGTGATCGCGCCATTCGCACGCAGCTCGACATCTTCGAGCGCGTGGAAAAGGAAAATGGAAATGCCGATCGACGCTTCCGCATCGAGCACGCACAGCACATCGCACCTTCGGACATTCCACGCTTCGCGAAGCTCGGTGTCATTCCGAGCATGCAGCCCTATCACGCCATCGACGATGGGCGTTGGGCAGACAAGGTGATCGGCGCCGAACGCGCCAAGGGCACGTATGCGTTCAAGTCACTGCTCGAGAACGGTGCGACGCTCGCATTCGGAAGTGACTGGTTCGTTGCGCCTCCCACGCCACTCGTAGGCATCTATGCGGCGGCCACACGCCGCACACTCGACGACAAGCATCCCAACGGCTGGGTCCCCGAACAGAAGATCACCGTGGAACAGGCATTGCGCGCGTATACCGCAGGCAGTGCGAAGGCGGGATTCCAGGAGAAGGAGGTAGGTATGCTGAAGCCTGGCATGCAGGCGGACATCGTGATGATCGACAGGGACATCACGCGCATTCCGCAGGAGACAATCCGCGATGCGAAGGTGATGCTCACCCTCGTCGGTGGACGTGTCGTCTACGATCGTGAGAAGGTGGTGCACTGATGACACGAGCTATCCTCGCGTTGCTCGCGTTCGTCGCCTGCAGCACGTCCCAGCAGAGCGTCACCAACGACCCGGTCGAGCTTCGCACGCAGGTCACTCGGCTCGAAGCCGAAGCGCGTTCTCTCGCGCAGATCGAGGGGTGTTCGTCGGTCGACAAGTGCCGCATGGCGCCCGTGGGGAGTCGTCCCTGTGGTGGACCGCGCCTTTACATCGCCTACTGTGCGGCAACGACGGACTCCGTCGCGCTGTTCAAGAAGCTCGACGAGCTCAAGGCAGTGGAGACGCGACTCAATCAGTTGGAGGGCACGGCGGGGACGTGCGAGTTCAGGACGCCACCGATGCCGGGCCTGGTGGGCGGTCGTTGCGGGCCATAACGGCGGACCGCCCTAACGACGCAACAGCGACATCTGACTTCCGATGTCTCCGTTCCCGCAGTTCTCAGAAGCTGCTGATTTCGCGTATCGCATTCTTGAACGTCTCCACCTGCGGCAGTATCGCGTCCTCCAGCTGCGGCGCATATCCCACCCACGTGTCCGTCGACGCCACGCGCTTCACCGGCGCATCCAGCCACGCAAAGCAATCGTCCGCAATGCGCGCCGCGATCTCCGCACCATAACCCCACGAGATCGAATCCTCGTACGCCACGATCACGCGATTTGTCTTCTTGACCGACGAATACACCGCGTCTTGATCCCACGGCGCGAGTGAGCGAAGGTCGATCACTTCCGTGCTGATGCCGTGTTCTTCCTGCATCTGGTTCGCAGCGGCGAACGCGCGTTGCACCGTGGCGCCGTACGTCACGATGGTGACATCCGTGCCCTCACGCACCGTGCGGGCCTTACCAAACGGAATCATGAAGTTCGGGCCGGGATACGCGGCCTTGTTGTACGTCTGCCGGTACAGATGCTTGTGCTCGAGGAAGATCACCGGATCCTCGCAGCGAATTGCCGTGCGAAGCAGGCCGTTCGCATCGAGCGCATTGCTGGGGCAGATCACGCGCAGGCCGGGGCAGTGCGTGAACAACGACGCACCCGTCTGCGAGTGATAGATCGCGCCGCGGATGTAGCCACCGTACGTCACCCGAACCACCAAGGGCGACGCGAACGCGTTGTTCGAGCGCCAGCGCATTGTCGCAAGCTCGTCGCGCAGCTGCATGTACGCCGGCCAGATGTAATCGAAGAATTGAATCTCCACGACTGGCTTGAAGCCGCGCAGCGCAAGTCCGATGGCCCGTCCAACGATGGTCGCTTCGGCCAACGGCGAGTTGTACACGCGACTGCCGCCAAACTCCTTCTGCAGCCCGAGCGTGACCGTGAACACGCCGCCCTTACCCTTCACCTTGCCGAGGTACTGCTCCTTTGACACGTCGGCGACGTCCTCGCCGAAGACGAGAATCTTCTCGTCGCGACGCATCTCGTCCTTCATGCACATGTTGAGGAGATCCACCATCGTCGTCTCGTTGCCCGAGAACTGCGGATCATCCTCTGTGTCGAACTGCTCGCTCGTGGGATCGACGTCGGGCGAGAACACGTAGTCGTACACCGTGTCTGCGCCTGGCTGCGCCGCTGCGAGCGCTGCATCCGTAGCCGCCGTGACTTCGGCGTCTACCTCTTCCTGAATCTTCTTGATGTCTGCATCCGTGGCGTGACCCTCGGCCACGAGCCACTTCGGGAATTCAGTGATCGGATCGCGTGCTGCATCCGCCTCGCGCTCTTCGGCGGTGCGGTACTTCACTTCGTCGTCCGACAGTGAGTGCGAGTACGGACGAATCACCTTCGCATGCACGAGGGCAGGGCCTTTCCGCTTGCGCGCGTACTCGACGGCGCGCTGCATCGTCGCGTAGCTCGCGTTGAGGTCGCATCCGTCGACTTCCTCGACGTACAAGTCTGGGAACGACGCCACGAGCTTGGAGATGCTGCCACCGGCAGTGTTCACTTCAACCGGGACGGAGATGGCGTAGCCGTTGTCTTCCACGATGTAGACAACGGGCAGCTTCAGGTTGCACGCGTTGTTCAGCGATTCCCAGAACTCGCCTTCGCTCGTGGTTCCGTCACCGGTTGTGCACAGCACAACTTCATCCTTCTGGAAGCCGTCGCTCACGCCGATCTGCTTCGCACGCAGCGTTGCTTCGGCCGAGCCAACCGCCTGAAGGAACTGGGTACCCGTCGGCGACGACGTGGACACGATGTTCAGCTTCTTGTGTCCCCAGTGGCTCGGCATCTGGCGCCCGCCCGAATTCGGGTCGGCCGCCGCGCCCACAGCCGACAGCAGCATCTCTTCGCCAGTCATGCCGAGCGAGAGGCAGAGCGCGCGGTCGCGATAGTAGAGGTAGAACCAGTCGTACGCCGGCTTCAACACAAAGCCGGCGGCAATGAGAATGGCCTCGTGACCAGCGCCAGAGATCTGGAAGAAGATCTTGTTCTGTCGCTTGAGGGCGATCTCCTTGTCGTCCAGCCGGCGCGACAGGAGCATCGTTCGATATGCGCCGACCAGCTGGTCGCGCGTCAGGCCGGCAGCGCTTTTTCGTTCAGCGCGAGTCTGGGTGGCCATGCGTTGAGTCGGTATCGGTTGCGGAACCAAGGATAGCTACGTCTTGAAGATAACCATTCGTGTACGATCTGGCATTTGGCCTGCGATGGGAGCGAGGCGCGAGGCTGCTTCGCTTCGCTCGCTGCGAGGAAACGGCAAAGTTCGTCCTCGCAGCGAGGGCCGAAGGCCCAATGCGTCCTCGCACCTCGCTCCTCGCACCTCAAGAGAAAATGGCCTCGAGAACCAGCTGTACATTCTGCGACATCCTGCAGGGCGCCGCCGAAGTATCCATGTGTTACGAGGATGCAGATGTCGTCGCCTTCATGGACATCCAGCCCGTGAACCCCGGCCATGTCCTCGTCGTGCCTCGGCAACATCACGAGTCGCTCGATGACATCCCGTATTCGCTGACAATGCACCTGTTCGAGGTCGCCATGCAGCTCGCACCCGTCGTGAAACAGGTAGCGGGTGCCGAGGGTATGAACGTGGTGGTGAACAGCGGAGCGTCGGCGGGCCAGGATGTCTTTCACTATCACGTGCACGTCATTCCGCGTCGCGCTGGTGACGGATTCGACATTCCGCTGCCGTTCGGTGGTTCGGAGATGCCCGACCGTACTGTCCTGGACATGCATGCGGCTCGAATCATCGCCGCGTTCCGCGATCCGGTCGCGACCAAGAAAAGGACGGAACGGAGGCAGGCAGATCGACGAGGTGCGCCCGCGAACAAACCGTGACAAGCCAGACTCTTGCGTGATTCAGAAGTTTATCACATATATGCTCTCGAAAGCGCCCACCGCACCTGGAGGCCTGTTGGTAGCTCCTCCCCGACATCGGACAACTGCTTGATGCGCTCGCACTCGCTGCGACGCAGCAGCCGGCCCGCCGGTGCGATATCGACCACGATGTGCGACACCCCGCACCAGGAATCCCTTCCTGTGCGGGGTGTCGTCTTTTCTTGCGAGGTGCAATGCCCGCTCGACACGGTCACCGCGTTTCCCTCCCACGTGCGCCCCGCGGCGTTTTCCGACGCGTTCGGCGCCTCCTCCCCGCGCAGCAGAAAAAGGCCATCAAGCACGCGACTATGCGCGACTGCGGGCATCGATGCGTCTACTGCGGAACTGGGCTGGACTACTCACGCGCTACGCTGGACCACGTACAGCCGCTCGCCAAGGGCGGATCACACGTCCCCGGTAACGTCGTAGCAGCCTGCCCCCGCTGTAACCGCCTCAAGGCGGATATGCTCCCTGCTGAGTTTTTCATGCGATACCCCTGGGCCGGGAGCAACTTCATTCATCACGCACGCGCCGTGCACCGCGCACTCAAGCGACAGGCACGTCGCGCGGTCAGCCTCGCGTTCGCAGGCGCCCGCGCCGCTGCATGAGCGACCGACAGAACATCTCGTCGGGGACGTCGTGGGAGCCGATCGTCGGCTATTCACGCGCTGTTCGCGACGGGAATCACGTGTTCGTATCAGGCACCACGGCCACCGACTCGTCAGGAAAAATCGTCGGCGTTGGTGACGCGGCCGCTCAGACTCGGCAAACGCTGGAAAACATCAAGCGCGCACTCGAGAAAGCGGGTGCGCGCCTGGATGATGTCGTGCGAACGAGAATCTATGTAACCGATATCTCGCGCTGGGAAGCAATCGGTCGAGTGCATGGCGAGTACTTTGGAGCGATTCGTCCTGCTACGGCGATGGTCGAAGTCCGGAAGCTGATCGATCCGAGCATGCTCGTGGAAATCGAGGCTGACGCTCTTATCAGCAGTTCCTAGCAGCGAGCGAAGCAAGCGGCCTTGAACCTAGCAGCGAGCGAAGCGAGCGGCCTTGAACCTAGTAGCGAGCGCGAGCGAGCGGCCTTGAACCTAGTAGCGAGCGCGAGCGAGCGACCTGCAGTTAGGGATTGATGGGAAACGGTGCGCCGCGAATGACCTGACCCGGCGTCTTCCAACCACCACGCGGCTCACGCTGCGTTGAGGGTAGCGGTGCACTCGGGCGGCCCATTGCCGGAACCGGCTCCGGTGCGGGCTGTGCCTTCGGCGCTTCCACCGGCGCGGCCTCCTCAGCCTTCTCGGAGACCTCCGCAGGCGCGGGAGTGTCATGCTGCACCGACTTTACCGCCGCGCGAACACCTCGATTTGCCGACGGCGCCTTGGAGACGGCCTTGGCCTTGGGCGATGGTGTTGAGCTTTCGCCGCGCTCTGCCGCTGAAACGAACTCGAGCTTCGGTTGCGTGTTACCGGCGAGTTGTACCTCGGAAGACGAACCGCCCACCTTGGCGAGGTCGGCCTTGAGATCATCGCTCATGGCAGGTTGTTCTGCCGAGCGCGAGCAAGCAGCAGCGGCCGCAAGCAACACCGCACTGAGGGAGAATCTGAGTGAGTTTCGCATGTCTGTATTACACGAGACACCCAAAAGAGTTCTCACCCCCGATTCGAATGCCACACTCGGCTGCGTCCGCCAGCGATCTGCTCCATGGTGCGTCTTGTCGCCACCGAAGTCATCTCCTCGAGCGTGATGTCACGAGCGGGGTCGGCGTAGTCGTCCCTGTGCTTGATGAGGAGCCATTGCGGACGACCGGGACGATTCATCCGTACGAGGACCCATGATCCATGCAGCCGCCGTCCGTGCAGGATGATCTTGAGGTCGCCGCGACGATATCCATCGCGCAGTGATTCAGCTCCGCCGCCGTCCTCGGCGTCATACGTGCCGCGGTCCCACAACATCACCGTGCCTCCTCCGTACTCGCCTTGTGGAATAGTGCCCTCGAAGGCGTTGTAGGAGATGGGATGATCTTCAACTTCCATCGCGAGTCGTTTGACCGACGGATCAAGACTCGGACCTTTCGGCACTGCCCAGGACTTCATGACCCCGTCGAGCTCGAGACGGAAATCGTAATGCAGGTGACTCGCCGCATGCTTCTGAATGACAAACTGAAGCTGCTTGTGTTTCGCCGCGGGGACTTTGCCTTCAGGTTCCTTCGTCTTTGAGAAGTCTCGCTTGCGATTGTATTCAGCGAGCGGCGCTGTTGTTTTCGCGGTGCGTTTCGCGGCGGTTTTCTTTCTGGCGGTGGTCTTCTTCGCGGCGCGCTTCAGCGCACTCTTCTTTTTCGCGGCCTTTTTTGACGCGCGCTTTGCGGTTCGAGTTGCTGGCATGCCCGGCTACTGTGCTAGGTCCATGCCTGTTGATTGCGGAAATACGAAACGCTGAAACAGCTGAGAACCTGACAAAGATTGAAAAACCAGAATTGCTTTTGCAAACAAAGCTTTTCTGGTTTTTCAGATGTTGTCAGCTGTTTCAGCAGTTTCAGCGTTGCGTGGTGCCGCAGTTCCGCTGTTCCCGCATTCAGTAGTCGACCGGTCGCAGATAACTTTCACCGATGGTCGCCGTGCTGAGCAACGCCACTGTGGGAAGTTTGCGCTTCCAGTGTGTACTCGAGAGCCGCTTGTGCACGACCTTCACGTCGGCGGCAGCAAACCCACGGGCAACGAGATCATCCGCGCTGTATCCGCTCAACATCCAGTTCAGGATCTCGTCGGCCTTCGCGTAACTGATGCCGAAGTCACTTTCATCAGTTTGGCCAACCACGAGATCCGCTGAGGGCGGCTTCGCGACAACCACATCGGGCACGCCAAGATGTTTGGCGAGCGCCCACACCTGCGTCTTGAACAGGTCGCCGAGCGGATTGATTGGCGGCGAGTCGTCCGCATGCCATGTGAAGTAGCCGAACAAGCGCTCGGTCTTGTTGCCGGTCCCGAGTGGAATGGCGTGATGCTTGGCTGAGAGATCGAAGAGGGTGATCATGCGCAGGCGCGCCATCACGTTGCCGCGACGCGCGCCGTCGGCTTCGGGCTCATTCTCCAGATATCCGTCGACTGCCTTGCTGATGTCGATCGTTCGCGACTCGATGCCGAGTGCGTCGATCACGAGCTGCGCGTGATCGAGGCTGTCCTTGCTCGATGTCCGGTACGGCATTCGCACACCAACGACATTCTTGGGGCCGAGCGCCTTCGCTGCGAGGTACGCAGTGACAGCCGAGTCAACGCCACCAGATACGCCCACGACAGCGCGCTCGAACCGCCGGCGCTCCATCTCTACACGAAGAAACTCGATCAGCCAATTCTCAACGAGCGTGCAGTCGAGTTCGAGCGTTGGCGGCACTCCGCTGAGTGGCTCTTGTACGACTGTAATGGCATTCCGAGCGGACCCTGAGCGTAGCGAAGGGGACGTCGAGGAATCTGCACGTCTGTCATTTCGAGCCGCACGCGAGGAATCTGCTTGTGATCCCTCCTCATCATACGCCAACAAATGCGGCGCCCCCGCTTCCACCTTGTCCATCGCATCCCGCAGGTGCGGTAGCATGGTCTCGAGATCACCGATGAGCGGCATGTCCGCGCGCGCGCGCGTGACATCATCCAGATCGATCGACGCGACCACCAACGCCTCCTCCCACACCGGACCACGCGCGCGCACGTCACCCTTCGGTCCAGCAAGCATCGACGCGCCCGGGAACTGCTTGCCACCCTCACTCCCCACGAGGTGTGCGAGCGCGAGATACAGTCCGTGCTCGTCTGCCATGTCACGCGCGAGTCGCTCCCAACGAGAGGAGCTCGCGGGCCCGGGAACGCCATCCGACTTCGGCCACGCACCGCGCGCCGGCGGAGCCGTCGGACAGATGATCAGTTGCGCGCCGTCGAGCGCGGCGATTGTGCCCGTCAGCGAATGCCAGACGTCTTCACAGATCAGAATGGCCGCTCGGCCCCACGGTGTATCGAACGCCCGAATCTCTCGTCCTCGCTCGACGAACCTCTCCTCGTCGAACAACCCGTACGTGGGAAGAAAGACCTTGCGATGAACGTGACGCACCAACGGCAATGCTTCGCCCAGTGTGACATACAACGCGCTGTTGTACAGCTTGTTGCGCCAGACTTCGTAGAAGCCGACGCACACATCCACCGGTGCACCCGTGCCGTGCGTGCGGTGGAGATCAGCCGCGAGCTTCCCAGCCGTCACTGCGTGCTCGCGTACACCACCCTCGAGGAAGTAGCCGCTCAGCGAGGTCTCCGGAAAGCAGACCAACTGCGGTCGCGGCTCCAGCGAGGCCGCCTGCGCGAGAAATTCGCCGATGCGGGCGAGGTTGGCCTCGTAGTCTCCCTTCTTCGGCTGAAGCTGGGCGAGAGCCAGCGTGAGGACGTTGGTCATCGCCTTGAAGATGGACGCGTGAGCACGGCGTTTCCAGTGGAACGAATGAATGGTGTCCCGAGTATTTTACGCTCGATGCGCATCGCCGTTTTGCTCGCCACGCTAGTCGTCACCGGATCACTCTCCGCACAAGCACCCTCCACGGGTGAGCCGTGGCAGATCGTTCCTCAGAAACAGTCGTCCCTCGTCTTCGCGCGCGATGGCTCGTTCATCGGCGAAATCGGCAGCGAGTCGCGAACGAGCGTTCCCATTCGCACGCTGCCCAAATACGTGGGCCAGGCATTCGTTGCCGTTGAGGACCAGCGCTTCTATCAGCACAATGGCGTAGACCTCATCGGTGTTGCCGGTGCCATCAAAGGCAAGATCATCGGCACGGTCATTGGCGGCCAGAATCGTGGCGGTGCGAGTACCATCACGCAACAGCTCGTCGGGAACATGCATCCCGACCAGATCGATCGTCGCGACCAAAGTCCGATGCGAAAGCTGCGCGAGCAGCAGGCCGCGCTCGAGATGGAAAAGCATTACAACAAGGAGCAGATCCTCGAAGCGTACATCAACCAGATCAACTTCGGTCATGGCTGGTACGGCATCGAGTCGGCGGCGCGACACTATTTCGGAAAGTCGGCATCGAAACTCACTCTCGTCGAAGCAGCAACGCTTGCGGCGTTGCCAAAGTCGCCAGTGGGTTACGATCCCTCACGCAATCCGGAAAAAGCGCGCACGCGACGAAACCTCATTCTCGGTTTGATGGCGCAGCAGGGGTTCATCACTCCTGCGGAAGCTGAGCAAGCGAAAACGGCCCCGGTCTCCACGGCACCGAATGCAGGTGCGTCTGCTCCCTCCGGCTACTTCGTTGACGCCGCAAAGCAGTTCGCCGAACGCGGTGGCGTGAGCGTCGGAAACGGTGGATATCGTGTTTACACGACAGCCGATCCGGCACTTCAACGAGCCGCAGTGCAGGCACTCGTCGAGGGAACGGTCGCAGTCGAGCAGCGCAAGGATTTCAAGCACCCGACGTGGGCGTCTGCTAAGGGAGTCGGTGATTTACTCGAAGGCGTTGTGGTCGCCATCGATCCCACCACGGGTGATGTGCGCGCACTCGTCGGCGGTCGCAACCACGCGATGGCGCCATTCAATCGCGCGACACGTGCGCTGCGTCAACCGGGCAGCTCGTTCAAGCCGTTTGTCTACGCCAAGGCGCTCGAGGATAGCCTGAGCGCAGCGACCATTGTTCCTGATACGGCACTCGCCATTCCACTGCAGAACGGCGACATCTACAGCCCCGACAACGCAGACAACAAGTTCCTCGGCCCCATCACGTTGCGAGAGGCGCTCACGCATTCGCGGAATCCGGTCGCCGTGCAACTCGCTTTGCGCGTCGGTCTGGATTCAGTGGCGGCCATCGCGCATCGTGCCGGAATTCCCACCCCAATTGCAGAAGTGCCGGCGTCCGCTCTCGGCGCGTCGGTGGTGCATCCTATTGAATACGTGGCCGCTTACTCGGTGTGGGCGAACCTGGGCAATGCAGTCGAGGCGCGCGTTGTCACACGCATCGAGGACGCCAACGGGCGGGTGGTTTTTCAGAAGGCACCAAGTGTTCCCACTCAAGTGATCGATCCACGCATTGCCTTCATCATTCGGGACATGATGCGCGACGCAGCAGAGCGAGGAACCGGCGCCCCCGCGCGCAGAATCGTGCCTCCGACAGTGCCGATTGCAGGGAAGACCGGAACCACCAACGACAATGTCGACGTCTGGTTCATGGGAATGACGCCCGATCTCGTCGCCGGGGTGTGGCTCGGATTCGATCGGCCAAAGATGATCACGAAGGGAGCAGCGGGCGGGATTCTCTCTGCTCCCATCTGGGGCGCGATGATGGCCGAGTACTACGCCTCGCACCCAACGCCGGCTCCGTGGACGCCTCCCCCTGGACTCGTGACAGCAGAGCTCGACCGGTTGACGGGAAAGCTTGCTGATGGAATGACGCCACCGGAGAGACGGTACACCGAGTACTTCATGCCGGGGACAGAGCCGGAGCCGCTGCGCAGCGTACCATGGAAGAGTGGAGTCTTTGGGGCGGTAATAACCGCACCCTAGACCAAGCCTTCGGGTGGTGGGTTTTGGCTATTCAGTTATCGGGTATTTCAGTTCCGCTTGACTAGCCTCTCTAGGCGTTCGAATGGGTGGTCACGCAGAACCGAATACTCGGCAACCGAATACGCAGAACCCACCACCCTTGAATAATCGTCCCGATAGAGGACCCTACAAAAGGAAACGGCTCTCCGATTAATCGGAGAGCCGCTTCTGTTCGGACTGATTCAGCCTAAGCGACGACCGGACCCGTCCGGGTTTCCGTGATTAGCGGCCGAGCTTGACGACGTTCTCAGCGGCCGGGCCCTTGGCGCCCTGGACCACATCGAACTCGACCTTCTCGCCTTCGGCGAGCGACTTGAAGCCATGACCCTGGATGGCGGAGTGATGCACGAAGCAATCCTTCTCGCCGTTCGCGGGGGTGATGAAGCCAAAGCCCTTCGTGTCGTTGAACCACTTCACGGTGCCGGTCGTACGCATAGCAAAAAACTCCTGAAATGAATGTTGGCCGTCCCGACACTCGTCGAGCCGACCGCGCGCCAGAAAAAGAAAAAGGGCCCGCGATGTTGCAGGCCCCTGATCCAGTGGAACTAGGTCCTCTCACACTTTGTGAAAGGCTGGCGTCGCTGAACAGCAAAGGTAATACGTCAGCGGAAATCCTACAATAGTCCTGTTCCGACGGCCCTTTCCGGCCCAGCCACGGGTGGCCACCCGGCACTACTTGGTGAGCATCGTGTGGACGCCATCCCAGTCTGCGCGCGCACCATGCTCGATGATGTAGTCGCATCGCGAACGCAGGGTAGCGCTCGGGCCGTCGTCAGCGTCGATCTCGAGTGCGCGCGCGAAGCTCGCGGACGCACTGACCCAATCCCCTGCTCGGTATGCGCTTAGGCCTTCTGCATAGCGCTCCAGCACCTCACCGCGACGCGCATCCACCTCTCCCGACTCGCCAAGCAGCTCGAAGATGGCTACGGGGCGTGTCTTCCCCTTCACGCGAATCCAGTCGAGCTCGCGGACTGCAAACCCTCCCTTCAGGCGCGCCTGCGTCTCCTCGCCGATGATCGTGAGCGTGCGGTACTCCTTGTTCACGCCCTCGAGCCTGGAAGCGAGGTTGACTGTGTCCCCCAGCACCGTGTAGTTGAAAATGCCCTCGGTGCCCACATTCCCCGCCACCACGCGACCGCTGTTGACTCCGATGCGCGTCTCGAGTCGCGACAAGCCGAGTCGCGCCCACTCGTCATTGAGGTCGCGCATCCGTCGCTGCATCGCCAACGCGGCACGACACGCTTGCTCGGCATGCCGCGGATCGACGATCGGACACCCAAAGTAAGCCATGATCGCGTCCCCGATCAGCTTGTCCAGCGTCGCGCGCTCGAGCAGCAACCGGTCGATCATCTCGCGGAAATATCTCGACAGGTGCGCCGTGAGCTCGGCGGAACTGAGCCGTTCTGCCAGGGTGGTAAAACCCGCGAGGTCGCTGAACAGTACGCTGACTTCGTATTCCTCGCCGCCGAGCTTGAGACGACTGGGATCTTCGAGCAGGAGGTCGACGATGGCAGGTGCGACGTAGTTCTTGAAGGCGCGCTTGATGAGTTTTCGATCGCGGTTGATCAGCGCGAAGCGATAGGCAGAGCCCGTGCTCGCAGCGAGCAGCGCCGTGACCACGGGACCGACGAGCGGAACACGCACACTCTCCAAGACAAGCAATCGCTCTGAGCCGAGTGCCAATGCCAGCGACGCTCCGATGACCATGGTCACGGCAATTCCCGGCGCGAGCATGAAGACCATGATGCCGTACAGTGCCGCCAACACCAGCGCCAGCGCGGCCGTTGCCTGTTGGCTCGAAAACGGATCCGCGACGAAGCGATTGCGAAGCACGGCGTCGGCAGCGGTTGCGTGAAGCTCGACGCCGGACATGGCCTGCGAGACGGGCGTAGGGAAGCGATCCGCGCTGGTTGTCACTGGCACATCGAGGTCCATCCCAACCAGGACGTGCTTGCCGGTAAACACACCGGGCGGAAGTGATCGTCCCGGCTCGAGCGCCTGGTAATAGGAGACGGTCGTGATGCCCGCGCGTGGCGCTCCGTTGAACCTGAGCAGCCGTGGCTGCGCTGCATCGGGGGGCACCTTGATCCCCGCCAGACCGAGCGCCGCCGCCGCGAGCGTCGGCCGCTCCTCGACCGCATACGCAACGCTGCGCACGATCCCATCGGGAGCTGGCACGACATCAACTGCTCCTGTATGTCCCTCCGGAATCGCAAGCACATCGTTCGGGTCGGTCCACTGGACAATCGTGTATCCAGGTTGATCGGTGACTGCCCGGTGGGTGGCGAGCACCACGGTGCGCGCACGGCGTACTGCGGCGCCGAACACGCTGTCCTCCGCCGGGGATGCACTCGGGACGTCCGTCGCGATGTCGAACGCAATGCTCGCTGGATGCTGCGCAGCGATGGAGTCGATCAGCCGGGCGTGCAGCGAACGAGGCCACGGCCATGGCAGCTTCACTTCGCTAAAGGAGTTCTCGTCGATTGCGACGACAAGAACCTGCGGCGCCGGTGACGACGTGGTCACGGCGCGCCGCACGAACGCGTCGTAGGACGCCCACTCGAGTCGCTGGAGTTCGCCAGTCTGCCCGAGACCGAGACCGATCGCGGCACCGAGAGCAACGACCGCGATGAACGGAAGGAGCCGCGGCTCGTTGCGCTCGGGCGTCCGCGCGCGCAGGCGTTTCAGAAGAGCCGCCACCGTGTCCGTAGCGTTGCGTTCCGCCGCGGGATCAACGGATCGATGGAGAGCCCGTCGACCACGCTGCCAAATGACCGGTCGGTGAGATTGCTGATGGTCAGCGTGAGCCCCACACGCTTCTGCGCGAACTCTAGCCCGGCCTCGATGTCCGCAACGGTGAAGTCGCTGCGGGGCAGTGCAGTGACCACCGTATGGGAGAACGACTGCGTCACTCGGCTGATCGCCAGACGCGTCACTCCATTGGGATACGTGATACCGAGCCCGCCGCGGAGGAGGTTGTCCTCCCGCGTGAATGCTGCCGTCTCGAATCGCACGAGCTGATCATCGGCGAAGAAACTGAGCCGCGGAGCGATGATCCAGTTGACGTACCCGCTTGCGCCCTTCGCACGGGCGTCGGCATCCGGAATCAGCACACCGTGCGAGAGAAGGAACGGCACCCTCGATGAGCGCGTGAAGCCGCGCATCGCGCCGAACACGTTCGATCCCGAATACTCGAGCGAGACATCACTCTCGTGGCGCGTCGCAGTCGGGAGCTCATTGCGGTCGATGACGAACCCCGCAATGGCCGGTGGCGAGATCGAGGATCCAAACGCGTTGGTGTTCAGGTTCTTCATCGTAGCGGCACGAAGGAAGGTGCCGGGCATCAATCGCAGCGAGAACGCGAGGATCGGGCTCCACGAGTTGTTGTCCACGACCTCGTTGTCTGGAAAGAGAAAGTGCTCGTAGGAAACTCTCTGATAGGCGACGCCGGCTGAGACGTGCAACCAGTCGGTGAGCGCCAACTCGCCGCGCGCGTAGCTGATGCTGGCGCGGTCCTTTCCTGCGCGATCCGTACTGTCCTGCGCGAGCGGATCCTCACCAGCCAGTCCCACGGCCTCATGACATCGTTCCTTCTTGTCCTGCATGTAGAACTTCTGTCCCACGATGAGCTGATGTCGTCCGATCCGAGCGACTTGCTGTACCTGGAGCTCCAGCGCTGACGACGGGCTCTCGAGCAGGTTGGTGGAAATGAGGCCGAACATGCCGACGTCGAGCGTGTTGCAGGCCGTGATCCCCACCTCGTGTTCCGACTGTTGATAGTCGATTCCGGTGTAGCGCGCCGTTGCCGTGAAGCTGGAGCCCGGGCGCATGCGCCAGGCATATCCGAGCGTTCCCTCTCGTAATCCGATGCGCACGCCGATGTTCGGGTCGGGCGTGAAGAATTGCCGCACAATGACTGGTGCGCCGTTCGATTGACCGAGGATGTGCGCCGCATCTTCGTCCTGGCCGCGATCCAAAGTGACGGACTGCGCTTCGACCAGGATGTCCTGCGTTGCATCGATTGCAACCTTGCTCTGGAGAAAGGCGTGCACACGATCGTCCGTTTTCGCGAGGCGGGCGCCATTGCGTCGCGACGCGTCGATGAATGCGAGCGTTGCGAAGTGCTCATCCCCCGTACGCACCGTTGCGCTCCCCGCGCGGCGATCACGACTTCCGCCTTCGAGCTCCACATCCAACTGCCGTCTCGGCTGCTCGATGAGGGCAGTGTACTCCGAAAACGTATTGAAGGAGTTCCGGTTGACCGCGGCATGCAGGTCGTACTGGAGCAACTCACTCGCGAGTGCCTGCAACCGATCCGGAAGCAACCCGTACGTGTTGGCGAGAAACAGATGTGCGCTGGCGTTCGTGTAGTCCGTTTCGACGGAGTTGAGCGCCTCGAACGCTCCCCACGCTTCGAAGCCCAACTGTCGATAGATCTCGGCGAGGCTGACGTTCTTCGTCGCAAGATCGCGATCGAGCAGCAGACGGCTTCGATAGACGGCGCGATTGTCGTTGAGCGCGATCGCGGTGCGCAGCTCGCGCAAGGCGTCGATCTGACGGTTCTGGTCGCGAAGGAACAAGCTCGTATAAAGCCACGGCGTTGGATCCCGCGGGTCGAGCTGCTTGGCCGACGCAAGGGCGGCGAGCCCCTCGGTCACGCGACCCGCTTGATAGTAGGCCTTTCCGAGGTAGCTCTGGTAGAGCGACACATGCGGCTCCAGGAGCGTGGCGGTGAGCATCTCGAGGAGGCCATCCGCCACATTGCCGCGACGAAAGTGGAGCAAGCCGAGGCCAAGGTGCGGTTCCGCGAACTCGTGATCAGCCGCGGCGGCCGCGGTCAAGTCAGCGTCGGCTCCATCGCCATCACCGTCAGAAAGCCGAATGAAACCGCGCAGCGAGCGAACCTGCGGGTCGTTGGGCGCCACCGAGGTGGCCGTCTCGACGTCGTGTCGCGCGCCGGACGCATCGCCGGTGCCGAAACGAATGCGGGCGCGATTCACCAGCGCCGGAACGCTGCGTGCGTCGATGGTGAGGGCGCGGTCGAAGTAACGCTGTGCGGCGTCGAGATCGAAGCGCGCCTGTTCTGCGATTCCTGCCGCAATCAGTGCGGGCACGAGCCGCGCATCGATGGCGAGCGCGCGCTCGGCGGCCGCGAGCGCCGAGTCGGCGTGGTTCTGGGTCAGATGGATGGTGGAGAGTACGAGTAGCGCTTCGGTCGCCCGCGGGTCTGCGGCAAGTGCGCTGTCGATTGCAGCGCGGGCGCCAGCCACGTCTGCCGAGGCGAGACGCACGGCCGCGGGGATCGCTTGCACCGAGGGGTCGAGCGGGTAATAGAGCGCCCATTGCACCGCATTGGCGGGATTGAGGATAACGCGCTTGGTCGGCGCCTGACCGGGAAGCGCGGTGCCTTCCTCGCCGGCGTTGACCTGAATCGATCCCGCAGCGTTGCTGAAATCCACCGATCCTTCGACGACGGTGAGCACCGTGGACGTATCCAGGCCGACACGCAGGTTGATCTCTGTGCCGCGAATCGCCGCGGCGGCCGAGGGGGTTCGGATTGTGAGGCCACTCGCGGGATTCTTCGTGCGGAACCAGGCTTCGCCACGCTCGAGCTCGAGGGACGTCGTCGGTGCGCCCAGACGGCGCACGGTGTGCACGGTGAGAATGGCTCCTGCATTCAACTTCACCTGCGACTCGTCGATGAAGAGAATCGCGGCCTTGCTCGCCACGAGCGTGCGGACTCGATCCGCCACGTAGAGCGGTTGAAAGACGGCAGCGGGATTCCAGGCGTCGCGCTGAGCGGGGGTGTGCTGCACGTTGCCGCTGAGCATGACAACCTTGCCTTGCGCAGCATCTGTCGTCTGTGCCCCGATGCCGCCTAGTGGGGCGAAGATGATGAGCCCTGCTCTGAGGATGCTTCCTGAGCGACTGCGCATGGTCGGAGTTGTTGATGTTATGGAACGCGCTTCATGCGATGCCAATGCGTGCGAGTAACGCCGTGAATCGTTGGTCATCGTGTACGTCTCGGAAGGGGATCCGCGCATTGAGCCACGTGAGCTCTGCGGCATGCTCGCGGCACGCCCTCTCGAGTCCGCGCAGGGCAGCGTCTCGCTCGCCGAGCGCGATATCGATCTGTGCGACGAGATATGACGAGACATACCGCGTCGCCATGGCCGCAATCAGCTCGTCGCGGCACGCGAGGGCGGACGTGCGGTCACCGGTCACCGCGCATGCATTGCCGAGCGCCGAGACAATTTCCGGAGCGCGCCCCGAGAGCTCGATGGCGCGGCGAAACGACGACAGCGCCCGCGGCGCGGCATCGATGCCCATGAGTGCCTGCCCGCGGAAGTAATGGATGAGCCCAAAGTTCGGTTCGAGCTCGATCGCGCGATCACACTCGGCAACAGCCTCGACGTGTTTCCCGGCAGCGTGCAGCACCGCCGCCACGCTCGCCCGCATGACCGGTGAGAGGGGATCGAGCGCTTGCGCCGCGCGAGTATGCTCGATGGCTTCTGCAAATCGGCGTTGCGGGACCAGGACGTCGAGCGCGAAACGCTGTCGCACGGCGACATCCCCTGGGCGAAGCGTCAACGCACGCTGGAATTGCTCGGTAGCATCCTTCCAGTTCCAATCGAACGTCGCCAGCACACTCGCGAGCGTCGCGCGCGCCTCGGTGGATGTCGGATCGAGTTCAGTCGCGCGCAGCGCGGCCTCCTTGGCCGCGGGGGCGATCTCGAGAGGCGCCCGCAAGCCATACACGCCGAGCACCAAGCGCGCGGCTGCCAGGCCCGCATGCGCTTCGGCGTAATCGGGATCCAGGTCCACCGCCTGCTCGAACAACTCAACCGCGCGCGCAAGTTGCAATTCGGTGCGCTGCCCGAACGCGTGACGCGCCCTGAGGTACGCATCCCGAGCGCGTGCGCTGCTCGTCCCGCGCACGCCGAAGGGTGCCACTGCGTTGTCTGCCAACTCGATGTCGAGTGCGCGCGCGATGGCGTAAGCCACCGTTTCCTGCGCGCGCAGGAAATCAACCGTCGTATCATCGAAATGATCGGCCCACCGCTGAATGCCAGTGGCGGTTTCGATGAACCTCGCGTCGACACGAATGGTGGTGCCGAAGCGGCGAACGCTGCCTGCCAGCACCGCAACAGCCCCGAGTCGAGCGCCAACATCCTGGATACTCGGCGGCGGCCCTCGGGTTAATGCCGGCGTCGCAACGTGGAGCGTCCGCAGACGCCCCAAGGCAGTAGTCAACTCCTCCACGAGTCCGGTGGCCAGGTACGCGTCAGCCGGATCGGGACTCAGAGACTCAAACGGCAACACTGCCACCACCGGCACAGCCTGAGTACCATTCGAGCCGTTTCCCGCCGCGCGCGCATGCGCCATAGCTGCGCGCCCACTATTTCGCTCGATGGTCGGGTGCGATGGATCAGTTGCCGGGTCCGGCACAAGCGCACGCGCGAACTCATCGATGGATGTGAATCGATCACGCGGCTCGCGTGACAGGGCGCGCGCGACCACCTCCTCGAGCCACACTGGTGCGTCGGCACACACTGCTCGCAACGACTTTGCGCGCGAGAGGATGCGCTGTGCAAAGACCTGTTGCGCCCTGCTGCCGTCGAAGGGCAGGGCGCCCGCGATCATCTCGAAGAGAACGACGCCGAGGCTGAACTGATCGGTGCGCTCGTCGAGTTCCGGGCTCGCCATTGCCTGCTCGGGACTCATGTACTGGAACGTTCCGATCACGAGTCCCTCGGCAGTGGAAGGAGCGTCGCCGCGCAGCAGCCCGTTCACGAGCCCAGCGCCGAAATCGGTGACGACCGCGTGGCCGGACATCATCAGGATGTTGCCGGGCTTGATGTCGCGATGGATCACACCTGCGGCGTGCGCGTATTGCAGCGCGTCGGCAATCTCCGCCGCCATCCGCGTGGCCGCGGGGATCGGGATGGTGCCCTCACGTGCGAGCCGCTCGCGAAGCGTGCTGCCCTCCGCGTAAGGCATCACATAGTAGGGAACCGACGCCACCTCACCTGAGTCGAGGAGCGGCAGGATGTTCGGGTGCGTCAGTCGAGCGACGACGCGAATCTCACGCAGGAACCTGTCGGCGGAAATGTCCTCGACGATGGATTGGTCGAGCACCTTGATGGCGACGTCGCGATCATGTTTGCGATCGCGCGCAAGGTAGATCGACGAGGTTCCACCCGTGGCGATCCGTCGCACGATGTCATACCGCGCATCGAGGCTCTCCGAAAAGTGCTGCTCCCATCGCGTGAGCATAGAGCGGAGGGATCGGCGACGGCGCCCGCCCGTTTCGCTAGACCGGGCACTATTGGAGCTACTGTTACGAGTTGCGCGGACCGTTTCGACAGCGGTGGGAAGCCGAGGCGGGCATGAGCATTCCGTCACGCCATTCAAAACACCGGCGATCTATCGTATTGGGCCTTGCCGCAGCCCGCAAGGTCGAGCCCTGCGAGCTGCGCAGCGAGATGTCAGTGCAAATGCCTAGACGCCAGCCTCTTCCAGCACCGGCGAACCCGCCGGCGAGGCGCCATTCGACGGCGCTTCCACCAGCGCAATCGCAAACGCCTCGTCCAGTGTGCTGACACAATGGAAGGTGAGCTGCTTCTGCACATCCTCCGGAATGTCCTCGATGTCCGCCTCGTTGTCCTTTGGCAGGATGATGTGCGTGATCCCGGCCCGGTGTGCGCCCAGGACCTTCTCCTTCAGTCCACCAATCGGCAGTACTCGCCCACGCAGCGTCACTTCTCCCGTCATCGACACATCGCGCCGCACCGGGCGGCCGGACATGGCACTCACCAGCGCTACCGAAATCGCCACACCCGCGCTCGGGCCGTCCTTCGGAATTGCTCCCGCCGGAACGTGCACGTGCACTTCGATGGAGCCGAGTCGATCCTCTGGAATATTGAGCGTCGACGCATGCGTCGCGGCGTAGGTCAATGCCGCGCGCGCACTCTCCTTCATCACGTCACCAAGCTGGCCGGTGAGGATGAGTGAGACATTGCCCCAGCCGCTCACCTGGATCTTCTGATCAACGGCATCACTCGAGCGCAACGCGCCGTGGAGCCGGCGAATCGCCGTTTCGACGAACATGATGTCGCCGCCCATGGGCGTGTAATACATGCCCGCCGCCACGCCGACTTCATTCTCCTCGTTCGCCCGCTCGGGATGCACGCGCGGACGGCCGAGCAGCTCACGAACATCCTCCGCAGAGATGGTGAGGTCGTCCGCTTCACCCGACGCGAGCTTGCGAGCGAGCTTGCGTGCCACGGCACCCACCTGACGCTCGAGCTGACGAACACCAGCCTCACGCGTGTACTTCGACACGACTGCAGTGACTGCGTCATCCGTGAACGTGATGTTCTTGCTCTTGAGTCCTGAATCCTCGAGCTGGCGTGGAATCAGATACTTCTTCGCAATCTCCGCCTTCTCGCGCTCCGTGTATCCGGCAAACTCCACTGCCTCCATTCGATCGTAGAGCGGGCCGGGAATGTTCTGGACGAAATTCGCCGTTGCAATGAAGAGCACTTCGCTCAGGTCGAACGGAATGCCCAGGTAGTGATCGGTGAACGTGTCGTTCTGGGCGGGATCGAGCACTTCGAGCAACGCGCTCGACGGATCGCCCTGGAATGACTGACCAAGCTTGTCCACTTCGTCGAGCAGGAAGACTGGATTGCGCGTCTTGGCCTGCTTGAGCCCCTGGATGATGCGACCTGGCATCGCACCGACGTATGTACGGCGATGACCACGAATGTCAGCTTCATCGCGTACGCCACCAAGGGCAACGCGGACGTATTCGCGACCAAGCGAACGTGCGATCGACTTGGCAATGGACGTCTTGCCGACGCCGGGCGGTCCTGAGAAGAGCAGGATGGGTCCCTTCGCCATCGCCCGAGCCTTCGCTTCCTTCTTGTCCGTCACCGCCTTGTGTTCACCGGTGACGTTCAGCGTCGGCGTTGCATCGCCGCGGTCGATGTTGAATGCGGCAACGGGAATCTCGCCCACCTGTTCGACTTCGGCGGCCAGCTCCTGTGCGCGCAGCTGGCGTACGGCGAGGAATTCCAGCACCCGGTCCTTCACGTCGGGCAGGCCGTAATGATCCTCATCGAGAACTTCCTGTGCGCGCGTCAGGTCCAGGTTGTCGTCACTGCGCGTATTCCACGGCAACTCGGCGATCCACTCCAGATACGTGCGGATCACCTGCGCTTCCATTGATTCGCGGCCTGCGCGCTCGAGTCGCCCGAGCTCGCGCTCCACTTCGGTCTTCGCCGTGGGTGGCAGCTCGAGCTTCTCGAGCTTTTCGCGCAGCTCCGTGATCTCCTTGCTCTGATCGTCGTCGCCGAGCTCCTTCTGGATCGCCTTCATCTGTTCACGCAGGTACATCTCGCGTTGGCGCTCCCCGAGCTCCTCCTGCACCTGCGACTTGATCTCCTCCTGCATCTCGATCATGCCGATCTGACGCTGCACGTGGACGAGCACGCGACGGAGACGGTCCTCGACATTCAGGTTTTCAAGGAGGCCCTGGCGCTCGGCCACCGGGAGCTCGATGTAGCCCGCCACGAGATCGGCGAAGCGGCCGGCGTCGGTCACGGCATCGAGCACCTGATGGACGACTTCTTCCGGCAGTCCGCGACGCTCACCGAGTTCGGCGGCGCGCTCGCGGATTTCCTTATAGAGGGCGACAAATGCCGGATCGTCCTCATTGATCGGCTTCATCTCGTCGAGTGGCGAGACGACGGCACTCAAATAGTTGTCCGATGGATTGGTTGCGTATTGCAGTGCGGTCGCGCGCTGCTCGCCCTGGAGCAACAGCTGCACGCCGCCGAGGCCGCGCTGGATCTGGCCGATACGTGCAATGACACCCATCGAGTAGAGGATGTCGGGCGTTGGCTCGTCGGTGTTGTCGCGTTGAGCGACCGCAAACACGAGTCGATCACCTTTCAGTGCGGCTTCGATCGCGCGAAGGGTTCCCGGCCGTCCGGCTGCAATCGGCGCAGTGAGTCCGGGAAAAATGACGGTCCCCCTGAGAGGGAGGACGGGGAGCGTCTGACGCTGACCCATGATGGTTCCGTGGTAAAAGATGCCCCGAACGTCGTGCCGAGCTTCTTGTCCGGCTACTCCGGGGTCAAGGACCGCCGAAAACGCACACTTTATTCCATTTGATGTCCGACACGGCGGCAGCCAGTGACACTAAACCGCGTCATCGTGACGTAGTGTACCTGCCGCCATGGCGGAAATCCTTTCCAGCGTCCTTCCGCTGTGCTACAATGTCGTCTCACAGCCTCACCCTGATTCCCCGCCGTCGCTTGCCCGACCCGCTCGCCACAGCCGCGGACGACGAGCTGCGCGCTCACGTCGAGCGTGCGCTAAGCGCCCACTACGAGCTCGACTGCGAGATCGGACGGGGAGGCATGGGCATCGTCTATCGCGCCAAGGATCGCCGGCTCAAGCGACAGGTGGCTATCAAGCTCTTGCCGCCCGAACTGGCATTTCGTAGCGACATCAAGTCCCGCTTCCTTCGCGAAGCTGAAACGGCTGCCCAGCTCTCGCACCCCAATATCGTTCCTATCTACACGGTTGACGAGCAGGAGCAGCTCGTCTTCTTCGTGATGGCGTACGTGAGCGGAGACAATCTCGCCAAGCGTTTGCACGAGCGGGGCGTGCTCACCACCGACGAAACGCGAAAAGTCCTCCGTGAAGTCGCCGACGCCCTCGCCTACGCGCACGACCGCGGCGTCGTCCATCGCGACATCAAGCCGGACAACATCCTGCTCGACGCCACGAGCGGCCGGCCGATGGTCACCGACTTCGGCATCGCGCGCGCGATGGACTCCACGGGCGACAGCCGGCTCACGGCCACAGGCATGGCCATCGGTACGCCGGCGTACATGTCCCCGGAACAAGCGGCCGGTGACCGGGCCATCGATGGACGAAGCGATTTGTACTCGCTCGGCATCCTCGGCTACCAGATGCTTACGGGGGAGCCCCCGTTTACGGCGACGAGCACACCCGCCATGCTGGTGAAGCACATCTCCGAGCGTCCGATTCCCGTGCAGCAGCGCCGGGCGGACGTTCCGGCGGATCTTGCTCGTTCCGTGATGGTGCTGCTCGAGAAGGAGCCGGCCAATCGCTTCCCGAACGCGGCGGCATTGGTGACGGCGTTGGACACACGGGAAGCGCCGGAGATCAAGCCGGAGCCTTCATTAGTACCGCCCCCATCGCTCGCGCCGCGGTCGTCGTACGGAACGCAGGCTCCGGCCGCGCCGCCGTACCTCACCGCACCTGATCGGCAGTATGCGAACTCGCCATATCCGCAGCCGGCCAACTACGGTGCTGATCGTCCGTCGCTCCTCTCGCCGAACCAGCCCACGTACGACGAGCTGCGACGCTGGGATGCGCCGCCCGTTGCCAACTTCCGCCGGAAGATTGCGCCATACCTGTTCGTCAATGGCGTCATTCTCCTCTTCGCGTTGTTCGGCAGTTCCGATTTCCTCAGCGTCACCGTTCTCTGGAGTATTTACATCGCGTTCAAGTACGCGAAGCTCTGGAGCGAGGGTTACGACTGGCGCGACGTGTTCCGCCAGCCGCGCGATCGCGAGATCATGGAAGTCATCGAAGACTTCACGGACCACATTCGTGCGATCTTCGACAAGGGTGTGCGCGCGCAACTCCGCGAAAAGCGCGATCAGCGCAAGCTCGCGGCACGCATGTCGCCCGCGATGGTCGGTCCTGGTGGCTCGTATCAGGCTGCGGCCATCACCGATCCCGCGCTGAGCGATCGCGTCCGCCAGGCATTCAATGATCGCGACGAGATCTTCCGCCGACTCGACTCGCTCGGCAGCGCGCTTCCCAGCTCGCAAAAGGACGAAGTCACCCGCTCCGCGAGCGCCCTCGCGGACAAGGTGCAGTCGTTCGCCGTCGCGCTCGATGATACGGCGCGCTCGGACATCGCTGGCGCGCGGGAGCAGCTCGAGCGTGAGATCAGCACACTCGAGAATGCGGCCAACCCGCTCGAGCGGGGGAGCGAAGAGCGCGTGCGTCGCCTTGCGTATCTCAAGCGTCAGCGTCGTGCGCTGATCGACACCGACACGCGCCGTCAGGGACTCGCGTCGAAGCTCGACACGTGCGCCCTCGCACTGCAGAACATGCGGTTCGATCTCATGCGACTCGGCGCGAGCCCGCAGATGCACCAGCACATCACGGGACTCGCCAATCAAGCCATCAGTCTCGCTGAGAATGTCGACGAAGCGCTCTTCGTGGCTGATGAAATGGGCAAGTTGAGCGGTCGAGCCTCAGGCGGGCGGCGCGGGTGACCGATCCACTGCTCGATCGCGTCGTGAGCGCGGTCGGCACCCAATATCTCGTCGACGCAGAGATAGGCCGAGGCGGGATGGCGGTCGTCTACCGCGCGACCGACCTGCGACTGCATCGGAAGGTCGCGATCAAGGTGCTGCCGCCCGAACTCGCGTTCAACGCGGACGTACGCGAGCGCTTTCTTCGCGAGGCGTCCACGTCTGCGCAGCTGACGCATCCCAGCATCGTGCCCATCTATACGGTCGATGAGCGTGAGGGGATGGTGTACTTCGTCATGGCGCTCATCGAAGGAGAAAGTCTCGCCGAGCGGCTGCATCGCGAGCCACGTCTCCCGGTCGAGGAGACGCGACACATTCTCGCGGGTGTCGCGGATGCGCTCGCGTACGCACATGAGAAGGGTGTCGTCCATCGCGATGTGAAGCCGGACAACATCATGCTCGATCGCGCGACGAATCGTCCGGTCGTCACCGATTTCGGTATTGCTCGCGCCGCTCAGGGTGACACGCGACTCACCGTCACCGGCGTGGCGATCGGCACGCCCGCGTATATGAGTCCGGAGCAGGCGCTTGGTGAGCGTGACGTCGACGGACGTAGCGACATCTATTCACTCGGCGTCATCGGTTATCAGATGCTTGCGGGCGAAACGCCATTCAAGGCGTCGAACACTCCAGCGATGCTGGTGAAGCACGTGTCCGAGACGCCGCGCCCGTTGAACACGCTTCGTCCTGACACACCGGCGGGTCTCGCATACGCGATTGCGCGTGCGCTCGCGAAGAAACCGGAGGATCGCTGGGCCGATGCGACCGCATTTCGGACCGCGCTTCTCGATACATCGGCAACTGCGCCCCCGGTGACCGACCAGCGCATTCCGCCGCCGAACTATCGCATGCCGCCCGCGCCGCCACTGTCGACACGTCCGCCGATGTACGACTTGCCAATGGCGCCCATGGCACCGATGGCACAGTACGCGCCCGTGCAGCCCATGTTCTCCGGTCCACCCATGCCGCCTATGCCGCCGGTTCCGCTATTTGGCAGCAAGGCCGAATGGCGCGACTGGAAGCGCGAGCGAAAGAATTGGCTGAAAGAGGAGCGTCGCCGCGGTCGTATCAGTGCCATGGGCAACCGGGATGACGAGCGCCTGGCCGTGGAGGAGCGGCTCATTCGCTTCCGTCGCAGCGCGGTCGCCAACGTGGTAACGATTGGATCGCTCGCTGCGGTGAACCTGCTCACGTCACCTCATTTCTTGTGGTTTCTGTTCCCCGGCGCATTCATGTCGATTGGAATCTTGAGTCGCGCTGGTCGACTCTGGGCCGACGGTGTGCCGCTCTCCGGCATCTTCAAGCGTGGGGACGTGAAGCACCTGCCGCCAAGCACGCTCGCGACCGCCCCATCGTGGGAGTCGATCGAAGACGCGACGCGGAGAATGGCGGGGCCGGACGTGTTGAGCGGCTCGTATGGTGAGATGGTGCGGCGCGCGGCTTCTGATTTCGTTTCCATTCGCGATACTCTCGCTCGGCTTCCCGAGTCGGAGCGTTCGATGATTCCCGATGTTGCGCCGACGGTCGACGCGCTCGCAGAGCGCGTTGGTGCACTGGCGACGACGTTGCATCGACTCGATCAGGACATCGGTGGCTCATCGATGAAGTTGATCGAGGCCAAGCTCGCGGCACTGCGCGCAGAGTCGAAGGGATCGCCCACGGCGGAACAGGAACGGCGCATCGGGTTATTGGAACGTCAGCGTGCCTCCATCACCGAGCTCACGGACCGGCGTGCGGCGCTGGTGACGCAGCTGGAGAGCGCGGCTCTTGCGTTGCAGAACCTACGTCTCGACCTGCTGAAGCTGCGCTCGAGCGGACTCGAGAGCGCAATGACTGATGTCGCGAGCGCGACCCAGGAAGCACGTGCGCTGTCGCGAGAGATTGCGAATGCCGTGGATGCCGTTCGCGAGGTTAAGGGACTGTAATTCGGCTCACTGCGGACCGCTTTCCACTGACTGCTGTATCATTTGTCATGCTGAGAACCTCGACACTGCTGGTGGTTGCCCTTTGTGCGAGCGCATGCGTGAAGGCCCAGACGGCGCCTAACGCGATAGCGCGCACGCAACGACCAGACACGGTGCGTGGCATCTACGTGAACCGATGGGCAGCGATCGCGCCCGCGCGCATTGCGCATCTCGTCGATCTCGCCAAGACCACGGAGATCAACAGCCTCGTGATCGATGTCAAAGACGACCGCGGGTATGTGCTCTATCGGTCCAGCGTCGAGCTCGCGAGAAAGATTGGCGCCGACACTTTCACGCCAATGCCCGCGTCGCGAGTGCGTGCACTCCTCGATACGCTCCGTGCAAACAACATTCATGCGATTGCGCGCATCGTCGTTGCCAAGGATCCGCTCCTCGCGCGCGCTCGCACGGAATGGGCGGTCAAGCGCAAGGACAACGGCGAACCTTGGCTCGACGCGAATGACCAACCGTGGCTCGACGCGCACCATCGCGATGTCTGGAAGTACGCCGCGGATCTCGCATCAGAAGCTGTTGCACTCGGCTTTGGCGAAGTGCAGTTCGACTACGTGCGCTTTCCCGACGATCCTCGCCTGATTCGTGAAGCGCAGTTCCCATTGGCCAAGGGACGCTCTCGGTCGCGTGTCATCCACGAGCAGCTGGGATATCTGCACGATCGCATGCGGACGCTCGACGTTCCGATGGCCATTGACGTCTTCGGGCTCACCACAAGCGATACCACCAGCGACATGGGCATCGGACAGAAGTGGGAACAGTTCGCAGAGCAGGCGGATGTCGTGCTACCCATGACGTATCCTTCGCACTATGGTCCGGGACTTTACGGCCTCCCAAATCCAAACGCCGAGCCGTACGCAGTCATCGATCATGCGCTCAAGGATGCGCTCGCGCGCAACGCGAAGCTGAAGCATCCTCCCGTCATCGTCCCGTGGTACCAGGATTTCACGCTCGGTACACCCCCGTACGGAGTGGAGCAGGTACGCGCCCAAATGAAAGCTGGTTACGACAATGGCGTGATGGGGTGGATTCTCTGGAACTCAGGTAGCTCGTACACCGAAGAAGCGCTGCTCAGGAATCCGTAGCGCGCTGCACCGGCAGCTGGATGTCGGTGATGAGATCATGCTCGGTGTGCGCACCAGTCTCGCGATACAGCTCGACGGATGGCTCGTCTCGCGGAGTCCATCCGCTCATTGGGAGCCAGTGCACGTACAGTCGGCGATACGCCTCCCCGAGCAGGTGATACGGCCCGCGGTGCCGAACGATGGCGAATTCGCCCGCGGCGAGCGTGCGCCAGGCGATGGTTTGGTCCCCTTCCACGGCGCGCGCGAACGTCGCGGGAACTGAAAGGCACGCATCGTAACGAATCCTGTTCGCCGGCACCATCTCAGGATCGTCGTACGAGATTCCGATGCGCTCGACGGAGTGCGGATCCAGCGAGTGGCGCAGCGCCCATTCATCAAGTACACGCCACGCCTGCCACACGGTTTGATACGCACCGATGTGCCGAACGCACGCGAGCGTGCGCTCGGACAGTCGTTTCACTTGCACGCCTGGATCGATACTTCGATCAAGCAAAAGCCCGGGCGCCACTCGTAACGGCGGCGGATCATCGCGCCAGCGGCGGCGGTACGCGCTCGGCGCTTCCGAGAATTGCTTACGGAACGCTCGGCCAAATGCATCACTCGAGTCGTATCCCACGTTACGAGCGATGCCTGCGATAGGCGTACGCGTGGATCGTAACTGCTGCGCGGCCGCTTCCAGTCTTACGCTGCGAACGAATTCCGCCACCGGCACACCGACCACCATCGAGAACAACCGATGGAAGTGATACGCCGAGATGTACGCTTCGCGCGCGATGGTAGAGAGGGAGAGATCGCCATGGAGGTGTGACTCGATGTACGACATCGCGCGCCTGATGCGCGCCTCGATCGTTGCTCCGGAGTCGTAGTGATCGGTCACGCTAGGAGAATGACTCGACGTACACTCTCGTGCCACCCTGCCGATCTTGCGGAAAATCGCTGAGATGATGGTGCGAGCGAAACAATCCGCGCGCCGTTGCTGTCAGAGACTGCACTCACCCCGTACTCCTGCATATGCGCATCCTCACGTCGCTCTCGTCGGTCCTCCTCACGGCACATGTGGTTCGCGCGCAAGTTGCGCCTCCGCTGCATCTCGAGCCGTACACGTTTCGAACATTTGATGGAAAGACGCTGCCCGCGGAGCTCGGAAAGCTCACGGTGGCCGAGAATCGGCTGGATCCGAAATCGCGACGGATTACCCTAGCCTTTGTGCGTTTGAAGAGCACCGCGCCAACCCCAGGATCGCCGATTGTATGGTTGGCAGGTGGGCCCGGTGTGCCGGGTATCGTGATGGCCAGGGTTCCCGTGTACTACGCGTTATTCGAAAAGCTGCGTGCTGTTGCCGACGTCATCCTTCTCGATCAACGCGGCATCGGATTGTCCGAGCCGTTGCTCGAGTGCACCGACCCGCATCCGCCGCGTGATCTCTTTCGCTCGGCAGAGCGCTGGCGCTATGCCGCCGACAAACTCGTTCGTACGTGTGACCGGAACCTGCGTGCGAAAGGCATCGACGTGAAGGCATACACGGTTGCGGCGAGCGCGGATGATGTCGACGACCTGCGTCGGGCACTCCAAGTGCCAAAGGTGAGTCTCATCGGACACAGTTATGGAACTCACCTGGCGCAGGAGATGATCCGGCGCCACGGCTCCAACGTCGATCGCGTCGTATTCGCGAACGTCGAAGGCGACGACCAGCTCATAACGCTGCCACATCTTTGGGACGGGCTCCTCCAGAAGCTTTCCTACTTTGCCGAACGTGACTCCACGCTGCCCCGTGAGAGCACGCACCTTCTCGAGATGGCAAATCGCGTGGTTGCCCGACTCGATGCGCATCCTGTTGCGCTCGTTGTCCGCAATCAGGCGGGCGACACGGCAACAATCACTGTTGGTGGCTTTGGCGTGCAGTGGCTGTTTCGTAATTACGCCGCAGACGGTCGCACGTATGCGAAGTACGCTGCGTTTCTCACGGCGCTCGATCGCGGAAAGTACGACACACTTGCGACGGAGCTGGCACCATACGTGTTCGCGTTTGGCCGGTCGCAGATGGCGACTGTCACCGACTGCTCGATCGGCTGGACCCGGGAACGGTTCGCCACTGCCGAGCGTGATGCCAATGCGTTCTACAACATCGTGAACAACCAGTGGCGCACGAATGTGTGCGCGTCGCTTGGCTATGCAGGCCGTGATGTCAATCGACCGCTACTCGTTTCGGCGGTTCCGGCGTTGTTCCTGTCTGGCACGCTCGACGCCAACACGCCGGCATTTCAGGCGGAACAGGTTCGCTGGGGATTTCCTGATTCATCGCACCTGGTCATTGAGAACGCAGGACACGAAACCCTTCCGTCATCTGAAGTGCAGGACGTGGTCCTCGATTTCTTCCGAGGCCATGATGTGAGTGCGAGGCACGTGACATTCCCACCGCCACGCTTCATCAAGCCGTCTCCGTAACTATCGACGCGCGAAGAGCCAGAGCGCAGACACGACACCAAAGGCCACGACGATGCGGCGTACCACACCAGGGTGCAGGCGCTGTGCATTGTGCGCCGTGATCTGTCCCCCGGCGAGCGCGCCGATCATCATGGCAATTGCGAGGTGCCAGTCGACAAGGCCGCTCGCGACGAAAACAACAATGGCTGCGGCGTTCATTCCCAACCCGGCCACGAGCTTCAAGCCGTTCATCGCATGAATGTCGCGAATTCCCATCGATTGCAGCATGGCCAGAACGACAAAGCCCGCACCGGCGCCAAAGTATCCGCCGTACACCCCCACAGCGATTTGCAATGCAAAAAACGCGGGCCGCAACGGGACTGTGCTCGCCGCAGAATACTCGAGATCATCGCGTACGAAGCGCGGGCCAACCGCAAACAACACGGTGGCGAACAAGATGAGCCACGGCACCAGCTGCGCGAAAACGCGATCCGACGTACGCGTGAGGAGGATGGCGCCCAGGGTGCCGCCGACCGCGCTGGCGATGATCAAGCGACGCTGGAGCGCACCCATGCCACTCATGCTGCGTCGATACGCGGCCGCGCCGCCGAGTGAGCCGAGAAACAGCCCGACAGTGCTGGTAGCGTTTGCGGAGAGTGGTTGCACGCCAAGCGCCACGAGGATGGGAAACGCGACGAGCATTCCTCCACCTGCAACGGCATTCACGGCGCTCGCAACGGCAGCCGCGGCTGTGACGACGACAAAGGCCATCACGCCATTGGTCATCGCAGTCTATGGAAGAAGGTCAAGCATCACGCTCCCATGGCCCGTCTTCGCGATGATGCGTCCATCCGCGAGCATCGCGCGCGTGTCAGCGAGCAGAGAAGACGGAACGGAGAGCCTTATGTCGCCATTGCCGGTGCGAAGCTCCATTCCTTCGCGCACATCGACGCTCCGGATGCGCGCGACGATATCGCCATTGCCGGTACCTGCAACTATCCGAACCGACGACGGCACCTCAACGCGCACCGTTGCCGATGCCGTGCGGGTCGCGTCATTGCCGCGTTCATCGCGCGGTTCAACCTGCGTGTAGCCCTCCGGCGCGCACTTGTCACGTGCCGAAGCCATGATGCAGACCGAGACGTTGATCCCGTCCCGCATCACTCGGGTAACGGGCTGTGGCGATCCTGGTCTCGAAGGAGATGGCGTCACGATCACATCGCCGCGTACACCGCGGGACTCCGAGATGATGACGGATCCATTGTAGTTCCGAACGCGGAGAATCGATTCTGCTCGCATGGAGTCGGACCAGACGGTGGCAGCCGCGCCTGCTGCCACCTGAACGGATGACGATGTGGCGAGCGATTTCGGTGCTGGTTGGACTCGCGCGAGTTGCACTACAGCGACAGGCACAACGCCTATCCCAACGACAGCCGCCGCGACTGCTACACGGCGCTTGACCTGAAGCGTTCTACGCGTGGTCGCTGGTGACAGCTGAGACTTGGACAACGCTGTCCTATCCAACCTTGGACGTGCGTTGGAGTAGATCCGAAAGCACGTCGGCGATAACACGCGGCGCATCTTCAGGCGCAAAGTGCCGAGTGTCTGGTGCGATGTCGAAGGACGCACCTGGAATGGCCGCCGCGAGTCGCGCACCAACCGTGAGTGGAACGAAGGAGTCCTGTTCGCCCCAGATAACTGCGCACGGTGCAGTGATTTCGCGCAAGCGTGACGCGAGTGTCTCCGATTCCTTGCGGTCGAGCGCGGCGATATGCTGAAGAAGCACGGCACGACCGTCTTCGCTGTTGAATGGCCGCTGATACTTGTCGATCGAGTGGCCAGCGCGCATCGCGTCGTAGTAACCGCGCTCGAGGTCCGCGCGGATGATAGGCAGCAGCCAATTGGTAGGTAATCGTCGCGTGAGAGGCCACAGCGTGCGTGCCATGCGGACCTCGCGTGGCATCCAATCTCCGAAGGCGATGCTATTCACCAGCGCGAGGTGTGACACGCGCCTGGGAAAGTGAATGGCGACCGCCTGCGCGACACCACCGCCGAAACCGTGGCCAACCACGCACGCTGCCTTGATCTGCAACGCGTCCATCAAACCGACAACGCGCTCCGCGTGACCGCGGAGACTCAATGAATGTGCGCCCGGTGGATCGCTACGCCCGTAGCCCAGCAAATCCATCACGACGAGCCGGTGGCCCGGCGGCATTTGCGAGACCACGTCGCTCCACAAGTGCCCCGAGGTGGGGAAGCCGTGGATGAACACGACCGGCTCTCCCGCTCCGCGCGTGCCCGCCGCGTAGTAGTAGAGTCGTGCTCCGCCTACATCGACAAATTCGCCACGCATCGTGGCGGGAAATTAGTGCGCAGCGCAGCAGGGCGCAGTCCGCAGACCGCAGACCGCTTACCGCTTACCGCATAAAAGCGAAACGGCACACCGAAGGCGAGTTCGGTGTGCCGTTAGCGGTGCGCGGTAAGTGGTCCGCGTCCAACTTAGATCGTCGGAGCCGGGCGAGGAGCTGCTGCGCGCTTCGCGATCTCGTCGAGATTCTTGTCGAAGATCGCCTGCTGCTCCTTCGTGAGCACTGCGCGAATCTCGGGATTAATCTTGGCGTTCAGGTCCTGACGCTTCTTCATCGCGCCTTCGCGATCGGTCGCCATCAAGTCCCGAATAGCCTGCATCTCGGGCTGATACTTCGTGTTGATCTCTGCGATCTTTGCCTTCTGGTCCGCGGTCAGTGCGCTATCGATTCCAGCCAAGCGCATGTCCGGACGTGCGCCACGACCAGGTGCGCCCTGCTGCTGCTGTGCGCTGGCAACCGTTGCCGAACCAACGACGAGTGCGAAGCCAAGGGCTGCAATGCGAAGTGCCTTCATGGTTCTACTACCTCATGAGTGAATGATGGACGTGCAAACCTGCTAAATATTTGCAGGATAACAACTTATGGATTCCCCACTAGCGTTAGCCCGCGAAATGGGTAACCTTACCGATTCTTTCCGGGGCCTTCCGCCCGGCGCTGCCCTGCGACACCGGCCCGAACGCAAGACCAATAGAGCCACACGTGACTCTGCCGTCGCCATCGAGCAGTACCGCACCTGGAGCACCAGCCGCTCCACCTTCACCACCGCCGGCCGCGCCCCCGCCAAGTCCCGTCCGATTTCCCATGGACTGGATACTGGACCACGCCGCCGCGCCGATTCGCTATCGATCGCTGACGGAAGTAGCAAAGGTGGGAGCGGCAGAAGCAGAGAAAGTGGCCGCACTTCCTTTTACGCATCGTCCCGCCTTGCTGTTGGCCGTACTCCAGGCGGCCGACGGAACGTGGGGCCCGCAGATGCTGACCATCCCCTCGTCGCGCGCCGAACATTACGAGGGAATCGGCACCATTCCGGCCGTCCAGCGCCTGCTGGAGTATGGGTTCGACAAGGACACCCCGCCGCTGCTGCACGCGCGACGGATCCTTTTCCGCCTGCTCGCCGAGGACGACGACCCCGCCTATCTGTACGAATTAGGCGGGAGGCATCCCGATGAAGAGTCGGTAAAGCGCGGCCGCCTGCTGCTTCGCGAAGCTGCCGCGGCCACCCTCGCGCAGGCTGGCTATGAAGGCGATCCCCGCCTTCGCGGTGCCGCGCGACGCATCGTCCTTCGACTCGCCGATTATTTCCGCTCGCCTCTCGCCGCGAAACCGTTCATGCGGCAGGGCAATCAGCATATGCTGGCTCCGGAGGCATGCCCGCCTTCGGTCTACGCCATCACGATGCTCGCGCACATGCCGTTGTTCCGCGCCGAGTATCACCGCGAAATGGACGCGCTGTATCACGCACTGACACAGCCACAACCTCGCCAGGAAGCCATTCAGCTGTGCGGACGCAGTGCCATCCCCGTTCCGCACCTCGTACTCGGGGATCCGCTGCCGCATCGCAACGCCGCCGATGCCGACGTGCCTGCGGCTCTCCACTGGCTCGAGCTGATGGCGCGGCTTGGCTTTCTCAAGCGTAATGAGAACTGGGCCAAGCTGTTCGAGCGATTCCTCGAAGACCGTGATCGCGACGGTGTTTGGCATCCGCACAAGGGCATGGCGGTCGCCAAGACGACCAATCAGTACATCTGGCCCAGCTATCCCCTCGAGCCCCAGCATGGCGGCGACGAGCGATGGACGGACGTGACCTTCCGCCTTGGCCTCATCGCGCGTCTGTCCGGACGCACTATCGAAATCGTCTGACGGACTCGCAGGACTCGCCGGAGCGTCCGTTAGGGGGGCGCTTGTCGCCCACGGAGATGTTTCCCGCCGGTCGTGGGGATCTTCGTGCCCGCCGCATTGCACTGCCGAGTGGCATCACGCTACGAATCGTTGAGGCGGGCGCAGACGGTGGTCGCACAGTCCTATTGCTTCACGGCTGGGGCGCGTCGGCATACATGTGGCGCGATTGGTATGCGCTGCTCGCTGCAGCCGGCTTTCGCGTCATTGCGCCGGACTTACCCGGTCACGGATTATCCGATAAGCCGGATGACGACACTCGCTACACCTCCGACGCGCTCCGAAAAACAGTCGAGGAATTACTCGGCGTGCTTGGGGCCACGTCTGCAGATGTGATCGCGCAGTCGATGTCCGGCACCATTGCGATTGCGCTTGCGACGCAGCCCGGCGTGCAGGTGGGTCGCGTTGCCGTGGTGAATCCTGCACTCTTTGGCCGCGTGCGCATGGAGCGACTGTTCAAAATGGTGAGTCCACCGCTCCTCGATGCCGTGCTGCCGCGTCTCGTCCGGCGTTGGATCATCGCGCGTACTCACCGCCTCGTGTACGGTGACGCATCTCGTCTCAAACAGCGAGACGTCGACGAGTATTGGGCACCATCCCAGTTTCCTGCATATGCGCGAGCAATGCGACGGCTATTGCACGTCTTTGGTTGGGAGCGCGCTGACGTCGCAACCTCCGCCGAACGCATCCGGCCTCTCGCGCCGAGATTGCTCGTGATACTCGGGACCAAGGACCGCCTGATTCTCGATTCGCGTCCATACGTTGCCGAGCTTCACACGCGGCTTCCTTCGCTGCGAGTGCACGAAGCGGTGGGTGGAGGGCACGCCGTGAACGAGGAGCGGCCGGAGGAGCTCGTGCCGATTGTCCGTTCCTTTCTGCTGGAAGGGTGATGACCAAAAAGAAGATGGATGCTGTCCCGTCATTCGCGGATCTGGGACTGCATGAATCCGTGCTGTCCGCGGTCACGGCAGCAGGATACAGCTCACCCACGCCAATCCAGCGAGATGCCATTCCGGTGATCATGCGCGGGCGCGATGTAATGGGCCTCGCGCAGACGGGCACCGGAAAGACCGCGGCGTTTACCCTTCCACTGGTCGACCGTCTCCTCGACGGGCCACGACGCACGCGCGCGCTGGTGCTCACTCCAACGCGTGAGCTGTGTTTGCAGGTGGAAGAGAGCGTCAAGAAGTACGCGCTCCACGCCGAGCTCAGTGTTGTTGCGGTGTTTGGTGGCGTACCGCTCGAACCGCAGGAGAAGGCGCTGCGTGCGGGTGTGGACGTCGTCGTTGCCACGCCTGGTCGTCTCATCGATCACCTCGAACGGTCGAACGTATCGTTCGACGAGCTGGAGGTGCTGGTGCTCGACGAAGCCGATCGCATGCTGGACATGGGCTTCGCGCCGCAGATCAACCGGATCGTGTCACAGGTTCCGGCGTATCGGCAGACATTGCTCTTCAGCGCAACGATGCCTCCCGAAGTCGAAGCGCTCGCGCGCAAATACCTGCGCAAGCCGCTCGTGGTGCAGGTGGGTGCGCGGTCGGCGGCCGCGAGCTCCGTCACGCACGCCGTATATCCGGTGCCTCGACAGAAGAAGAACGCGTTGCTCGTGGAGCTGCTCCGTCGGGCGGGGCACGAGTCGGTGCTGATCTTCTCGCGCACCAAGCGCGATGCCGACCGCATCGTACGCGATCTGGAAGACGCGGGTATCGCTGCAACGGCGATGCATGCGGACAAGAGCCAGCAGCAGCGGATGCGGGCGTTGAGTGACTTCAAGGAGGGGAAGACGACAGTCCTCGTCGCCACGGATATCGCTCAGCGTGGTCTCGATATCTCCGGTATCACCCACGTGATCAACTACGATGTGCCGCAGCAGGCGGAGGACTACGTGCATCGCATCGGTCGCACTGGCCGAGCTGCGAAGGAGGGCGACGCGTACACCTTCATGGCTCCCGACGAGATCGGAATGGTGCGGAGCATCGAGCGGATCATCGGACAACCCATTCCACGCATTTCGGTCAAGGGTTTCGACTTCGGCACCGAATAGAGGCTAGTATCTCACCCGTCCGAGCCTGGACACGATGAGGGTCTCTGCCACGACTCCGCGTCGTGCCACCAGGGTGAGGTTCGCGGCACCGAAGCCGAGCCCTCGCACGTCATAGGTGACGGAATCGCGCGATGTGGAGAGCGTGACCGTATGCATGCTGCCCACAGGAACGCGGGTGACGCGGCCGTAGCGCGACAGCAGATCGAGATCTCCCGAGACGGTATCGATGCGCACGCTCATGGGAGTTTGCTGCGTCATGGCCTCTTCCCGTGCGCGCGTCATGAGCGCACCCGCGGCCCGAACGGCGCTTCTGGCTTCAACCCGGTCGAGTACGAGATGCAGTTGTCGCAGAAGGACGAGTGCCGTGAGGCCGATGATCAGCAGGACGAGCGTGAGCTCGAGCAGCGAGTATCCCTTTCGCATGCCGGACACAGTACGACAGACGGCGCAATTCGTATCACCGATTCATTGCCGACCGTACCAACACGTTGCATGATGACTATGTCAGGCCAATTGCACCTCACCCGACACTTCCACATGAAACACAGAATTCGGTTCGCTGCGATCGCGATGGCGGTCGTTCTGACGACTGTCTCGTGCCGGAGTCCCATGGCAGACGCGCAAATTGCCGAACAAATGAAGCAGCTGGGAGACGAGCTCAATCTGTTACGGCAGGACGCGAGCGATATTCATAGCCAGCTCGACTCGTTACGAACAGTCGCCGCCAAGCAGGACACGCTGCTGCGACAGATTGCAGGCATGGCTGGCGTCCCTGTTCCCAAGTAGACTTCGCCGAATGAAAATCTCCATCGAATACTGCACGCTCTGAAACTACGAGCCACGGGCCACCAGTTTGGCGGCCGAGCTTCGGGAAAAGTTTCCGTCGGTCCAGATCGATCTCATTCCGAGCTCGAAGGGGCGCTTCGAGGTGCTCAAGGACGGCGTGCCGGTCTTCGAGAAATCGAAGACGGGCAGACACGCGGCACCCGGCGAAATCGCAACGCGAATCGCCGCGGCGAAATAATCGTCCTTACATAAATGCGTATCGCGATCTCAACCGGTGGTGGTGACGCCCCCGGCCTCAATGCCGTCATTCGTGCCGCCGTTCTCACCGCGGTGAATCGAGGGTGGGATGTGGTGGGCGTCCGACGTGGCTTCGCCGGACTGCTTGGCGAAGACGAGGTGGTGCCGCTCACCAAGGAATCGGTGCGCGGCATTGCACACCTCGGCGGCACCATCCTCCGCTCGACCAATCGCGGAAATCCGTTCAGCTATCCACGGAAGCAGCCGGACGGCACCTTCATCGCCGAAGACCGCTCGGACGAATTGTTGGAGAATGCGCGAAAGCTCGGCATCGACGCGCTCATTTCGATTGGTGGCGACGGTTCACTCGATATCGCTCACATGCTGTGCAAGAAAGGCATGCGAGTGGTTGGTGTCCCGAAGACGATCGACAACGACGTGAGCGGGACTGTTACCACGTTCGGTTTCGATACGGCGGTGAACACTGCCATCGAGGCGATCGACAAGCTGCACACCACTGCTGAATCACACGATCGCGTACTCGTCATGGAAGTGATGGGGCGAGACGCGGGCTTCATCGCGTTGCATTCGGGTGTTGCGGGTACGGCAGACGTGATCCTCATCCCGGAAATTCCGTACGACATCGGAAAAGTCTGCGAGAAGATCATGGCACGCGACCGTGCCGGACGTCAGTTCTCCATTGTGGTGATTGCCGAGGGAGCTCATCCACGCGGTGGTGAAGTGCACGTGATGGGAGAGTCGATGCCGGGACAGGCGAAGCGCGTCGGCGGAATGGCTGATATCGTGGCGCGCGAGATTCAGGCGCTCACGGGCAAGGAGACGCGCTCATTGGTGCTTGGACATCTTCAGCGCGGCGGCATGCCAACGGGGTATGACCGCCTGCTCGCGACTCGCTTTGGCGGTGCAGCGGTGCGTGCTGTCGCGGACGGCAAGTGGGGCCACATGGTGGCGCTGCAGACGCCGCACATCGTGACGGTGCCCATCGAGGAGGCGCTGCGCGAAAAGAAGCGCGTGGATGTCACGCACGACCTTGTGCAGACGGCGCGAGAGACGGGCGTCTCATTCGGGGACTAACGCGTGTCTATACCCTTGGACAACTCGCGATTTGTACACAATCCAATCGGCGAGCTCGACTGCAGCAAGTGTAGGGTGGAACTAAACTTAGCTGTCGTGTAGAACAAGGGCAGAAAGTGGCACTAGGGCTGCCTTAACGCAGGACCACAGGACCGCACGCTGACCGCTGACCGCTGACCGTTGACCGCTAAATGAAGCATCGCAGCACCTTCCTTTCATTCGTACTTATGGCCGGCCTCGCCGGTGTCGCTGGCGCCCAGCAAAAGGGCGACGACGACATTCCGAAGGCATACCGGCCCCCGCCGGGAATGTGCCGCATCTGGTTGGACAAGGTTCCGCCCAAGCAGCAGCCGGCGCCCACTGATTGTCCCACAGCCATCAAGAACAAGCCCGCGAATGGCCGGGTGATTTTTGGCGACGATTACGTGGAGAAGGGAAAGAAGCCCGACGAGAAGGAGCTCCCCTTCCTCAAGAAATTCACGGACGACAAGAACAAGAAGCCGGAATAGAAGGTGCGAGGAGCGAGGCGCGAGGCGCGAGGGATTACCTTCCGTGCGGCCTCGCTCCTCGCTCCTCGCACCTCATGCGTGACGTAAGAGATCAGTACCTCCCGATCGACCATGATGCATTCCTGAAGGCGGAGCCTTCTTCGGGCCGCGTCATCGTCATTGCCCCCACACGCGCGGCGTGCGAGACCATCGAGCTCGCGGTGGGGCTGCATATCGAGACGTATCTCGAAAAGAATTTCGGCGAGCGGGTGCGCGAGTTGGCGCGATCGCGACGCGGATTCGGAATTGTCGCAGGCACGGGAAGCGGAAAGACGCTCGCCATCCGCCCGATTTCTGAAGAGCTGCTGGGCACGACGGATCTTCGCGTGGGTGTCATCAACCGAGAGCGCGAAGCGACGCCCGAGACGCCGAGCTGGAACATCATCATCGTGACCACCGGCATTGCGCGCCGCTGGTTCCAGGACGGCGACATCCTCGAGAGCGACACGCTCATCATCGACGAGATCCACCAGACATCCGCCGAGTTGGAGCTCTGCCTCGCACTTGGCAAGCGTGTCGGTTGTCGCTTCATCTGGCTGTCTGCAACAGTCGATCCGACGTTCTACCGAAAGTATCTCGACTCGGCTGACGTGCTTGAGGTGTACGCCTTCGATCCGCAGAAGGCGGCGAAGGTGGATGTCGTCAGCAAGGACGTGAGCGAGTTCCTCGACGACAAATTCCTCCAGCGCGTGTACAAGGAGAAGCGCGGCGTCGCGCTGTTCGTGCCGACACGTAAAGGCGTAGAGCAGGCCGCGGACGACGTTCGCATGCGCGCTCCGCGGATCAATACGGCGCACTATCACGGCGGCGAACCAATTCGCATTCTCCGGCCCTTCCTCGAGGGCGCCGAGAGCAAGCCGTACTTCCTTGCCATGACGGCGGCAGGGCAAAGCGCGATCAACGTGCAGGGGCTCGACACGGTCATCATCGACGACACGCGATTCACGTCGATTGTCGAGAAGGGGAAGAACGTGCTCACCAAGTTGCATCTTGGCGCGAACGAGATTCTCCAGATGGCGGGTCGCGTGCACGGGCGCGTCGCCGGTGGGCGGGTGTTCATTCTGAGCGATCGCGACATCGACTTCTTCGCGCTCAAGCCAACGGAACCGGAATTCCAGCTCGCGGGTGATTCGGAGCGAGTCGCGATCACGTGCGCGGATCTGGGCGTCGCGGCTGATGAGCTCGAGCTTCCGGTGCCGCTCGACCGAATCGCGTACCGGCGAGCGATTCAGTTCCTGCAGAGTCGCGGCATCATCGAGAACGGACGACTAACGCGGTACGGCAAGGCCGTCGAGGCGATGCCGGTGGAGCGGGAGTGGGCAGAGCTGCTCGTGAATGCAGACGATGAGTTGGTACCCTATCTCGCCGTGATGAGTGGTGTGGAGTCGCTCCATCGCATGACGCGCGAGGAGCGCAATCTCGAGGGGTTGATCGTGCCGGGCAGCGATCACCTCACCGCCTACAATGTGTATGCGGAGGCATATCGCGTCGCGGGATACGTGGGTGAAGTGTACGGCCTGCCACGGCACTTGTTCCGCGAAGAAGAAATCACCGAATGGGCGGAAGAGCGCGGCGTGCTCGTGAAGTCCATCGAAGACGCTGCGCTCGGCATGGCGAGTGTGTATCGCGGGCTGAACATGCCGATACCGGCGCACATGAAGTTCGCGCACGAGGGCACGCGCAGGATGTTCGGTGAGCTGCTCGCGGAGTTCATGCCATTCGATCTCGTGATCGATGAGCAGACGTCGTGGGGCGAGGAGGCGCGCGTCAGCAAGACGAGCGTATGCGGGAGTTGGGGAGCGATTGCCGGTGAGTTGCGTTATTTCGCCGACAAGTTCGGGCGACCGCGTGCTTCCATTGAAGGCACGCAACTGCCGATGGATCTCGTGCGACGCTTTGCCACAGGTGCTGAAGCGACGTTCGTGTACGATCCGGAGCGACGTAAGGCGCCGCTCGTGCTGCAGCGAAAGCTCGAGTACTACGGCTTCGAGTTGGAGCGAGAGATCGAAGCCGTCGACGCGTTCCCGGAGGGACGGGAAGACGAAGTACGTGCCGTACTCGCGGACGCGTTGGCGAGCGGTCAGGCCCGTCATCATTCGGTGCTCAAGAATCTCGAGCCGATTGACCAGGTACGTGAAGCATGGCGTCGGTCGGGCGGCAGCCTTCCGTCGCTGACACAGCGTGAGCTGGCGTCGCTCTATGGAAAGCGGCTGGCGAACGTGCGCTCGATGACGGAGTTCAAGCAGGCGGACCTCGGCCTCGCTGCACAGCTGGAAGAGAGAAGTCCGCGTGCCCAGCGAGATCGGTTTGCGTCGCTTCCGTCAAAGGTGGACATACGCGATCGGCCGGTAGAGATCGACTACGATGTCGAAGAGAATGAAGGCGGACTCCAAGGCGTCGCGCGATTGCGGTTGCCGGAGAAGATCGCGCGCTCTCTCAGTGTCGCGGAATTACCGGAGCTCGACCGGCCACTCCGCTTCAGCGTCATGCGTGGACAGCGTGGCTCTGTACGCGCGCAAACACTCGAGGAACTGCAGGAGCGGCTCGAAGCACCGTGGACGGAGGAGGAGATCGCGCGGTTCAATCGCAAACGCGACGAGGCGCGCGAAGCAGCACGCGACCAGTCGCGCCACCGAAAGCGCGAGTTCCGCGGTGGACCCAAGCGCGGCGGTTCTGACAAGCCGCGTGGGCGGGGCGGTCCAGGACGCGATGGACCGAAACGCGGTGGGTCAGGGCGCGGCCGTCCCCGTCGCGGCGGTTCCCGCTGAATCCAGAGTCACCGTGTAGCGCTCCTCGCGCGTGATGACGAAGCCGCGCGCGAGATAGTTCGGAAGCGCGTGGGGTGCGTCGAGCGTGCAGGTATTCAGGATGACGCGCTGCGCACCGACCGTGAACGCTTCTTCGACCGCACGCGAGAGCATCCATCCGCCGAGTCCTCGGCCGATGAAGCGCTGGTCGAGTCCGAAGTACATGACCTCAGCGGTGCCATCGGCGTGCTGCTTGAGCTCGAAGTAGCCGGCGTTCTGACCGCCGACGTCGAGTGTGTACACGCGAATGTCCGGATTGCCGAGATACTGGGCGAGATCGCTCTCGCTCCACGCCAGGCGGTCGCGCCAATGCCATGGTCCGCCCACTCGCGAGTAGAGCTCGATGTATTCGGCGGGCGTGATATGGTCGCGCCGGGTGATGCGCGCATCCATCGAAGGGGCTCGCGATGGGCGCAGTTTCTCGCGTGCGGTGAGTTCGAGGTGGGTGCGGACGACTTCCATGTGGGGAAAATACGGTGTTGTGGAAGTGCATGCCCTTCGCTGGTTGCTCAGGGCGACAAGCCAATTGACAATTAGGACCGATCGGTCCTAATTTCTCTTGTGCGAACCCGGCGAATTGCAATCCTCGATGCGGCGGCGCGGCTCATCAACGAGCAAGGCTTTTCGCATACGTCCGTCGAAGACTTGATCTCCGCCGCAGGGTTGAGCGGGAAGAGTCACTTCTATCACTACTTCAAATCCAAGGACGAGCTTGGGTATGAAGTGCTCGAGCGACAGTTCTCGCGATTTACCGAGCGGGGATTGGCACTGCTGCGCGAGCCCATGATCGAGCCGATCGACCGGCTCGTGCTGTTCATCGACGCGATGGTCGCGCTACAACGCGAGCGCGGCGCGCACCACGGGTCGCCGTTCGGCAACCTCGCGGGCGAGCTCGCCGACTCGCACGAAGGCTTTCGTCGCCGGCTGGATGCCGTATTCAGCGAGTGGTCAGACGCGCTCACCGAGCTGCTCGATGAGATGCGAGCGCAGCTCACGATGGGCACCGATACCGCACGGCTGGCGCTGTTCATCGTTGCGGGCATCGAAGGCGGTATGCTGCTCGCTCGCGTGAAACGCGAGCAGCGCGTGATGCGCAACGTGGGCGAGGACCTGAAGTCGTACGTCGCGATACACCTGAGAAACCCGGGACTCATCACGCGGCGCACGGACGCTTGATGGGAACGGTAGCTCTCGGCGACGCTGCGGTGCGTGCCACTTTCGAGGCAGAGGCACTCGTTCATCTCGATGCGCTCTACAGTTTTGCGCTGAAGCTTTCACGCGTGAGCGATGATGCCGAGGACCTGGTGTCCGACACCGTGCTGCGCGCGTACGAGTGTCGCGATCAATACCGGTTGGGAACGAATATCCGCGCGTGGCTGTTCACCATTCTCTTTCACATGTTCGTGAGCCGCCGTCGGAAAATCGATGCGCGTGAGGTGCCGGAAGGAGATGGAGAGCACGGGTGGTCGCCACGCGATGTGGTAGGCGAGGCGGATCCCGAACAGACGTTCTACGACTCGTTCCTCGACGATGAGATCATCGCAGCAATCGACACGCTACCTGCGGAGTATCGAGACGCGGTTGTCATGAGCGACATCCACGAGATGAAGTACGCCGAAATTGCCGGCGCGCTCGGCATTCCCGAGGGAACGGTGAAGTCGCGGCTATTTCGTGGGCGGCGAATTCTGCAGGAGCAACTGCGAGGATATGCGGTAGAAATGGGATACATCTGAGGAGCGAGCTACGAGCGCGAGGACGCTTCGGTCGCTTCGCTTCCTCGCTGCGAGGAACCGCTCGCAGGGCGCTGCGAAGCAGCCGCCGGCCTAGTACCTCGCGCCTCGCTCTACTATTTGTGCAGCTTCATCCGATGGCGGGCGGCCTTTGCGCGATTGCCGCAGGTGGCCATGTCGCACCAGCGGCGGCGGCCATTCTTCGTCTCATCCTGAAAGACGCGGCCGCAGCGAGGATCGGCGCAGCGACGAACGCGTAGCAGCTCACCGAGGATGAGGGCATCCGCTGCGCTCTCGACGATTGAGATCAAAAGTCCGGCGAACGCGTCACCAACGGGGACGAACGTGCGCGCAAAGGTCCCGTCGGATTGAATCTCAACGCGACGCGTGCCGGCGCTGCGTCCCATCACGCGGTTGATCTCATTCAGCGCGTCATGCCGAATGGCGGGCACCGAGAAGCCCCGCTCCGCGAGCGAGCGCAGCACTGAACGAACGCGGCGCGCATCGCCGAGAACTGCGAGTGCACCCGCCGGCTGCTGAAGTGCACGACGGCGCATCGATGCCGCTCGCTCGTGATCGAGTAATCGCGCCGCCTCCAGCCATCCCACGAAACGCTCAAAATCATAGAGCGCGTCGGGTCCTCTTGCGGAGACATCACTGTTCACGAAATCCAGCCACAGCCGCTCGGCAACGAACGCGAAGCTGCTTCGTTCGCGGTGATCCGCCGCATGACGCGGTGCGCTGAGGCCGAGGAATTGTGCCATCTGCTCCTAGCATACCCCGCGTCGCAGACGCACGGAAGAGCACCGCATAATTTCAAGCCAACCACTTTTGCATCACATACATGACGACAGCGTTTTCAACTCTGCGTACAGTCGCGGTTGGCTCTCTGAATCCGGTGAAGATCGAAGCGGCGCGGACGGTGTTGTTGCGAATCACTCCGCAACTCACGGTGGAGGGAATCTCCGTTTCGAGCGGTGTTCCCGATCAACCGTGGGGCGACGACGAGACAATTCGTGGCGCAGTAGCGCGTGCGCGTGCGGCGCGTGCGGCACTCGACGCCGATATCGGCGTGGGCATCGAGGGCGGTGTGGTGGAGGATGGTGACCTGATTCGTACGAACGCGTGGGCCGCAGTCGTGACACGCGACGGACGAGAGGGCGTTGGTGGCTCGCTCTCGATGCAGCTACCGACCGACGTTGCGAAGCTGGTTCGCGAGGGAATGGAGCTCGGCCACGCGATGGACGCGTACTCGGGGCGTGAGAATGTGAAACAGGGCGTGGGTGCGGTTGGGATTCTGACGCACGGGCTTGTTACGCGGCAGCAAGCATATGAGACGCTGGTGGCGTATGCGCTGGCGCCATTGCTGACCGCTGATCGCTGACCGCTGACCGCTGATCGCTGATCGCTGACCGCTGACCGCTTAGTCAGCTACGACTTCGCGCGAGACGGAAGGAAGCCCGGGCATGCGCGCATGCCGGCGCTGAAGGCGCTGCAGTCCATCGTACGCAGCGTACTTGTACGCGTCAGAAAGTGATGGAAAGTTGAACGCCGCCTGGATGAAATAGTCGAGCGAACCGCCGCTGGCGATGACGGCCATGCCGAGGTGAATCAGCTCACACGCGTTCTCGCCGACGATGGTGACGCCCAGCACTCGTTGGTCATGCGGATCGAAGATCAGCTTCACGAATCCTTCAACGTCGCCAAGAATCTGTGCGCGCGGATTGATGCGATAGCTGGAGCGGCCGATCTCGTAGTCGACCTCCTTTATGCGCAAGGACTCTTCGGTCTCGCCAACCGTTGCGATCTCAGGAATGGTCCAGACCCCGTACGGAAGCGTCTCGGAAACGGCCCGCTTGTACTTGAGATCGAACGCATTGCAGATCGCGACGCGTGCCTGCTCCATGGAAGCCGATGCGAGCGCGGGGAAGCCGATGACGTCGCCCGCAGCATAGATGTTCGACACGGCAGTGCGATACTGCTTGTCGACCAGGATGAATCCGCGCTCGTTGCACTTCACGCCGACCGACTTGAGATCGAGCGCGCTGGAGTTGCCAATGCGACCGGTGCTCACCAGCACGCAATCCGTGTGCAGCTCAACGCCATCCGTGAGGGTCACGTGTGCTCGGCCATCGGAGACGACGACCTCCTTCACTTCGACGTTGCTGTGGACGGAAATGCTCAACCGCGCTGTCATGGATTGGCGGATTGCGTCGCTGATGTCCTTGTCGAGGTGGCCGAGCAGGCGAGGACGAGAATTGACGATCGTGACGCGAACGCCGAGTGCGGCGAAGATGCACGCGTATTCGCAGCCGATCACGCCGCCACCAATCACGAGCATCGACTCGGGAATGCGCTCGAGCGTGAGCAGGGAGTCGCTGTCCACGATGATCTCGTTGTCGAGCTCGTAGCCAACGGGCGCCTGCGGGGAAGAGCCGGTGGCGATGAGAATGACGTCACCGCTGATGTGTCGAGGCTCGAGCCCGAAGCGAGTGACCTCGAGTGTATGCGCATCGACGAAGCGCGCCGCCCCCTGTATGGTGACGATGCCGTGCTTCTCGAGATTCTCGGCAATCAGCTTCCATTCGCTCTCGATGACTGCACGCTCGCGGTGCATGAAGTCGCCGATGGTGATGTCACGCTTGACGGAGACATCCACGCCGTAGAGGCCACGCTGGCGCAGCCCCGAGAAGTAGAGCGCGGTCTCGCGAAGCGTCTTGCTGGGAATGGTCCCCGTGTTGACCGCTGCGCCGCCCGGCTTGGGTGCGCGCTCGATGAGGCACACGCGCTTGCCGAAGTACGCTGCCTGGGCAGCGCCCTTCTCGCCGGCGGGGCCGGAACCTATGACAACGAGGTCGTAGTGCTCGGTAGAGCTCACGCAGCAGGAGTGGAGGGCGACAGCAGTGCGTCTTCGCGATACACAATCCACCCGGTGTCGTCTTCCGCGATGAGCTCGACCTCGGTCCCGAGTGGTAATGTCAAGTTAGGATTATCGTGGCCCGCGGGAAAGTCCATAAGTACAGGAACTCCGAGGTCCGCGACGAGATCCAAAACGAAATCCTCGAAGTCGTCCTCCTCGGACCGGTCGAGACGAAGGTGGCCGAAAACAATGCCTTTCACCTTGGCGAGCAGGCCGGCAGCGCGCAGCTGAACGAGGCGCTCGTCGACGAAGGACATGGGATCGCGCACTTCCTCGAGAAAGAGAATCGAGTCGGTGGTGTCGATCTCGTACGGCGTTCCGATGGTTTGCTGCACGAGCGCGAGATTGCCGCCTACGAGACGGCCGACCGCCTTTCCGGACTGAACTGTGCGCGCGGTTCCTCGGCCGATGCGGCCCGCAGGGCAGGGCGTCGTGAGTGCGGTGAGCAGTGACGATGTCGTGGCGTCGCGCGCACTGGGAATGAGGTCGTCGACCGTTGGGCCGTGGAAGCCGCGAAGACCGGCAAGCCGCATCATCCAGAGGTGCAACACGGTGATGTCGGAGTAGCCGACAAATGCCTTCGGATGCGCGCGGAAGACGGCAGGGTCGAGGTAGGGAAGCATGCGCACGGCTCCGTACCCGCCCGTGCCGCCGATGACGGCTTTCACGGAGTCATCACACCACATGCGCGTAAAGTTGTGCGCCCGGCGTTCGTCCTCTGCGCGCTGGTAGCGTCGAGTGACGGTGAGCTCCGGGTCGAGCATGACGTTGTAGCCCGCGCGCTCGAGCGCTCGCACACCGCGCGCGAGCCACTTTGGCTTGGGCGAGTACGAGGAGGCAACGACGCCGACCGTGTCTCCTCTTTGAAGCGGAGGGGGGCGTAACAGTGGTTCCGCTTCAGCCACGCGCCGCCGGCACCCCGGACACCGGCGTATCACTGTCGTCGTCCTCGCTATCCTGTAGCGCTTCGCGGTCCATAGGCGGCGGGCGAAGCAGCGCCTCGATCTCCGACTGCGCGAGCATCGTGAGCTCGATCTGCTTGCCGATGCTCAGCGCCGACTCCAGCGATTCGGTGACCGACTGGATGCTGGCGTTTCCCATCTGAAGACGCAGAAGATCGAGCCGAATGTTCTCGATGGCGCCCACGGTGGAAGCGAGTCGCTCACCGGCCAGGTCGCGCTGAACTCTCAGCTCGTCAGAGAGCTCGGTGCGCTCCAGTTCATTCATCCCGCCGCCACCGCGCTCGAACGCCGCAAGTTGATCGTCGAGCGCAGAAATGCTGTCCCGCAGTTTGTGGGCATCCTCCTCCAGTCGGCGCACCGTGGCCGGCAACGTCGCCAGTTGGCGACGCGCTTCCTTCGGAAGGGCCTCATAGAGGTGATCGGTCGCGCGGCCAAGCGCGATTTCAGTGAGAACGGGCATGCCGAGCATGGGTCGGTCGACCTTCTTTTGACCGAGGGACGCAAGCTTCGCGATGCGACGGCCCCATTTGCTCTTCCAGAACGAAATGCTCGCGCCCGCGATACGGCTCGAGAGCCTGAAGCGAATGAACTCGCCGGCGAGCGGGACGCCTGCGATGGTCAATCCCGCGAGTCCTGCAAACAACACGGCCAGCGCCTGGATCTCGGCGGATTGAATGACGGCTCCATACGCACGCGCGAATTGAAACGCGCCGGGCTGAACCACCTTCACTGCGCTTTGCAACGTCCAGACTTGAGACATCTCATACGCGGCGAGTGCCGTAGCTGCCGTGCTGGCGCCAAATACAATCCGAAGCACACGCTTCACGAGCGGTGATCCCAGGCGACGCTCGTATTCCATCTCTTCTGCGCGCGCGAGTTGATGCTCGCGAAGCGCAGCGGAGAGATCGTCGGTCGTGTAGCCCTCGCCGAGAATCTGTCGCAACCGGGTCATCCATGGACCCATGCTGACGGTCGACATGATGCCAAGTGGCACGACTGACCACCATGCCTGCCCAGATACGAAAGCGATCATGGTACCAGCGATCGCACCCATGCCGACCATCGCAAATCGCGCCGGCAACTCCTTTTCACCCTGCGTGATCCACGAGCGCAGCGGAACGGGAACGTCCTTCGCGTGCTCGAACGCGAGGTCGATCGCCTCAGCGAAGCTCTCGGCGTTGCGATACCGGCGAATCGGCTCCTTGTGCAGGCAGCGCTCGACCGCGGCCGCGAGACGCGGCGGTACCGTAGGCGCGACACTCGTGATGGCGGGAGCAACACGCGTGAGATGCTGTGTCACGATCTCGCTGCTCGTCTCCCCTTCGAACGGAAGACGGCCGGTCAGCGCGTAGAAGCCCGCGACGCCCAATGAATAGAGGTCGCTGCGCTCATCGAGTGGCTCACCTGCGGCCTGCTCGGGACTCACGTAGTACGCGTTGCCCATCACACGACCGTCGGCATTCAGCGCGGCGGAATCCATGGCGCTCGCAATGCCGAAGTCCGTCACGATCGCGCGCTCGGTTCCTCGCTCGAGCATGATGTTCTCGGCGGAGACGTCGCGATGTACTATGCCCGCGCCGTGGGCATAGGCGAGTGCCCACGCTACCTCGCGGAGCACGCGTGCTGCCTGACCGGGCAGCAGCGGACCACGCATGCGCAGTCGTTCGCCGAGTGTGAAGCCGTCGACGTACGCCATGACGATATAGGCGAAGCCGTTGCGCTCGCCTGCCGCGTACACGGGCACGATGTTCGGATGATTGAGCCGAGCGACGGTCTGCGCTTCGCCGAGGAATGCGCTGCGTAATTCGGCGCGGGCCGCAATGCCGGGCGGAAGGACCTTGATGGCGACGGGGCGTGCAAGACGCACTTCCCGGGCGAGATACACGATACCCATGCCGCCTCGCCCGATCTCGCGATCCAGCGAATACTCACCGGCCAGTGCCGACTGGAGTGCGATGAAGTCCGAGTCTGCGTGTGCCATGGGGGTAAGGTACGCTAGATTTCACCCTATGGGAGCACCTTCCGCCGACCAGCCGGCAGCATATTACCGCAAGGGTTTCGGGCTCAAGGCCGACGTGCAGGGCGAGCTTGCCTCGGACTACAACGGCCGCATCGTCGACTCCCTGCGGGAGCACGACAATACCCTGACGGTGGATGGACTGACCATTCGCCTGGCCAAGGAGTTCGGCTTCTGCTATGGGGTTGAGCGCGCGGTGGAGTACGCGTACCAGACGCGCAAGAAATTCCCCGACCGGCGGCTCGTGCTGGTGGGCGAGATCATCCACAATCCGCATGTCAACGACAAGCTGCGCGCGATGGGTATCGAGATCCTCGAGCGCGGTGACGACGGCACCTTCGACTTCGGCAGCATCGGCGCGGAAGATGTGGTCATCCTGCCGGCATTCGGTGTGACGATCGACGCTTTCCAGGCGCTGCGATCGACCGGCTGCGTGCTGGTGGACACGACATGTGGCTCGGTGCTGAATGTGTGGAAGCGCGTCGAGGCGTACGGTCGTGACGGGCTGACGGCGCTCATCCACGGCAAGTACAAGCACGAGGAGACGCGGGCAACGGCGTCGCAGATGTTGAAGTACGGCGGTCATTACATCGTCGTGCGGCACATGGAGGAAGCGCGCCTCGTGTGCGACTTCATCGAAGGCCGTCTCTCCGCTGAGGCACTGATGACGCACTTCGCGAACGCGGTGTCGCCGGGCTTCGAGCCTTTGCAGCATCTCCAGCGTGTGGGCGTCGCGAACCAGACGACGATGCTGGCGCGGGAGTCGCTGGCGATTGGCGAGGAAGTGGGCGCGGCGATAGGGCGCGCGCGGGGGGCGACGGCGCGTGCAGCGGACTTCAGGACGTTCGACACCATCTGTAGCGCCACGCAGGAGCGCCAGGATGCCGTGATCGAGCTGCTTCAGGAACCACTCGATGTCATGGTGGTGATCGGCGGGTTCAATTCGAGTAATACAATCTCGCTCGCAGCGCTGTGCGCGGAGCATGTGCCGACGTACCACATCGAGGATGCGCTGGACATCGATCCTGATGCCGGCACGATTCACTTTCGCGTGGCAGGTGTGCAGCACGTCGAGGAGACGCGCGAGAACTGGCTGCGCAGCGAAGGACCCGTGCGCATTGGCCTCACGGCGGGCGCGAGTACTCCGAACAACAAGATTGGCGAGACCGTGGCGCGTATTCTGGCTACTCGCGGCGTAGGCCATCATGACGTGCAGGTCCTTCGCTCCGCTCAGGACGACATCGCTGGATGACGTTCGCGCGCTACATCGCGCTCGGCGACTCAATGTCGATCGATCTCTATCCGGCACTCGATGCAGGGGAGATCGACGTCGCTGTTGCGCTCGAGCGGAGAGTGGATGCCGGCGCCATCGCGCCGCTCGGCGCTGCGTCGCTGCTGTTCCGCAATAACGACGCGCGATATCCCGACATGCAGGGCAACGACCTGCAGTCGCATCATGAAGGCATCAGATTCCAGAATCTCGCCATGGACGGCGCCACGATTGGCGATGTCTTCGGCGAGCAGTTGGCGCAGGTCGAAGAGAGCGACGAACGGACACTCGTGACACTGACGGCGGGAGGGAACGACCTCCTCAGCGCATTCGAAAACCGGCCTCGTGCATCCCTTCTCGAACTGATCCGCGACGAAGTAATCGAAGCGTACGACTTTCTTGTTGATGCCGTTCGGCGCGCGGTGCCCAATTCGCTTCTCGTGCTTACGACAATCTACGATCCCTCTGACGACACCGGGCGAATTCCCGGCACGCTCGAAGGCGCGGGCAAGCTGCCATTGCACGTACTGCGCGCGATGAACGAGCACATTCGAGCCATCGGAAATGGAACACCGAATGTCCGCGTTGCCGATGCGTATCGCGCCTTTCTCGGGCATGGAGTCACGGCGCCGCAAGAAGAGCGCTGGTACTGGAACCGTTCGCTGATCGAACCGAGCGCAGTCGGCGCAGATGCGCTGCGGCGGCTCTGGCTCGATGTGATTGGCGGAGCGGGCACCGAGTCATGATTGCGGGGCTGCTGCTCGCGGCGGGACGCAGCAGCCGGTTCGGCTCGGACAAGTTGTGCGCGACAATCGAAGGAGCGGCCGTAGTTACATGGAGTGTGCGCGTACTCGAGTCGCTGGATGAGGTGGTCGTCGTCACTCCCGATGATGATGCGGTTTCCAAAGCACTGGCCGGCGTTCGTGTGCGCATCGTACGCAACCCGGAGCGTGACAATGGACTCGCAAGCTCGTTGCGCACCGGACTGTTGGCGCTTCCCGCGCAAACCGAAGCGGTGGTCGTTGCGCTTGGCGACCAGCCGTTTGCGTCATCGCGAGTGACAGAGCGTCTCGTCGCCGCGTGGCGCGAGGGGGTGGACATCGTTGTGCCTCTCTACTCGGATGGACGGGGCCATCCCGTGCTGTTCGCGGCGCGATGTTTTGCCGCGCTGCAACGGCTTCAGGGTGATGCAGGGGCGCGCGATCTCATTGCGAGCGGCGAGTTCCGGGTGGCGACAGTGATCGTTGAGGGACCCATGCCAATCGACGTCGATACACCCGAGGCGCTGGCGCTTGCGGCACGGCGGGCGACTGATGATGCTTCGATACACCCCCCGAGCGTCTGATGCATCCTCGTCTGGCGGAACTCCTGACGTATCTCGAGGCGCAGCGCGATCGCGTCCGCGGCGCTGCCAACCGGCTTCCGCGCGAGCGATGGTCCGTGCGACCGTCACCGGGCAAATGGTCCGTTGCCGAAGTGATCTGGCATCTCCAGCGCGTGGAGCGCGGGGTGGCCAAGCTCATAGCCAAGCGGGCAGGAGAAGCTCGCGCGAGCGGACATCCGGCGGAGAGCAGCACCACGTCGATGATCGGTGCGCTCGATGGCCGCGCGGTGGACGACCGCACCCAGCCGATCATTGCTCCGCCGCAGGTGTCTCCGCCGGAACCAATCGATCCGAACGAGGTAGAACGGCAACTCGAGGAGTCGCGGTCGTTGTTGCGGGCCGCCATCGCTGATGCTGATGGCCTCGCGCTTGGAAGCATCACGCATCCGCATCCGGTGCTTGGCGAGATCAACCTGTATCAATGGATCCTGTTCGTCGGGCACCATGAAGCACGGCACGCTGGCCAGATCGCAGAAGTCGCCGACGCGGCATCTGTGCGCTGATCCCAGTCCCACCTCTTTCGCGCTCAGGAGCGCACCCATGTCACGTCGCAATCTTGTTGCAATCGCACTTTTGCTCATTGCCGCGCCGCTCACGGCGCAGATGAAGCATGATCATGATCAGAAGGTCCAAGGTGGCGGCACGCTGGCAAAGGGCTGGTCGGCGCGCGTTGATGGCGATGAAGCGATGGATTCCAAGGTCGCCCCGATGGGCAATGGCATTCATGTGACGTCGGGCCACGCCGCGCTTTATTGGCCGGATGCCGGCACTGAAGTGAAGGGCCCGATGACTGCCACGGTCACCATTCAGCAGACCAAGGCGCCTGAGCACCCAGAGGCTTATGGCATCTTCTTCATGGGTAAGGATCTCAAGTCAGAGAACCAGAACTACGCGTATTTTCTCGTACGGGGCGATGGCAAGTTCATGGTGAACCATCGCGCCGGAAAGGAGCTCCACAAGATTCTGCCGTGGACGGACAACGCCGCGGTGACCAAGGCGGATGCGAAGGGCGTGTCCACCAATACGCTGACGGTCGATGCAACGAAGCCGGATTCCGTGCGGTTGCTGGTGAATGGCAAGCAAGTGCACGCACTCGATAAGGCGCATCTCGGAGCGACGGACGGCATCGTAGGTGTGCGCGTCAATCACAACCTCGACGTGCACGTGAGCGACCTGAAGGTGACACCGAAGAAGTAGGCGAAAGAGATTTCACATATTTCTCACGCGCCCGGCGGAAAATCGCCGGGCGCTGTGTTTTTGGTGGGGCTACATTGCGTGGGACTGGCGCCGCTCGCAAATCTGTATACAATGTTGTACGCTAAATGGCGCCACTAACGTGCTCCCACCGCACCCATGCCGTCCCCGCTGCTCGCCGCGTTCGCCGCTGTCTCGCTCCTGCACGCCACACCAGCGCGCGTGCCCTCTGCAACCGCCCAACCCGTGTATCATGGGCGTAGCAACCAGCTCAAGGTGAAGCCGCCGCGACTCGACGACGCCGGCCTTACCGTCGACGGCGTGCTCAATGAACCACAATGGGCTCAGGCCGCGGTGCTCACAGGCTTCAGTCAGTTTTCGCCCGTCGACGGCGTTGCGGCCGAAGACTCGACCGAAGTGCTCGTGTGGTATTCCGCGACCGCGATTCACTTTGGTGTACGCGCGTTCGAGCGACATGGCGCTGCGCGCGCAACGCTGGCCGACCGCGACAAGATCGGTGCAGACGACAACATCCAGTTCCTGCTCGGCACCTTCAACGACGGCCGACAGGCCTCCGTGTTTGCGGTCAACCCGCTCGGTGTGCAGGCCGATGGAACAATCCTCGAGTCAAATCAGACGCGGACCGGTGGATTTGCCGGTGTCACGCTCGCGCGCGATCCTGCCGACCTGAGTGCCGACTACGTCTTCCAGTCCAAGGGGGTCGTCACTGCAGACGGTTACGTGGTGGAGGTGCGCATTCCGTTCAAGAGCCTCAAGTATCAGGCGCTCGACGTGCAGTCGTGGGGACTCAACGTCGTTCGTTACACCCAGCACTCCGGACACGAGGACAGCTGGACACCCGCGAAGCGCTCCGGTCTCTCGTTTCTCGCCCAGTCTGGTGTGCTCGAAGGCCTCACCGACCTGCATCGCGGTCTCGTCGTTGACCTGAACCCCGAGTTGACTCAGCGCACCCCCGGTGCGGCACCGACAACGGCAACCGGCTCCTGGAAGTACGACCGCCAGCGTCCGGAAGTCGGTGGCAACGTGCGGTGGGGCGTCACGAACAACCTGACGATGAACGGCACGGTGAACCCGGATTTCTCGCAGATCGAGTCCGATGCGGGACAGTTCGCATTCGATCCGCGCCAGGCGCTGTTCTTCGCCGAGAAGCGACCGTTCTTTCTCGATGGAATCGAACAGTTCGCAACGCCGCACTCGTTGATCTACACGCGCCGCGTGCTGCAACCGATTGGCGCAGCAAAGCTCACCGGCAAGGCGTCGGGCACCAACATCGCATTTCTGAGCGCCATAGACGACAACGCGGGCTCCGCATCCCGTCGCGACCATCCCGTCTACAACCTGCTGCGTGTGCAGAAGGATCTCGGCGCGTCATCGAAGCTTGGCGTCGCGTATACGGATCGCGTCGACGCAGGGAATTACAATCGTGTCGCGAACGTCGACGGCAGCTACCTGTTCGGCGGTCTGTACAGCATTCAGGCGCAGTACGCGCAGAGCTACACGAAGTCCGGCTCATCGGTGCTCAACGCTCCGCTCTGGCATCTGGGCGTCAATCGCAACGGAAAGAATCTTTCCGTGTCGTGGGCGATCGACGGCGTGCATGAGAACTTCATCACGCAGAGTGGCTTCATCAACCGGCCAGGCGTGGTGAACCTCGGGTTCGATCAGCGTTACACCTGGTACAGTCTCGCTGGTGGTCGGCTTGAGGCGCTCACGCTCAATCCCGGCTACTTCAGTACGTGGCGGTATCAGAGCTTCGTCCATCAGCAGGAGGCCATCGAGAAGAAACTGCACTTCAATCTCAACGCAACATTCAAGGGCGGCTGGAATGCCGGCGTAGGCTACTTCGTCGAGACATTCGGCTACGACCCGGCTCTGTACGCGAACTACAGCGTGCGCGCTCCCAACGGGACGACGCTTCCATTCGTCGGCTTGCCGCGCATCGGGAACAGCGAAGCGTTCTTCTCATTCGGAACGCCGGGCGGCGCACGCCTTTCCGCAAACGGATTCTATCTCTGGGGCCGAGACGAGAATTTCTCGGAGTGGGCGTCGTCGAACATCATCATCGCGAGCTACGGTGCGACATACAGGCCAACCGACAAGCTGCGCCTCAATGCCACGTACAATCTGCAGAGCTTCAATCGTCGCAACGACGGCAGCATCGTTGGAAACAATCGCGTGCCCCGCGTGAAGCTGGAATACCAGATCGCGCGTCCGCTCTTCGTGCGTCTCGTTGGTGAGTACGACTCGTTCTTCCGCGATGCGCTGCGTGATGAAGGTGGAACGGGCTATCCGATTCTCGTGAATGGCCAACTCACGTCCCGCCAGATGTTCTCAACGTTCCGGGGAGACTTCCTGTTCAGTTATACACCGGTGCCGGGTACTGTCGTCTTCATGGGTTACGGCGCAGGTTATGCCGACACCCGCGCGAATGCACAGCCCTTCGAGTTTCCGTCGAGCTTTGGATTTCGCGGCTACAACCGCATCGACGACGCGTTCTTCATCAAGGCATCGTATCTCTTCAGACTCTAGGGAATGACCACCGAGAGCCACGATCTAAAACGGGCTCTCGGACTTCGGGACCTCGTCCTGTTCAATCTCGTTGCGGTGGTGGGCCTTCGGTGGCTCGCCACGGCGGCGAAGGCGGGACCCAGCGCCCTCGCGCTCTGGATTCTCGCGGCCCTGTTCTTCTTCGTGCCGCAAGGGCTGGTCGTCACCGAGCTCTCGTCGCGCTTCCCGGAGGAAGGCGGCATCTATCAGTGGACCAAGCGCGCACTCGGCGAGAAGCACGGGTATCTCTGCGGCTGGTGCTACTGGATCAACAACGTGCTGTACTATCCAAACCTGCTGATCAGCACAGCAGTGATTGGTACGTACGCGATCGGAAAGGGTGGCAGTGGTCTCGAGAGCAATTGGACCTATGTGTTGATCACCACGCTCGCGTGCTTGTGGCTTGCCGTTCTGCTGAACATCGTCGGGGTAGGGACCGGGAAGTGGTTGCAGAACGCGGGCGGCATCGGCTCGTACATCCCCGGACTTGTCCTGATTGCGCTTGGCCTGGTGTCTGTGGCAGGTGGACATCCGTCCGCCAATCCAATCACGCGCGACAACATCGTTCCTGATCTGGGGCACTTGGCGGGGCTCAACCTGTGGGCCTCGATTGCCTTCGCGTTCGCGGGACTCGAGCTGTCGAGCGCACTCGGTGGAGAAGTTCGGGATCCGCGACGGACGCTCCCTCGTGCAGTGCTCATTTCCGCGCCGCTCATTGCCCTGCTGTACATCCTGGGTACCGGATCGCTGCTCCGCCTCATGCCCGTGGGCGACATCAACATCGTTTCCGGATTTCTCCAGGCCACGTCGGCGGGAGCGAAGCTCATCAGTCCATCGTTCTGGTGGCTCGCTCCACTAAGCGCTGCCGCGTACTCGGTGGGTAACATCGGTGGCGTGGGTGCGTGGCTCACGGGTCCGGCGCGCGTGGCGTTCACCATCGGGCTCGATCGCTACTTCCCGCCGGCGTTCGGAAAGATTCATCCGAAATGGAAGACGCCGTACGTCGCAATTCTCGTTCAGGCGACGCTGGCAACGGTGTTTCTGCTGATCAGCGTGCTCGGGAAGGGAACAACGGTGGAGAAGGCGTATCTCATTTTGCTCGATACGCAGTTGCTGATCTACTTCATTCCGTATTCGTACCTGTTCATCTCTTTTCTGCTGCATCGTCGCACCGAGGCTCCGCCGGAAACGGTGCGGGTGCCGGGCGGAGATGTCGGAGCAAAGTTGGTTGGGATCAGCGGGTTGGTGATGACGCTGTTCGCGATGGTGGTTGCCATGATTCCGCCAGGCGAGGAAACGCAGCCGTTGCTATTCGAGCTCAAGGTTGTTGGAGGAGCATTGGGATTCGTGTTGCTAGGTGGGGTGGTGTATTGGCGCGCTCATAGGGGGCGCAGAGTTTCAGCCGATTGACAGGCTTACCTACAGATAAAAAGGGAAGAACTGCAAGCTTTTGCAGAGCCTTCCCGAGCGAGATCGCCGACTAGTGCGCGGCAAGCATCCGAATCATCTCGCGCGCATTCGTCGAACCATAATTGCCATAGCAGTTGTTGAAGAACACGATCGTGCGGGTTGCCTCCGCTGCCGCGCGCTCGATCAACGGCATGATCGGCGTCAACTCGTGTTCCGAGTACAAGTAGCGGTAGCGCTCCACCGTCGGAAGCTTCGACGCCTCCCACGTTGCAGCTCGGCGACCATGCAGACGCACCATCGCTAACTGCGGGGTGGTGACGCCAGTGACGAACGGCACGCTGCTCTCCAGTCCCTGAGGACCATCGACCATCACGTGCGTGAGTCCCAGGTCGCGCAGCATGTCGAGCGTCCACTGGCTCGACGTCTCACTCCGGAACCACATCTCGTTCCGAAATTCAACCGTGGCGGGAATGCCGTTCAATCGTTCCGCCGCATCTGCCACGAGTTGCTTGTTCGCCGGATTCGGCATGAACCACCGCGGATACTGCAGGAGAATGCCGCCGAGCTTTCCCGATTCGTGCAATGGCGCGAGCGCGTCGATGAAGTAATCCCACACCGCGGTCTCGAGGTCTGCAGGAAGATCTTTCGCATAGATGCGCTTCTTGGACGCCACATCGGCAGGCAACGCCTCGACGAGTCCCTCGGGTAGCCGAGCGACTTCCGTGGGCTGTCCCGTCATCAGTGCGTGCGCCTTGACGTGAAAGACAAAATCCGAAGGTGTGCGTTCCGTCCACAACTCTGCGTTGGAGCGATCAGGAAGGGAGTAGTACGTCGCGTCAACTTCGACGGTACTGAACTGCTCCGCGTAATAGCGAAGCCGGTCTTCCGCAGACGACGTCCCGCGCGGATAGAACACACCGCTGCGCGTCATGGTGGGATCAGTCCACGACGCAGTTCCAATGCGAATCTCGTGGGCATCACGTATCAGCGGGTGGCCAACCAACTCCACCGGTGTCTCCGCCAAAGCACGGTCCGCGCGATTTGAGGCGTCGCCGAATCCCGGATCGTGCGCCGGATCGAGATCGGGAGCAGGCAGCGGTTCGACCGTGCGCCGGGCTGGACTCATGCCGGAATGTGTTTCTGGATGAAGGCGGCTGCGTTCGCGAGTGAACGGTCCGCCTCTGGCACCAGTCGCGCGCAGAGCTGCCAGCCGTGGAACACTCCATCAACAATGACGAGCGTGGAATTGCCACCTGCGTTCGTGATCTTGTCGTGAACGCGTCGTGCATCGTCGAACAACTGTTCGTCCCGTCCGACTTCGAGTAAGGTGGCGGGCATATCGTGCAGCGACGCAAACACCGGCGACGCCAGCGGATTCCGAGTCGATGCGTCACCGAGCATGGCTTGCGCGAACTGATGCACGTTGCCGGGCGCGAACATCACGTCGGACTCCGCGTTCGTTCGCAGGGAATCGCCGGTGCCTGCGAGATCCGCCCACGGAGAGAACGTGAACACGCACACCGGAAGCGGAACACCTGCGGCTCGGGCGCGCACACAAAGCGCGAGGGCGAGCCCACCACCCGCGGAATCACCACCGACGGCGATGCGGTTCGCCGGAACGCCGCGCTTCAGCAGGAATTGATATGAGGCGAACACGTCGTCAATTGCCGCAGGGAATGGATGTTCGGGTGCCAACCGATAGTCCACGCTGAAAACCGGCACTCGCGTCTCGCGAGCGAGCGTCGCGCTGATTGGGCGGTGCGTGGTCGGCGAGCATGAAACGTAGCCGCCACCGTGTATGTACAGGATGGCCGCGTTCGCTCGTACACCAGGTGCGCGCAGCCATTCGCCACGCACGGGAGCATTCACCTTTTCAACGGCGACACCACGACTCATCAGGAACGGCCACGGACGAGGCGGACCGAAGACCCGCCGGGCTCGCCGCGCGAGCATTGCAGGAGGTCCCCAATCCTCGCAACGGATGAATCGCCGAATTCCCGCGCCAATCAGGCGAACCTGCCAGCTTGCCATGCGGCCAAACTCGCCCGGCGTTCTTGTTTGACGCAAGGCGGACGAACGATAGCTTCCGGCTCGTGAGCGAAAACGACGCCATGATCACCGAGTCCGGCCTCATCGACTCGAAGCCGACCACTCCGGCAGTGGACGAGCCGAAGGATCTCGGTTTCGGCTCCGTCGTCGGCGGTGCGAACGAGAAGCGACTGATCGAGCGTGACGGAAGCTTCACGTCGCGACGCGAGGGATTCCCCACGCTCTCGTATTTGAACGGCTACCACGCGATGCTCACGATGACGTGGCCGCGGTTCCTCGGCATCGTCACGCTGGCGTACATCGCGGTGAACGCGCTGTTTGCGCTGCTCTACCTCGCGTGCGGACCTTCGGCGCTCGCGGGCCTGCCGGCCGAGCAGATGGGCGGACGTTTTCTGCGCGCATTCTTCTTCAGCGTGGATACGTTCGCGACGATCGGATATGGCAACGTCTATCCGTTGGGGCCTGCGGCAAACTGGCTGGTCACCGTCGAGTCAGTCATTGCGATTATCGGCATCGCATTGTTGACCGGCGTCGTCTTCGCGCGGTTCGCTCGCCCGACGGCCGCGCTGCTCTTCAGCGACGTCGCCGTGATTGGACCGTATCAAGGCATTACCGCGTTCATGTTCCGCATCACCAACGCGCGCAGCAACCAGCTGATGGAACTGGAGGCGAAGGTCCAGTTCACGCGTCTCGACGGAAAGGGCCGGCGATATACGCAGCTCAAGCTCGAGCGCACGAAGGTAGTGTTCTTCCCGCTCAGCTGGACCATCGTGCATCCCATCGACGAGACGAGTCCAATGTGGGGCTGGACGCACGAAGATCTCGTTCGAACGGACACCGAGTTCCTGATTCTGATCAGCGGCATCGACGAGACATTCGCGCAGACCGTGCACGCGCGATCGAGCTACAAGCCCAATGAAATCCTGACGGGAAAGAAGTTCGCGAGCATTTACAACCCCGTCGACAAGGATGGGACGATCAGCATCGACGTCTCGAAGTTGAGCGACGTGGAGGACGCGGAGCCCGAGGACGACTTCGGACACACGCAGACCTACCGGCATACGGGTCACTTCACGCAGTTTTCTGCGCCACGCCGAAGCGACCCGGGAAGCAAGAAGAAATAATTTCGGGCTACTTGTCCGGATTCCGCGGCTTGCCGACGCTGAACTCGTCGTGGCCCTGCGGATGTTGGCGAGGAATGTCCTCGCGCTCTTCGGATTGCTGCTGCGCGAAACGCTGCTTGTCGCGCTCTTGAAGACCCGACTCCTCGCGCTCCGAGTCCCTGTCCGCGCCGCCTGACTCGGGGCGATCGCTCTGGTAGTTATTGCTTGGCTTGTTGCCCATCTGATGCTCCGGTGATTGAACCGAAGCATCAGATGGCAGGAACTACGCCGGATCTTACGGGTCGATCGGTGGTGCCTGACGGAGAAGGCCGAGTCCGGCGCCGAGGACTTCACCCTTCGAGTTCATGACCCAGCGCACGAGCAGGGGTTCGCCGAGCGTCGAGAACTTTGCGGTGCGCCAGTACTGACGCATGCCGTTGCGTGTGATGAACTTCTCCTCGATCACTTCGGTCTCCGTGCCGGCGCGTTCAGCAATCAACGCGAGGTTCTGCTGGAGGGGCCCCTTTGCCTTGGCCGGATCGCTTCGACTGGCGGAATCCATGTGCGCCACCAAGCTGTCCAACTGATTGTTGTAGAACCACTGCGTGTACTTTCGGGCGAGCTGCATCGAGTCTGCTGGGAGTTGGGCGGGCTTGGCGGCTCCGGCCTGCGCCTGGGCCGAAGCAACGACCGGGGCTGCAATCAATAGAAGGGCCGGAAGAAAGCGGCGAAACGACATTTGGTGGGGTCTCCAGCTAAAGGGTGCATCCCCTACGTCCGGATCCCTTCCAAGGATTCACGGGTAGAGCGGGGTGCACTCGTCGTCCCCTATATTCCAGCCATGCGTCTGCTTCGTCTACGCGCTCCGTTGCTGAGCGCGCTTCTGATTGCGTCGCCCCTCCTCGCACAGAAGATCCCGGTCAAAACGCCACCAAAGACTCAGCCCGTCAAGGCTGCGCCCGCCAAGGACACGACTCCAAAGCCCACGCCCAAGCCGGCGGAGCCGGAAGTTCCGAAGTTCGGCTATCTGCAAGGCGTGGCGGTGGACAGCGTGCACGGTGATCCATTGACTGGTGCGCTCCTTCAGGTCGAGGGTACCACGCGCATCGGTCCCACCGATTCGCTCGGTCGCTTCCTGATCGACAGCGTACCGCCAGGCCGTTATCGCGTTGTCGTCGATCACCCACTTCTCGACACGCTCGGCATCTCGCTGGTCACCGACACCATCGCGTTCGCGGCAGGTTCTGTGACGCGCACCGTGATCGCCGTTCCACCTGCTGAACGATTGACGAAGGTGGTGTGTCCGTCTGCGAATCTCGCGCTTGGGCCAGGCGCACTCGTTGGTCGCATTCGTGAGCCTGATACCGAGGAGCCCGCGGTTGGGGCGCGGGTTTCGTTCGTCTACTACGATCCCGATCCGCCGGGAATTCCGGCGAACCTGCGCGTGAAGAAGACACCGAAGGTGCGTGTGGCCACCGTTGGTGCAGATGGCACATATCGCATCTGCGGATTGCCTGCGTCGTTCGAAGGCAAGCTGCAGGCGCAGCGAAAGGACGGTGGCGCAACGGCCGAAGTCGTCGTCGAGCAGAGCGAAGGCGTGCTCGCGCTTCGAAGCATGAGTGTGGCCGCGCTACCGAAGACGGTGGCCCAGGACAGCACGGGAAAGGCGGTGCTGAATCTCAAGGGTTCGGCCAAGGTGTTCGGCAAGGTGGTGAATGCGAACAACGCACCGGTATCAGGCGCTCGCGTTGGACTGATGGGATCGAGTGCCGCAGCAATTACGCGTGCCGATGGCTCGTTCGTACTCGACTCGTTGCCATCGGGGACACAAGCGCTCGTGGTGCGCCAACTTGGTTATCGTCCCACCGAGCAGACCGTGGAGCTTTCCTCACGCGCACCTGCGCGCGCGACGGTGAAGCTTGGCGCATTCGTTCCGGAATTGTCGCCGGTAGAAGTCGTCTCGCGTCGCGAAGAAGGACTGCAGAAGGTCGGCTTCCTCGACCGCAAGCGGACGTCGGCGGGCGGCACCTTCATCGACCCGGAAACGATCGAGAAGCGCCAGGCAATCCTGTTCACGGATCTCTTGCGATCCGTTCCCGGAATTCGCGTGCAGACCATGAACGGCCAGGCACAGATCTACTCGACGCGCACATCCAGTCAGGACGGCTGCATGAATGTGTGGGTCGACAATGCACCATGGCGCTCGCTCGAGCCGGGTGACCTCGATTCCTTCGTTCGTCCGCCCGAAGTTGCGGCGATCGAGGTGTATCAGGGCACCAACCTCCCCGTGCAATTCCAGACGACGGGACAGAATTGCGGCGCCGTGGTGGTATGGACGAAGACGCGTGTCGACACGCGGAGACGTTGATGCCGCATCCGATCATGCACCATCCGTTCGTCATCACCTTTGGCTCGTTCCATCTCGGATCACGAGTCATCGGACCGATCCAACTCACCGGCTTCGGTCTCGCAATGATGGCGGCATTCGCAATGGCGCACTGGGTATCCCAGATGGTAATGCAGCAGCGCGGCGATGATCCCGAGATGATGAACGACGTGACCTTCGCTGCGCTCATCGGCACGCTTGTCGGCGCGAAGGTCTACTACGCCATTCTTCAAGGCAGCATTGCCGCATTGTGGACGCGCGCCGGCCTCGTCTTCTGGGGTGGGTTCATCGGTTCGGTGGTGCTCTGCTACGTCGTCATTCGGTGGCGGAAGTGGTCCTTTCTTCGGATCGCCGATGCAACGTCAGTCGGAATTGCTGCGGGGTATGCAATCGGCCGCACGGGTTGCTGGGCCGTCGGTGACGATTACGGCCGCGTGTACAACGGGCCGCTGGCGGTCGCATTTCCGGATGGTTTGCCGCGCACGCTTGCGGGCGTCATGAACTCGGAGTTTCACGCGAACCTTCCAGCTGGCACGCCGCCCGAGTTGGTAGTGAGTGTGTATCCCACACAGTTACTCGAAGTGGCGCTTGGTCTTGTGATGTTCGGCATTCTGTGGAGATACCGTCGTCACGCGCATCTCGCAGGATGGCTCTTCGGGCTGTACTGCCTGCTCGCCGGCGTCGAGCGCTTCATCGTGGAATTCTTCCGCGCAAAGAACGACATGATCGGCCCGATCACCTCGGCGCAGCTCGTAGCACTCGCCGTTGCGGCGAGCGGAATTCTTCTTCTCACGTCGCGCACTCCTCGCGCGGTCGCGCAAGCATCCTGACCTTTTCGCACTGGAACGACATGGCGGCACCCACCATCCGTCCTGAGGCCTCGGAGTACCCGCAGTTTTACGGCAAGTACGTCGCGATGGTCCCCGATGACAGCATCGTGAATGTCCTGCTGACTACCGGGAAGGACATCGGCGCAATCCTCGCCGGCATTCCGGAGGATCGGGGCGGCCACAAATACGCCGACGACAAGTGGACGATTCGTACGCTCATCGGACATGTGAATGACGCGGAGCGAATCTTCGGTTATCGCGCGTTGCGGCTCGGACGCGGCGACTCGACGCCACTGCCGGGATTCGAGGAGAATGAATTCGCTCGCACTGCCGGTTCTGATGCACGCACCGTTGCCGATCTGGCGGACGAGTTCAAGCAGATACGTGCGGCCACCGTTCGTCTCTTCGCGTCATTTCCCGATGATGCGTGGACGCGCGCAGGCACCGTCAACAACGGCCATGTCACCGTGCGAGCGCTCGGCTACATCACCGCGGGACATGCCATGCATCACGTGCGCATTCTCCGCGAGCGGTACAGCGTCTGAGTCAGGTGTCAGAGTTCACCCTTCGCCCGGCGACGGCGGAGGATGTCCCCGTCATTCTGCGCTGCATCCGTGGCCTCGCCGAGTACGAGCGTCTTTCGCACGAATGCGTGGCGACGGAGGCGCTGTTGCACGAAACGCTCTTCGGCGCGGATCCCTCGGCGTACGTCACGCTCGCATTTGCCGGTCACGAACCCGCCGGCTTCTGCCTCTGGTTCCGCAGCTACTCAACCTTTTTGGCGCTTCCGGGCATCTATCTGGAGGACCTGTTCGTGTTCCCCGGGTTTCGTGGGCGTGGATTGGGGAAGCAACTTCTGGAGTTTCTCGCGCGTACGGCCATCGAACGGAACTACGGTCGACTCGAGTGGGCGGTCCTGGACTGGAACGTCGATGCGATCGGTTTTTACAAATCCCTGGGGGCGATACCCATGGATCAGTGGACCACGTATCGCGTTACAGGTCAAGCGCTTGTCAAACTTGCTGGCCAGCCCGCGTGACGGGTTGCCACCGCGGAAAGGTCAGTCGATACTGGAAGTAGTTGCAGCGTCACCAGGTAGGCTTCGATGCGTTTCTGGATTCATTCATCGGCAAAGGGCACGTTGATGGGGCCGAGTGCGACACTCAGTCTCGTGGCGCATGCTGCGCTCATCGGAGCTGCAGTTCGGGGTACGGCCATCAACGCGAAAGAGCTCGCCGAAAGCATCACGCAGCGCATCCAGTATTTACCGCCGCCCGATCGCCGCGGCGGAAAGGAGTCGGTAGTCGAACATCTCCAGTACATCGATGTGGGCGGAGGAGTGCCGGTCCCTCCGGTCAGTACCGGTGGACTTCAGGTGCAGGGCGGACCCCGTCCTGAGCCGAGTCCGGGCGGTCAACAGGGTGTCGATCCCACCACACAGGAGAAATCGGTCGAAGAGCCGTCGCGTGATTCCGTGTATTCGGTACTCGAGGTTGAGGAGCGTGCCGTACGCACGGCAAGTAGTGCCGCTCCTGCGTATCCAGCGGAGTTGATGAAGAAGGGCACCGAGGGTGGTGTGCTGCTTCGCTTTGTGGTGGATACCAATGGTCGCGCCGATCCCACCACGGTAGAAGTCATTCGCAGTACGCATCCGGCGTTCGTCGCTGCCGTTCGTGCGGCAGTGCCACAAATGGTGTTTACACCGGCCATGGTGGCGGGCAAGCACGTACGACAGGCGGTCGAGCAGAACTTCGAATTCCGCATCACTGCGCCAGTGCCAGTGCCCGCCGAGCAGACACGCACGAAGCCTATTCCGTGACATCGTCTGACTTTGCCGGCTTCACGCCGGCCGGCCAACGCTTCCTCGGAGCGCTGGCCCGAAACAATGACCGCGAGTGGTTCGAGAGGAACAAGCACGTGTACGAAGCGGAGCTTCGTGCGCCACTTGCGGCGCTCGTGGAAGAGATGGACGTGCGCCTCGCGACGCTCGCCCCGGAAATCGTGGGTGATCCCAAGCGATCGCCGTTCCGAATTCACCGTGACGTCCGCTTCTCGAAGGACAAGTCGCCGTACAAGACGAATGTGGCCTGCTGGTTCTTTCACGCCGACGCCGGACGCGGTGTCGGCACGGCGACACCGCATGGTGGTGCGGGCTTCTACTTCCATATGGAAGCGAAGCGCGCGTCCATCGGGGGCGGCATCTGGATGCCACCGCGCCCGACGCTGCAGCGCATTCGCGACGTGATTGCGGAGGATCACAAGCCACTCGCTCGTGTGCTTGGCGACGCAACGCTCAAGCGGCGTTTCGGCACGCTCGACGAGGAGAACATGCTCACTCGGATGCCACGTGGATATGCGGATTCCCATCCGGCTGCGGCATTGCTGCGTCATCAGTCGTTCACCGTTGGACGTGAGCTGACCGAGCGCGAGATCCTCAGTCCAAAGCTGCCGGACATTCTCGCGCGTGATTATGGTCGTATGCTTCCACTGGTGCGGTGGCTGAACGCTGCATTGGGCCTTCGCACGCTCGCGCGCCGCTGACACTCGGCATTAGGTTGAGCGCATGTCATCGGACGCGCTCACTCGCTGCTCCATTCGCTATGCTACCGCGGCTGATGCCCCGTCTCTGGCGCGTTTCGCCGCGCAGGCGTTCGTCGACCAGTTCGGTCCGGACAACACTGCGAGTGACATGGAACAGTATCTCGCGTCGGCGTTTGGCGAATCAATCCAGCAGCGCGAGTTGGAAGATTCTCGCAATACGTACCTGATTGCCGAGCGGGATGGTGAAACTGTCGGGTATGCACTGTTGCGCGAGGGCAAGGCACCCGCCGGCGTGACATGGGCGCGCGCACTGGAGATCAATCGCCTGTATTCGGCGCAGCGGCTCATCGGTTCAGGTATCGGTGCTGCGCTTATGCAACGCTCGATCGACGAAGCGGTGCATCGCGGGTGCGACGGCATCTGGCTCGCCGTGTGGGAGCGCAATGCGCGGGCAATCCACTTTTATGAGCGCTGGAAGTTCGTGGACGTCGGCACGCAGCCATTCACGCTTGGCTCGGATGTGCAGGCGGATCGCATCATGACTCGAACGCTGAAGGATTGATGCGGCATACTGTCAAGCTGCACGGCGTAATCGTTGGCCATTCCGAGCTCGAGAACGCGGAGCGGGAAGTTGGTCGCGCCTGGGGAGTATTTCGTCCGGGTGTCGGGTACGAGCTCGTGCAGCCGATCTTTCAGTTGTTTCGCGAGGCGGTGCCGATGAAGGGTGGGGAAGCGTTCGACGAGATCAAGCTCGAGCGCTACCAGAATGCGCGGGACAAGCTGGGGCTCCAGCTGGTTGATGCGAACGGCCGCGTGTTGAAGACGAGCGCCATTCACATCGCAGATTATCCACCGGAGAAGGGCGGGATGGAGCTGGATGTGTTGATCAGTGAGAGCGCGTATTGGGAAGAGCGGTAAGTGCATGCCCTTCGGACGTGCCTCAGGCGACAGCTTCGCCTCTAATGAAAGTTGTGCCCGCGCGCGAACTCGGCGCCCACCGCTGCCTTCAGCTCACGAAAGTGCTTCGCGCGGATATTCACGACTGATTGTTCCACTTGAAGAATGCCGCGCACGAGCAGCAGTGGTGTGCGTGAGATGAGCAGTGCCTGTCGTTCGAAGCGTTGTGGAGTGACTACGACATTTACCAGGCCGGTTTCGTCCTCGAGCGTGAGGAAGACGAATCCCTTTGCAGTGCCGGGTCGCTGACGGCAGATCACGAGTCCTGCCATCGCCACCGTTTCGCCATCACGCCCGTAGCGCAGCAGGTCCTTTGCGTTGCGCACGCCATTCTGTTCCAACACCGAGCGCACGTGCACCATGGGATGTCCGGCGAGTGAGATGCCGGTCATGCGATAATCGGCTTCGGTGATCTCGACGGGCGTCATGGAAGGAACCGGAGCGGGGAACAGAGAACGGTGACGCGGAGCAAGGGGGCCGGCGTCTCCGCGCGCAGCATCGAGTACTTCCCATAACGCTGCGCGGCGTTTTCGCAGGTCGGGCTCGTGGGGAAGGTATGCGTCGAAGGCGCCGGCTTCGGCGAGATGACGAAGCGAGCGACGATCGAGACCAGCTCGATTGACGACATCTTCGATGGAGCAGAATGGTCCGTCGCGAAGAGCAGCTTCGAGTTTGTCGCGTGCGATGGCGCCCAATCCTCTCACGCTACGCACGCCAAGTCGAACTGCGGGAGGTGCATGTCCTTCGCTCCGCTCAGGACGACAAGGAGTTGTCGCACTTCCCGGCTCCAGCGTCGCATCCCAACCCGACCGCGTCAGATCCACCGGCCGCACCTCCACACCATGCCGCTGCGCATCTTCCACCAACGTGCCGGGCGCATAGAAGCCCATTGGCTGCGCATTCAGAATTGCCGCCGTGAACTCCGGTGCGTAGTAGTGCTTGAGATACGCTGACGCATACACGAGCAGCGCAAAGCTCGCGGCGTGACTTTCGGGAAATCCGTAGTCCGCAAATCCGTTGATCTGGTTGAAGATTCGCTGCGCATCATCCGGCGCGATGCCGTTCGCGGCCATTCCGTCGAGCATCTTCTGGCAGATTGCCGCCATGCGCTCGCGACTGCGCTTGTGTCCCATGGCCTTGCGAAGCATGTCGGCTTCACCAGGCGTGAATCCCGCCGCCGTGATTGCCACCTGCATGCCTTGCTCCTGAAAGAGCGGCACGCCGAGGGTGCGCTTGAGAATTGGCTCGAGTGACGGGTGAAGGTATGTGACCTCTTCTTCCTTGTTTCTCCGTCGCAGGTATGGATGCACCATGTCGCCCTGAATGGGGCCGGGGCGAATGATCGCGACCTCGACCACGAGGTCATAGAAGCATCTCGGCCTGAGACGCGGCAGCGTATTCATTTGCGCGCGACTCTCCACCTGGAACACCCCGATCGTATCGGCAGCGCAGAGATCGTCGTACACGTGCGAGTCGTGCATGTCGAGCTGGCCCAGGTCGATCGTGACGCCACGCTCCTGCCTGATGTACAGCAAGCAATCCTGCAGGAGCGTGAGCATGCCGAGGCCGAGGAGATCGATCTTCACGAGGCCGACGGGATCGAGATCGTCTTTCTCCCATTGAATCACCGTGCGACCAGGCATGCTTGCCGGCTCGATGGGCACGACTTGGCAGAGCGGCTCCTTCGTGAGCACGAAGCCGCCAACGTGAATGGACCGATGCCTCGGCAACTGATGTAATCCGCTGACAATCTCGGCGAGCGCGCGCACACGTTTGTCCTTCGGATCGAGACCGACACGCTCGATGATAGACAGGTCGCTCGCTTCGCTCGTTGCGAGGTCGCTGCGCTGCGAGGTGCGAGGCTGTTCCTCGTCCCTCGCAGCGAGTGCAGTGAGCGACCTCGTTCCTCGTACCTGTGCATTTGGACTTCCATAGGGCTCATACGCTGCCTTGGGCGTGGGACGATCCGCGCTCGTCATGGGACGCAGCACTTGTTTCGCCTTTTCCTTCTCCGCGCGCGAGCGATGATTCGCCTCGGTGCCCGGCACCATCGCGTTGCCGAGCGACTCGGCGATCTTCGCATCGCCGTCGGGCGATGTGCGCAACGCTTCGGCGGTTGCCTTCGCGGAGAAGCGGTCGCTCAAGCTCGAGAGGAGGTCGGCCTGCTCGACGCTGAAGCCGAGCACGCGCGCGGCATCGCGCACGGCGCTTCGTCCACGATAGGTGATCTGCTCGCAGACCATTGCGGCATGCTCTCGACCGTACTTGTCGTAGACGTACTGCAGAACCTTTTCTCGCTCGCGGTGCGAGAAGTCGATGTCGATGTCCGGTGCTTCCTTGCGCTCTTCGCTCAGGAAACGCTCGAAGAGCAGCTCGAGCTTGATCGGATCGACCGAGGTAATGCTCAGGCAATAGCAGACCGCAGAGTTTGCGGCAGAGCCACGCCCCTGGCAGAGCACACCTTCGCGGCGCGCATAGCGCACGATATCCCATACGATGAGGAAATAACCGGCGAGACCGAGATTCCGAATGAGTGAGAGCTCGTGCGCGATCTGCTCGTCATGCTTGCGCGTGCGCAGCTTCGTACCCGGTGGCCCCCACCGTTCATGAGCACCTTGCTCGACGAGTCGCGCGAGGTATTCGTCGGCATTCACGCCAGGTGGGAGTGGAAACGCCGGCAGTGTAGGCTTCAGCTCGGTGAGACGAAAGCTGCAGCGCTCCGCAATATCGAGTGTGGCGCGAATGCCTTCGGGGGCATGACGCCAGCGACGTGCGATTTGCGCCGCACTCTTGAGATACCACTCTCCATTGGGGCGAAGCCGAGTGCCCATCTGGTCGAGCGTGCGCTGATGTCGCAGTGAGGCGAGCACGTCGTGCACGATGCGATCGCGTGCGCGCGCGTAATGGACGTCGTTCGTGACGACCCACGGCACATCGAGCGCGTGCGCAATCTCGATGAGCTTCGCGGTGGTCTCGCGCTCTTCCGGCAGCCCGTGATCCCAGCACTCGAGTGCTACGCGACGACCAAAGATGTCGAGCAAGGTTGCTGCGGCTTCACATGCGGCATCGACGTCGCCGCGCATAGCGAGTGTTGGCACCCAGCCGCGTGGACAGCCGGTGAGTGCAAACAATCCGTCCGCATGTTGTGCAAGTTGCTCGAGGGTGACACTCGGGCTGCCGCGTTTCGCTGGATCGGCGCGACCGAGCGTGATCAACGTCGAAAGATTTGCGTAGCCTTCCCGTGACTCCGCGAGCAGGGGCAGGTGGGTAATGAGCTGCTCGTCCTCGTGCGGGACGACAACGGTCAGCTCCGCGCCGACAATGGCGGGGAGCTCGATGTCCATTGCGGCAATGGCAAAGCGAACCTGCGCGCCCAGCTCGTCGTGATCGGTGAGTGCGAGTGCAGCGAGTCCGAGCTCTTTCGCGCGTGCGACGAGCGTTTCGGGAAGTGCCGCACCGTCGAGGAGTGAGAAGGCGGAGTGGCAGTGCAACTCAGCATACAGCGGACAGCGGACAGCGGACAGCGAAGAACGTTTGCTGTTTGTTGTTGGCTGTCCGCTGATTGCTGTCCGCTGTCTGTTGTCAGTCACTCCATGCCTGCACACGCCAGGCGTCATCGGAACGATCGAGGAACACCACGACTTCACCCATGCCGCTCTCGCACCGCCAGTAGTCGCGACGATAGCCGTCGTCCCACCAGTCGCCGGAGAGACGTTCAGGGCCAATCGCGCGCGTGACGGTGATGCGCTTGCCGCGCCAGCTCACGACGGCGGGGATTTCACCATTACAGACAACGTCGGCGAGCTCTGGTGGCTCGAGTGCTCGACGTGCAGAAGGAATGACAGGGGTGTTTTCGCGAACGAGTGCGATGCCGCCGGGGGTGCGTGTCGAAAGAGCAGGTTCTTTGCTTTGCTCAGGATGACTTGGCTGACCGTTGACCGCTGACCGCTGACCGCTGTCCGCTCCATCGTTCCACGTCCCAGCCTTCTCCGGCCGATGCGTATCCTGCGCCTGCGCGCGCACGATCGACCCGGGCCCAAGCTCCGCACGTAAACGCTCGATGGCGGCATCGGCAGCACCATAGTCGCGCCATGATGTCGTGAGCAGGTCACCTTGCTCACCCGACAGCGGCGCTGCAGCGACAACCGCCACACGAACACCAATCACGGGTGCATCGAGCGTCCAGCTGTCGAGCAACGCACGACACCGCTCGAAGAGCGGCAGCACGCGCGCCATCGGACGCGCCATGCGTGCCTCGCGCGTCACCGTATGCGCAGGAGCATTCGGCAGCGCACCGCGCGCATCATCGAGCGTGAGCGTGATGGCAATAGCCGCAATCGCGCGACCATGTGCAACCAGCACATGTGTCAGGCGATCGAGCGCAGAGCGCACGATGAAGAGCACGGGCTCCATCGTTGATGACGGCGTGCCAAGCTCCACTTCCACTGCAGGTTGTGTCTCCGTGCGCGCGAGCACGGGACGACGTGGATCGTCCGCACGCGCAAGCCGCCACGCGCGAAGACCGATGTCTCCCCAGCGGCGCTCGACGTCTTCCGCCTCGAGTGACGCCAATGCCCCAACGGTACGAATACCAAGTGCCTGCAATGATTCGCGCAGCTCTTCTTCCATGGGCACGAGGGCGAGCGGCGCCGACGACAGATACTCCGCATCATGGCCCGCCGGCACGACGTGCACGAGCGCGCGTTCGTCGCCAGTGCGCTGATAACTCGCACCGGCCCACGTAGCAGCACGTGCGGCAACACAGGATCCGGCGACTGACACGCGTGGACGCGGATGCCACCGCTGGGCGATGTGCAACAACTCGTGCGCGAGTGCGCGCTCGCCACCGATGCCATCGAATCCAGATGCGCCCACCCACCACAAACCCGGCGTCCCATTCACGGGCGTGACCTGCGGACTCGCACCAACGAGCAGCGCCGACATCTCGGTGATACTCGCATTGATGGCGACGTCATCCCACGCGAGCTCATGAAGCTCCGCGCACAATGCACGTGCTTCGGTGATACGCATGCCCGCACGCACACCGGTGCGTCCTGCTTCGGCAGACACCGCGCGCAGCGTACGACTGGCGCCGTCGGTCAGTACGATGGCGACATCATCCCAATGCCCGGGCGCGGGCGACGGCGGTGCGACCTTGCTGATCACTGTCCGCTGACCGCTGACCGCCGTCTGGTGAGAGTTGTCCGCTGAAAACGGGAGGTGAAGCTGCGCGTCCACTGCGCCCGTGCCGGCGTCCCCCCGCCGGACCGCGCGCCACACCGCGCCGATCGGGAACCTCGGGATGCGAACACAGGCGACGCGCCACTCCGATTGCACACTGCACCTCCACGGTTTTGAGGATGCCTCCCTTCTCGATTCGGACGTTGATTCGCTGTCCGCTGACCGCTGACCGCTGACCGCTGGTTCCTCTTCGTCGCTCAACGAGCAATCGCACAGCGCCACCCAATTGCGACGCACCACCAACGCGATCGCCGAGCACGAGGAACGCGGCGTTTGATTCCTTGGCGAGTCGCGTGAGTCGCACCGCAGTGGATCGCGTGAGTAACGGCGCGCCATCGAGCACCACGAGTGCGAACGCCGCGCTGCGCAGCAACACATCCGCACACCACGCCGCGCGTGCGGCATCGTGCGGGCGAATCATCCACACACCCTGCTCATCGCCGAGGTGCGTCCAGTCGCGCGGGTCGAGCGTGCGTTGTGCATCGATCCATGCGACCCATTCCTGGTTTTGCACCGTGGCTTCGACGAACACGCGCGCGAGTGTGGTCTTGCCACCGCCCGGTTCGCCGACCAGCTCCGACAACCGTCCCCTCGGCAATCCGCCACCAGCGAGTGCTGCATCGAGCGGCGCGAGCCCGGTGGACAGGGCAGGCGGCGCAGGAGCAGGCGGCGGGAGGAGCCGAATGAGTTCGGCGAGGGACAGGCTCAAGTGCGGAGAGGTGCGACGTACGGAGGTCGGAGATGCAATACCGATACCGAACAAATACCGAAAGTAGAAGGTGCAGCTCAGCGGCAATACCTTCGACTTGGCCGGGGACTCTATTTACCGAATAAATACCGAAAACTCAAGTCGGTCTCATCGGCGGAATGCTCAGACACTGGCAACGCGTTGTCGCGCAAATACTTCCGGCAGTCGTACTCGGCGCGATTGCCTTCGCGCTGGTGCTCGCGGCAACCGAACCGCCCGGCCCTGGGCTCGATCCGGACGCCGTCTCCTACCTCGGCGCGGCGGAATCGCTTGCGCATGGGCAGGGTTATCGAATTCCAACTGCGGAATGGGTGAGTCCGGACACGACACAACCGCTCGCGCACTTTCCGCCCGGCTACTCCACGATCCTCGCGATTCCGATTGTCCTCGGTGCGCAACCAATTCAGGGCGCGCGCGTGGTGGAAGCAGTTGCGGCCTTCGTCACGACAGTCGCGCTCGTGCTGCTTGTCACCTCGGCGACGGATACGATCACCGCCGTTCTTCTCGTGATTGCGTTGTTCGCGATGACGTCCATGCACGAGGTGCACATCTCCATCTTGAGCGAGCCTGTGTATCTCGCGTGCATGGTGATCGCGCTCGCAGCAATGGTGTGGTGGCCGGCGCGTCCACTGCGCGCCGGAATTCCTGCGGCAGTCGCGGCAATCACGCGATATGCTGGCGTCTCGCTTGTCGGTGCGGTTGCGCTGTGGATGCTGACGCGCGCGGGAAGTTGGCGTGAGCGTATCACCCGTGCGTGCATTGCGGTTGCACCAGCGGCCGTGTTGCAGCTGCTGTGGGTGGTGCGCACGCGCGAATCACGTGATGCAGAGGACATTCGCCGTTTCGCGATCTATGGCGACGTCGGCAGAACTTTGCGTCAAGGACTCGCGACGTTGACGGCGTGGCTCGTGCCGGATCCGACAGTGCAACATGATGTGGCGAATCGCGGCGTGATTGCGTGTGCCGTTGCGGCTGTGGTGATTGCGTTGGCGTTCATGGGCTACAACTTGGGAAAAGCGGATGTGCATGCCCTTCGGCGGAGGCCTCAGGGCGACAGCCAAATTGTCGTCCTGAGCGGAACAAAGGACACGCACCTCACGCTCTTGCACGCCTCCGCCCTCCTCCTCGCCTCCTACCTCGCCCTCGTCATCACCTCGCGACTCTTCGCCGATCCGCTCATTCCACTCGACGAGCGCATCATGTCCCCGGCGTTGCTGTTGATGATGATCATTCTCGCGGTGACGATCAGCGCATGGTGGCGGCATTCGCGTTTGCTCGTCGCACGCATTGGTGTTGCCGCGATGCTCGCGATCTGGTGGCTCGCGTCAGCAGGCGCAACGCGACTCGAAGCGCGTTATGCACTCACCTGGGGTTCCGATTTTGCCGGCCAGGAGTGGCGAACAAGTGAGCTCATCGCCTGGGCACGGAAGAACGCGACACGGACGCAGCTCTATACGAACTGGCCGGCGGCCGTGTACTTCTACCTCCACCGCAACTCCCACGAACTGCCGAAGCGGGCCGACCAGACAACACTCGATGCTTTTGGTGACACGCTCCGTGCGCGACGCGGTGTGCTACTGCTGTTCGGGCCAAGCAACTACGAGTACATCCCGAATGATTCGGTCTTCAATGTCCCGGGTCTGAAGCAGATCGATCTGCGAGATGGAATCATCTTCATACCGTAATTGGTGACGCAGTTCCGTCACGGCAACGTGCGAAGACGGGCGACAAAATCGGGCTCCGCATCGTGCCACGCAGTGCGCACGCGGTCCGCATACACGCGCGCCGAATCAGAAGCGCCGGCCTGCTGGAATGCGATGGCCAACCAGTACTCCAGCTCCGTGTGCGGCGTATAGCGTCCCATCGCATCGAGAGGACCGGCGAGTCCATTACGAAGCACCGTGATGGCGCGCGCAGGGTGATGCTGCGCCAGCTCAGCGCGTGCCTCGAGGAGATTGCTGCGCGTAAAGCCGGAGATCCCGAATTGTGCGCGCGCGAAATCCGCACTCGCTTCTTGCCAGCGTCCAGCGCGCATGGCGACGAGTCCACGTACGTGATATGGCAGCCGCCAATCGCGCGCGTAATAGCTCAGCGCACCGAATCGCGCGATGGAATCGGCCATCTGCAACAACCACGTGGTGTCAGCACGCTCGGCAACTGCATCAGCTTCCAGTGCATGATGCCAGGCGAACGCGCGCGCCGCATCAGCTCGAATACGGCTGGCGAGTATGAGGTCCGGGCCATGGTAGGTATGCTGCTCGTACCAGCGCATCGCCGAGCGAGTGTCACCGAGTAATCCACTCTGGTGGGCGACGACCATCTCGAGCGTGCCCACGGGCTTACCATGCGCGCGAGCACGGTCCACGACCTGCGCGGCTTCACGCGGTCGCCCTTGCTCGAAGAGTGAGGTGACCACGAGATCGAGACTGTCTTCCTCCGTGCCCTTATCATGTGGAAGATTGGCGATGAGCGAATCAGCGAGCGCAAAGGCGTGTGCGGTGATCGCGATGCGCGCCTCACCAGTCGCAAGCCACAACGCAGCAGGAGAAAGGCTGCGCGCATGCTGTATGGCACGACGTGCCTCGGCAAACTGTCCGCGATACGCGAGCACGGTGGCCAGCATCCGCCACGACTCGGGCGCAGCAGGTTGCACTGCTACCCATTGCTCGGCCACGTGCTGCGCGCCCGCTAGATCGCCGCGTGTTGCGCGTAAATCGGACAATCCAAGAAAGCCCGCACACGAGGAGCATGGGCCGCCACCGGCATTGATGGCCAGCGAGTCGAGAGCGAGCAGTCGAACCATGGCGCTCTCCGCTGCCGCGAAATTGCCGTGCGCCCCCGCGACATCACGCAGGATCTGCAGTGCACGCGAGTCGCGCGGGTAGCGCGCGACGAGCTGTCGCGCCAGCGATTCGGCGCGTGCGTGTTCGCCATTGTGAAAGGCAAGGTACTCGGCGTCCTCGAGACGATCCCATTCCGTCATGCGAGACGACGCGCGATCGAAGAGCACGCGAAGGTGATTGTAGGTCGCCTTGTCGCTCCACGTCGCGGGCAAGTGTAGCCGGGCAATGATGGCGCTGACGAATGCAGAGTCCGCCGCAATAGCCGCGTCGAAGTCGTTCGCCGCGCCGACCATGTCACCCTTGCTCATCGCAGCCTGACCACTCACGTACCACCGAAAGGCGTCCGTGTTCGACGTCTCCACCTCGGAGAGATGTGCACCGGGAGAGCGATCGCCTGCCGTGCCAAGCACCACGGCAGCCGCCTGATCTGCAACCGCGAGCACATTACTCCCACTCACGGTCCAGCGCTTTAACTCGTCGCCATTGCGTGCGTCGCGCAACACGAGATCTGCCACATAGCCACCCTCGTTGTGTGCAACAACGCCACTGAGCGCCCACGTGGCATGCACACGTCGCGCAAGCTCTGCTTGCCGTGCAGCATCCAGCGGTGACGTCCACATGGCGCGCGCAATCGCGTCACGTACGCGCGCGGCGGGCACGACACCAACCGACTGCGCGCGCATGAGGTCCGCACTGATCATTTCTCGCACGCCATCGCCGAGCCACGCGTCGCTGTCTGGGGATGTGCTGCGTATTTCTGTGATGGCGACGACGGGCGTCTGGTTTGTCAGATCGTCCGCCGAGTTGCGTCGCATGCTGGTGACGGCGACGGATAGCGATGCGACAGCCAATAGACCTGCTGCAAGGCCGGCCCATCTCGTCCAGTTCCCGGAGCGCGTGCGATTGACTGCGCCGGTTATGTCTGCCGTCTCGACGCGTACGGCGGGCGTCGCCGAGGTCGCGTCGGACGAATCGGACGAGCGCTGCTGCGTGATCTTGTTCGATTCCGCGCGTGGCATCTCACTCGGAATGTCGATGTCCGTCGCCACGAGCGAACGCAGCGCAACGATGCTCTGCTCGATTCGAGGATCAACGCGCGCCTCGTGTTCGCGCGCCAACAATGCCACCTGAAGCTCTGCGGCATCGAGCGCTGCCCGCCGGCCAAGGGACGTTGGGTCATGAAGGCCCAACTGCACGAGCGCCTGAAGGCCAGCATGTGACTGCGGTGCTGCCGCCAGCCAGCGTAGCGTGAGGAGGCGCGCTTCATCAAACTGCGCCGCGCGCGCGAGTTGATGAACGAGCACCTCGCAGGCCTGTACGAAGTAGCGCTGGTATCGCTCACGTTCGCGCGCCCGCCAGCGATCGAAGGAGTCAGAGCCTGGCACGAACACGTCGGCGAGAAAGTCACCACCGTATCGCTCGACAACGCGTCGCCAGTCACGGGACTCGTGTGCCGCTTCCACTTCCGTCGCATCCACGGCCAGGACGCCAGCCACGTTCAACTCCACGATCTCCTTTCGGGCCGCAACAGCCTCGCGCCCGAGTACTCGGCGGAGATGTGAGAGCGCGTCACTCAACGAATGCCGAGCGCGGTCTTCGTCCTCGTCGCCCCAGAACATTTCGGTGAGCGCTTCGCGTGTCGGTGCCTTGCGTGACAACGCAAGAACGGCGAGCAGCGCGAGCTTTCTGCGGCGCGTGCCAAGGTCCGCATCCTCACCGGAGGGCGTCAACAACGCCGTGCGACCAAGGGTAATGAGCTGGAAGTGCTTCACTGACAACGTGTTGACTTGTTGAGAGCGCGGCGCATTGCGCCCGTAGGTTGGGCACCATGCGCTTCTTTGACTATCCCGCCATGGTGTTGGCGTTCGTTCTCCCGCTTGCCTCGCGGTCCGCCAGTCAATCGTCGTTCCGGTCCAGCCTCACCGCAACGCTAATGATCCCGCCCGGCGACAGCCGCGGCAAGAGCGTTCAATACGACTCGGGAAGGTCGGGGGGGAACCCCGCATTACGGTGCAAGGCGGTCACGCTGCAGTGGAGCGCACTCCCCGGCGCAACGCGGTTTGTCGTCCATGTGAGCGGCCGTAGCACCGGTCCTTGGACTGTGCTGCCGGAGACGAATGTCTGTGGCAGAGTTCGCTGGAATGCGCCTACGACGGTGATGGACATCGAGCCCACCACGGGCGCGCCCGCCGTCTCGCATCACCTCTACTACAAGGTCGTGGCGCTCGGTCCTGCGCCCGCCTCGCGTGTCATCGACGTCACCGAGCCGGTCGACGTCGAGTTTCCCTGACCCTTATCGCTGGAGCACATGCATGTCGATTCGCTCAATGGTGCTGATCGCCGCAAGTACAATGCTGGTTCACTCTGCGCACGCCGGTGCACAAAGCATCGGTGACCGCCTGAAGCAGCGCGTGAAGGACAAGGCCGGTCAGCTCGCCGACCAGAAGGCAGACAGCCTTACCGAAGCGGCGATGAACAAAGGCACAGACATCGTGAAGTGCGTGATCGGCGACAAGAGTTGCGTGCGCAAAGCCAACGATGCGGGCAAGAGTGTGCTGATTACCGACGCGTCGGGGCAGGCAGTGCCCAATCAGCAGCAGGCCGCCAAAGACGCCGGCGCCCTCAAGACGGTTCCTGTCGCAGCAGTAGCGGCCGAGCCAACGGCGGTGAGCGCGACACCCGCAACGCCACCAGGTGCCGGTGTTTGGCTCAATTATGACTTCGTGCCCGGTGACCGCACGATCTGGTACGAAGACTTCGATGGCAATGACGTGGGGGACTTTCCGCGACGCCTGCGTTTGCAGGAGGGCAACCTCGAAGTAGTGAAGGTCGAGGGCAAGCCGATGCTCCGCAGCGTGAATGGAGGATCTTTCTTCGTGAAACTGCCCGAGAAGTTGCCGGAGCGCTTCACGATCGAGATTCGCTATCACAGCCCGCTGGTGAATCCACTGTGGATCAATACGAGCAGCAGCACCTACGAACGGTCAGCAACGCTCGGCTGTCTTCCAAACAAGGCGTCGGTGACGTCGAACCATTCCGGTGGCGCTGAAGAATCGGGGACGTCCGTCGAAGGCGACCTCCCGAGTGGGTTCGTCACGTGCGCGTTCACGGTGGACAACGGGAAAGGCATCAAGGCTTACGTCGACGAACACCGGACTGCCAATGCGCCGCAGACGCATGTTGCGATCACCGACACCTTGTTCTTTCAGGCACCCGGCAGCAGCGACGCTGATCCCGCACTGATCGCGAGTATTCGCGTGGCAGCCGGTGGCAAGAAACTCTACGACGTGCTCGCCGCGAATGGTCGCGTCAGCACGCAGGGAATTCTGTTCGCCACCGGATCCGACCAGATCCGTCCCGAGAGCACGCCGACGCTCAAGGAAATCGGTGAGATGCTCACGTCGCATCCGGAGCTCAAGCTCACGGTGGAAGGGCACACTGACAACGTCGGTGATGCTGCGGGGAACAAGTCGTTGTCGGAGCGACGTGCAGCGGCAGTGACTGCCTATCTCACGGCGAACTACGGCGTGGACGCTACTCGGCTCAAGAGCGTTGGTTTTGGTGCGACGAAGCCCGTCGCGACCAATGCAACGCCGGAAGGACGGCAGAATAATCGCCGCGTCGAGCTCGTAAAGCGTCCGTGAACCTCATTGGAGAACTGCCATGCGTATCCTGACGCTCGTTTCGGCAGCTGCACTCGTCGTCGCACCGGGGGCGGCCACTGCGCAACTTCCGCAACTCAATACCACGCTCGCTACCGCCTCGCGTCCTCCGATTCTGCGACGTACGGGAGCCGACCTGCTCACCGTCTTTCGGAACACCGAAGCGGGCAAGGCTGCGCTCGCAAAAGTGCCGCAGCTCGCGAGCGGTTCGACAACGTCACCAGCAACGCTCAGCGTCCTGACCATCGACCTCGCGCAGACGCTGACAAGCAGCATCACATGGAGCAATGGGCCCGTCACCTCCGATGCACTGTTCAGCTATGCCATCGTCAATCCCAGTTCCAGCGGCTATCCCTGGTTCGTGATGGCACCGGCCTACGGCACCAAGCAGGCGAGCATCGGTGTCATGGTCATGCGACAACTCCCACCTGGCTGGTATCTCTTCGGTGCCCGATTCGTGAATGCCCCACAAAACGAGGGCGACGTGAAGCTGACGTTCGACCAGACAACACCGACGATCTGCACTAAGGCCGGGAGGCAATATGACGCGCAGGGAGGGTTCGACTGCTTCATGCTGTTTCACAACACCGTGGCGAACATGCACGCCGTTGCGTACGAACTGGTAAGTGGCCTGGGCACCGTTCAGCCGGTTGCGCTGACGCTCACATACGTGGGACCATGACGGTTCGGCTGCTCCGCGCGCTCGCGAGTTTTTCGATTGCCCTCGCGAGCGCCGCGCAGGGGCAGGGGGGCGATGGATTGCTGGACACTCCCGGCGCGTGGAAAGCCATGCGCGCTCCCGAAATCCCGACCACCGTACCAGCAGCACGTGCGCGGATGTTCCTCGCGCACATGACGGACGTGCTCGCGCTGTTGCGTGCAACACCGGTGTTGGCTGCACCGCGCGGCTTTGTGGTGATACCGAGTGAAGGTGTATCGCCCGGGCCGTACTCGATCGAAAACCCGGACTCTCCAGGCTACGGGCGCGGACCGCTCGACGGTTTTGCTTCCGTGCTCTTGCTCCCATTCTATCGTGAGACTGAGAACAGTCCCGCGCGAGTGGCCGGCGAGGGACCGTCACTCACGTTCAATGCGAACCAGCTGACGTGTCTCTACCCTGGCTGGAAGGAGCCATATGCGGAGGACAGTGCCGGTTCGTTTTATGTGGAACCGACACGCCTCGAGGACGTGCATGGACATCCGACGTACGAGTCCGCAGCGGGTGAACCGTGCGTGGTGATCACAGGTCGCGGTGCGCCGCTGTACGTCGCCGTTTCGCGCGAGCGATTCCTGCGCGCGCTCATCGTGCGCGATCGCATTCACCTCGACTCCGCGAGCATACCAAACCCGATGATTGCCAACATGCTGAAAGGTGCGCGCGAGATGCAGCGCGACCCACGGCCTGCCATGCAGCAGCAGGGTCGCGAGATGGAAGAGGCGCTGCGTGCACAAAGCGCCGCATTCGATTCTGCGCATGCAGCGCTTGTTGCGGTGCTCACGCGGCGATTGCGCTCGCACGAGTCGCTGCTGGCGGGAATGAACACCACGGAGCGAGCCGCACCGGCAGTCGTGCGAAATTTCTCGATGGCAAGCAATCCCTTCGCAGAGGATCCGGAACATCCATTCGCCCCAACGGCTCTCGTGACGCCGAATCTCGCGTTCTTTGATGGTGCTCGCCCGGTGACCGATGTTCAGGTTCTCACCGTTCGCACGGCATGCAAGACGACAGGCTGCAGCAGCTGGGGGAATGCAATTCGTGCTCGCATCCTGTCAGAGCTGGAGTGGACGCGGCTCGAAGCCCTCGTGCGGTGATGTCCTGCGCAAAAGATGGCCTAAGCCTTGCTTTTCACGTTCGAAATGGCACGGCCCCTCCATGCTCGCCCGGCGAATCCCGAGGGCGCCCCGAAGCTCGACTTCAAAGCGATCTTCGAGGCGGCGCCAGGGGCCTTTCTCGTGCTTCTGCCGGACACACCGCGTTTCACGATCGTCGCCGTCAGCGCCGCGTATCTCGCAGCCACGATGACGACGCGGGCATCGATTCTGGGGCGCGGCATCTTCGATGTCTTCCCTGATAATCCTGCCGATCCGGAGGCAACGGGTACGCGGAATCTTCGCGACTCACTGCTCGAGGTGATCGAGACGAAGGCACCGGACACGATGGCCGTGCAGAAGTACGACATCAGGACTCCGTCGGGGGAATTCGAGGAACGTTACTGGAGTCCCGTGAACTCACCGGTCATGGGGGAAAACGGCCGGGTCATTCATATCATTCACCGCGTCGAAGACGTCACCGATTTCGTCAAGCTCACGGATCGTGAGCGCGTCGCGGGAATCGAAGCACGCGAGCTTCGGCAACAGGCTGCGCGAATGGAAACGGAAGTGTTCCTTCGCGCGCGCGAGTTGCAAGCCGCAAACAAGGAGCTGATCAAGGCGAATCGCACCGCTGAGCGCTTGCGGCAGGAAGCGGAAGCGGCGAGTCAGGCCAAGAGTGATTTCGTGTCGAACGTCAGTCACGAATTTCGCACGCCACTCACGCTGCTCCTCGGCCCCATCGAGGATCTTCTCGCCGATCCATCGACGTCGCCTGAGAATCGCGCGGCGCTGGAGTTGGCACACCGTAACGCGATGCGCCTGTTGCGGCTGGTCAATACGGTGCTCGATCTCGCACGCATCGAGTCGCGCCAGAGCGACGGAATATTCGAAGCAACGGATCTCTCACACCTCGTGGAAGACGTTGCGACTGCGTTCAAGCCGGCCATCGAGCGCGCGGGGCTCGCGTTGCGCATCGATGCGCCGCCACTCGAAGAACCGGTATACGTCGACCGTGGACTGTGGGAGAAGATCCTGCTCAATCTCCTCTCGAACGCGTACAAGCACACGTTCGCGGGTGAGATTCGTGTCAGCGTACGCCTGACTGACGGCGGCGCAGTGATGGAAGTGGCCGATACCGGCACCGGCATTCCTTCATTGGAGCTTCAGCGTGTGTTCGAACGCTTTCATCGTGTCGCCGGTGCGGCGTCACGATCGCACGAAGGGACAGGCATCGGCCTCTCGCTCGTGAAGGAGCTCGTCGAGATGCATGGCGGGACCATCAACGTGACGAGCGAGCACGGGAAAGGTTCTGTCTTCACGGTGACAGTCCCACGTGGGTCGGAGCACCTCCCCGCGGTGCACATTCGCGCCGGCGACACCGACGACGACGTGTCCCGCGTTGCACCAGCCGCATTCACCGAAGAGGCGACGCGATGGGACTCGGTCATCGTCCCTCCGCTCTCACCGACGGGCCGCGCCGTATCGACGTTGGATGTCGTCGCCGCCGCGAACGCCACGCGTGGACGAGTGCTTGTCGTTGACGACAACAGCGACATGCGACAATACCTTTCGCTGGTCCTGTCCGATGCGTTTGACGTCGAAGTCGTTGGTGACGGCCTCTCGGCGCTGGCGAAGATCCAGGAGCGCATGCCCGACCTCGTGCTCACCGATGTGATGATGCCCGAGCTGGATGGCATGGCACTGCTCCGCGAGTTGCGCGCAAACGCGACGACCAGTGCCCTCCCTGTCATTCTGCTCTCTGCGCGCGTGGGCGAGATTTCACGGGTGGAGGGCATCGAGGCAGGTGCCGACGATTTTCTCATCAAGCCGTTCACCGCACGAGAGCTTGTCGCACGCGTGCGCCGATCACTGGAGCTGGTGCGAACCAGGCGCGAGCTCGCACGCGTACAGGGAGAGAGTGAAGCAAAGACAAAATTCCTGTCAACGATGAGTCACGAGCTTCGCACACCGATCAATGCAACGCTCGGTTACCTCCAACTCATTGAACTGGGATTGCGCGGCCCGGTGACCGACGAGCAGCGCGAATCACTCGCGCGCATGCGGTATTCGCAGCAGCATCTGCTGGGGCTCATCAACGAGATTCTCGACCTGAGCCGGTTGAAATCCGGGCGCGGCGAATTCCGTGTTGCCGTCGTGGATGTCATGGACGTCATCGCGAGCGTCCAGTCGATGATCGAGCCACAGGCGATGGAGAAGCAGATCGTGTACACCGTACGACCACTCGCGCCCACCGCAGATGGCCTCACCGGGCGCTTGTATGCGGATGAAGCGCGCGTGCGACAGATTCTCCTCAACCTGCTGACCAACGCAATCAAATTCACGGAGGCGGGGGGTCGCGTCACAGTCGAAGCACGTGTCGACGGTGACGCGGTCGCAATTTGCGTATCGGATACCGGTGTCGGGATCGAGCCTGATGTGCTGAGTGCAGCGTTCGAGCCGTTCGTTCAAGTTGGACGCTCGACCAAAAGCCACGAGGGTGGGACCGGGCTTGGGCTGGCAATCAGTCGCGAGCTCGCGGTGGGAATGGGTGGCTCGCTCACCGCGGTCAGCAGGCCCGGTGAAGGCTCGACCTTTACGCTGCACCTGCCGCGCGCGCGCTGACGGTAGAGCGCGCTGGCGTCCTCACAGCAGGAAGCGCATTGTTCCTTCAACCTGTCCAACACTCCGACGAGGCGCTCTGTCAAAATACCTGCTGAAACTGTACGTCCGCGGTGACAGCGCTCGCACGGACGTGGCGATCGCCAACCTGAATCGCATCTGCAAGGATCAGCTGGCGGATGCGTATCGGCTGGAGATCATCGACGTATTGAAGCAGCCCGAGCTTGCCGAAGCCGATCGGATTCTGGCAACGCCCACGTTGATCAAGGAGTTGCCGCCTCCGCTCCGCCGCATCATCGGTGACCTGTCGGACACGGAAAAAGTGCTCGTCGGTCTCGAGGTGCGCGCCGACGCCGAGCCTTAGGGGTCTTTCCGACGACGCTCGGTACGGGGCCGAGTCTGCGTGCCCTCCTGAGGCGGTGCGGCGTCCACGTCCGCGTCGTGGCGCGTCCAGGCCCGCTCGATTTCACCCGGTGACAAGTAGTCCGGTGTGCCCGCAAGAATACCGGTGACATTCCGGAACCGTCGTCCCACGTGCATACCGGTTTTGTCGATGCTGAACTCGTGGATGCCCTTGTCGTGCGCAGACCCTCGCATCTTGAGCACGGTGAGACCGCGCTTCATGTCGCCAAACATCTCGACATAGCGGAGAAGGATGATGGAGTCGGTGAGCGTCGAGACATGGCTCTCGGTGATCGACGTGCCGCCCATGAGCGACTCGGTGGTCGCCGTGAACAGCCCGGTGATCTCCTGATGCTTGATGAATGACGTGAGGCCGATGACGAATTCACGAAACGACCGACCGGTGCCGACACGCTCGAGGGCGGAGAGGCTGTCGAGCGCAACACGCTGCGGCTTGAACTTCTTCACCGTGGTCTCGATCATCAGCAGCCAGTCTTCCAGCGTCGCGACCTCGGGATAGTCACTGAGGACGTGCAGGAGTCCATCGGCTTCCATCTTCTCGAAATCGACGCCCCAACCGGTCGCATTTCTGAAGAGCTGGTCTCGGCTCTCCTCGAACGCGAGCAGCAGGCACCGTTCGCCCACGTCGGTTGCGCCCTTCATGAACTGCGTGACCGTGAGCGTCTTGCCCGTGCCCGTGGCGCCCGACACGAGGATTACCGAGTCGCGGAAGAATCCGCCGCCACACATGCGATCGAGATCCTCGTTCCCGGACGAGATCCGCACGTTCGAGGACTTCTGCTTCAACTGAATGCCCGAGAGGGGGATGACGACGATTCCCTGGTCGGGAACGATGGTCACCGGAAACTCGCCCTTCTGATGGTCGGTGCCGCGGAACTTCAGTATCTCGATCGTGCGCCGTCGCGTCTCCTGCTCGAGCACGTTGCGCAGGATCATGACATTATCCGCAATGAATTCCTCGACACCGAAACGCGCGACCGGTCCATAGTCGAGCACTCGCTCTGCAGTGAGGAGCGCCGTTACGCCGAGTGCCTTGAGGGCCGCAGAGATACGAAACAGCTCTCGGCGCACGAGCGACTGATCGGAGAACTGGGAGAACACGGCGCCGAGCGAATCGACAGCCACGCGCGTGGCGTTCGTCTTCTTGACGGCGTACTCGATCCGAGCCAACAGGGCGGACAGGTCGTACGCTCCCGTCTCCACTGATTCCATATGCGGATCCGGTGAGGCATCGACGAGCGCAAATCGTCCTTCCCGCTCCCACTCATCGAGCTCCCACCCGAAGCTCCGCATGTTGGCGCGAATGTCATCGGCAGGTTCTTCGAAGGTGACGAACACACCGTACTCTCCTGCCTTGATTCCCGCTGCAAGGAATTGGACAGCGAACACTGTCTTGCCACTTCCGGCAGTACCCGAGAGCAGGGTGGTGCGGCCGCGTGGCAAGCCGCCCTTTGCGATTATGTCGAAGCTCTCGATCCCGGTGGGAAGCTTTTCGACACGCACCTTCGTACGCTCGGTCATGAGGTCGGGCTGAGGAACGGGCATAGTGTGGCGGTGCACCGTTGTTTGCAAATGAACGCTGGCGAGCTCGACGGAAACGTGCCCTACTGGCTGAACTTCGGATTCAGCCGATCGAGACGACCGATATCCCACATCGCGCCGATGCTGAAGAACGGCGCCGTCTCCTGGAAATGAATGTTGTAGTAATCGAAGCCCGTGTGGTAGCGCGCGAACACGCCAACATGACTCAATCGATCGAACACGTACGACAGCTCGAATGTCTGCGCGGTGAGTGACGGGTTGTTTATCTGTCCACCCCGCATGCGACGTTCGTATGCAAGCCGCACAAAGCCCGGCCACGTCTTCGGGTTCCAGTGCTCGCCCTCCGAGCGCACGATCCACTCGTGCTGTCCGTACTGCGTTGCCTGCTCGAAGCTCGTTCCGCCCGCCGAGAAGTCGAGCGGATCGCGACGCCACTCGAGGCCACCAGTGAGTTGCCACAGCATCGGCTTGTCGATGCCGGCGAGCTGCGCCCATCGAACATTGCCCGCGAGTCCAAAGTGGGTCGTGGAGAAGTCACCGTCGATCGTGTTAGCGATGCGCTGACTGGCGAGAGCGACATCATCGACTTTGCACTTACCACTTATCTTGTCGCGCGATGAGCCCAAGTACGTACAGCCGTGCTGGCCGTTGGAGTGGTGCAGCTCGTTGGCAGTGAGACCGGCAAGGATGTAATGCAGCGAATTATCCGGTCGCCAGAGCCAAAATAGCTGCTGTCTAAAGCCGATATGATAGCTCGGCGTCAGGACTGGCTCGGATGACGCAAATTCTCCCGACTGAAGCCGAGTGCTGTCCCTGGTCATCCGTACGACGAAGAGCTCGGACACGCCCGCGGTCCACGCAAGATGCGCGTCGCCGCGCTGCCAGTTCGGATTGTCGAGCGTATTCAAGAAGAAGTAATGAACGCTCGGCTGCCCCTCGAAGAGCAAACCCTTTCCGCTTGGCGTGAGAAACGAGAAGTAGGCCTTCTCGAGAAACACGACCGGTGGTACCGAGGGAAGACGCCCGGCTTGTGCGCCTGCCACGAGGGGCAGCGCCAAAGCAAGCAGTGCGCGGCGAATCATGTGGAGTAGTCCACGATGGTGCGGAGCGGTGCCCGCGGAATGTCGCGCGAGGCGACGAGATCCCATCCGTCAGGACTCACGGTGACGACGTACGAGAAGCGATTTGGCGCGACATCGCGCAGTCGGTTGTGCAGTTCCTGGACTTGCTCGCGATCCTCGCCGTGCCGGATGTCGGCGAGAAAGAGTCCGTCGACGGCGTTCAGGATATTATCGAACGCGAGCGCCTCGACCACCGAGAAGATCTCGGCTTCCACCAAGTCTGGATCAACGCCGTCTGCCGCCTGCCATGAGAGCGAGATGTACACGTGCATGCTCCGGGCAAAGGTGATTGCGCTACCTGTGTACGCCGATCTGGAGTCCTCCAGCGGGAGCGGGACGCACGAAGAAGTTTGCGTAGCTGTCGCTGTGTCCGATCCGAAAGACGTGCAGTGCCGCGATGCCCCCGTAAATGAGCGAGAGATCAGTCTTCGAGAGTGACGATGTGCGCGACATGAAGTCGATGTCGCTCACCGAGGCCGTGCGACCGATCGTGATGTAGAAGACGGCCGTTGCCACACCGCTCGCGAGCACACCGCGCTCGAATGCGGACCCACGATTGTGCGGAACGTCGAGGATGGCCTCATCGATGACGGCCTGCGTGTTGAGGCCCATGCTGGAGAACAGGAACTGCTTGTGCGGCTCCCGCGTGGAGTTGATGCCGGAGAAGACGGTTGGCCGTCCCTTGTCGAGCTTGAAGTACGGGTGCGCGCCGAGGGCAAGGGCAGTGACGACGTGGGCACCCTCGTGCGCGAGAATGCTCGCGGCAAATCCCGCGGCGAAGTTGCGCCAGTAGTGGGCTGGTCGTGGTTGGGATGACGCACTCGAATCCGCTGCCTGCGCGCCGACTGAGGCGTGCGCGACCAGCAGCAGAAGGCCGAGCAGCGTACTAGTTTTAGCCGTCATCCCTTCACCCTGAACGCGCTCGCATGCCCAACCGACTTTCGGATCTCGAGATCCAGCGCGCCCTTGGATCGCTCCCGGGATGGGCACGTCGCGGGGACGTCCTCACCAAGAGCTACACGTTTCCCACGTTTGCGCAGGGCATCGAGTTTGTGCGCCGCGTCGCGCACGCTGCGGATGCGATGAATCACCATCCCGACATCGACATCCGGTACACGAAGGTAGTGTGTACGCTGTCCACGCACGATGCCGGCGGGATCACGCAGAATGACCTGGATCTGGCGGGGCAGATAGAGGGGCTAGCCTAGGGCGGAAGACGGCATGCGCAGTGACGTGCATGTCCATCGGCTGCGGCCTCAGGACGACAGGCCGGCAAATAGATCGGTCGCGCCAGCGGGAGCAGGGACTCCGCGCGCAACGAAATAGCATTCATCATCCGTCATCACTCCACGCTCGAACGCAGCCTCGTGTTGGCGTTGCGTGGTGTGCGCATGAAACGCCGCGCGCTTTTTGTCGTGCCAGGCGCGGACGTCCACGCGAATGTGAATGGGCTGACCCTGCGTGCCGTTATAGATCTCGGCAATTTCCTGCGGCCACGTGACATAGCAGAGACGCGGGACGCCAACGAGATCGCACGCCTGCGTGGCGAACGCGTTGATGGCCTTGTGATCCCGATGCTGCGTCGGCGCACCCTCGGGTCCGAAGGTGATGACCACGGCTGGCATTTCGGCTCGCAGGAAACCGACGATGCCATTGACCACTTCACTGGCCGGCGATTGGCCAAGCGCGCCATCGGGAAAACCGGCGAGCACTTTCGGTTCGACGTCCAGGATCTCGCAGGCGGCCTTCAATTCCTGGCGACGGAGGGCGCCGAGCTCCTCCTTTGAAGAAACGGGGAGGCCGGAAGTCTTTCCGGCATCCCCGTCTGTTGCGCAGTACAACACGATGCGTGCGCCTGCGCTCGCGTACTTCGCCACTGTGCCGCCGGTCGCGAAGGTCTCGTCGTCAGGATGCGCGAAGACGAGCGCGATGGTGCGTGGCATGAGCTCGATCAGTTACGGCGGCGGCCGCCAAGAAGACTCACGATAGCGAGGAAGAGGTTGAGCAGGTCGAGGTAGATGTTCACCGCGGCCGGCACGTAGTCATCCTGTGTGTACTGGCCGGAGCGGACGATGCGCCACGTGTCGAACACGAGCAGGCCACTGAACACGAGCACGGTGCCGGCGGCAATCCAGAGCGATGCGAGCGAGTTCTGGAAGAACATGTTGAGGAGGCTCGTTGCAATGAGCACCCATACGCCAGTGATGAAGAAGCTGCCCCACGCGCTGAAGTCACGGCGGCTGAATACCGCGTACAGCGAGAGCACGCCGAACGTGGACAGCGTGAGGATGCCCGCCTGCCCGATGATCCCCGGCGACCGCGCTTCGGCGAACGCGAGGAAGGGCGCGATGAAGATGCCCTCGATGAACGTGAAGATCAGCGTGAGGATGATGTTCTTGGGGTACTCGCGGCGCGCCTGCATGGCCATCCAGAGCGGCGCGAACATCGCGAGCATGGTGATGATGGGGTGCCGCGCGACCGCACCGAACAGCGCTTCCTGCGAGAGGCAGAACGCGACACCGATGGCGGTGACGATGATGCTGACGAAGACGAGGCCGTAGGTACGACGGACGAGCGTTGCACGCTCCTCGCCGCTGATTACGAGTGTGCCTGCGAAGGCCACTGTTGGACTCCGTTAGAGGTTGTATGAAATATACCCCGATGCGAGGCGCGAGGTTCGAGGCGCGAGGCGCGAGGAAAGCCAAAACGGCACCCCGATGGAGTGCCGTTCCTCGTAGCAAGGCGGCGAAGCCGCCGATGCGGCCTCGCGCCTCGTGCCTCGCACCTCAGTTCAGCGCTTCCTCAACTCGACGTTCCCATTCACCGTGGACAGCTTGATCCGCCGGCCACCCTTGCCCAGCGTCGCGCGCAAGCGGCGCGGATCGATGCGACCGCTGATCGTGACCGGCCAATCGGTCTGGAAGCGGCCGTTCACCGTGGAGAGATCGATGTCGGCATCGATGTCACCGGTGAACTCGGCAATCACGCTGCCGTTCACAGTGCTGAAGTTGAGGTCCTGGTCGCCGTCGAAGCGGCCCATTGTGGCGCGCACGCTACCGTTGACCGTGCTGGCCTGCACCGGGCCTCCGGTGCTCATGGCCTCGACGCCGCCGTTCACCGTGCCGGCGCGTACTTCATTGGTCACGCCATCGACGGACACACCGCCGTTCACCGACCACACACCGACCTTCACACCCTTCGGAACGCGAATCTCGAAATCCACGGCGACGTCGTTGTGATCGTCATACCGATCGCGATTGCGCCGGTCGCTGTGAGTGCTGTAGCTGTTCTCGGTGCAGGTGGTCTCGGTGTTCGCGTAGTAGACGCACACGAGGATTGAGCCATCGCTCGACTTCTTGCTCTCGATGGTGACGTCCTTCGGATCGCCGCGGCGCCAGGTCTTGGTGGCGTTGATCTCGACCTTGTCGCTCGAGGACGAACGCACGCGAATCTCACCGTTCACGTTGCGCACGCGAATCCACGAGTTGTTCGGAACGCGTTCGCTGAGCGTGAATGCATCGCGCTCGGTCTGGCGGGACTGTGCGCCTGCGACGGCCGGCACCGTGAGCAGCGCTGTGACAAGCAGAACGCTGACCGCTGACCGCTGACCGCTGATAGCTGTCCTCATAGTTTCTCCTTACCGGCCACGACGCCGAAGGGTGATGTCGCCACTGAATGACTCTGCAACGATGCGCGCGGAGCCCTTACCCACTGTGAAGGTGTACCGCTTGGACTGCGCCGAGCCGATGCCGTGGGCAATGCCCGGCGAGAGCGTGATCGGGAAGTCGCTTTCGATGCCACCGTTGAAGGTGGAGAGCGTGAGTTGCGCGCCGATGTCGGCAGGCAGGTTCAAGCCAATTTCGCCCGAGTGTGTATTGAACTCGTAGCGGCCAGCCTCGAGAATGGATCCCGTGAAGCTGACATCGCCGCTGGTGGTGTGCGTGCGGATCTGCTTCGACACGATATCGCGAAGCTCGATGTCGCCACTCACCGTTTCGATCTCGACGTTGCCACGTACACCGGTGACAGTGAGGTCGCCGCTGACGGTGCGCACGTTGAGCTCTCCCTTCACGCCCGCAATGTTGACGTCGCCCGAGAGCGTTTCGACGTCGAGCCGGTCGCCGGCATCGCGAACTTCAACGTCACCGCTCTGTGCGTGAGCTTCGACATCGCCGTGCACACCGCGAACGCTGACGGAGCCGCTCCACGTGGTGGCAGTCAGGCGTGTACCGACTGGCACTGTGACCTCGAAGCGACCGTCACTGCAGCCGCGTCCTGACGATGGCTCGAGCGTGGCGCGCGAACCGGTGCTGCTGAAGCGAATGGCGCCGTTTTCGGAACGCGCGCGAACACGAATCTCATTCCGGTCCGTTGCCGTCACGACCACGGTGCCACCGGGGCAGGTGACGTTGACGCTCCCCCGTGCATCGAAGGCAACGGTGGTATCCAGAGACGCAGCCTTTTCGCGCTCGGCACGACGTTCGGCCTCGCGCTGGGCGCGCTCCCGCGCTTGTTCGCGTGCGCGTTCCTGTTGCTCGCGACGGCGCTCTTCGCGGTCGGAGCTGGATTGTGCGGTTGCGACGAGTGGGAGGGCGAGGAGGGCGATGAACCCCAACGCTCGGAGTGACATGGACATTTCTTTATTCCTCAGTGCCCGCAGGCAGCAACGTCGCTGTGCGCAGCAGCTCGACTTTCTTTTCGAGTGAACGGTTGAGTTGTGTGGCCAGGAAACCGCTGGCCGGATCCTTCGCGAGTGCAGCGCGGCTCTGCGCGATGGCCGAATCGATCACGGCCATGCTCTGCTCGAGGATGGCGATGGTCTTCGGATCGAGCTGTGCGCTGCGCTCATTCATGATGCGGCGGAGCGAGCTGATTTCGCGATCGAGCACCGGCTCGCCGATATCGACGGGACGGCTGACCACGCGCGCCATGGCCGGATTGGACGCGGCTTTCTCGAGCGTCTGGACGGATACGGGCGCGTTGGCCGACGATGTGATGGTAGCAGTGGCTTCGCCCACGAGAGGTATGCTGTCACGCTTCACCGCCACCTGCTCGGGAAGGGGACCGGAAGGAGTCAGCGAACTGCGCGTGAGATAATGCGTCACGCCGGCGGTCACCACAACAAGCGCCGCGGCTGCGATGGCCGGACGTGCCCACGTGCGACGCACGACCTGACGAAGGCCAGGCGTCATCGGAATGACCGGCGCATCGATGCGCTCGGAGATACCGCTCCAGAGATCACGCGACGGCGTGAGCTCCGGCAGTGCTGCTGCAGAACTGCGAATATCGCTCAGGTCAGCGAGGAGCGCCGCGCACGCTGCGCACTGCTGCGCATGTGCATCCACCGCAAACCGCACGGCGTCACTCGCGTCACCCTCGAGGTACTCCCCGAGCGCGCCAGCGAATCCGTCGCAATCCAGAATCAGGTTTGGTGTGGTCATTTGCTCAGTGCCTCCCTCAACAGCATTCGTGCCCGGTGTAACTGTGCCTTCGTTGCCCCTGTCGTGACTCCCAGCATCTCGGCGATTTCTTCGTGCTTGTAGCCTTGAACGTCGTGCAGTGTGAAAACCCGTCTTGCTCCCTTCGGCAGCTTCGCGATTGCCATCTCGAGGTCCATCCGGTCACCGGGAGTCGTGGGTCGTGCTGCCAGTCCATCTACTCCGTCGCCGTCCTCATCATCCTCGAATCGCGATCGCTGTCGCCCTTCGGTTTTTCGGTCGTTCAACACCACGTTGACCGTAAGTCGGTGCAGCCAGGTGCCGAAGGCGCTTTCACCACGAAACAGGTGCAGCTTTTCCCACGCCCGAACGAACACGTCCTGCGTCAGCTCCTCGGCGCGGGTGCGGTCTGAGACCATGCGCGCGCAGAGGGTGAAGACCCGGTTGACGTGCAGGCGATAGAGGCGCTCGAATGCGCGCCGGTCGCCCGAGGCCGCCAGGGCCACATCGGGGTCGGCCATCGGAGCCGGTGTCGTCAGGACTGGGTCAGATAACGCCACTGCCGCCATCGATCGTCAGGTCTCCCTCGGTGCACTGGATAGGATGGTTTGAGGGGGACAAAGGTTTGAAACGACCCGATTTAGGGATAGCCGTTAGGCCCCTCTATCGGGCAGGGAGGATCCGGGTGGGGAGTTTGGGGTGCACAGTTCCCGGTTTGGGGTTCAGACGCGACTGGCCATTACAGCTTGAACGGCAGTGGCAAGTTCGGCGACCTCGTCGATGACAACATTGGCTTGTTCGAGTTCGGAGCGCGAGAAGGCGCCCCAGGTCACCCCAATCGTGGCGGTCCCGGCAGCATTGCCTGACTCGATGTCGTGAGGCGAATCGCCCACATAAATCGACGACTCCGCCGCCGCATTCAGCAGCGCCAGGGCGCGCTCGACCGGTTCCGGATGTGGCTTGTGATTCACGCAGCTGTCGCAGCCGATCAGGACATCGAAGAGAGATGTCATGCCGAGGTAATCGACGGCGCGCTGGGCGAGCCAATCCGATTTGCTCGTGACAATTCCGAGTGAAAAACCCGATGCTTTTAAGTCGTGCAGCGCCTCGAGCATACCGGGATAGGGACGGAGCAGGCGATCGTGATGCTCCATCTGGAACTCGCGATAGCGTGCGAGCAATCGTTGCGCTTCATCCTCATCTCCGTTCGCCCATTCGCGAAGAACGGTGATTAGCGGCCGCCCGATGCCGGCGCGCCATTGCTCATCCGTTGGCGCTGTTCCATCGAAGCCCACGAACGCATGGCGAGCAGAATTGAGAATGAGCTCGATGGAATCGGCGACGGTGCCGTCGAGGTCGAAGAGTACGGCGTTGGTCATGGATCTAAAGGTAGCAACGCCTCGACCAAGTGATGTTCATCACACTCGAAAGAGTGTGCTAAGTCACATAATAGCAACGGCTTACACATTGCATTCTGGAACCGCAGGAACGCAACTGTGTAGGTCAAGGCATGCTCGTTTGCAAACCCACCATGGTGGTTGGCGCGATCACGGCTCTAGTGATGGCTGCTCCGGCCTCAGGACAAGTCATGCGCGGCGAGATTGGCGTGGGCGGAGGCGTCAGCACCGACCAGCGCGGTATCAAGTCCAGCTCATTCACGATCGCGCCATCGTTGCTGGTTGCGCCCGATCCACGCTTCAGCGCGTCGGTGGGATTGTCGGGCACACGCTTCGGGTCTGAATCTCAAGCGATTGGCGGAAATGCATCACTCGGTGCGCGCGCGCCACTCGGTTCGCACATCGCTCTCGCGGGTTCGGCATCGGGCGCGTTGACGCGAACGTCGTTCAACGCATCGTACGGCCTCGTTGATCTCACGCCCACGCTCGAGGCAACCGTTGGCGGAGTGACGCTGTTCGCCGGCGCCCATGTCGCCAGCGGAACGACAACAGTGCGAGACGTGACAGGCACGCCCTCTACGCTTCCAGGTTTGCCAACGACATCCGCTCGTGATGTCACGACAACGCACACGAGCACAGGGCCGGTGTTCGGCGGCGTCGTGAGCTTTGCGGGACAGACCCCGTCTGAAAGCAGCGTGATCTTCTATCGTGAAGAGCACGCGCGAGTCACCGGCGTGCCCGTGGTCGATCGCTCAGCGTCGCTGACATTTACTACTGAAAAAACTTCGGTGTCACTCAGCGGCGGATTGCGCGACGCGAGCGACGAGAAGCGCAGCTACGGAAGCATTGCCGGCGCGCTCGGACTGACATCCGTCATCGCGTTGCAGGCATCTGCAGGCACTTACCCATCGAACCGAGTCCTCGGCACGGTTGGCGGGAGTTACGCGAGTGTCGGCGTGCTACTGCACGCTGCACGCGCCATGAGTGCTGAAACTCGCGCAGCGCCAGGACTTCGCGGTGCCCCTCCGCTTGCGTCGGGCACGACGCGGTTGATTGTGCGCGCAGCCGGCGCCTCGCGTGTGGATGTCGCAGGCGACTGGAATCAATGGCAGCCCACGGCAGCATCGCGTGCTGCGGACGGACTCTGGTACGCCGACGTTCAACTCGCACCAGGGGAATACCGGTACGCATTCAAGGTTGACGGTCAACGGTGGATCGTTCCCGACGGAGCGCAAACTGTGGACGATGGGTTTGGTGGGCGTTCAGCCATCGTGAGCATTCGCTGACGCACGCCGCAGGACCCGCTGCGCGCGACGATGCGCGCAGCGGGAGAGGAAACTTCTCAGGAGAATCATCGCATGAAGAGAACGACGATCGTCGCGGCACTCATCGTGGCCCCGGCTGCGCTCCTTGCGCAGACGAATGCACAGGCGAGTGCAAAGGTCGACGCGCAAGCATCGGGATCGGTGCAGTCACGCCGCCTGTCGGTGGACGCGCAGAACCAGATTGACGCGAACATCAGGGTCGCGCGCGAGCGAAAGTTGCCGGAGCAGCCCATCCGACGCCGCGTCGCGGAGGGTGAAGCGAAGGGCGCAAGTGAAGCCCAGATCGTGGCAGCAAGCCGCAAAGTGCTGCTCGACCTGCAGACCTCTCACGACGCACTGGTGAAAGCCGGACGTGCGCAGCCGAGTGATGATGAAGTTTCGCGAGGTGCGCAGTTGATCGCGCGCGGATATACGAGTGCGCAGCTCGAGGCGGTCGTGTTGAAGGCGCCATCCAATCGCCCGCTGTCCAGCGCCTTCGACGCGCAGCTTCGCGGCGTTGCGGGTAATGTGAGTACCACCGCCGGTGTTACCGGTGCAGTGGGAACGGCCGTGGGCGGTGCCGTCAGCGCAACCACGAACGCTACGACGACGGCCGGTAGCGCGGGTACAACCACTACTGGCGCGCTGAGTGGCGCGACCAACGCAGTGGGTGGCTCGGTCGCAGGTAGCGCGGCGACGGGTGTGACTGGCGCGGCGACAACGACAAAGCCGACGACGGGAACGGTCACGGGCACGGTGACGGGGACCGTGACTGGAACCCTGGGGAAGAAGCCGTAAGGACAGAGGCGCAGATTCCTCGCACCCGCTGGTGCGGGTACCCGCGCTCGGAATGATACCCACGGCGGGGGAAAG